>Ga0315281_10006434_pt1 | contig 16708 bp, 17 predicted proteins | sample YL17G07_0_MG_FD_204540 | JGI IMG/M metagenome (GOLD analysis project Ga0315281, IMG submission 204540) | Sediment microbial communities from Yellowstone Lake, YNP, Wyoming, USA - YL17G07_0 | ecosystem: Environmental > Aquatic > Freshwater > Lake > Sediment | place: USA: Wyoming | collected...
TCGTTAATCATTGCGTCACCGTCCTTGGTAACCGAAGGCTCGCCCGCCAGGACGGATGGGCGAGTCGCCAGAATCGGATAAGTCAAACTCTTAAAGTAATTTATGAAGAGCGCTGTGACCAAAAAACCACTCATAAACAATATTTTAGGGCGATTCGCAGGAATTTGCCCAGAGGGTTATTGCGTACCAGAATCATCTTTTGTTAACCATTCCGCATATAGGTTTCGAATCGGTTTGTGCCAAGGCGTTTTCTTAGGGCCACCCAAGTGGTTGGCCAATCTCAGCCTGAAGCGGCGAGGAAGGGGACTGGCATGCGCGTATTGCTGATTGAGGATGACAGCGCCACTGCGCAGTCGATCGAATTGATGCTCAAATCCGAGAGCTTCAACGTCTACACGACGGATCTCGGCGAAGAGGGTGTCGATCTCGGCAAACTCTACGACTACGACATCATTCTGCTGGATTTGAATCTGCCGGATATGTCGGGTTACGAGGTGCTGCGCACCTTGCGCGTCTCGAAGATCAAGACGCCGATCCTGATCCTCACCGGCCTCGCCGGCATTGAGGACAAGGTCAAGGGTCTGGGCTTCGGCGCCGACGACTACATGACCAAGCCATTCCACAAGGACGAGCTGGTTGCGCGCATTCATGCGATCGTGCGCCGCTCCAAGGGCCATGCCCAGTCCGTCATCAATACCGGCGATCTCTGCGTCAATCTCGACACCAAGACAGTCGAGGTCGGCGCGGCGCGCGTGCATCTGACCGGCAAGGAATATCAGATGCTGGAGCTGCTGAGCCTGCGCAAGGGCACGACGCTCACCAAGGAAATGTTCCTGAACCATCTCTACGGCGGCATGGACGAGCCGGAACTCAAGATCATCGATGTGTTCATCTGCAAGCTGCGCAAAAAGCTTGCGAACGCCTCCTCGGGCAAGAACTACATCGAGACGGTGTGGGGCCGCGGCTACGTGCTGCGCGAGCCAGTGGACGACGAGGCGCGCATCTCCGCCTGAACGAATTTACTGGAGCCCTTCGGGGCTCCCTCCTCCAAACTTCGGATCGTTCCGGACCCCGGCTGAAAGGCCGGGGGTTTTATTTCATCACGCAACCAGACTCGATAGTGAACAATCCGGGGCCGCCTCACCGCACTCCGGCAACGGCCGCGAAGCGTGGTGCGGCCATGGGCGGTTTGAGCGCGGCGACATTCGGCGTATAGAGCCCGCGCTTGTCGGGAAGCGGTTTGAATACGTCGGTCAGCCCAACCACCGTCTCAGCGGCGCCAAGCACCAGAAATCCATCCGGCTCCAAGATACGCGCCGCGCGTTCGAGCACATTGATCTTGGATGGCTGGTCGAAATAGATCAGCACGTTACGGCAAAACACCATGTCGAAACGTCCAAGACCGGCAAATTCGGACAGCAAATTAAAGGGACGATATTGCACCGCAGCCCGGATTTCAGGCGCGACCTGCCAGGTTTCTCCGCTCTGTGTGAAATATTTCACCAGCATCTGGATCGGCAGCCCGCGCTGGACTTCGAACTGGCTGTAGATACCGGCCTTGGCTTTCTCAAGCACCTCGAGCGAAAGATCAGTGGCGAGAATTTCGATGCGCCAGCCCGCGAGGCTGCCAGCCATTTCCTTGATAATCATCGCCAGCGAATAGGGCTCCTGACCGGTCGAGGCGGCAGCGCACCAGATACGAAGACGTTTGTTTTTGGCGCGCGCGGCAATCATCGCCGGCATCATGGTGTCACGGAAATTATCGAAGGGTATCTTGTCGCGGAAGAAGAACGACTCGTTCGTCGTCATCGCCTCGACCACCTCGACGATGAGCGGCTCGGCGCCGGGCGCCTTGAGTTTCTGCACCAGTTCGCCAAGTCCCGGGACACCCATCTTGCGCGCGATCGGCAACAGGCGGCTCTCGACAAGGTATTGCTTGTCGGATGACAGCACGAGGCCGGACCGCTCCTTCAGCATCTTGCGCAAGTAGTCATAATCAAGTGGTGTCACTGACGTTCTCCTGAAAACAAACGCACGACTTTCTGTGGAATTTGATCGAGCGGCATAACGGCCGAGCAAATGCCGGCGTGAGCAGCCGCTCCCGGCATGCCCCAGACCACGCTCGTCGCCTCGTCCTGGGCGATTATACTGCCGCCAGACGCCGCGATATCCGCGCCGCCGCGCGCGCCGTCGGATCCCATTCCCGTCAGCACAAGCGCGAGAATGGCCGCGCCCCACACTTGCGAGGCGGAAATGAACAGCGGATCGACCGCCGGTTTGCAGAAATTGACGAGAGGACCATCGTCCAGCTTGATTGTCACTTCAGTATTATGACGATTGACCAGCATATGGCGTCCGCCTGGCGCGACATAAATACGGCCGGCGACAACAGGCTCTCCGTCCACCGCTTCGCGCGCCGGCCGGCCGCTGGCGCGGGTCAGATGCTCCGCCAGAATGGTCGTGAAGGTCGGCGGCATGTGCTGGGTGATCAGCACCGGCGCACGATCAATCACGCTGGTGAGGCTGGCGATAATTGTGTTCAGCGCCTGAGGGCCACCGGTCGAGGAGCCAATCAGCAGGATCCGCGGAGGCGTATTGGCGAAGGGCCGAAGCTTGATCGGAGTGGATGGCGTATGGTGATAGGGAGCGGCTCTGGCAGGCGCCTGACGCGCATCCACTGTAAACCGCCCGGTCGTCGCAGGTGCTTGCCTGCGCGCGATTGTCTGCGCTGAGAGCGCCCGGCGCGCGCCGAGATTACGTATTTTTTCGATCAGATCATGGCGGAAGGTGGGCGAGGTGGTCACGCCCCGATTGGTTTCCGGCTTTGGAATGTAGTCCGCGGCCCCGAGCGAAAGCGCCTTCAGGCTTATCTCTGCATTTCGCAGAGTGAGCGTGGAGGCCATGATCACCACAAGATCGCGCCTCTTCTCAAGCAGCAATGGCAGCGCGGAAATGCCATCGAGATCCGGCATCTCGATGTCAAGAATCACAACATCCGGATCGGCGCGTTCCAGTTGATCGACCGCCTCGCGCCCAGTGCGCAGCGATGCGACCACTTCCATTCCTGGCTCTTCTTGAATCCAGCGAGAGACAAGGCCGCGCACGACGACAGCGTCGTCGACAACCATCACACGGATTGGATTTTCCGCTATAGGAGATGCCGGTGAAACGGCTGATAGGGCTATACTCATTGGGACGCGGTACTCGAATGACACTCAGGCGACAAACTTGAACGGATAGCCCTCCACCCGCCAAGTCAGATCAGCCCAACCTCCTGGAATTTTGCCTCGACGATTTCCTTGTCGAATGGCTTCATGATGTACTCGTTCGCACCGGCGTGAAGCGCCCGTGCGATATGAGCGACATCGTTCTCGGTGGTGCAGAACACCACCTTGGGTTTGTCGCCGCCCGGCAAGCGCCTGAGCGCCCGCAGGAATTCATAACCGTCCATCCGCGGCATGTTCCAGTCGAGCAGGATGGCGTCGGGCAGCTTGCGCTGGCATTCGCCCAATGCCACTTCGCCATCCTCGGCTTCGGAAATCTCGAAGTCCATTCCCTCGAGAATGCGTCGAGCCACCTTGCGGATGACACTCGAGTCGTCGACGACCAGACAGGTCTTCATTACAGCCTCACTTTATCTCACGCTTTACCCAACTAACTTTCCCACCACACTTCAGCTTCTCGTCACTTACCTCTCAGGCCGCCAGGGCATTGCTGCCCATATCGAGCACACGGTCGACATCGAGGATGACGAGAAGCTGTCCTTCCAGCCGTTGAACGCCGGCCGATACGCGTGCGAGACGAGCGTCGAGATTGACGGGATTGGCTTCGCGCGCGTTGTCGTCGAGCTTGAGCACTTCGCCCACCGTATCGATGAGGAGGCCATAAGACTCGCCCTTGAACTCTATGCCGACCGCCATTGGCGGGCGATCGTCCTCCCGCTTGGGTAACCCGAGGCGGTGGCGCATATCGACCGCCGTGACGATCCTGCCGCGCAGATTGAGCACACCGGCGATTTCTTCGGCCGCCAGCCGCACGCGCGTCATCCGGACCGGCATGAAGACGTCCTGCACCCGCGCAATCGGCAAGCCGAAGAGCTGATCTCCGATATGCACGGTCACGTATTCGGTGAGAGTCTTGTCGATGTTTCCAGTTATCGTGCTCATGATCGTCCCCTTATGCCGCTTCGCGTAATTCGGCGGCCTGCTGTTTCAGCGCCGCGATTAATCCAGGACGGTCGAATTTGGCGATATAATCGCGGAAACCGACCGATCGTCCGCGTTCGATCGCCTCAGGCGAAGTCATCGACGACAGAGCGATGATCGGCACTGAATTCATGCGCGGATCGCTGCGCATCGCTTCGGCGAATTCGAAGCCTGACATCCCGGGCATCTCAAGGTCGGTGACAACGACGTCAAACTTCTGGCCGTTCTTCAGCATTTCCAGCGCTTCCTGGGCGCTGGCAACGGCCGTGACCTGATATCCGGTGGCTTTAAGAACCGGCGTCAGCATGTTGCGGAAGAATGCCGAGTCGTCGACGAACAGCAGCGTTCGCGCCGAGGCATCGGATTTGCCATCCCCGCTCCGGAACCAGTCCTCGAACGCAAGCGGCAGGAAGTGGCCAACGTCGATAATTTCCGTCGCCTGCCCCTTGATGACAGCGGAACCGAGCACGCCAGGCGTGCTGCTTCCGACTTCGATCTCAAGCTTGTCCTCGACGATGTCCACGATTTCGTCGACCACGAGGCCCATCGAACGCTCGTTATCGGAGAAAACGAGCAGCGGCTGCGTACCATCTGTTTTAATTTTGCTATTGCCGTTGACCTGCACGAGCGGCATCAGATGGCCGCGGTACTGCACCAGATAGCGGCCGTTCGACATCTCGATTTTCTTGACGTCGACTTCTTCGAGACGGGTCACGAGCGAGAGCGGTACCGCCTTCGGTTCCGGCGAGCCAGCACGAAACACGAGGAAGGATACCGTATTATCGTTGACGGCGTGACGCTGGGTCTCGATTTCGTCGGTGTTTTGTTGCGTGACCGTCGAATTTCCAACCGACTGGGCGATGCCGTTTGGATCGATGATCATAATCACCGAGCCGTCGCCGAGAATTGTGTTGCCAGAGAACATATTAATGTGACGAAGTTTCGTCGACATCGGCTTGACGACGATTTCCTCGGTATGGAACACGCCGTCGACAACAATGCCGAAGGTCTGGCTGCCGACCTGCGTGACTACGATAAAACCATGCTCTGGTTCGGTGGAACTTCCATCGTCGATTTTGAGCAGCTTCTTCAGGTGGATCAGCGGCAGCAGTTTGTTGCGTAAACGCAGCACCGGCGTATCCTTGATCCGCTCGATGCGATTATCGGAGTTGCTCTGCGTCCGCACCAGTTCGATGACCGAAAGCTGCGGGATCGCGAAACGGTCGCCTCCCGCCTCGACGATCAATGCCGAGACGATCGCCAAAGTGAGCGGAATTTTGATGATACAGCTTGTTCCCTCGCCCGCGACCGACTTCAGATCGACGGTGCCGCCGATCTGGTCGATGTTGGTGCGCACGACATCCATGCCGACGCCGCGGCCGGATACGTTCGTCACCTTTGCGGCGGTCGAGAAACCGGGCGCGAAGATGAATTTATGGATCTGCGCATCGGTCATCTTCTCGATTTCGGACTCCGAAGCGAGACCGTTGCCTATCACCTTGGTCTTGATCTTCTCGGTATTGAGTCCCCGGCCATCGTCGGCGATCTCGATGATGATGTGTCCGCCCTCATGGTAAGCGGCGAGCCGGATCGTCCCTTTCTCGGGCTTACCCGCGGTGCGGCGCTCTTCCGGTCTCTCCAGGCCGTGATCGGCGGAATTGCGGACCATGTGGGTCAGCGGATCCTTGATCAGTTCGAGCACCTGGCGGTCGAGTTCGGTCTCGGAGCCATGCATTTCAAGCTCGATCTGCTTGCCAAGTTCCATGGCCAGGTCGCGCACCACCCGCGGCAGTTTCTGCCAGGCATTGCCGATCGGCTGCATGCGCGTCTTCATGACGCCTTCCTGCAACTCGCCGGTCACTCCAGACAAACGCTGCAGCGGCACCTTGAATTCGGAATCTTCGTGACGGCCCACGATTTCGAGCAGCTGGTTGCGCGTGAGCACCAGCTCCGAGACCGTCGTCATCAAATGCTCGAGTGTCTCGACGCTGACCCGGATCGACTGATTGGCGACCTTGCTATCCGGCCTGATCTCCGCCTTCTCGTCGTCGCTGTCGGCCTCGACCTTCACCATTTTTTGCTCCTTGGCACTCCCACCTTTGCTGGCCTTGTTGTCAACGCTCGCGGCCGGGGCAACGCTTTTCACGGGCGGCGCTTCGGTTTGAGTTTCGCGGAATGCGCGCTCGAGCTCGTCGAGCGGAACCTCGCCGGGACGCAATGCACGCTCGACAGCCTGAGGGACGAGCGTATCAGTCGTTCCGGCCAAGGCGAACGGCGTGGGCGCTGCGGCGACAGGCACGGCTGCGGCTGCGAGCGCCATGCGCTCGAGCACGTCGATCAGATCGCGATCCCCGCCCTCGGGCTCCTGCTCATTCTGTTCGAGTTGATCGAGCAACTGCTTGATGCGGTCGATGGTCGTAAGAATCAATGTGACGGCATCGCCGGTGACCGGAAGACCGTCGCGGAATTTACCCATCAAGGTCTCGGCCGCGTGCGCCAGCGCCTCCAGGCGCGGCAGGCCGAGGAATCCGCATGTTCCCTTGATGGTATGGACAAGACGGAAAATGTTGGCGAGCATTTTGGCGTTATTGGGTTCTTGTTCGAAACGCACAAGCTCCACGTCGACAACATTGAGACTTTCATTCGTCTCGGTCAAAAACTCACGCAACAAGTCGTCCATTGGAAACAGCCTTCATCATCGGGCGCGGTGGAGCGAACCATGCCCTCCGGGAGCACGCCCAGTGTGTTGGCAAAACAGTTTAAGATTAGTTTCGAGTTTTGATTTTATATTTGCCGTAAAGGAACCATTAGTAATTACACGTAGGCAATGATTTGCGAGCAATATCAGCACGCACTGACAACAACCCCATCTCCCTCTACCGCCATGGTGGCTACGAGGCCGCAACTTCTTGCTAATAGCCCCGCATAGAAGGGCTGGATCGCATGGGCATTGATGGACTCTTCCCCGGCCGAGCCGCCTGCCAGCAGGGCTGGTATCGCCTGGGGAACGCGCGCATTGAAACCGGTCGCGGTCACCCGGAACCCCATGGTTTCCCCGCCGCCCACGGGGTCGATCTTCAAGCTACCCCCGCGGGGAATCGCTTGTCCCGAGATCAAAAGCAAGTTGAGCAAAAGCTTGACGCGATTTTTCGGCATCAATATCCGGGGCAGATTCCAGACGAGTTTGGTCTTGTCGTCCTCAAGAAAACCGCGCGCGACCGATTCAGCGTCGCCAAGATCGATCTGCGCTCCAGCCGAACCCGCCGCTCCGAAGGCAATTCGGCAATACTGAAGTCGCGCGGACCCTTGGCGCGCGCTTTTCCTGATAAGATCAAGTGCGAAAGTCTTGGTCTCCTCATCCTTGGCCTCGTCGAACACTTCAAGGCCATTGGCGATGGCGCCAACCGGGCTGATGAGGTCGTGGCACACCCGTGAACACAGGAGCGCAGCGAGATCGAGCGGTTCGAGATCGATCGGACCAGCCATAATGTCTTCTCCGGCGATAATGGAAGGCGGGCAGAAACCGAATCAGCACCAATGTGAACTTTGCGGGGCCGGTGTGATACACCGTGCACGCCGTGCCTGCAAAGGCGAGGAGGGCCACCCCAGTGACAAGAGTATCCGACCTGCTTCCCCCTCTCGACACAGCCTTTCTCGATGAACTTACAAAAATCGTTTCCCGGGCCGCGGCCGCGATCCTTGCCATCCCCCGTTCAGACCTTTCGCAGCGGACCAAGCCGGACCTCTCCCCAGTCACTAACGCCGACCACGCATCCGACGCGATCATTGCCGAGGGGTTGTCGCAGCTGTTACCCGGCCTGCAGATTGTTTCCGAGGAGCGCCACGAACAGATAAGCCCGCCATTGGGCCATGAGACGTTTGCCCTTGTCGATCCCCTTGATGGAACTAAAGAATTTATCGCCGGCCGCGACGAGTTCACGGTCAATCTGGCGCTCATCCGAAGGGGGCGGCCGGTGGCTGGCCTCATAGCGGCGCCGGCGCGCGGGCTTCTCTATCGAGGCGCAGAGGGCTGGGGCGCCCAGCGATTACGGCTCGCACCCGGTCAAGGCCCGGAGGCAAGCCGCGAGACGATTTCACTCCACACCCGGGCTGCCCAGGAGGATGGCCTCGTGGCCACGATCAGCCGCTCGCATCTCGATCCCGCGACCGCTGCCTTTCTTTCGCGCTATCGCGTGGCGCGGCAGATCGCGTCCGGTTCATCGCTGAAATTCTGCTTGCTCGCCGAGGGTGCGGCCGACCTTTATCCCCGACTTGGGCGAACTTCCGAGTGGGATGTCGCCGCCGGCGACGCCGTGCTTTCAGCAGCCGGTGGCATCGTAACTTTAGTGGAAGGAAAATCGCTCGTTTATGGCGCCCATTCCAGCTTCCATATCCCTGCCTTCATCGCCTGGGGCGATCCAGCCTTGGCGCGCTCAACCGCCAGCTAGTGGTCAGAATCTGACGCTTGGTACCGCCCGGATGAAGCAGTAAGCAGCGAGAAATCTGCAATTCCCGCAGACTCAAGCGTGTGAATTTCACCACTAGATCACCGGGAAATAAGAGTACTTGCCACTTCCGGCCATTTGGCCTCGGCGGCGGCGATGACGGTCTTGACATCGGCGGCAAATGCATCGCGCGCTTCGAGATTGAAGAACAAATAGAGGCTGTTTCCCACGATGAGCCACACCAGGGGATTGCCGGGCAGCGCAACGCCGCGGACAAGAGCGACCGGATCGTATCCCCCAAAGGACGGCATATAGACCTCGGGATCTTCGGCGAAAGCAGCGCGATTGCCCTGGTTGCGGAAACGCCAGGCTGCACCGGCATACTGGTACTCGATTTCCGGCACGCCCAATGCCGGTGCACCATTGGAAAAATAGGCAACCGGATCGTAACCGCCGATCGCCAGGCCAGTCTGCTTATCCGTAACGACCTGCTCGGTGACTGCCGCGTGGGTCCTGCTGGGCAGCAAGAGGCTGGAACCCGTCAGAAAGACCGCAAGGCCCCAGAAAATTATGTCTAGGCTAATATCTGTCTTTCGTCGTTGCCGTACTGGGGTCATAGTTCTGCCTAACGCTCTTTCGATTCGGACGCCTGCTGGCCAAAAGCCTAGGGTCTCCGTGTAAGCAGCGGGTTAAGCGGGGTTATACCCCTATTTTATTGGAGCATTCCATGCGCGCTGTCCTGCGCTACGTCGCTCTTGTCGCCGTATTCGCCAGTCTTGGCCTTGCCCCTCTCGAGGCCCAACAGAATCCGCAGCCCACCCATCCTTCCTATGGCGCGGGCGAGATTGTCGATGCTGGTCATAAATTTTTTGGCAGCGTGTCACGCGGGCTCGCCACCCTCGTGGAACGAGCCATCAGCCAATGGGGCCTGCCGAACGGTTATGTTCTTGGCGAAGAAGCCGGGGGCGCCTTCATTGGCGGGTTGCGATACGGCGAAGGAGTGCTCTACACGAAAAATGCGGGCGATCTGAAGGTCTATTGGCAGGGCCCCACTCTGGGCTGGGATGTCGGCGGCGCGGGATCGCGCACGATGATCCTTATTTATAATCTGCCTTCGACCCGTGCCATCTACCAGCGCTTTGGCGGCGTCGACGGTTCTGCCTATTTTGTCGGCGGCCTCGGAATGACGGCCCTGACCGCGAACGATATCGTGCTTGTGCCAATCCGCTCGGGGGTGGGCCTGCGGCTTGGCGCCAACATCGGCTATCTCAAGTTCACGCCGTCCGCGACCTGGAATCCTTTCTAGCGCGCTTTCAGGCCCATTGGGCTGGCGCCTGACGGACTTGGGCCCACAATTCGCAGGTCAGCCAGCCCATGCCAGCTCAGTGTTAGACTGACGCTGGAAGTATTCTTGGCTTCGTGCCATTCTTTTCAAAGATCAGAGTAAAGTCAGGTAACCGGAGTAGCTCGCGATGGTCGAACCGATCATGTTTTTGGGGATCGGGTTTCTGGCTGCGAGTCTGTTTGGGCTTGTGCTCATTCCGCTCGTGCATAATCGGGCGATACGCCTCACCATGAAGCGGCTCGAGGCAGCAACACCGCTGTCGATGGCGGAGATCCAGGCGGACAAGGATCAATTACGCGCCGAATTCGCCATGTCGACTCGCCGCCTGGAGATGAGCGTCGAGCAGCTCAAGGCAAAGACGACAAGCCAATTTGCCGAAATCGGAAAGAAGACCGACGCGATCAATCGCCTCAAGCTGGAGCTTGGTGAAAAAACCGCCGCGATCTTCGCACTCGAAGCGCGTGAACGAGCCCTTCGCGATCAGATACGCTCGACCGAGGAAGAAGTAACGCTCAAGTCCGGTACTCTGCACGAGGCGGAGCATGCGCTGTCCGACCGCCAGGCCAGCCTGTCGAAACTCATGGCTGAATTGAACGAGCGTTCCGTTCTCACCGACAGCCAGCGCGTCGAGATCGCCGCATTACGGACGCAGGTCGAAACCTTCAAGGGGCAAGTCGAAAAATACGAAAAGGAAGTCAAGGATACCGAGAACCGTCTGACGCGTGAACGCCTCGACGCCGATGAGGCAACCAAGGAACTTGGGGAAGAGCGGGGCAAGGTTGAGAATCTCGGCACGCGCGTGACACAACTCGAACGCCAGCTCATGGTGCAAACCACCGAGACGGAAATCCTTGGCCGCCGCGCTCACGACCTCGACGACCGGCTCTCCGAGCAGAATCAGCTCCTGACCGAACGAGACTACGAGATCAATCGACTCAAGGCGGAATTCGATGCCGTGCAAAAGCGTGAGCTGGATCTGCGTAGCGAACTGGCCGCGGCGGTCAGTATCCAGGGTTCGCTCAGCGAAAATACAAAAGCAGAGAAGGAACTGCTCGAAAGCCAACTCAACCTCGAACGCGAGCAACGATCCCGGCTGCAGCTCGAAGTCCAGACCATGAAACATGAGGCGGAAACCTCATGGGAAGCTGAGCGGATCGAGAATGCGCTATTGCGCGAACGCATTAACGACGTTGCCGCCGAAGTCGCCCGCCTCACAGCCGCGCTCGAAGGGCCAGGCTCTCCGATCGACACCATTCTTGCTGCCGAATCGGCGACGCCGCGCTCCTCCGCCAAAGGACCGAACGGCAAAACAGCTGCCAAGGGCGAGGACGGATCATCCAAGAGCAACCTCGCCGAACGCATCCGCGCCCTGCAATCCCGGGCCTCGCGCGTTTCAACGGCCACTTGAATTGAATAAGCATACCATATCGCCATGATGTTCCGCATCCGGAAACGCCACTTGCAATTGAGCACCCTCCGCGAATGGCTTGGTCTGGCGTTGCCGCCGGTGAAACTGCGTTCCCGGGCCGTCTTCGTAATCGGTCGCATCCTCATCGTTCTTGGGGCAGCATTACTGATCTTCGGCCTGACGCCTGCCCGGCTGCAGGCCGAAAATTCCGAAATCAGCGCCCGCCGCGCCGAAGAGCGCAGAGTTTTTACCGATGCGGAAATTCTCGAAGGCTTTTTCAAGATCGCCTTCGGCGCCGAACTGGAACTGGCCGGCAGGGCCGATCGCATCCGGAAATTCGATACCCCCGTGCGGATCTACATCGACAACCGCGCCAAACCCGATCGCGCCGCGCAAGTCAAAAAAATCATTGCCGACATCGGCAAACACATTGCCAATCTCGATATTGCGGTCACCGGTGACCGCAACGCCGCCAATGTCATTGTCGCGCTCGTGCGCGATCGCGATCTCTCCCGCACGCTGCGGGAATTCTACGGGCGCGACCGCGCGCAGAAAATTCGCCACTCGCTCGACCCGCAATGCCTGTCCGGCTTCCAAAAAGACGAGAGCTACAGAATTGTGCGCTCGGAAGTCATTATCGTCGTCGATGCGGGCGATTTTATTTTCTACGACTGCGTCTACGAGGAATTATTGCAGGCGCTCGGCCCGATCAACGACGATCCTTCCGTGCCGTGGACGATGTTCAACGACAATGTCCAATTGGGTTTCTTCGGAATCTACGATCAATACCTTCTCAATATTCTCTACAATCCCCGCATCCGCCCCGGCATGACGCGAGAGGAGGCGCATGCTGTTGTGCCCAAAGTATTGCCGGCTATCAGAACTTTCGTCGAACGATTGAACGGACCCGCGCCTGAGAGTTTCTTGTCTGAATAGCAGAGGATCAGAATCCGGACCTGCGCACATCCCATTCATTCTTCCATCCGGTCAGGCGGTCCTTGCGAAACTGCAGGAAAAGCCGCTCCTCCGATGGATGATACCAGGGAATGCCCGCCGGCTGCTCGACGGCATAGACCTCCGCGCCTCGCCGGCCCGACACATAGGTCAAGGGCGCGCCGAGCGCCGCCGCCGTTTCCTCCTTGGTCATCCCGAACGCAAGCCGCTCGAAGGAATAGGGGCGCGCGGCGCAGGCCGCGAGCAATCCGGCGAAAAATATTGCGATCAACAGCCTCATGCGCTTGTCCTGGCGGAAGGATCGAAGAGTGAGGGAAAGCGCGACGGCGGTCAATGCGACCGTGGTGTTACCCACCGTTCTCGCCTGGTCATAAAATCAAAGCTTCTCCGCCAGGAACCGCACCAGTCGCGGCGCAAGAAACCCCGCATAACTCCCCGGCTCGTCGATCGGATCGCTCGCCCAATAATGCGGCGCGCCTTGCAAATAGCAGGTGCGCACGAAAAATCCGGCCTGTTTTAACGCCAGCAGAAACGCGTCGGTCTGCGCGTGACGGTCGACAAGATCGTCTTCCGTCCCGACGCTGAGGTGGATGGCCACCTGATTGTTGGCGACCGTGGCGTAGCTGATCGGCGAGGCATCGAAATAGAGGCGGCGGTTCTCGTGCGGGGCCGCGCCGAGGAAATTCTCGATGTTGTTGTCGAGCGGACTGGCGAGGCGATAGCGTTCCCACATCTGCGCGAGATCGTAGACGCCATAGATGCCAACCAGCACCTTGACCTTCGCACTGACGGAAGCATGTGGATCTTGCGGAGCGTTTTTTGCAAAAATGTCGGCTTCGCTGCCGAGCGCCGCCAGAGCCGCGAGATGGGCGCCGGCGGAAGCGCCGAACAATCCGATCCGCTTGGGATCGATCCTGAAGCCGGCGGCGTTGACGCGCACGAAACGGACCGCTGACAAAATATCTTGCACCGCAGCAGGAAAAGTTTTTTGGCCCTTCTTGGCCAGCCGGTAGCCGACCGAGAACAGCGCATACCCCCGCTCGGCCAGGTAGGGGCCCCAATATTGAAACTGGCTGCGCGCGCCTTGCTGCCAGCCGCCGCCATGCACGGCGACCAGCGCCGGACAGGGGCCGGTTCCTTGCGGCAAATACAGATCGCCCTGTAATGCAACGCTGTCATGCGTGGCGTAGGTAAGACCCATTCGCGTTTCAATTGTCATGTGGTTCTATTTCCCCTGCCAATTGCTGGCGCGTGGAGACGCCAGCCCTGTTCGCATAGTATATAAACGCTCGCCGCTGACAAAAACAAACGTATGAAAGACAAACTATCCATGAATGCCGCTGCCGAAGCTTCAATGCCGTCCCTGACCGTCAACGGCATCCGTGTGGATATGATTGAACGTGGCCGCGGGCGGCCCCTGCTCTTCCTGCATCCGGAGATCGGCATCGCGGCGTCGGCGCCTGTGCTCGATCGGCTCGCGCGCGGCCATCGCGTGCTTGCGCCATCGCATCCGGGGTTTGGGCGCTCCGATCTTCCCCGATCGATGACGACGGTGGACGATCTCGCGTACTTCTATCTCGACCTGATCGAAACGCTCGACCTGCGCGACATTTTGCTGGTCGGCGTCTCGCTCGGCGGCTGGATCGCGGCCGAGATCGCGGTCAAGACCACCGAGCGCATCTCCCGCCTCGTGCTCGCCAACGCCGTCGGCATCAAGGTGGGAGATCGCGAGACCCGCGATATCGCCGATATCTTCGCCATCACCGACGAGGAGTACGACCAGCTAGCCTGGTGCAATCCCCGCAACGCCCCGCGCGACTACAAGTCGATGCCGGAGGCCGAACTCACCGCCATCGCCCGCAACCGCGAAACGACCGCGCGCTTCGCCTGGTCGCCTTACATGCACAATCCCAAGCTCAAGAACCGGTTGCATCGCATCCGGATTCCAACTTTATTTCTGTGGGGCACGAACGACCGCATTCTGAGCGAGCGCTATGGCCGCGCCTATTGCGCCGCCATTCCGGGCGCGCGCTTTGAGCCGATCGAGAGCGCGGGACATTTCCCCCATCTCGAACAGCCGGAAGCGTTCGCCAGCCGCGTCCTCGCATTCGCTGACAGCAAATAACTCAGAGAAACCGCAACCCGCCATCTTCGCCTGCCTGTGACTTCGCCGGAGCCCATCATGAGAGTGTATCACTTCACCGAGCAGCCCTATCCGAACGCGTGGAAGGACCACACCGGCTCGCTGCGGGTCAATCTGCCCAACGGCAAGCTCGATCCCAAGATCGCGGCCGATCTCTATCATCGCTATTACGATGAGTGGCTCGTCGCCGACGATGTCGGCCTCGACATCATGGTCAACGAGCACCACCAGACTTCGACCTGCATGTCGTCGACCTGCATCGTAACGCTCTCGATCATGGCGCGGCAGACCAAACGCGCGCGCCTGCTTGTGCTCGGCTATCCGCTCTGCCATCGCACCGACCCGCTGCGCGCCGCCGAGGAGCTATCGACCATCGATGTCGTCTCGCGCGGCCGGCTCGACATGGGCTTCGTCAAGGGCGTGCCCTACGAGACCGCGCCGTCGAACCAGAGCCCGGTGATGATGATGGATCGCTTCTGGGAAGCGCACGACTTCATCCTCAAGGCCATGACCAGCCACGACGAGCCGTTCAACTGGGAAGGCGAATTTTTTCATTACCGCCAGGTCAATATCTGGCCGCGGCCATGGCAGCAGCCGCACCCGCCGGTGTGGTCGACGACCGGCAGCACCAGCAACGCGCGCGTGCTGGGCGAGCACGGCTATGTGATGGCCACGCTCGGCACCGGCTACGCCACCAAGCCGCTCTACGACGCCTATCGCGAGGGATACATGTCGAAGGGAAGGCCCGCGCCGCCCGCCGACCGCTTTGCCTATCTTGGCCTTGTCGCCGTCGCCTCGGACGAGAAAACCGCGCGCGCGCGCGGAGAATTCGTCGCCGATTATCTGCGCACCGGCTCCATCGTGCATCCGCCGTTCCGCAATCCGCCGGGATATCTTTCGGTGGCGGACAATGTCCGCATGCTCAAGGGCGATGTCCGCCCGCGCAGCGGCACCAGGGACGGCCGCTTCATCGACATGCGCACGGCAAGCGTGCAGGATTTGATCGACGCCGGCGTGATGTTCTGCGGTACGCCCGATCAGGTTTACCAGCAGATCGTCGATTTCTGCGACTATTGCGGCGGCATGGGTAATCTTTTGATGATGGGCCACGCCGGATACCTCGGGCACGAGGACACGGTCGACAACCTGATGCTGTTCGGCAAAGAAATTCTGCCGCGCCTCAAGGACTACAGGCAGCCGAACCCCGCGGCAGCGACGGCGGCTTAAAGCGCAACCAGATTCGGATTGATGCAAGCGTGATGAAGTCGAGATCATTGGCCGCACGTTTGTCGTGCCAGCGTCGCCTGCAAGATCACCTCAAGGTGGGCGGCTTTTGCTTGTTCCAAATTGCATACGCGCAGCAATGAGTCTTGATAAATAGTCGTGAAGCGGATGGCCAGGCACAGCAACAAAGACCGGACACGACGATCACATGTCCCGTTGATTGCTGAATGCGCGGGCAGTCGGTTGTTCGCTCTCAATCGGATGTGATAACATTACATGTCAGTTACATAGGAGGACGCTATGTCTCGTAATTTTCTGATAGCCGTGACGGCCGCAGGTATGGTCGCATTCGCGCCCTGTGCGCTGGCGGAAAATCCGGTGCCAGGAACCGGTGCCGTTCATGCAACGACGGTCAAAAGCAGCAAATCGAACAGCAGTGACCGCCAAGGACAGACGACGCAGTCGGGCGGCGCCGGTCCTGCTCAGAGAACAACTGTCAAAAGCAGTAAATCGAACTCGAGCGAACGCAAAGGGCGGACGCCGGGTGGCTCGGGTCCCGCCAATGCGATCAATTTGAACAGCAGCAGATCAAACTAACAGCAGGCAAGAGCCAAAGCGAGGTCGCTGGCCGCGCATTTGTTGTCGCGCCAGCACCGCCTGCGGATGTCCGCTAATGGCAGGGCACATCCGACTCAACGCGGACATGCCGCAACGGCTGAACTTGACCTATTTCAGCCACTGTGTGGCGTGCCATCAGCTGGACCATTTGGACGCCCCGGAAGCTTAAGCAGGCGCCGCCGCTGACGGAAAGCACGCCGGGCCGCTCGCGCGCATCGGCGCGACAACCGGGAATTCAGTTCGCCGAGAATCCGATCGCGCGGGCCATTTTGTCCCAGTTCGCGACCTCGCTCTTGAAATAGTTCGTGGCCTCCGCCGGAGTCGTGGTGATCGCCTCGAAGCCAATCAAATTAAATTTCTGCCGCA
>Ga0315281_10006435_pt1 | contig 16698 bp, 12 predicted proteins | sample YL17G07_0_MG_FD_204540 | JGI IMG/M metagenome (GOLD analysis project Ga0315281, IMG submission 204540) | Sediment microbial communities from Yellowstone Lake, YNP, Wyoming, USA - YL17G07_0 | ecosystem: Environmental > Aquatic > Freshwater > Lake > Sediment | place: USA: Wyoming | collected...
TTCGTCATCAGTTCTCGACCGCTGTCAACATCGAACTCTCGACAATGAGCATCGGCATGATGGAGCGGTTCGCCCGCGAGATGGACCAGGAAGTCGGCCTCAAACGCTGCGGCTATCTCTTTCTGCTCGACAACGCCGCCGACCTCGCGGCGTTCCGCGCCAACGTCGCCCTCCAGAATTCGCTCGGCGTGCCGAGCACGATCGTCGATCGCGATGAGATCCGTGAGCTGGCGCCCGAGGCCGACCTCACGGACATCGTCGGCGGCACTTGGTGCCCGCGCGATGGCCTGGTGGATCCGCACGGCCTGCTCCAGGGATTCATCTCGAACGCCCGGCGACTCGGCGCGACACTGGTGACCGGTACGCCAGCGATCGCGATCGAACCGCACAGGGGCCGCATGCGTCGCGTTGTCACGCCTGGTGGATCGATCGACACGCCAGCCGTCGTCATTGCCGCCGGGCCCTGGTCGGCACAGGTGGGGGCGCTCGCAGGAATCGATCTGCCGATCGTGCCGATTCGTCGTCAGGTCGCCGTCACCGGTGAGATCTCTGGACTACGCCCCGACTTTCCATTTGTGATCGATTTCTCGCGCGCGCTCTACGCCCACCGCGAAGGCAACGGGATTCTCACCGGCATGTCAAACCGCGACGAACCGCCTGGCTTCGACACGGGCGTTGACGAGGATTGGCGAACGCATCACGTCGAGCAGGCGATCGCGCGCTTTCCGTTTCTCGCCGACGCAGAGATCAGCGCCGAATGGGCGGGGCTATACGAGGTGACGCCGGACGATCAACCGATTATCGGGGCGGTGCCGGAACACGATGGGTTGTTCGTGTGTGCTGGCTTCAGCGGGCATGGTCTGATGCATGGGCCGGCGGCTGGGCTGTTGATCGCCGAAGAGATCCTCGACGGCCGCGCGCACACGATCAACATCTCAGCGTTGGCCATGGACCGGTTTGCGTCTGGTCAGGACTTGGGCGAGTACAACGTCGTGTAATCCTTAGCTCGACGACGTGGCGCCGACCATCGCGACGGGCTCCCCCTCGGCCATCGCTGGTGACACGACGACGTAGGTGATCAGCCCGTCCATCGGCGACCGCACCTCGGCGATCGGCGCACCGAAATAGTCGGTAAGGCTGCCGAGCAGGTCGCCTTTCTTGACACGTTGATCGGAATGCACGGCCGCGTGCCAGATGCCGGTGCCAGGACTGTACAGGACTTCTGACGGCTCGAGCCACACGGGATGCTCGACCATCTCGCGCGCGCCCGGGATGAGGCCGAGGTATTTCATCACGCGAACGGCGCCGCGTGCATTGAGCGCGACCATGTCCTCGGTCGGTACGCCAACGCCACCAGCCTCGGTCGTCACGGCCGGCTTGCCGCGCACGTGCGCGGTGTTGGAGCAGAACAGCGTCGCGTTGATGTCGCGCGGGCGACCGCGATCGATCACGATATGGTCGAGCCCAAAAGCCAGGGCCATTTCACGGGCGACGGTGTCCACGCGTTTGTCGACCCCGAGGTTGTTCCAATATGAATAGGGGCGCAGTTCCTCGTTGCCGTCGCCGGAGTGCATGTCCACCAGATAGTCGCACTGGTCGATCACCTGCGTTGTGATTGCGTGGGCGATGCGCTCGGATCCGGTGCCGTCTGCCTTGCCCGGAAAGACGCGATTGAGGTTCTTCTGATCCCAGGGCCCGCGGTAGATCGTGCGGTGCACGAACGACGGCACGTTGGCGATCTGGACGATGATCACTGTTCCGCTGAGTTGCGCCGGGTCCAGGTCGGCGCGCACACGCTGCAATCCGACGATCGGCGACGGCTCTGACCCGTGTATGCCGGCGACGAGCGCCAGCGTCGGCCCGTCCCTGGCGCCCGTCACGACGGTCACGGGAATCTGCGTTCCCGGATCGACGCCCTCGGGAACAGCGATGAAGCCAGTCACGTGCTCGCCGCGCTGCCCGGCCGCAGAACCGACCGTTACCACTTGAGCACCTCGACCCACCGCCGCGGGGCGAGCGCCGTCGTGCCGAATATGCCGACAAACGTGCCGACCGCCGCACCAAGCATGAGATTCGGTCCGTTTGGGTTGACGATGGTGCCATCGCGTCGAGCACCGACGATCGCGCCAACGATTGCTCCGACGGCGAGTCCGCGCTTGAGGCCCTGCTTGAAGTCCCAGCCGTCGGTCCGTTGCATCGACGCGATCATGGAACGACGAACGCGCGTCGGGTCGCCATGAACGGTCAAGCGGATGTCGGACGTGTCAAGCGCCACCAGTCGTGCGGCGACAGGGAACTCGGCCCCTGCAAACCGAACGCGAAGCCGATCATCGACGAGCAGAGGACTGCCGATCTTGCGTGCTTCCCACGGCGCCCACCGCTCTCCAGCGAAGGCCATGCCAAGCCCGACTCCGAGCGGCGCCGACAATAGAGCGTAAACCGCGCCGGCGGCAAGTCCGAGTCCCGGCGAGCTTGTCGTTTTTCTGGTCGCGAGGGGTATCCCCCATGCGGCGATGGCGGCGTAATGCATTCCTCCGCTGCCGGGCTGCCCCTTTGCATAGCCGACCGAAAAGTCGAGTGATTGTAGACCGGACCGCTGAACGACCCCAGGAGTGCCGACGCGACTCAACTGGTCCGGGTACTGCTGCACGTACAGATGATCGGCGGTCAGCGAGTCCAGGCCCGCATACGAAGTATCCGACGCCAAGTTCACAATCCGAATGCGATCGACAGGTGGCCTCCGCGGTGGCGATGCATCGACGGCAAGCGTCGGCCGTGGTGGTGTCTCGCCGGTGCGTAGTCCCACTCTCGCAACATCGGTCGAACCCGCGACATACTCCGGGAATACAACATACACCTTGTCAACAGTGAATTTGAACGCGGCACCGTCCGCAAGGTCAATCGCTATGGAGGGCAACCCGTATATGAAGAGCAGCCCAGCAGGTAACACCCCCCAGTTAGAGAGAGTGCGGTTGAGGGGGAAGTTGACAGTGGCCAAACTGTCCTTGGTCAATGTGACAATGTGCGATTGGCGCCGGGAAAGTTTGGCGTCCATCGGTGTCGTCCCGGCCGGCGCACCATCGATCACGACTGCTGCGCCTGTCGGTGTCGAAACGATCGGGACGGTCTGCGTGGTGCCGTTGATAACTGTCGCACAGCCGGTCACACTGGCGGCGAGCAGGCCGCAGGCGGCATACAGCTGGAGAATCGTGGCGCGACTGGGGCGGACCAATGGCATGCGGAACATCGTGTGCTCCAGCGATCGAGGTCGATGAAGATGCGGTGGCGTGGTCATGCCGCGGTCACTTCATCGTCACAATCCCGGACAAACGTGCCACCCCGGTCGCCAAGGCGCTACTCCCGGCGGGCAAACTGGCGAGCTACTTGCAGACCGGGACACCCTCCTCGGCAGCACGGTGGAGCGGATTCTTCGCCGCGACCGCGATCGCGCACGTGACGCCTGGCAACCCGGCATGCGTCACCGTTGCGTACCATCCCTCACCCTTGAGCGTGATCGACGGCACCCCCACCCCGGGCGTTCGCAGAAAAATCGTGCTGTCTGCGTTATCGGTGAAACTGCCTTTGCTTCTAAAATAAAAACGCTCTGCTTTTCCCAGGCCATTCAAGTCACTCATCATCATGCTCTCGATCGCCTTTTCTTGCGGCGTCGACGGCTGAAACAGCGGACGGGGCCAGAGAACGACCGCCAACGCAATCACGGCTATGGCAAAAAGGCCAAGCCCGGCGATGCGCATGGCGCGCGATGCTTTGGTGGGAGCGGAAGAATTGGCGTCGACTGAGCGGGGCATGGCGGTCGTGGTCCCAGGGTCAGGCCCATATATAGAAGGAGCGGGCCGGACGGGGTAGCTCAATGTTGCCGGAATGCCGTTGACGACTGGCAAGTTCTTCAACACTGTTGCTCGTACCCTCTCACCCACGAGTGAACATGGAACGGCGTGACCTGCTCAAGGCGTTCGGCGCGGCGACCGCGCTCGCGCTCCTCCCCAATGAGGCGATGGCAGCATGGGCACGCGTCGCCGCTGGCGTTCGCCCGGCCGGCGGCCTCACCACCGCGCAACTGGCGCTCGCCGGAGCGATCGGCGACACGATCATCCCGCGCACCGAATCGCCGGGCGCAACTGACGTCGGCGTACCGGCGTTCATCGACGTGATCGTGTCGGAGAACTACACCGACGCTGACCGCGCGGCCTTCTCCATCGGTCTCGACGCTCTCGAGACGCAACTCAAAAGCTCGTCGGGCGTCGCCTTCGCCGATCTCGCGGGCGCCGACCGTGAAATCGGCATCGCCGCGCTCGAGAAGAACACCGACCGCCGCACAGAGCCAATGCGCACGTACTGGCGGCTCAAGGGGCTCGTCATCCACGGATTCTTCACGAGCGAGCGCGTAATGAAGGACGTGCTCAAGACTCAAATGATGTTTGGCCAGTTCGATGGCTCCGCACCGATGAGGGCATCATGAGTCAATCCACGCAATACGACGCGATCGTCGTCGGCTCTGGCATCAGCGGCGGATGGGCTGCCAAGGAACTCACCGAACACGGGCTGAAGACGCTCGTCCTCGAAGCCGGCGGGCCGGTCGACCCAGCGACCGACTATGTCGAGCACGTCCAACCGTGGGAGATGCACTTTCGCGGCATGGGCGATCGCAAGGGACTCGAGCGCGATCACCCGGTGCAGCGTGGCTGCTACGCGTGCGATGAAGTCGGCCACAAGTTCTTCGTCAATGACAACGAGAACCCGTACACGAATCCCACCGACGCGCCCTTCAAATGGTTCCGGGGGCGTCAGGTTGGCGGGCGCTCGATCACCTGGGGACGACAGGTCTATCGGTGGAGCGATCTCGATCTCGAAGCGAACGCCAAGGACGGTCATGGCAACGACTGGCCGATTCGCTACAAGGATCTCGCCCCGTGGTACTCGCACGTCGAGAAGTTCATCGGCGTGAGTGGTAACCATGAAGGGCTCGGCCAACTCCCCGACGGCGACTTTCTGCCGGGGATGCCGATGACCTGTGTCGAGCAAGACGCGCGCCCGAAGATCATGAAGGCGTTCGGCGGCGAACGCGTCATGACGATCGGCCGCTGCGCGATTCTCACCAAGCCGCTCAACGGCCGCCAGGCCTGCCACTACTGCGGTCCGTGCGAGCGCGGCTGCGTCACGCATTCCTATTTCTCGAGCCTTGGTTCGACGCTCCCGGCGGCGGCGAAGACCGGCAAGCTCACACTCCGCCCGAACAGCGTCGTCGCCGAAGTGCTGTACGACGCGAAGACGAGCAGGATCAGCGGTGTCCGTGTGATCGACGCGCTCACAATGCAGGAGACGTCGTACACGGCCAAGGTCGTCTTTCTTTGCGCGTCGACGATCGAGTCCGTTCGTCTCCTGCTCAACTCGAAGAGCGCGCGCTTTCCGGATGGCTTTGGCAACTCGAGCGGCATGCTCGGTCGCTTCGTGATGGATCATCACTACGGCTCCGGCGCGAGCGGCACGTACCCGGGGTTCACCGACAAGAAGACCGTCGGCCGTCGCCCCAACGGCATCTACATCGCCCGCTTCCGGAATGTGAAGGCGCAGCACAAGGATTTCCTCCGCGGTTACGGCATGCAGGGCGGCTCGGGGCGTGGCGGTTGGGGACGCGGGTCCGGGATGCCGGGCTACGGCGCGGCGTTCAAGCAGTCGTTGATACAGGATCTCGGGCCTTGGAGTCTCTCGGCATCCGGTTGGGGCGAGACGCTGCCGCACGCGGACAACCGCATCACACTCGACGAAACGGTCAAGGACAAGTGGGGCATCCCGGCTGCGCGCATGGACGTACGGTGGCGCGAGAACGAGCGGGCGATGGACAAGGACATGCAGACGGCGATGGCCGAGATGCTCGACGCCGCGGGGTGCACCAACATCTCGCAGCACGGGTCGAGCAATCCGCCGGGTCACTGCATTCACGAGATGGGCGGCGCCCGGATGAGCAAGACGCCCGCCGAGGGCGTCGTCAACAAGTGGAATCAGGCATGGGACGCCCCGAATCTGTTCCTGACCGATGGATCGTGCATGGCGAGTTCGGCGTGCCAGAATCCGAGCATCACCTACATGGCGATTACGGCGCGCGCGGTGGCGCACGCGGTCGACGCGATGAAGCGGGGGGAAATCTGATGCCCGATGAGACAACGCGGGAACACGCGACGACGGTCAGCCGGCGAGCAGCGATCGGGGCGATTGGAGTCATCGCCGCGGGGGCAGTGATCGCGCCTGGAGCCGCGATGGCCAACGAAGCGCAGACCCATCGCTTCAGTCCCCATGGCAGCGGCGTAGCGGGCAGGCTCAGGCAGTCCGTGTCACGGTGGTGTTATGGACGCATCCCCCTCGACGACCTGTGTGAGGCGGCGAAGTCGATTGGCTACAAGTCGGTCGAGCTCCTCGACGAAAAGGATTGGGCCACGCCAGCGAAGCACGGACTCGTGTGCGCGATGGCGAATGGATTCGGGACGATTCCGGTCGGGTTCAACCGGCCTGACAATCACGACAAGCTCGTCGCGGATGCGGAGCGGATGATTCCACTCGCCGCCGCCGCCGGGGTGCCGAACATCGTCTGCTTCAGCGGCAACCGGGCCGGCATGTCAGATGGCGAAGGCCTCGCGAACTGCATCGCGGGCTTCAAGCGGATCACGCCGCTCGCCGAGCAGCACGGCGTGACCTTGTGTCTGGAGTTGTTGAACAGCAAGGTCGATCACAAGGATTACCAGGCCGACCACACCGGGTGGGGAGTGCAGGTGGTACAAGGCGTGGCGTCACCGCGACTCAAGTTGCTGTACGACATCTACCACATGCAGATCATGGAGGGCGACGTCATTCGGACCATTCGGTCGAGCTTTCAGCACATCGGGCACTTTCATACTGGCGGCGTGCCGGGACGGAATGAGATCGATGACAGCCAGGAGCTGAACTACCGGCGCGTGATGACGGCCATCGCGGATCTCGGGTATGGTGGATACGTCGCTCAGGAATTCGTACCCAAACGCGATCCGATCGCATCGATGAAGCAGGCATTCGAAATCTGTGACGTGAGCTGACGGCTGTCAGCAGTCAGCTCACCCTACTCCAAGCTCTCAGCCTTTCAGCCTCAGCGGTCAGTCGGAGCTAACTGGTAGCTGGTAGCTGGTAGCTGGTAGCTGGTAGCTGGTAGCTGGTAGTTGGTAGTTGGTAGCTGGTAGTTGGTAGTTGGTAGCTGGTAGCTGGTAGCTGGTAGCTGGTAGCTGGTAGTTGGTAGCTGCCGGCAGTCAGCCGTCGACTTTAGCTTGCGTGGTGGGCTGCATCGCTGGTTTGCGCGGTGAGCCCTTGAGTGCCTTGCGCAGGCCGACCGGCATTTTTCTGACCTCGATTGCCGCATCGGTCAGGGATTCGTATTCGGCGCGCGGAATGAGACCCCCGTCATATCCGCGCTGCAGATGGTTCTCAACCTCGGTCACCGACCCGATCGCCATCGTGACGAAATGGGCGAAGTCCGCGTCGGTAGCGCGGCCGCGACCCTCCGCGATGTTCGACGGAACGGAGTCGGCGGCCCTCTCGAGCTGCCTCGCCAACGTCGGTTTCTTCGGCGCAATGCGCTTCGAGAGTGTGTCGGCCCGCAACGCGAGGTCGTGCGCCTTTTGCCACACGAGAAGCTTCCGGAAGCTGTTCATGCGCGTACAGTGCCGGCCGACTCCAAGAGATCCGTCACTCAATTCACGCCGCCAGCATCATTCCCACGCTGACGGCTCACGGCTGACGGCTGACGGCTGACGGCTATCAGTTAGCTCCCACTGACCGCTGGGGCTGCAAGGCTGAGAGCTTGGAGTTGGGTTCGCTGATAGCTCACCCTGGTGCTCGAGCTGAAGACCGTTGAACTACTTCTTGCCAGCCGCAGGCTTGGCCGCCGCCGCCGGCGCCGCCGCATGGCCAGCGGCTGCACTTGCCGCGGGCGGCGGCGCAGGCACGGCCGCCGGATCGGTCTCTGCGAAGCTGACGTCGATGTTCGCCTTCTTCATCTGCATCACGAGCCCGGTCTTGTCGATGCATTTCATGAACGCTTCCTTCGGCTCGACCTGGCCCGCCTCGACGTAGTGCATCAGCGCGTCGTTCAGCGTGCACATGCCGATCCGCCGCGACGTCTGGATCACCGACGGGATCTGGAAGGTCTTGCCCTCGCGGATGAGGTTCGTGATCGACGGCATCGACAGCAGGATCTCGCGCGCCGCCACGCGGCCGCCGCCAATCTTCTTGCACAGCGTCTGCGAGACGACGCCTTTGAGACTTTCCGCGAGCATGACGCGAATCTGTTCCTGACGGTCGGCCGGGAACTGATCGATGATGCGGTCGATCGTGCCGGCGGCGGTCGTCGTATGCAGCGTGCCAAACACGAGGTGGCCCGTTTCGGCGGTCTCGATCGCGATCGAGACTGTTTCGAGATCGCGCATTTCGCCGACGAGCACGATGTCCGGATCTTCGCGGAGCGCGGCACGGAGCGCCGACTTGAACGATTTGGTATGCACGCCGACCTGGCGCTGCGTGATGACGCACTTCTTGTTTGGATGGACGAACTCGATCGGGTCCTCGATCGTGATCACGTGATCGGTGCGTTCGCGATTCACCAAGTCGATCAACGCGCACAGCGTCGTCGACTTTCCTGATCCCGTTGGGCCGGTCACGAGGACAAGGCCCTTGGTGAGGAAGCAGAGCCGCTGCACCTCCTCGGTGACATTCATGTCTTCGACCGAGAAGACTTTGGCCGGGATCTGCCGAAAGACTCCGACGGCGCCGAGCCTATCCTTGGCCGCATTCGCGCGAAAGCGCGCCAGTCCCTCGATCTCGTACGCGAAGTCGGTGTCGTTGCTCGCGAGGTACTCGATGCGATTTCGCTCCGGCATGATCGACTTGATCATCGCGAACAAAGTGCGATCGTCGAGCACGGGCTGCCCTTCGAGCCGGACCATCTCACCATGATGGCGCAACATCGCCGGCTCACCGACACGGAGGTGCAGATCCGACGCGCCCTTCTCGATCATGATCCGCATTAACGCGTCGATCTGCGCCTGCGCCGCGCGCGATCCCTCGAACGGATGGATAGCCTCGAGGTCGGGACCGGGTGGCGGGCCGGATGTTACGGCAATGGCTGGCATCGGAGCCGGTGCGGGGATTTGTGCCGCGGCTGCCGCAGCGGCCGCCTGGGCTTGCATTGCGATCGACGGGCGTTTCTTCGGCGCCGCATCTGGCGCGGGAGAGCCGGGACTGGATTTGGGAACTTGCTTGCCGAGCGAGACCACAACGCGCCACTTCCCGTCCGTAGCCTCTCCCTTGACATGAAATGCGCCGTCAGCCGTCGCTCGCAGAATCTCGACGGGCTGCCCGGCGGCGAGCGCGGCGAGGGCGGCCGGGTCGGCGATCTCCTGCATCACGGCGAGAATCTGCGGGCCACTTAAGGGGGTCTTGGTCAGGGGTTTCAGCTGGCTGCCGATCTCGAGCTTGATCACGTCGCCTTCAGCGAGAACCAGCGCCGACGCCTGATTCGTCGTCATCGCCGTCAGCAGCTTGTCCAGTTGCGCCATCAGTCGCTCTCCCGCACGTGGGCTACCGCGTTCCGATTCACGAGCGTCGTCTTTTCGGAGTCGTAGAGAACGACGAACCGGCCGTTATGGCCGTTGAGGTGGTCGAGCAACCGAGTCCTGCCTGGGGTCGTGCCCGGAAAAACCCAACCAGCGCACGTCATTCCGCCGACGACATCGACCTCGACACCGAGCCCGACACGCGCCACCGCAACATCCTCGTCGGGTTCGGACGACGGAAGGGGCGTTTCCACGACCGCGACCGAGGACTTTGAAACGAGGATTCGCTCGTCGTAGCTCGGCGCGAGAACGAAGTACGGGTCCGCGTCATTGAAGAACTCCGCGGGATCCTGCGGCGCGGGCCGGAACCGCGACACCGCGTGCAGAAAGACCTCGCCGGTCAGCGTGCGGCCGTCGTTGAGAATAATCGTTGCGGGGCAGCGGAACTTTTCTATGCGGTAGTCAGTCACGCGGGGAAAATCGCGCCTCGGGGCGCGGGACGATAGGGGGTAAGAACGCTGGGGACGCGGCGGCGTTGATTTCACGTCATGAGCCGACGGCTCCCACCCGGCCCGCGCCATTTCCTCTTGCGCCTTTTCCCGATTTCTCCGATTCTTCCGGCTATGAACAGACCAGGGGCGACGGAGCTCCGCGTATTCGTGTACGATACCATTGCTCGCCGCGGACGGCCGCCGGCGAGCACGGAGATCGGGGTCCACTTTGGTATTACTCCCGACGATGCTCGCGGCGCGGTCGCCGACGCGGGGCTCGGGCATGCGATGTTCCCCGATCCGTATACAGGGGAAATCGCAATCGCCGGCCCAGTTGCCGGAATCCCCACTTCCTACCGTGTCTCAGCCAACGGCGTTACGTGGTTTGCGAATTCCGCCTGGGATATGCTCGGCGTCGCGGCAATGTTCATGACCGAGGTGACCATCGAGACCCGTTGCACCGACTGCGGCGATCCAGTCAAGTTCTTCCTCGATCCGCATGCGTTTCCCGCCTTCAGTTTCCCGAAGGGATCGAAGGACGAGAAGGCGATCATTCACTTTCTGATGCCTGCGCGGCAGTGGCATGACGACATCGCCGCCACCTGCGCGACGATGTCGCTATTCCGCGCCGAGGATCACCTCGGTCGGTGGCTGACATCGCGCGGACTGACCAAGGGCGCGGTCGTCGGGCTCGAGCAAGTGTGGCGTCTCGCGCTCGCTTGGCACCAGGATCCGCGCGACCCGGAGTGGCGTCCACGGACACGCGGCGAGCAGCAGGCGATCGTCGAGGGCGTCGGGCTGCGCGGAGCGTTCTGGCGGTTTTAGGCGCGCCGAGTTCGGCGCGCGCCTGGGCCATTCACCACCCGCGCTTCACTCCCCCGGAATCGGTACCAACCGTTGCCGATTGTACGTCAGTCCAATCGTGAACCGCAGGGTGGTCGCGCCATAGTTCCAGTCCGAGCCCAACCGCTGCTGCCCGACCCGAACTGACGACATGCGATACCGCGCCAGACTCACGCCTGTGGTGACCGCCAGCGAACGCGTCAGCGATGATTCGAATCCAGCACCAACGAGCGCGCCAAAACCGCGACTCGTCGTGCGGCCGCCAACATACGCAACCGGTGACGCGATCGCGTTGGTGGCGTAGGGCTGCGCGTAGCCGGCATAGCTATACCCGTAGGTCGTTCGCACATCGACGTACGGCCGCAGCACCTGGCCTTCGCGCTCCTGTTGATACCGACCCCCGATGTCGATAGTGGACATCGAGAATGGCCCGTTAACCAACGCGCTCGTCAGGTCGGCGGTAATGGAGAACGCCGACGCCAGACGCCAATCGATACGCGTTCCAACCCCCTGCATGGACCAGACCGCAGCGCCGCTGTCGGCGACGTACCGGTCGGTCTGCACGACGGTGAAGAGCGTGTAACTCTCGACCGACAACCGCGACGACTGATACTGCCGTAGCTGCGGGAGTCCTGGGGCCCGCGGTGGCAATGGCGCCTTTGCCGGTGGGGCGCCAATCCGAGGACGGCGCACCCGCGTCTGCTGGCCAGCGAGCACCGCAGGCAGCAAGACCATCACGATCGCAGCGAAAGCACGTACACGCACGGTGGCCTCCTGGCCAATGTCGTCCTACTGATGTTCGCACGGTTGCCACGCGGGCGGTAGTGGAGCAGAATGGAACGGACGCCCTCCAGTGCTTACCCCGCTGCCGCGCGGACGGCCCATCGCGGCACCCGAGTTGCCATCGCCCATCCCACCACTCTACTTTCGCGCATGAGACGAGCCGCCGTGCTGGCATCGTGCTTCACCATCGGCTGGGCAGCGTACGGCCAGGCTCAGCAGTGCCCAGACGGGACTCCCCCGCCCTGCGCCGCGGCACGACGCACGACGCCCACCCGACCCGCCCCACCGCCGGACAACATTCGTGCGCGACGAATGATGCTGGTGCCGTTCCGGAACGTCACGCGCCTGCCGGCCAACGACTGGCTCATAACCGGTGCCCCGCTGATGCTCAGTGAGGCACTCGGCCAGTTCACCGATCTGTCGATCGTCTCCGACCAGCGGCTCACGGCCGCGATGCGCCGGTTCTCGATCGCTACCGATGTGACACCCGACGCGACCCAGCTCCGCCGGCTAGCCGACGAGACCGACGGGTGGACGGTGATCACCGGCAACGTCGTCGCCACCGGCGCCAGGTTGCAGATCACCGCCCAGGCGACCGATATCGTCACCTCAGCGGTCATCGCGAAGGGCAGTACCGACGTGGCCACGGACGCCGACCCGCGCGAGGCATTCGATCGACTGACGGCCCAACTGCTCCAGGGCGTCGGCGTGCGCGGCGCGGCGACCGACCTGACGGTACTGACGACCAAGTCGATCGATGCCTACCGCTCCTACGTGGAAGGCACATCGTTCACACAGCGCGGGGCGTATCGGCGCGCTCAGACGGCATTCAGGGAAGCGGTCCGCCGAGACTCGACGTTCGCCCTGGCTTGGGCCGACCTCGCCATCGTAGTGATTCAGGTGGGCGGGGCGAACGAACTGTTCGCTCCCATGGGCTCGGCGAGCCGAGCGGCTGACCAGGCCTTCCGGAATTCATCCAAGCTTCCCGCTCGCCGCGCCGGCTACATCCGCGTCATGCACCACACGTTCCGTGGCGAGTTCGGTCGCGCGCATCGCCTCGCCGACTCCCTCGTGGCGACGGACGGCAACGACGTTGTCGCACGGGAGTGGTTGGCGCTCGTCGAGCTGATCGATTCGCGGCTCGACTCGACCAAGGCCTATCCCGTGCGTATGGGTTCGCTCAATCGGGTTGTCGCCATGGCGAAGATCGGGCTCGAGCTCGATCCCAGCCGCTTCGAGTTGTATGGAGTGCCGGCGGAGGTGTACGCGTTTACCGCGGGGTTCATGGGTCCGCCGATCTTTGGTATTCGCAAGGAAGCAGGGTCGCTGGCCAGCTCGTTTCTGAATCCCGACGTCTATTTCGTGCCCGTCCTTCGTGACACCATCGTCAACATGGTCGACACCGCATACATGCGTCTTCCGTTGGACGAACGAGTGCGCCTGCGGACGCACGCCGCCGACGCCGGGCTGGACTGGACGAACCAGTGGCTCGTTACCGCCCCAAACGATCCCGAAGCGAACCTCTGGGCGTCGCGCTTTGAAGAAGCGCGCGGGGACTTTCCCGCCGCCCTGCTGCGGCAACAGCGGGCAGAGTCGCTCGGCGTCGAATCGAACCTCGAGAACAATCGCTCGCGGAGACTCTCGCTGCTTGAACTCAGCGGCCGGCACGCAGCAGCCGAACGGCTTGCCGATTCGATATTCGAATCGGGCGGACTGAGATTCCCTCCCTTGGTTGATGCATGGTTCGATCGCGGCCGGATGTACGCGACCGCGGTGTACCTCCGTTCGAAGCAGTGGAACAAGGCCGCGGCACTCGCCAAACTGATTGGCCCGCCGGGGCCGGCGCAGCATGCGTGCGAATCGCTTTCGCGGCAGCTCGCAGGAAATGCGCTGATGCCGCCGCCATCGGAGCTGCGCGCCATCACGGATTCGGTCGCGATGCACTTTGGCGACGTCGTGCGAGTTCCTGATCTGAACCTCTGCGCCGACGAACTTGCCGGACGCCTCTACTTCGACTCGACCGCGCCGCCGCGTACCGCCGCCGTCAGGGCGCTGCTTGCCGCCGCGGACTCGCTGCACCGCGCGGGCAACGACGCGTTCGCGTTCCGCGCCGCCCGAATCGTATGGGATCTCGATTTCGCAAGGCGCGACAGCCTCGTTGCGGTTCCCTGGTTCAACGCCTACGCGAAGCGCGTTGAGGTCCCGGTCAACTTTGCGCCGGGAACGTTCGACGTGTTCACCGACTCGGCCGTGATGACCCTCCGGTTCATTGGAAAGGCGCCGTTCATGATCGACCCACTTGGCATCGGGATTTTCCAATCGTTCAACATTGCCGCCAAGTCGGTCACCGGGAGCGACACCACCAACTTCGCGGTGCGGCTGACCCGTGTGGCCACGAGCAGCGATTCCGGACTGTTTGGTGGCGTCGCGGACCTCGTGAAGTTGATGGGACGGAGTCAGGCCTCCATCATCCAGAAGCCACCCGCCGGATCCCCTATTCCCGCGATCGGGCCAGACATTATCGCGACTGGCGATGGAATTCGCGTCGTGGTTCGTGGGCCAATCGCCACCGAGCTACGGCGCACACGTCCGGTGACGGCGTCGTTTGGAGCTGCCTGTCTGCTCGTCCGGGACGGGCTATGTGCGATCCCGTGGCAGAGCGTGGTGATTCAGTACCACTAACGCCGCGACGAATCAGGATGAGTGCGGATGATGCTTCGTGTCATCCGCACTCACTGAATCCGCAGACATGGCACTTGGCACAGCCCTCGGCGTACTCCATCCCTGATCCACAATCGGGACACGTGCCGAGGAACGACTGGGCTGAGTGCTGCAGGCCCAACTGCATCTCGATGGCGTCGCGCTGTTGACCCTGGAGCAGCGACGCCGGCACCTGGTGCGTCATCGAGATCTCGACGTCGGAGGTCGACCCGCCGACCGGCAGACCCGATGCCACCTCGGGCATTAGCTCCTGTTGGACGCCACTGACGCGATCGCGCACCCACTCCTCGAGCGCGATGCCGATTGCGTCTGGCACCGACAACACCTTTGATGGTCCGAGGCCAACCGCCCGATCCGACGAGATTCCGCGCAACTGGCGATGGATCTGCGCCATCGGAATCCCCGAGCGAAGCGCGAGCGAGATCAGTCGGCCCATCGCTTCTGCATCAGCCATCGCGGATCCACCGGCCTTACCGAGCATCACGAACACTTCGAACGGCTGGCCGCGATCGTCCTCGGTGATGTTGACGAACATCGTGCCGAGCGGCGTCTCCTTTCGAATCGTGGTGCCGCGAAGTTTGTCGGGGCGCGAGCGCTTCTGCCGACGCTGAAGGTTTTCTGCTTCGGCTTCGTAGACAGACTGCTTGAGACGCGCGATCTCGGCTGCCGCTTCCGCGAGTTCGCCGCGCAGGTCTCCAAGTTCCGCCCGCTGGGCAACAGCGGACTCGTCGGCGCCGGAACGACTCGCGGCAGCACCCGCTGTCGCGCCGGTGGACAACACCTGGTTATCGCGCGAGCCGTCGCGGTACACTGTGACGCCCTTGCAATCCATCTCATACGCCATCTCGTAGATCTTCCGCACGTCATCCATCGTCGCGGCGTACGAGAAGTTCGTGGTCTTGGAGATCGCCGAGTCGCAGTGCCGCTGGAACGCCGCCTGCATCTTGATGTGCCACTCCGGCGCGATGGCGTTGGCGGTCACGAAGACCCGCTGCCACTTGACCGGGATCTCCGGGTGCTCGACCGTGCCGGTCTTCGCGATACGCTCCATGAGTTCGTCGCTGTACCACCCTTCGCTCGTGGCGATGGCGACGAAATCTTCGTTCACGTCAGGCATCATCACCCCCGCCTGGTTGCGCATGAACGCGACGGCAAACAGCGGTTCGAGGCCAGACGAGCAGCCGGCGATGATGCTGATCGTGCCAGTTGGCGCGACCGTGGTCACGTTGCAATTGCGAAGCATCTGCATCGGGCGAACGCGCCTGCCGTGTTCGTCGCGGGCGCACGTCTCATCCGGACCCCAGATGCTGCGAGCCCACTCGGGGAACGGTCCGCGTTCGCCGGCGAGGCGCTCGCTTTCCTTTTTGCCTTCGACATCGACGAACTCCATCACCTTGCGGCCGAACTCGACGCCGGCTTCGCTGTCGTATGCCAGCCCGAGGCGGACGAGCGCGTCGGCGAAGCCCATCACGCCGAGCCCGATCCGGCGGATGCGCTTGGACAGCGAATCGATTTCCGGAAGCGGATACTTGTTGACGTCGATGATGTTGTCGAGGAAGTGCGTCGACAGATGGATGTCCTTGCGGAACGCATTCCAATCCATCACACCGTTCACAACGTGACACCCGACGTTGATGCTGCCGAGGTTGCAGACGTCATAGGGCAGCAGCGGCTGCTCGCCGCAGGGATTGGTCGCTTCGTACGCTCCGAGGTGCGGGACCGGGTTGTAGCGGTTCGCTTCGTCGATGAAGAACACGCCGGGCTCGCCGGTTCTCCATGCCCCCAGAATCATCTTGTCCCAGACGGTCTTGGCGTCGAGTTCTCCAACCGACTTGCCGTTGGACGGATCGATCAAGTCGTAGCTCGAGCCGGTCCTCACCGCGTCCATGAACCGACGGGTGACGGCCACGGAAATATTGAAGTTCGTCACCTGCGTGAGGTCTTCCTTGCAAGTGATGAAATCGATGATGTCCGGATGATCGACGCGGAGGATGCCCATGTTGGCGCCTCGCCGCGTTCCGCCCTGCTTTACGGCGTCGGTCGACGCGTCGTAGAGCTTCATGAACGAGATCGGACCGCTCGCGACGCCGGTCGTGGATCGCACCATAGAGCCCTTGCCGCGGAGTCTCGAGAACGAGAATCCCGTGCCGCCACCCGACTGGTGGATCAACGCCATCGCGCCGAGGGTGTCGTAGATGCCGTTCTTCTTGTTTGACAGGGCGTCTTCGACGGGCAAAACGAAGCAGGCCGACAACTGTCCGAGCGGA
>Ga0315281_10006436_pt1 | contig 16698 bp, 19 predicted proteins | sample YL17G07_0_MG_FD_204540 | JGI IMG/M metagenome (GOLD analysis project Ga0315281, IMG submission 204540) | Sediment microbial communities from Yellowstone Lake, YNP, Wyoming, USA - YL17G07_0 | ecosystem: Environmental > Aquatic > Freshwater > Lake > Sediment | place: USA: Wyoming | collected...
GAAGCGCAGATCGCCGGTACCAAGCGCGCATCGGGTCAGTAGCCGTCAGCGGTCAGCTTTCAGCTATCAGCCCGCGGAGCGAGTTTTCCGCGTCTCGAAACCTGGACCTGAAAACTGACAACTGAGAACAGACGACTGAACATGGCCGGGTACTCGAAGAGATCGCTGGTCGAGAAACTGGGAATCAAGGAAGATTGGAAGATCACCATCCTCGGCACGCCGAAAAATTACTGCGCGACTTTGGGGATGCTGCCACGCGGTGTCTCGGTGAGGGGAAACATCGCGCGGCCGCTTCCGTTCATTCGCTACTTCTGCGACAAGCGTTCCGACCTGGAAAGCAACTTCCCTCGACTCAAACAGTCGCTTCTACCAGGCGGGATGCTCCGGGTTTCCTAGCCTAAGGGTTCATCCAAAGTGCCGACGGATCTGAATGAGAACGTCGTCCGCGAAGTCGTGCTCGCCAACGGCTCGGCGATGGGGGCAAAGGTTGCTCCGTTGCTGGCGATTGAACCGAACGATTTCGCCGAGCAGGAGATCGGCACGTCACTCAACCTCATCATCGAGATCGGCGCAATGCTCACAGCCCTCCCCAGCTGCATTCTGGCCGCCAAGCATCTTCACCTGTTCCCTGTCTTCGTTTCCGTCCCGAGTTCCAAAAACTCGCGCGGGGTGTCGTCGGAGCCTGTATACTCCGGCCCCTCGTCTTTTCTGCAGATATGCGGACTGCAACACCTTTCGATCGAAGTTTCGAACTTCTTCGCCAGCGAATAGCTGCGAAGCCTTTGCCGTGGTTCCTGCTCATGGCGGCAGTTTTCCTTTACTTCAGACTGTTCATTCCACCGTTTACTCCTATTTTGACCGGCGGTGACCAGGATATCTTTCTGGTGAATGCAACGCGGATGCTGGCGGGAGAGATCATTTACAAGGATTTCTTCCAACTCACCCCTCCCGGCACCACGTTGGTTTACTTTGTGCTTTTCAAAATCTTCGGTGTGGCTGCCTGGATTCCCAACGCTTCGCTGATCGTCGTGGGAGTTGCTTTGACTTGGCTCACAGTCCGGTTGTCGAGCAAAGTACTCCAGGGCAAAGCTGCGTTTCTTCCGGGTCTGGTTTTTCTTACCTTCGTGTACGGGACAATGCTCAACGGAACACACCACTGGCACAGCGCTCTTGCCGTCGCGGCGGCTCTCCTTTCCATCATCGAGAAGCGCACCCCCGAACGCCTGGCGCTGGCCGGTATGTTTCTTGGTGTGGCTTCATTCTTTACTCAAACCCGCGGACTGATAACGCTCCTGGGTTTCACCGTGTTCCTCGTATGGGAGCAAAAAAGAGACGGGGACAACCGGTTTACACTCCTCAAGAAAGAAATATCCTTGCTGATTACTTTCGTCTGCACTCTCATCGCCGTGGACGCTTACTTTATCTGGGAGGCAGGCCTGGGGCGATTCCTCTATTGCCAGTTCACTTTCGTCTCGAAATACATCCCCAGTGTACCGAGCTGGGATTATTACCTGCTGGGATTGCCTCCCGTCCCACCCTGGCACAACCTCGCGAAGCTGGGCATTTTCCTGTTTGTCCATCTTCTTCTCCCGCTCGTCTATCTGCTGTTCCTCGTCCGTTACTACCAGGAGGCACGGAGCAGCTCGAACGATTCCTGGGCTGGATTAATGCTGATTAACTTCACGGGATTGTTTCTTTTTCTGGAGGTCGCGCCTTCGCCCACATGGTTCAGGCTGTACTCGGCTTCTCTTCCCGCGCTGATCTTGGTGGTTTGGTTGGCGAGGTCGCCCACCGGACTTCAACGTGTCTTTCTGCGAGTCCTCTGGATTGCCGGCCTGGCCCTGGCCATTGGCCAGCCGCTATGGACGCAACGGCATTGGCGAGCTTATCTTGACCTACCGGTGGGCCGCACGGCGCTCCTCGACAAGGAGGCGCGCGAAAAGCTGCAGTGGTTGTCCCAGCGCACACGGCCGGGGGAATTCTTCCTCCAGGGCGCCTGGCCGGGCGTGCACTTTCCGCTCGGTCTACGAAATCCAGCCTTCATGGACTTCCTCGAGCCGAGCGAGTATACGAGGCCCGAGCAAGTTCAGAGAGTCATTGCAGCCCTGGGGAAAAATCACGTGCGCTATGTCCTGTGGTCGATAAGACTGGACTTGCCCGACAACCGCCGACCGCAAGGCGATCACCTCGAGCCAATCCGCGCCTACCTTCGCCAACATTATCGGATCGTAAAGACGTTTCCTGATTTCGACCAAGTCTGGGAGCGGACCATAGATTAGAAGCTATTTCAAAACCCTCCGTAAGACGATCATGAAGCAGGCGCTATCAGAGAAGGCTCGGTAAACAGTAAGCGAGCGGTTGTAGCGCACCACCAATCTTCGGAAGTTGCCGAGCCAGTCGATCGTGCGTTTCGCGGTCTACCGCCGCCTATGACGCCGGAGCGCCCTACCGTCCTGGTTTTGGGGGCTTGCGACGATTTTGGCGATGCGATGCGGGGCGATCAATCCGTCAGCCGACGGACCGCGCCCAGCCAGTCTGAGATTGATGGCGCGAAGGATGCGGAAGCAATAAGAAGAATCAGAATTAGGAATGTTTTGCGCGCTCTCATGTTCATCTTGACAATTGCCCCGATCAGGCAGTTCCTTCAACTGAGAACTGAACACTGCCAATTGACTACCGCTTTTCCGCATTCCCCGGCCCGCCGGTGGGGTAGATTCTGGGCAGGCGAGCGTCGACCGGAGGCAAAGCGGGAAACGGCGCATGGGGCTCGGTCTGATACCAATACGCGACGCTGAAGAAGTTGTCGGAGCGATGGTTGGCGTGGCCGTGCTCGATGGTCACCTTGATGGATTTCGTGAACGGAATCGGTGAGTCGAGGTGGAAGCGATACACTGACGAACGCCCGCCGGCGCTGAACCCGCCGAAGACCGGGTTCCCAAAGAGAAGGTAGTTGGTGGGCCCGCCGTCAAATCCCCAGGCGCCGAGGTAGTAGTCCTCCGAGCCGGTGCCGATGATGGAGGGCGTCTTCTCACCATCGATAAAGATCATGTCATCGCCTTCGCCCCACCAATCGTCCTGGTTCTGGAAGATACTGTGCGTGACGCCCACGAAGTGCCCGCGGCCGGTGGCCTCGAGGAAGACGTAGTTTCCCGCGCCGTCGAGATTGGGCTTCTTGTCGACGCTGTCGTCGCTGTTGTGTTTCCACTCGTTTGTCCAGCCGCTGCAGGGAGCGCACTGGCGGTACTGCGCGTGAAAGTAGAGCGTGCCGGCCGGGAGCGCATCCGGGAGCGCCCGATAGTCGATGTTGAAATAGAAGTTGCCCACCGGCTCATCGCCTTCGTTGGTGACGGTGATCTTTCCGTGCCTGGCAAAGGGCATGGGGAAGAAGGCATTGAGCGCTTTCGTCGAGCCCACCGCCAAGGGAAGCGACTGGTACATGAAATAGTCGCCATTCCCCAGGCCGAAGAAGTCGCCAATGGGAGTTTCAACACTTGGCGTCGATTCGCCGTCCCAGTACATGCGCAGAACCAGCCTCTTCAGGTGGTACTTTTCCGGACTGTTGATGGTGATCCAGATGTGGGTGATGGAGCCGGGGCCGGGCTCGTCGAATAGCGCCAGCGTCTCACCGGCGGGGATTTTGCGGTAGTCCTGGTTGCCGCCCGAGCGGTCATAGCTCGAGATGCGTTTGAGAACGTAGTTGTGCGGCTCGGGGAGCCGGTTCAGCAAATCGCTCAGACCGTCGGTGCCTTGACCCGCCGACACGACCAGACCCAGAATGATACACAGCATCGCCAGCCTTTGCATAAAGACCTCCGTGACGTTTTGATCGAGTGCGGAAGAGCGGCGGAATTCTAGCACAGGCCGTTGAACCGGGAAGTAGAAACGGAAAGGCCTCGACTGGGTTCCTGCGCGGGGTTAAGCTCTCCGGGGGAGGGGTAGCGTGAGTGTGAAGCGAGCGCCGCAGAAGGAGATCCGCGAGATCACCAGTGCGGCGAATCCTTTGCTGAAAGTCTTCCGGCACGCCTTGGCAGAAGGGGTGACGCGCGAAGGCTTGCTGGCGGTGGAAGGTCCGTTTCTTGTGGAAGAAGCGTTGAACGCCGGCGAGCGCGCCGTCGTTCATAGTGTGCTCGTGGCACAGAATGCGGAGGAGAAGTTCAGCGGCTTGCTTGCCAGGCTGCCCAAAGAGGCGGAAGTTGCCGGAGTACCGGATCGCATCTTTCGACAAGTAGCGCAGACCGAAAGCCCTCAGGGGATTGCTGCTCTGGTTGAGCTTCGCAAGGAAAACTTGGAACCACTGCTGGCACGCCGTCAAGCGCTTTTGCTCGTTGCGTGCGGGCTTCAAGACCCGGGGAATCTCGGCACCATGATGCGCAGCGCCCGGGCACTGGGTGCTACGGCCCTCGTGACGTTGGAAGAAACTGTCAGCCCGTTCAATCCCAAGGCGGCGCGCGCTTCGGCGGGAGCGGTGTTCCACTTACCGGTATCGGCGGGCCAGACGACGGAATCGCTTTTCCGGCATCTGCACAAGGCGGGCGTGCGGATCATCGCCGCCGACCGGCGCAGCCCCGCGTCGCTCGCGGACGCGGACTTGCGGGGCCCGCTCGCCATCCTGATCGGCCAGGAGGCGGCGGGCCTGCCGGCGGAGATCGCGCGCCAGGCGGAAATGCTTGTGAGCATTCCCATCCGCGACGGCATGGACTCGCTCAACGCCGCCGTGGCGGCGAGCATTTTCCTTTACGAGGTCGCGCGACAGAGAGGATTCAACTATTGAGTCATTGAGCCATTGAAGCACTGGTTCGCGAGGCTTCCCGGCCTCGATCTTTTCGAATCCAATTGAATCAATGACTCAATGAAGAAATGGATCATTCCTCTATGGGCCTATTCGAACCGCCTGCCACCCAAAGCTCGATGGGCACCGAGCGCAGCAAGTCGCCGCTCGCCGACCGTATGCGGCCCGAGACGCTGGAAGAATTTGTCGGCCAGCTTCACATCCTGGGGCCCGGGAAGCCCCTCCGCCAACAGATTGAGCGCGACGAGTTGCACTCGATAATTCTGTGGGGCCCGCCGGGCTCGGGGAAGACGACGCTCGCCACCATCATTGCCCGCAAGACTCGCAGCGATTTCGTTAAGTTCAGCGCGGTGCTCGTTGGCATCAAGGAAATCAAGGAAGTGATGGCCGCCGCGGAAAAGGCGCGGCAGTACGGCCGGCACACCGTCCTCTTTATCGATGAGATTCACCGCTTCAACAAGGCGCAGCAGGATGCTTTTCTGCCTTACGTCGAACGCGGCGACATCGTGCTGATCGGCGCGACGACCGAGAATCCTTCCTTCGAGGTCATCTCCGCGCTGCTCTCGCGCGCCAAGACATACATGCTCTCGGCGCTCTCGACCGACGAGGTTTTGACGCTGCTCGAGCGCGCGCTGAAAGACGACAAACACGGACTGGGCGCGCAAAGTGTAAGCATCGCGGCGGAACTGCTTCGCCAGATCGCCGTCTTCTCGAACGGCGACGCGCGCGCCGCCTTTAACACGCTGCAGACCGCCGTCGCCGCAGCATCGCGCGACGAGGAGGGCCGCGCCGTCGTCACCGAGCAGATCATTGAAGACGCCATCCAGCGCAAGATGCTGCTCTACGACAAGGCCGGCGAGGAGCATTACAACCTGATTTCGGCGCTGCACAAGTCGGTGCGCAATTCCGATCCGGACGCCGCGCTCTACTGGCTGGGCCGTATGCTCGAAGCCGGCGAAGACCCACTTTACATCGCGCGGCGGATGATCCGCATGGCGTCGGAAGATATCGGCCTCGCCGACCCGAACGCGCTCACGGTAACGCTCAACGCCATGCAGGCGGCGCATTTCATCGGCATGCCGGAATGCGAACTGGCACTCGCCGAAGCCGCCGCCTATCTCTCACTCGCGCCCAAATCCAACGCGCTCTATGTCGGTTATGGCGAGGTCAAAAGCGACGCGCAGAAAACCGTCGCCGAGCCTGTGCCCTTCAATCTCCGCAATCCCGTCACTGGCCTGATGGCCAACGTGGGCTATGGCAAAGGTTACGAGTACGCCCACGACGCCCCCGACAAACTCACCGAGATGCAGTGCCTGCCCGACAATCTGAGAGACCGCCACTACTACCGCCCTACCGAGGAGGGCTTCGAGAAGAGATTAAAAGAGAAAATGAAAGCCATCGAGGAGTGGAAGAGGAAGCGTTCCGGCGGTTAGGTCCACTATCCCGCAGGGACTCGGTCGGTTCTAGATCGTATCCAATTCAGAATTCCCAATTCAGAATTCTGGATTCCCCGTGGTTACAACCACTGTCCGCTTGTACAGTCAGTAGCCGCGAGGGGGTTTAGATCCCTTCCGTCACAAACCGCTTGGCGTGTTCTTTGAGGATGCAGTGGTCCTGAATAACGGCGAGACCGGCAGCGCGGGCGCGCTGGGCGGCGTCTTCGTGGACGACGCCTTCCTGCATCCAGATAACCTTCGCGCCTTTGCGGATAGCGGCTTCGACGACTTCCGGCACGAATTCCGGACGGCGGAAAATCACGACCACATCGGTGGGTTCGGGCACGGCGTCGATCGAGGGGTAGGCTTTCGCGCCGAGAACGGAAGTCTCTTTAGGGTTGACCGGGATGATGCGGTAGCCGTGGGACTGCATGTAGGAGGCGACCCCGTAGCTGGGGCGCATGGGTTTCGAGGAGAGCCCGACGATGGTCAGCGTTTTGTATTTCTCGAGAATTTCGGTTACGAAATCAGGCATATCAAGGTCAATAAGCTGTCTTCGTTGCAACGGCGGCCTATGGCGGCCGGGCCTTTGGTGCTCATAGAGCGCCGCTACGAGGCGCGCGCGGGAGCGGCCATCACCCGGCGCAAGGCATCGAGGAATATCTCATTTTCCGCGTGACGTCCCACCGTAACACGCAGCGAGGTCGGAAACGCATAGATCTTCATAGGCCGCACGATCACGCCCTGGTGGAGCAGGCGCACGAAGTCTTCCTCGCAATCCCGGCCCGTGTCGATGAGCAGAAAATTTCCCGCTGACGGCGTGTAGCGCACGCCGAGCAGCGTCAGTTCTTCGGTGACGAATTTCATCTCGCGCGCGTTGGACTCGACCGACCGCTGGACGTGTTCGCGGTCGTCGAGCGCGGCCATCCCCGCCACTTGCGCCATGCTATTCGCGTTGAAGGGCGACCGGATGCGGTTGAGGCTTTCGATGAGCTCGGGATGGCCCATGCCGTACCCGAGCCGGATTCCCGCCAGGCCATGCACCTTGGAAAACGTCCTCAGCACGAGAAGGTTCTTCCCGGCGCGAACCTCATCGACCGAGTGTGAGTAGTCGGGCCGCTGCACGTACTCGAAGTAGGCCTCGTCGAGGACCACGAGGATGCGCGGCGGTAGCGCGCCCAGGAAGCGGTCGAGGTCCTCCGAGGTAAACATCGTGCCCGTAGGGTTGTTGGGGTTGCCCAGGTAAACGACTTTCGTGCGCTGCGTCACAGCATGCGCGATGGCGGGCAGATCGAATGTCAGATCCCGCATGGGTGTCAGAACCAGGCCCGCGCCCATGTCTTCGATGGCCAGCCGGTACATGTAGAAGGCCGATTCGGAAGTGATCGCCTCATCGCCCGCGCTGAGGAAAGTCTTGGCGACCAACTCGATCAAATCAGTGGAGCCCGCGCCGAGAATGATCTGTTCCATCTCCAGGCCGTGAATTTCGGCGATCTTCCTCCGCAGATAATACCCGCCACCATCCGGATAGAAATGAATATTACCTATATACCTCTGAATTGCTTCCTGGGCTTTCGGAGAGGGCCCGAGCGGGTTCTCGTTCGAAGCCAATTTAATGGCGGTTCGCCCCAGCTCGCGCTCGACTTCTTCGATCGGCTTCCCGGGAGGATAAGGACGAATGCGCGAGGACCAGGGAGGAAGTATTTCGCTAATTAAAGAGCGCATTATGCAGTCCGAAGTATGAAGTATGAAGGATGAAATCGGAAGAATGAAGGGAGCGCCTGAAGAGTGCATTTGAAGACAAGTTCGTTTCCACTTCAACCTTCACACTTCACCCTTCATCCTTGACCCTTTGAAGCTTTTGGCGACAGCCGCTTGAGCCTCCCTACCTCGGTCGGCGTCAAGTGGCGGAACCGGCCGGGGACAAGGCCCTCGTCGGTCAAGAACGCGAACCGTACGCGCTTCAACTTTATCACCGCTTGGCCGATGCGCTCAAACATTCGTCGCACCTGATGGTAACGGCCTTCGACAAGCGTGATTTCGTACCAGGGCTTGTCGCGTTCAGAAACCAGCCGAATGCGCGCCGGCGCAGTGCGGCGGCCATCCAGCACGATTCCCTGCTCAAGTTTCTCCAGGTCGCCCGGCGCCGGCCGGCCCTCCAGCTTGACGTGATACGTCCGGGGAACAGCCGACGCTCGCGACATCAGGAGGTTCGCCAACTCGCCATCGTTGGTGAGCAGGATCAGGCCGGAGGAATAGTAATCCAAACGCCCGACCGGATAGACGCGCTCCTTGATACCGTGCAGCAGGGAGATCACGGTGGGGCGGCGCTCGGGATCGCTGACCGTCGAGACGTAGCCCGGCGGTTTGTTGAGCAGCAGATAGATGTGACGGCCGGGGCGAGAAAGGAGTTTGCCGTCCACGCGGATATGATCGCGCGATACGTCAGCCTTGGAGCCGAGCTCGGTGACGACCTGACCGTTCACACTCACGCGGCCCTGAAGGATCAACTCCTCGGCCTTGCGGCGTGAGGTGATGCCGGCGTCGGCGATGAGCTTTTGCAGGCGAGTTATCATGGCGGTCGATAGCGCCCAGCTTTCAGCCATCAGCGAAAGAAGTCCGGCTATTCCGGTTCTTGCTGATCGCTGAGGGCTGACGGCTGAGAGCTCGTCTCCTCCTCGCCGCTCACCGGTTGGGTTGCCGGCGGCTCGGTCGAGGGAAGTGCTTCCTCCGCCAGGGTGAGCTCCGAGCCTAGCGCCTGACGCGCGAGGTCCTCGAATTCTTTGAGGCTGGGCAGCTCGGTCACATCCTTCAGGCCGAAGTGCACCAGGAAGTCGCGCGAAGTGCGGTAGAGGATGGGCCGTCCGACCACGCTCTTGCGCCCCGCCGTGACCACGAGCTTCTTCTCAAGCAAAGTGTGAATGACCCCGCCACAATCAACGCCGCGAATCGCTTCGATCTCTGGGACCGTAACCGGCTGCCGGTAGGCGATGACGGCCAGGGTTTCAAGCGCCGGCTTGGAAAGGCGTATGGGCGGCTTCAGGCTCTTGACGAACTTCCTGAGAACCTCGTGATGCTCGGGCTTGGAGGAAAACTTGTATCCGCCCGCGACCGGGCGGACTTGAATCCCGTGGTCGGCGCGCTGAAAGTCTTCCACGAGTTCTTCGAGCTTGGCCCTGACCCGCTCGCGCTCTTCGCCCTCCAGCGATTTGACGATCGCGTCCAGCGTCACGGGCTCGGGCGCCACATAGAGGATGGCCTCAATGACAGCTTTGAGGGTTTCGTCAGTTAGCATCGTTGGAGTTTCCAGTTGTCAGTTTTCAGTTCTCAGTCACCAGCGTCCATCATCCTTCTGCTATCAATCGTCGTCATTCATTACTGACAGCTGACCACTGGCTAATGACAGCTAGGAAAAGCTTTCTTCCAGCCCCGCTTCCAACAAGGCCGTATTGGTTCCCGACATAATTTCTTCAAACCGCTTGTTTCGGTGCACCATGATGGGTGCGAAGAGCTCCTTCTGCCGTAGCAGAATGGCGTGGAGCCTGACCATTTCGAGCAGGGCCAGGAACAACGCGATGAGGGCCTGGCGCGAGACATAGCCCGCCATCAGCATGTCCAGCGGCACCGGCCGGGAACTGGCGAGCAGCGTTTCGCGGACGTGCTCGATCATCTGCGCCACGGTTACTTCCTCGCGGCGGATCTCGATCTGCGGGTGCTTTTTGGCGCGCTCCAGGATTTCGCGGAAAACCGAAATCAGGTCGAACGCCGTGACGGTGAACCCGGGTTCATCCTCGGCCTCGACGAATTCGCCAATGCCCGGCTGGGACCAGGTCGCGTCCTCGATCATGCGCTTCGATTGCAACATCTGGGCGGCGTTTTTGAACTGCTCGTGCTCGAGCAAGCGCTGCACGAGTTCGGTGCGCGGGTCGCCTTGCTCCTCCAGCGGCGCATTGGGGTCCGGGGGCAGTAGCATGCGCGACTTGATGTAAATGAGCGTGGCCGCCATGAGGATGAACTCGCCCGCCACGTCGATGTTCATCTCCTCGAGCAGGTGCAGATAATCCAGGTACTGCTGCGTAATTTTCGCGATGGGAATATCGTAAATGTTAATTTCCTGCTTCCGGATCAGGTCGAGCAGCAGGTCGAGCGGGCCTTCATACACTTCGAGTTTTACAGGCGGCGCCGGCGTGGACGCGTGGCTCACGCGCTTTGTTCCAACCACTTCCGCAGGCGCGTCCGAGGTTGAATGGTTGCCGGGCTGTTGTGTTTCGTCATCCATGATAACAGTCAGCTTTCACCTATCAGTCATCAGCTTTCAGAGGGCAGCGTTGACCTTTGAAATCGGGAATCGAGTTCTTTCGTTCCTGCTGACACCTGAGCGCTGATGGCTGAGTGCTTTTCTCACGTCAGTTTAACCGCCGCTCGCACCTCGGCCATGGTGGCCTGCGCCACCTTGCGCGCCTTATTCGTGCCCGCTTCGAGAACGTCCCAGACTTGTTGCGGCTTCTTCTCGTACGGTTCTCTTCTCTCCTGGATGGGTGCCAGGGCGCAATTGAGGTGTTGGGCCATCAGTTTCTTGCAGTCCACGCACCCGATCTCCGCCGTGCGGCACTCGCGGTTGACCTGGTCAATCGTCTCCTTCTTCGAGAAGATCTTGTGCAGATCAAAGACCGGACAAATATCGGGATTCCCGGGGTCAGTCCGCCGCTTCCGCGCCGGATCGGTCATCATGGCGGCAGCCTTCTCCCTCACCACCTCGGGAGGATCAGAGATGAGAATCGAATTTCCGTAGCTCTTGGACATCCTGCGGCCGTCGGTCCCACGCACGCGCGGAGTGGAAGTCAGCAGGGCCTGGGGTTCCGGGAAGACGTTTCCATAGAAACCGTTGAACCGGCGCGCGATTTCACGGGTCAACTCCACGTGAGGAACTTGATCCTCTCCGACGGGAACAAAGTGGGCCTTGTAAATCAAAATGTCGGCTGCCTGCAAGACCGGATAGCCGAGAAACCCGTAAGTGTGGAGGTCACGGTCCCTGATGTTATCGAGTTGCTCCTTGTAGGTCGGCACGCGTTCCAGCCAGCCGAGAGGCGTGGCCATGGAAAACAGTAAGTGGAGCTCGGCATGCTCGGGCAAGCGCGATTGAAGGAAGAAGGTGGCCTTGGCCGGGTCGAGACCCACGGCAAGCCAGTCCATGACCATTTCCACAGTATTGGTGCGCAGTTCGGAGGTGTCCGCGTAATCGGTCGTCAAGGCGTGCCAATCGGCCACGAAATGGTAGCTCTCATATTCTTCCTGCAGCTTTATCCAGTTTTGGAGCACCCCAGCCAAGTGACCCAGGTGAAGCTTTCCGGTGGGGCGCATGCCGCTCAAGATTCGCGGCCGTGATTTCTGCGGATTGGTCATTCGGCTGGTCGTGGAAACTTGCCTGATGTCTTCGGGTAAGGGAGCAGCGTCGCTCTCCCCGCGCGTCGCTTGTCCAGAAAGGCATCGTAGCACAGGTGCGCGCGAATCGGGAAGGAGGCGAAGCGTTTGCCACCCTTTGATTGACAATCTTGCGAGGAAAAGCTACAAGCAGGAGACGGCATATGTAAGCGATTCGGGCAAATGCAAGCAAGAGTTGCGGAGGACCTGGTGAGGCTTCGACTCTTCGTGTTGGGCGTCGTTATCCTGGTGTTATTTGCTTCGGGGCTGTTTCCCGCCTGGCAAGCCAAGCCGCCGGGAAAGACGGGGCAGTTGCCTGCGCCTCCGGCTTCGGCGCGGATTTGGAAATCGCAGACCACGGGCAAGGAATACCGGGTATGGATCGAGAATGAGCAACTCCATGCCGAGTGGGTCAACGTCCCTCCGGAAATGGCTCAGCGTGGTGCCTACATCCGGACCGAGTGTCGGCACGTGGGGACACGTTGGATAGGAACTTCGCAGAGTTACCTGCCTTGTGAAACCACGGAGAAAGGCAAGCGCGTCAGCAACTGGTGTCAGTTGGTGACCAAGATTGAGTTCGACCACGCCGGAGCGAACCGCATGGCCGGAAGAGGCGAGGCCCTACGGCGGTTTGATTGTGCGGCCTGCAGAGTCCTGGAGACGGTCTGGAAGGATTTCGAGTGGCTCCCGAAAGAACAGTCGGCAGTGGGGAGCAAGCAGTAGGAAGGAAACAGGAGTCGGAAGCCTTATCTCCTCACCCATATTTGACTTTCTTGATTTCCTCGATCAACGGCGGGACGATCTCAAATAAGTCACCGACCACACCATAAGTGGCCACTTCAAAAATGGGCGCTTCCTTATCTTTGTTGATGGCCACCACGGTGCGCGATCCTTTCATGCCAACCTGGTGCTGGATGGCCCCGGAAACGCCCAGCCCGATGTAAAGCTTGGGCGCGACGGTTTGGCCGGAGCTGCCGATCTGGCGGTCCATGGGCAGCCAGCCGCTGTCGCAGATGGGCCGCGAGGCGCCGATTTCCGCTCCCAACGCTTCTGCCAGCTTCTTGACCAGTTCAAGGTTTTCAGGAGCCTTGATGCCGCGCCCGACGGCCACGATGACTTCCGCCTGCGTCAAGTCCACGGCCTGCTTGGCCTCGCGGAAACGCTCGCCGGGTTTGGCGCGAATGGCCTCAGCGGAAACCTCAACGGGGACAGCCGTAACCGGCGCGGGCGCAGTCCCTCGCCGCACCGAATCTTCGCGGAAGGCGGCGGCTTGGAACGAAATGAGGTAGGGTCCCTCGCCCACGAATTCCACATCCGCGCAGAATTTCCCCTGGAAAACCTGGCGCACGAAAACCAGGCGGCTGTTTTCCTTCCGATAGCCGAGGCAGTCGCTTACCAGCCCGCGGTCGATTGCGGCGGCGAGCTTGGGAGCAAAATCTCTAACCTGATAAGTGTGGCTGAAGACGACAAACCGTGGGTGGCGTTGGCGAATTACCTCGCGAAGCGCCAGAGCGTAGCCGTCCGCCGTGTAGTCGCCGAGGAGGGGGGAATCAACGGTCAGGACTTCCTGAAGGTCAGTCGTCGCGAGTTCCGCCGCCAGAGTGGAAATGTCCTGCCCCAGTAATACACCGGAAACCGGCTTGCCCGTATCCTGCGCGAGTTGCTGCCCGGCGGCGAGGGCCTCCCAGGTGGGGCGAGTCAGTTTCCCGCCTTGATGTTCCGCGAAAACGAGAATCTCATCAGGCATAACGGCAAAGTGTAAAGTCTAAGGGGTAAAGGGTAAAGGAGGAAGCGGGCGATTATCTGCGGGATCGGCTTCTTAACCTTTACACTTCACCCTTTGCCCTTCTTCACTCCCCTTCCACCGTCGGGCCGACGAGAGGCTTATTGCCGCCCTCAGGCTTATCAGCCTTTTCGGTTTCCTTAGCCTTCTTGGGCTTCTCGACGCTCGGCGCAGCGAAACTGGCAATGGACTCGCAGACCAATTCGAGCGGCATGGTCTTGTAAAATTCTCCCGCCTCGAACTTCTTGATTTGCTCCCGCCACACGGGATTGGTGCGCGCGCCTTCCAGGGCATCCTTATCGCGCCAGAAAACCAGCCAGAGGTATTCCGGTTTGCGCGCCTCGAACACCTTGATGAAGTGCGCGTCCACGCAGCCGTTGAGTTTCTTCAGCGCTGGCAGCGTGACCTGCCGGCCGAATTTCTCGTACTCTTCGGTACGTTTCTTGCGGCCCCGCATTCTCCAGATATGGACAAACATAATCGCTCCTTCCGCGGTTACAACACCCGCGATTCATTCTTCAGCTTATCGACCAGCCGCGCGGCGATTTCCTTGGGGCTGCCCGCGAAGAATTCGGTCTGGCCTTTCTTGGCGGGGACGTACACCTTGGAAATTTTCTGCCGCGGGGTCAGGTCTTCGAAACTTAGTCCCAGATCCGCTGGGCTCAACTTCTTGAGAGGCTTGTTCTTGGCCGCCAGGATTCCCTTCAGGGAAGCATAGCGTGGTTTGTTAATGCCGGACTGAATAGTAAGCAGAGCCGGCAGCGGCATTTCGATCCACTGAAACCAGCCGCCCTCGAGTTCTCGTTTAACTTTGAGCGTCGTGCCGGTCACCTGGATTTCCATAATGATGGTCGAGTGCGGGAAGCCGAGCATCTCCGCCACCAGCACGCCCGCCTGCGCGTAGCCCGAGTCATCGGATTGCAGCCCGGTCAGAACAAGGTCGGGCTGCTCTTTCCCAATCGCCCGCGCCAGGACGCGCGCCACGCCGTGCGGGTCGAGTCCGCCGAAGGCTGGATCGTCCAAATGGATCGCCCGGTCGGCGCCTTTCGCCAGCGCTTCTTTGATGGCCTGCAGCGCGCGCGCCGGGCCGAGCGAGCAGACAATCACCTCGCCGCCGTGCTTTTCCTTCAGCCGCAGCGCTTCCTCCAGCGCGAAGGTGTCCGGTTCGTTGACCTCGAAGCTGAGGTCGGCTTCCCGGATCCAGGTGCCTTCCGCGTTCAGCCGCAACACGGCATCGCGCGACGGAACTTGTTTGAGGCAGACGACAATCTTCACGTCTACGAATGACTCCTGCCAGGGTCTTGACGATTTCTTGGGTGGCCAGCGGTCCAGTTTGGCCGGGGGGCATTATAAGCGAATTCGCAAATGTGCGCACCGAATTAGCGCGATGGCAGCGCCCGCGCCCCTTTTGCTTTTGGCTCGCGCCTTCCCCCATATACTACCTACCGTCTACTGACTCCTGACTTCTGGCTTCTTTCTTCCCCCCGTTCATCCTTCATCCTTCAACCTTCACCCTTCCCGCGCCGATTGCTTTTTCGGCGCGCCCATTTTGCTTTGGACGTGGCTGCCGAGGGGTTTACCCACCCTTTCTATGGGCGTACAATGCTGGCCATGGGAAACAATCTCCTGATCCCGAAGGGCCGACTCGAAGAATTCTGCCGGCGCCACCAAATTCGGAAGCTGGCGTTTTTCGGGTCCGTCTTGCGCCCCGATTTCCGCCCCGAGAGCGACGTGGATGTGCTGGTCGAGTTCGAACCCGAAAGCACAGTCGGCTTCTTTGGTCTTTATGACCTGGAGCAGGAGCTGTCGGGTATCCTCGGCGGTCGCAAGATCGACCTGCGCACACCCGCAGATTTGAGCCGCTACTTTCGGGATGAAGTGGTGGCGCACGCCGAGGTTCAGTATGCCCACGAATGACGGCGTGCGCCTTCGGCATATTCGGGACGCGGCGCGGCAAGCCCTGGCTTTCGTTCGCGGCCGGCCGCGTGCCGATCTTGATCAGGACCCCATGTTAAGCCTTGCCCTGGTCCGCCTGCTCGAGATCATCGGCGAGGCGGCGAGGGGCGTTTCCACCCCAACGTGCGAGTCGCACCCTGGCATCGCGTGGAGTCAGATGGCAGGAATGCGCGATCGGCTCATCCACGGCTACTTCGATGTCAATCTGGACATCGTTTGGCAAACCGTCCAGCAGGATTTGCCTCCCCTGCTCGCGCAGCTTGAGAAAATCCTTTCGCCTCCCCCTGCCGCCTCCTGACTTCTGACTCCTGCTCTTCCTCCTACTCCCGACTCCCTACTCCCGACTCCCTCGCGCTTGTACTTCAAGCGCGCTTGTTGTATACCCGTCATCTTAATATTACGGTTATCGCCCGGGGGCCCGCACACACCGCAAATGGCGCGATGTATCGGCCACTCGCCCAGGAGGGACGCCATGATTGAAATGGCACTACTCGCGGAAAACAAAGAGACTGACAATAAGCGGGTAGCCACGACGAGCGTTTTTCTCGTCGTGGGCTTTGGCAGGCGATCATCCTCGGTACGAGTCCGGCAACCGCACGTAATCAATTCGAATCGGACAATCACGCACGGTGATTGGGTCGAGCGCGAAATTGTTATGGCTTGACCATCGCCACTCCTCCGGCGTGTTCACCAATCCCTTGCGCACGGGGTTCAGGTGCATGTAAGTCAAACGGTCGTTGAACTCTTTGGCGTGGCGCACAAATCGATCCCAAAACTGATGTTGCCAGAGGGAACCGCTACTGCCCCGGTGGCGGTTCAGGCGGCGCGAAGAGACATACTTGATGTCTTGGACGAGGCGGGAGATGCTCAGCGGGTAGCGCGGCCAGAAGAGCCCATGCCAATGGTCGGGCATGAGGACGTATCCGCACAGGAGAAAGCCCAATCGGCGCCGCGATTCCTGAAAGCTTTCGAGGATCAAAGCGTATTCCGCAGCGGTGAAAGGAGAGAGCGATGCGCGAAGATTCACCGTGATGAAGAAGACCCGATCCGCCGTACGCAGGCGATGAACTCGCGACATGCAGGAGAAGATATCAAAACAAGAAGCCCACGACGAGAAAAACGCTCGTCGTGGCTACCAGCTGCAGATTCTTCGCTTCGCTCAGAATGACAGCCTGTAGGGGGGAGCCCGGCGCTACGGTGTGAAACGCTTGAAGAGCAGGGCGGCGTTGGTGCCGCCGAAGCCGAAGGAATTGGACAGGATGTAATTGACCTCGGCCTGGCGCGCCTTATTGGGAACGTAATCGAGGTCGCAT
>Ga0315281_10006438_pt1 | contig 16695 bp, 20 predicted proteins | sample YL17G07_0_MG_FD_204540 | JGI IMG/M metagenome (GOLD analysis project Ga0315281, IMG submission 204540) | Sediment microbial communities from Yellowstone Lake, YNP, Wyoming, USA - YL17G07_0 | ecosystem: Environmental > Aquatic > Freshwater > Lake > Sediment | place: USA: Wyoming | collected...
GAAGCGCAGCGGATCGAAGTTCTTCACCTCGCCCGCGATGCGCGCCGAGAAATCGGTCGTGTCGAACCTCGTAATGGGCCCGACGCCGCTGCAGCCCTTGCAGAGCGCGTCCCAGTTCACCTCGGTCCCGATGCCAAGCGACGACACCAGGCCGATGCCCGTGACGACGACTCTCCGCGTGTCCGCCATCTACTTCTTGGACTTGGCGTGCGACTCGATGTATTCGACGGCTTCCTTGACGCGCGTAATCTTCTCGGCATCCTCATCGGGAATCTCGATGCCGAACTCCTCCTCGAACGCCATCACCAGCTCGACGGTGTCGAGCGAGTCGGCGCCCAGGTCGTCCACGAACGACGCGTCCGGGGTCACTTCCTCTTCGTCGACGCCCAGCTGCTCCACGATGATGCTTTTCACTTTGTCCGATACGGCCATTCGATCCTCCTACATGTTCATGCCGCCATTGACGGCGAGAACGTGTCCTGTAATATACGCTGCCTCGTCGGACGCAAGATAGCACGCCGCCGCAGCGATATCGTCTCCAGTACCAAGACGGCCGAGAGGAATCTGGGCCGCCCAATCCACCTGCGCCTTGTCCACGATGGCGCGCGTCATGTCGGTGTCAATCATGCCCGGCGTGATCGCGTTCACCGTGATCCCGCGCGACGCCACCTCGCGCGCGAGCGCCTTCGCGAAGCCAATCAGCCCCGCCTTCGACGCCGCGTAATTGGTCTGCCCCGCGTTGCCGATCTGGCCGACCACCGACGAGACGGCGATGATGCGGCCGCCCCGCTGCTTCAGCATCGGACGAATCGCGGCCTGCGCGAGCGTGAACGCCGCCGTGAGGTTCGTGGCGATGACGGCGTCCCAGTCCTCGCGCTTCATCCGCATCAGCAGCTGGTCGCGCGTGATGCCCGCGTTGCAGACCACGATATCGAGCCGGCCGTGCCGGCCGACGATGTCCCCCGGGGCCTTCGCCACCGCCGCATCGTCGGTGACGTCGAGCGTCAGCGCCTCGGCCTTCCCGCCTGCGGCGACGATGGCGTCGGCCGTCGCCTTCGCGTTGTCGCCGCGCGCGGCACAGACGACGAGCGCGCCCTGCTCGGCCAGGCGCGTGGCAATGGCTTTCCCGATGCCGCGCGACGCGCCGGTGACGAGAGCGACTTTACTGGCGAGGCTGAACATGGTTTTGTCGCGGGCCTCAAAGGCCCGCTCTACGTACGTAGGGCGGCCCTTTCAGGGCCGCCAAGGAGTCGCTCGACGGCAGCCAGATCGTCCGGGCCGCCAAAGTTCAGAATCGCCGCGTCGCGATGGATTTTCTTCACGAGGCCGCTCAGGACCGTGCCCGGACCTACCTCAACATACGTGGTGACGCCCTCTTTCGCAAGGCGCTGCACGACCGCTTCCCAGCGGACCGGAGACGACACCTGCGCGATGAGCGCGTCAATGACCCCGGCGGCGCTCCGTTTGGGTTCGGCATCCACGTTGGCCACGACCGGGATTCTGGGATCCTGCGTCTTCAGCGCCCGCAGCTCGGGCGCGAGCCGATCTTCGGCCGGCTTCATCAACGCGCAGTGGAACGGCGCGCTCACGGAGAGCGGGATCGCGCGTTTGGCGCCGAGGGCCTTGGCGCGCTCGCTGGCGCGCGCGACCGCCGCCGTCGCGCCGGCAATCACGATCTGTCCTGCCCCGTTGATGTTCGCGGGGCTGACGACGTCACCCTGCGCGGCGTCGCGACAGGCGTCAGCGACCGTCTCCGCGTCGAGACCGAGAATCGCGGCCATCGCGCCCGTGCCGACCGGCACGGCTTCCTGCATGTAGCGACCGCGACGGCGAACAATCGACACGGCGTCGGTAAACGAGAACGTGCCGGCCGCGACGTTCGCCGAATACTCACCGAGGCTGTGTCCGGCCACGAACGACGGCAGAAGACCGCGGGACTCGAGCAGCCGCCCCGCCGCCACACTCACGGTGAGAATCGCGGGCTGCGTGTTCTCGGTCCGCGTCAGCGCGTCGTCGGGGCCTTCGAAGATGATCCGGCTCAGGGCGTCGCCAAGCGCGGCGTCGGCCTCGTCAAACGTCCGCCGGCAGATGGGAAACGCGTCGGCGAGGGCCTTGCCCATGCCGACCTTCTGCGAGCCCTGTCCGGGAAACAGAAACGCGATGCTCATGGCGCGGCCGCGGCGATCTCCTCGCCGACGCGTTCGAGGAAGCGCGTGTCCGCGAAGCGGTACGCCATGGCGACGGCGTTGCGCACGGCCTTGGCGCTCGAACGCCCGTGGCCGACAATCGTGACGCCGGCGACGCCGAGCAGCGGCGCGCCGCCGTACTCCGAGTAGTCGACGCGCAAGTGGAAATGGCGAAGCGCCCGGCGCGTGAACAGCGACCCGACGCGATGACCGAACGTGCTCGACAGCTCTTCGCTCAACAGCCCCTCAACCAGTTCGACGAGCCCCTCGCTCGTCTTCAGCGCGACGTTGCCGGTGAAGCCGTCGCAGACAATCACGTCGGCGTCGCCGCTGTAGACGTCGCGCGCCTCGACGTTGCCGATGAAGTGCACCGGCGAGGCCTTCAGCAGCTGATGCGCCTCGCGCGTCAGCTCGTTGCCCTTCGTCGCTTCGTGGCCGATCGACAGCAGCCCGACCCGCGGCGTGGCGATGTCGTAGACGACCCGCGCGAACATGCTGCCCATCACGGCGAACTGCAGCAGATGCGGCGGCCGGCACTCGACACTTGCGCCGACGTCGAGCAGCAGCGCGGGCCGCGTCCGCGTCGGAATCACCGCCGCCAGCGCGGGCCGGTCGACGCCCGGCAGCATGCCGAAGGCGGCGTGGGCCGCCATCACCGTGGCGCCCGTGTGGCCGGCGCTCACGAGGGCCGAGGCGTCTCCGCGCGCCACGGCGTCGGCCGCGACCCTGATGGACGAGGCCGGCTTGCGCCGCAGCGCGGCCGCGGGCGACTCTTCCATGCCCACGACATCCGGCGTATCGATGACCCGCACGCGGCTGCGGTCGACCGGGTTGTCCGATGCCGCGTGCCGCGCGAGCTCGACGTCGATCGCCTGCCCCCGCCCGACGAGCAGGACACCGAGATCGAAATGACGCACGGCCGCCAGCGCGCCGTCGACGATGTTCCGCGGCGCTTCGTCGCCGCCCATTGCGTCTACTGCGATCCAGAGCATGAAGGTTCAGGGTTCAGGGTTCGGCGTTCGGGGTTCCGGTTCTCGGTGTGTTTGAACCTGAACCTTGAACCCTGAACCCTGAACCACGAACCTTTAGTCCTCGTCGACCGCTCTGACCTGGCGCCCTTTGTAATAGCCGCAGTTGGAACAGACGCGGTGCGGAAGCTTCGGCTCGTGGCAGTGCGGGCACTCGCCATAGCCCGCCGGCTTGAGGGTGTCGTGCGTGCGCCGCTTGGCCGTGCGTGTCTTTGAATGTCGTCGTTTTGGATTCGGCATCTTAGTCTTCCGTTTTGCGTGTCGCGTTCTCTAGTTGCAGTTGCTTCAGCACCATCAGCCGCGGATCGTCCCACTCAGGCTTGCAGTTGCACGTGCCGCGGTTGAGATTCGTCCCGCAGAGGGCACACAAGCCGTGGCACGCCTGGCTGCAGAGCGGCTTCATCGGCAGCGCGAGCAGACACTGCTCGCGCATCAGTTGCTCGAGGTCGATTTCGTCGTGCTCGTAGAACGCCGTCGTCAAGTCGTCTTCTTCGATCTCCTGCTCGCCCTCTCCAGTATTCGCCGAATGCGGCTGATAGCGGAGGTCGAACGACGCATCCACGGGCGCCGTCATCGGCTCGAGACACCGGCTGCACGGCAGCGCGAGCGTCGTCTGTGTCCGGCCGACGAGGCGGAACGAGTCCTTGTCCTTGAAGATCTCGAACGCGAGCGACACGGGTGACGCCACCCGGACGTCCTCGTCTCCGGACTCACCGGCCGCAAACGCGCCGGGCAGGTAAACCCGCTCGAACCGCTCGTGCGGCGTCCTGATCTGGCTTAAATCGAGCCGCATGGAACCCCTAAGTATAACAGGGGACTACTCAATGGCCCAGGGCTTGGGGATGTAGAGCTGTTCGAACAGCCGGACGGCGTAGCGGTCGGTCATGCCGGCGATGAAATCGCGGGCGGCGGCGTCGAGGCCTTCCGACTCGACCGTCTTCATCTCCAGGAACTCGGCGGGACGCTCGCGGACCTTCTCCCACAACCCGCTCAGGATACCGGTCGCCTTCTTGAACTCGACGGTCGCCAGGCTGTTCTCGTAGACGGCGCCGAAGAGGAAGCTGCGGAGCTGCAGGACCGCCTGAAGCACGCCGTCGCTCATCCGAATCTCGGTCAGGCCGCCGGCGAGGGTCTCCGTGACGACGTCTCTCACGAGCGCGCCGATGCGGGCCGAGGACGACGTGCCGAGGATCGCCAGCGGCGCTTTCGGAAGGTCGTCGGCCTTCAGCAGTCCGGCGCGCGTCGAGTCGTCGATGTCGTGGTTGACGTACGCGATCAGGTCGGCGACGCGCATGATCTGGCCTTCGATCGTGCTCGACCGCAGGTTCGGCGGCATCCCGACCGGCGCGCCCGACTTCCCTTTCGAGTGCTTCGCGATGCCGTCCCGCACTTCCCACGTCAGGTTCAGTCCCGCGCCGTCGTTCTCGAGCTGGTCGACGATCCGCAGGCTCTGCTCGTAGTGGTTGAAGCCGCCCGGCATCAGCGCGTCGATCACGCGCTCGCCGGCGTGGCCGAACGGCGTGTGGCCGAGATCGTGGCCGAGCGCGATCGCTTCGGTCAGCTCCTCGTGCAGGCGCAGCACCTTGGCGATCGTCCGCGCGATCTGCGAGACCTCGAGGGTGTGCGTGAGCCGCGTACGGTAGTGGTCGCCGGTCGGCGCGAAGAACACCTGCGTCTTGTGCTTCAGCCGGCGGAACGCTTTGCAGTGAATGATGCGGTCGCGGTCGCGCTGGAACGCCGGCCGCACGTCGTCTTCTTTTTCGGCGCGCAGACGTCCTTTGGAGTCGGCGCTTTTCGCGGCCTGCGGCGCGAGGATCTCGCGCTCGCGCGCTTCGAGCTGTTCGCGGAGCGTCATGACGCGGCGATCTCGCCGAGGAAACTCGTGCCGTGCGTCAGGCGGCCGACGCCGAAGGCCTCGGCGATCGTCTGCCCCAGATCCGCGAACGTGCGGCGCGTCCCGAGGTCCACCCCCGCGCGCACCTGCAGTCCGGTGACCAGCAGCGGCACATATTCGCGCGCGTGGTCAGTGCCTCGCGTCGTCGGGTCGTTTCCGTGATCAGCCGTCACGACCAGGAGATCGCCGGCGCGCAACATCGGCAACAGCCACGCCAGCCGCGCGTCGAAGCGCTCGAGATTGGCGGCATAACCGGCGACGTCGTTGCGATGGCCGTACTGCGTGTCGAAGTCGACGAGGTTGGCGAAGATGAAGCCGCGATCGAGCTCCTCCATCTGATGCTCGACGGCGTCCATCCCCTCGTCGTCGCTCGCCGTGTGAATGGCGCGCGTGATGCCGCGGCCGGCAAACAGATCCTCGATCTTGCCAATGGCGACGACTGGAACGCCTTCGGCCTTCACGCGATCGAGCAGGGTGTCGCCGGGCGGCGGCAGCGCGTAGTCGCGGCGATTGGCGGTCCGCTTGAATCTTCCAGGCGACCCGACGAACGGCCGCGCGATGACGCGGCCGACACCCAGGCCCTCGCCCACCAGCGTGTAGGCAATCTCGCAGGCGCGATAGAGCTCCGGCACCGGGACGACGTCCTCGTGCGCGGCGATCTGAAACACGCTGTCGGCCGATGTGTACACGATCAGCGCGCCGGTCTTCATGTGTTCGAGGCCGAGCTCGTCAATGATCGCCGTGCCCGACGCGGCCTTGTTGCCGAGCACCGCCCGTCCGGTGCGGCGTGAGAACTCGTTGATGACGTCCGGAGGAAATCCCTTCGGGAATGTCGGGAACGCCCGATCGAGCACGAGGCCCATCATCTCCCAGTGTCCCGTGACGGAATCCTTCCCCGCCGACGCTTCGGCCATGCGGCCGGTGGCCGCGCGCGGATTCGACGACGGCGCGCCTCCGCCGAGCGGCGCGAGCCGGTCGAGCCCGAGCGACCGCAATGTCGGCAGCTTCAGCGGGATCTGCTTCGCGATGTTGCCGAGCGTGTTGCTGCCTTCGTCGCCGTACGACGAGGCATCGGGCAGTTCGCCGATCCCGACGCTGTCCATGACGATGACGATGGCGCGGGTGAATGGGATCACAGGAGTGGAGCGAGAAAGTTTAGCACCGAGGCTGTCGTTTCGGCCGATTCGCCAGGCCCCTCAAACCAGGTGAGACCGGGCTCTTTGCGAAACCAGATCAACTGCCGCCGCGCGTAGCGGCGGTTCTCCTGCGCGATGAGCGCGCGCGTCGCCGCCTCGTCGCGGACGCCGCGCAGGTGCTCGAGCGCCTGACGATAGACCAGCCCGCCGAACGGCCGCGCGCGTTCGGGAATGCCGCGCGCGCGCAGACCGTGGATCTCATCGAGCAGCCCGCGCTCGAACTGCTCGTCCACGCGCCGCGTCACGCGCTCCGAGATCGCCGCGGCCGGCAGCGTCACGGCGAGCGCGACGAACTCGACGTCCGGCATCGGCGGCTGCGTCTCCGCGAAATGCTCGGTCAGCGGCCGTCCCGTCAGAAAGTACACCTCGAGCGCGCGCACCATCCGCTTCGTGTCGCGCGGCTGAATGCGCCGGGCCGAGTCCGCGTCGATCCGCTGCAGCAGGCGATGGAGCCGCTCCGGTCCGCGGCGTCCGGCGATCGCCTCGAGCCGTCCGCGAAGTGCGGCGTCGCGTCCCGGACCGGGAAACAGCCCACGGGTCAGCGCCCGGTAGTAGAACCCCGTCCCGCCGGCGACGATCGGCAGGCGCCCGCGCGCGTGGATGTCGCGAATGGCCGCCGACGCGTCGCGCGCGAATTGCGCGGCCGTGTACTCGTCGGCCGGATCGACGATGTCGATCAGATGATGAGGAATGCCCCGCCGCTGTGCCTCCGGCAGCTTGTCGGTGCCGATGTCGAATCCTCGATAGACCGTGGTCGAATCGCAATTGACGATTTCGCCGCCGAAGCGCCCGGCGATGGCAAGCGCCAGCGCGCTCTTGCCCGTGGCCGTCGGACCGAGGACCGCGACAACGCGTGGCGCGCTCACTGGAGTCGGATGGCGACGTAGAGGGAGAAGGCCAGAAGCAGGAGCACGAGGCCGAGGCGCTGCGAACGATTCATCACGACATCACACAATCACGAAACCGCGAAATCACTTGATCAGGTTACGGAGGCGTTTCGTTGTAGAAGAACGTCACGGTGAAGAACGCCTTCTCCGCTGGATACTCCGGCGGCAGCGGCACCGTGGGGTTGCTGCCCGAGAGCGCCCCGTACGCGGCGTTGTTGAACGGATCGACCAGGCTCGGGCCGATGACGTTGAGATCGGTGATCGATCCGTCCTTATGGACGTTGAACGTGACGACGACGTGGCCTTTGTTCGACATCGCCGCGTACGGAATGAACCAGTTGCGCTTCACCTGCGCGATGAAGCGGCGGATCCAGGGGCCGAACTCGACGCCTTTCGTGTCGAACTGAATCTCGGGGCCGAACTGTCCGCCGCTGCCGCCGGGATTCTCGAACTGCTCGCGCGGGACGTACCGCTGCAGGTTGCGGAGCGCATCGCCGAGCGATCCGCCGCTCTGCGGAGATCGGCCGTTGGCGCCATTGTTCCGTGCGTCCTGCCGTGGCGTCTGGAACTGCATCTGCGACTGCGAGTCGGGGGCTTTCAGGTCCGACTGGTTCTGCGCCTGCTGCCCCTGCGCCGGATCGGGCGTCGGCCCCTGCCCTCGTGCTCTTTCGGGAGGCGTCGCCGGAAGCGCTTCCACGCGTTCGGGCGAGTTGCCGCGTGAGAACGGGAGCGGATTGGTCGGCTGCTTCGATCGCTCCGGTGCGGTGGCAACGCGATCCTTGTCCGACGGCTCGGCGCGGGGCGGCGCCTTGAGCGCGGCGACGTCGTTGCGTGGCGCAACAAACACGAAGCGTGGCTGATCGCGGCGCGCTTCCTGCTGCTGCAGCAGCACCTGGCGGGCGCGCTCGTCCCCATCGAACAGATGCGGGAACCACCGCGGGAGCAGCAGGATGGCGATGACCACGCAGAGATGGAAGATGATCGACAGCAGCACGCCCTCGCGCCAGGAAATCGCGCGTCCGACGGGCTGGATATCGGGACGATACTCTTCGATCTCGAAGTACATCAGTTAGTTACTGCGATTATAGCGTGCGTGGACGTGCTACGAGGCCCGACGAGCCGTATAGAGATAGACGCTCGTGAAGGTCATCGGGTCGCCCGCCACGTCCACAAATCCGCTCTTCCGTAGCAATTCCATAAACTCCGCGGGCTCGAACGCATCCACGGACGCGGGCAGGTACGTGTAGGCGCTGGCGTGGCCAGAGATCCAGCGTCCAAGCCGGGGCAGGACGTGACGGAAGTATGACAAGTAGATCTGGCGGAAGACCGGCGACGTGGGCACCGCGAACTCGAGAATCGCGAGGCGCCCGCCCGGCGTGAGCACGCGCAGCATCTCTCGGCACGCCGCGCCGCGATCCTCGACGTTGCGGATGCCGAAGCCACTCGTCACCGCGTCGACGGAGCCGTCGATCGTCGGGAGGGCCGACGCGTCGCCGCGCACGAGCGCGATGCCGCCGAGCCTTCGACGTCGGAGTTTCGCGTCGCCGATCCGCAGCATCTCGCCGGAGAAGTCCAGGCCGAGCACGCGCGCCGCTCCCCGGCGTGCCTGCCGCGCCTCGATCGCGAGGTCGCCGGTGCCCGTGCACAGATCGAGGACGGTTTCGCGGCCGGTCAGTCTGAGCGATCGAATCGCGCGCTTCCTCCAGAGGAGATCGAGCCCGCCGCTCAGGACGTGATTGAGGAGGTCGTATCTGGGCGCGATCGCGTCGAACATCGCGCTGATGCGCGACGCCGACCGGTCCGGGCCGGACGTCACACGCTGCCGGTCCAGGCGGGATAGAGATCGTGCTCGAAGCCCAGCGCCGAGAGAATCTTGCCGGCCATGAAATCGGCGAGGTCGTCGAGCGACTTCGGCTGCTGATAGAAGGCGGGCATCGCCGGCACGATCATCGCGCCGGCCTCCGCGCAGAGGACCATGTTCTTCAGCGCCGGCAGGCTCATGGGCGTTTCGCGCGGCACGATCACCAGCCGCCGCCGCTCCTTCAGCATCACGTCGGCGGCGCGCTCCACGAGGTTGCGCGACAGGCCGTGCGCAATGCCCGCCAGCGTCTTCATCGAGCATGGGACGACGGCCATCGCCGAGCAGTGGTGGCTGCCGCTGGCCACGGTCGCGCCGAGATCGCGGTTGCTGTGAATCGTCAGGTACCCGGCGTTGACCTTGTCGCCGTATTTCGACGACAGGTACGGCATGAGCTTTTCGATCGTGGCCTCGTCGCCCAGCTCATCGCGCAGAAGACGCCGTCCGTAGTCCGAGACAATCAGCTCGACATGCGTGCCGCGCGCGAGAAACTCCGCGAGCGTGCGGACGGCGTAGAGCGCCCCGCTGGCGCCGGTGATCGCGAGTGCCACTCTATCCGCCATAAACAGACCCCGCGAGGACAATGAAATACAGGATGCCGACGTAGCCGTTCAGATCGAAGGCACGTGTGACCTGCGACAAGTCGTCGGCGCTGACGAGCGACTGCTCGTAGGCCAGGAGCGCCGCCACCGACAGCACGCCTCCGACATAGACGCGCGGCAGCGGCGTGACGAGCGGCAGCGCCAGCAGCAGGACAATCGTGACGACGTGCATCACGCGCGAAATCAGGAGCGACGCGGGCACGCCGAACCGCACGGGAATCGACCGCAGCCCGTGCAAACGATCGAAATCCAGATCCTGGCACGCATAGAGGACGTCGAAGCCGCCCACCCAGGTGCCGATGGCGAGCGCGAGAATCCACGGCTCCCACCCGGCCCGTCCGCCCACCGCCAGCCATCCGCCGACGGGCGCCACGGCCATCGCGAGGCCGAGAAACATCTGTGTGTACGACGTGTAACGCTTCGCCAGCGAATACCAGAACACAATCGCCAGCGCGAGCGGCGCCAGCACGAGGCACAGCGGGCTCAGCCGCCACGACGCGAACAGAAACACCGCCGACGCGGTGGCCACAAACGCCGCCGCCTCCCCCATCGTCATCGCGCCGCGCGGGAGCTCGCGATTCGCGGTTCTCGGATTCAGCGCGTCGAGGCGGGCGTCGGCGAGGCGATTGAAGCCCATCGCCGCGCTTCGAGCCGCGACCATCGCGACGAGAATCCAGCCGAACCGCTGCCAGGTGACCGGCGGGGCGTGCCTCGTCGCCAGCAGCGCTCCCGCCAGCGCGAACGGCAGCGCGAACATCGAATGGCTGAACCGGACGAACGAGAAGTACGTTAGGAGTCGACCCATCGGATCTGGCCCGGATGGATTCCGGACACCAGGTATTCTTCCACATCGCTCGTGCCCGGCGGCACGTCGACGGCCAGCAGCCGCGCGAGCTTGCCCGGCTCGATCGTGCCGTAGTCGGCGTCGAAGCCCAGCGCGCGCGCGCCTTCGATGGTCGCGCTTTCGAGGAGCGAGGAGGCGGGCACGGACGGCGCGAGCGCATGCAGCGTCGCGACTTCCGCAAACACACTCAGATCGGGCGAGCTGGCGAGGCTGTCGGTGCCGATCGCGATGCGGACACCCGAGTCATAGAACTCGGTAATCGGCGGCAGACCGGCGCCGGTGTGGCCGTTGCTGCGCGGACACGTCACGAGCGTGGCGCCGCGCTCCTTGAGCAACGCGAGATCCGCCTTCGTCATCTGCACGCCGTGCACGACGAGCAGGCGGTCGTCGATGAAGCCCATGTCGTCGAGGTATTTCACCGGGCCGACGCCCGGCGCGGTCCACGCGTGGTTCCAGGAGCCGATGTCCTTCATCAGCGCCTTCCACGGCCCGCCGCCGGTCTTCAGCAGCTCGACCTCCTCGACGTTCTCCGCCAGATGCACGCTGCACGGCACGAACGGCATCTTGCCGACCGCCTTCTTGATCGCGCGGAAGAACAGCGGCGCCACCGAGTACGGCGCGTGCGCGGCGAGCGACAGACGGACCTTGTCGCTGACCGGCAGCTCGCCGAGGTCCGCAACCGCGTGCTCGACCAGCGGGTCGAAATCGAGAAGCGGCCCGTCCGACTTCGGGTCTTTCAGATTGAAGCCCAGCAGCTCCCAGAACACGACGCCCGCCAGCGGACTCGCCGCGAGCTTCTCGTAGGTGACGAACAGCCCGTTGGTGATCTCGCCGACGACGGCCGTGCCGCAGCGAAGCGACTCCTCGATGGCCGCGTCCACGGCGGCCACGACCACGGGATCGCGAGACGACTGCTGCATCCGCTTCCGGCGCTCGTAAATAATCTGCCGCGCCCACGCGGTGAACGAGGACGCGGGCGGCACCTGATCGCGAAGATACGACAGCTCGAGATGCGTGTGCGCGTTGACGAGGCCCGGCATCACGGCGACATCGCCGAGCTCGACGCCCGGCGTCGAGTCGTTCACGGCCCGCCGCCCGAGCGCGGCGATGCGGCCGCTGTCGACCATGACCCAGCCGTCGCGAATCGGCTCGCCCTCGACGGGCACCACCCAGGCGGCGTGGTAACGGATCATGGACTTGCAGGAGGGCTGCCATCCTGCAATCTCTCTGTCTTGCCGGCCTTGCTGCGAGCGGGATAGAGGCGCAGCTCCTCGGGAACGTGCGTATCGCCGGCCTCACGCGCCGTGGACAGCTCCATCATGCGCGGGACGTCGCGCTCGAGATAGATCGGATCGCCGAGCAGCTCGTAGTGCATGTTGCGGCGCTTGGCCGTGAAGCCGGCGGCCTGGATGTTGCGCACGATCTCGAACTCGTCCATGCAGTAGCTGGCGCCGGCCGCGCGGACGACGTTCTCTTCGATCATCACGCTGCCCATGTCGTTGGCGCCGTACGCGAGGCTGAGCTGCCCCACCTTGCCGCCCTGCGTCACCCACGACGCCTGCAGGTTGTCGAAGTTGTCGAGGACGATGCGCGCGAGCGCAAGCGTCCGCAGATAGTCGATCCCGGTCGCTTCCCTGCCGCCGAGCTCGGTGTGATCGGGCTGGAAGCTCCACGTGATGAACGCGGTGAAGCCGCCGGTCTCGTCCTGCAGATCGCGCAGCCGCATCATGTGCTCGATGCGCTCTTCGTCCGTCTCGACGGTTCCGTACATCATCGTCGCCGTCGTGCGGAGGCCGGCGCGATGCGCGTGGCGCATGACGTCGAGCCACTCGGCGGACGTCGCCTTGCTGTAGCAGTGCAGCAGCGTGCGCACGCGGTCGACGAGAATCTCGGCGCCGCCGCCGGGAATGCTGTCGAGCCCCGCGGCAATCAGCCGCTGGATGATTTCAGGCACCGGCAGCTGCGAGAGCCGGGACAGGTGCACGACCTCAGGCGGCGACAGCGCGTGGAGCTTGAAGTCGGGGTATCGCGCTTTCACCGCGCGGAACAGATCTTCGTACCACGACAACGGCAGATCGGGGTTGTGCCCGCCCTGCAGCAGCAGCTGGACGCCGCCGACGGCAATCGTCTCGTCGATCTTCCTGAACAGCTCGTCGAAGCCGAGGACGTAGCCCTCGGGTGAGCCGACCTCGCGGTAGAACGCGCAGAAGCTGCACTTCGCGACGCAGATGTTCGTGTAGTTGACGTTGCGGTCGATGATGTAGGTGACGAGGCCGTCGGGATGCTTGCGCCGGCGAATGCCGTCGGCGAGCTGGCCGAGCACGGCCGTCGGCGCGGCGCGGTACAGCTCGAGCGCCTCGGCGGCGTTGACCCGCTCTCCCCCGCGAACCTTCTCGATGACGCGATCAACCATAAAACGTCAACGTTCCCTCGGGCGCGACGCCGATCTCGGCGGCGTATCGATAGAACAGCTCCAGCCCCGCCCGCTCGTCGTCTCCGAAATGGTACTTGATATTATCCCGCAGGTAGCGGGCGCCGAGCGCCTGCCGCTCGGGCGAGTCGGCGAGGTATTCCCGCGCGACCGCTTCGGCGTGTGCGACGCCGCGGTCGCGGGTCTCCTGCAGTTCCTTCACGTGCGCCGCGGCGAGCACGCCCGGCTTCCCTGCCCAGAACGCGTAGACGAAAGGCAGACCGGTGAGTTGGGTCCACGCCTCACCGAGGTCGACGACGCCGAGTCGGGATTCGGGCCTTGGGATTCGGGATTCGAAGAGCGCGTTGTCGCCAATCATCAAAGCGGCGTCGCAGCGCTTCAACATCGCGTCGAGATTCGGGCCGAGCGGCAGAAACGACGGATTGACCTTGAACAGCTTCTCGCACAGGACCCGCACGAGCGCGACCGACGTCCGCGAGCTGGTATCCATCGCGATCGAGCGGACCTCGCCGATCGGCCGCGTGGTGTACAGCATGACCGAGGCGACCGGACCGCGAGACGCGATCGCCAGGCCGGGGACGATCGCGAGCGGACCTCCCCGCAGGTACTCGATGGACGGAATCAGCCCGACGTCGATGGCGCCGGAGTGCAGCAGGTCTGCGCATTTCGACGGGACGTCGAACCGCAGCGAGAAATTCGTCGAGCGATCGAGCTGATACACGAGCGGGCGGGCGTTCAGGTAGCCCACCGCCCCAAGGCGGACGGTCATCGACTGATGGGTTCGAACCGACCGTTGCGCTCGACGGGCTCCTGGCTCGCCGCACGGATATTCCGCTGGATCTCTTCGAGTGGCGCCCGCCGGCGTCCCTCGGACACGTCGTCTTCCGCCGACACCGCGTCCACGTCGTCTGCGCCGACGGTGAGGGCGACCTGCGCGAGCTTCGGGCCGTAGAGCGACCAGTCCACCTGAATCGACGGGATGTTGGTCACGACCAGACGCGCCAGCGCCACCCTCTTCACGTCGTCATACCCCGTCGTCGGGACGGCGGGATTCACCTGACGCGGCAGCGGCGCGAACGCGCGGATGACGGCGACAGTGTGCTGCAGGCCGGCAATCTGCTTCAGCCACGACGCCGTGTCGGCCGACGGCAGCTTGTGAATCGTGAGGCGCGCGAGCGCGAGCCCGGAGATGTTGACCTCTTCGATCGAGCGGCGGGCGTCCTGGAGCTTGTCGAACGGCGCTTCGGCGATCAGCTCGAGCCCGACGGCGCGCAGCTCCTCGAGAATCTCCCGAAGCGTGACTTTTTCACGTCCGGCCAGCTGCTCCAGGTCGTCGAGCGAGAATCCCGACACCGGAATGCCCTTCGCGCGCTCGGCGACTTCGCGGACCCGCGCGAGCGCCGCCGCTCTGGACTCCGGCACACCCACGATGCGAATCTCGCCAGCGGCGGCCGGCCACGACAGCGCCGCTCCTGGCTTCGCGTCCACCGTGGCGACCCGCACGAACGTCGTGCGGTTGCCGTGCTTCTCGCGGCGGACGGCGTCCGCCTGCATGCCGATGGTAATAATGTCGTGCGAGGCGGCGAGGGATGTGATTTCTGCGTCCGTCACTGGCATGGGTTGACTGTCGATCTTAAATCAGGCGTCGCCCCGGCGACAACGAAGCGCTACCGGAGCGTCATCGGCAGCGCGACCTTGGCCTGCGGATGCTCGACCATGAGGCTGTACTCGCCCGGCTCCCAGGCGCCACGCGGCGTCTCGAAGTAGATCTCGCCAAATGTGATCCGATCCTTGTCGAACAAGGCGCCAGTGACGACGATGCCCTCGCCTGGCAGCGCGAAGAACTTCAGGCTCTCGCGCAGATCCCGCGGACCGAGGTACGCGCCGAGATCGTGCCGTACGATCGACGCGTTTTGCCTCAGGCTGGTCACTTCGCGGCTGCTCTCAATGAAGTGCCGCTGGCTCGCGACCGGGTACCATTCGCCCGACTGCGACACGAGCGTGAAGTGTTCGCGATCCAGCACGAGGCGGCGTTCGGCGCGCGCACCAACATCAATCAGCAGCCACGGCGAGTCGTGATGGCCTTGCCCAGCCGCTTTGTGTTGGGAAACGCCCGTTCCTGCGCCTGCGGGAATGCCACGGCACCGAGACATCCGACGGCCAGAGCCACGAGGGTCAAGCGAGTCATAGGCGCCTCCAGATTTCGAGCGCTTTTTGCGCGGCCTGCTCCGTCGTCTTGATACGTGCCGGCCAGGTGCGGTTGTAGCCTTCGGACGCCCACTTCCGCGTCGCGTCGATGCCCATCTTGCCACCGAACGCCGGCAACTCCGCCGCGTCGTCCAGATCGTCGACGGGGCCCTTCGTCATCTGCACGTCGCGCACCGGATCCATGTGCGTGCCGACGATCCACGCGACCTCGCTCAGGTCGTGCACGTTGACGTCCTTGTCGACGACGACGATGGTCTTGGAGAACATGAGCTGGCCGAGGCCCCAGAACGCGTGCATGATCTTGCGCGCGTGGCCGGGATAGCGCTTGTCGATCGAGACGAGGACGAGGTTGTGGAAGATCCCCTCGGCCGGAAAATGCATGTCGACGATCTCGGGCACGGTCTTCCTGATCATCGGCAGGAAGATCCGTTCGCTCGCGAGGCCGAGGTAGTAATCCTCCATCGGCGGGATCCCGACCACCGTGGTCAGGTACGTCGGCTTCTTGCGTTGCGTGATGCAGGTCAGATGGAACACCGGATAGTCGTCCGGCTGCGAATAGAACCCGGTGTGGTCGCCGAACGGGCCCTCGCGCCGGCGTTCGCCGGGCTCGACGTAGCCTTCGAGCACGATGTGCGAGCTCGCCGGCACGTCGAGATCGACGGTGACGCACTTGATCATCTCGATGCGGCGGCGCGCCAGAAACCCGCCGAGCAGGAGCTCGTCGAGGCCTTCCGGCATCGGCGCGGTCGCGCAGTACGTCAGCACGGGCTCAGGGCTCAGCGCGACTGCCACGTCCAGCCGCTTGCCTAACCGCTCGGCCACGCGGTGATGCTGGGCGCCGCCCTTGTGCCGCTGCCAGTGCATCCCCGTCGTGCGGCCGTCGAACACCTGCATGCGGTACGTGCCGATGTTGCGCACGCCGGTCTCGGGATCTCTGGTGAACACGAGCGGCAGCGTGATGAATCGTCCGCCGTCTTCCGGCCAGCACTTGAGGATCGGCAGGTCGTCGAGCGAGCCGTCCGTGTTGACCACTTCCTGGCACGGCGCGTCCTTCACCGTCTTCGGCATCAGATCCGTGAGACGGCTGAGCATCGGCGCGAGCTTCAGCGCGTCGAGAATGCCCTTCGGCTGCGGCGGCGTCATCAGCGCGTCGATCTCGTGCGCGAGGTCGTCGAGCTGCTTTACGCCGAGCGCGAGACACATGCGCTCGAGCGATCCGAAGACATTGCTGGCGACGGGGATATCGAAGCCGGTCGGCTTCTCGAACAGCAGGGCCGGCCCGCCGTTCGGCGACTTGCAGGCGCGGTCGGTGACGGCCGCGATCTCGAGGTCGGGGCTGACCGCGTCGCTGACGCGCGCGAGCAGCTTGCGCTTGTCGAGATCGTGCAGGAATTCTGTGAGATCTGAATGCATCGCGTTCCCGGCGGCCCTGAATGGGCCGCCCTACACTGTGGTCATTGTGGACGAAATCTGGTCGGCCAGCGCAAGGGCGCGGCGGCCCTGCGCGCCGTCCACCAGCGGCGGCCGTTGTGACCGCACCGCATCGACGAAATCGGCGAGT
>Ga0315281_10006439_pt1 | contig 16692 bp, 19 predicted proteins | sample YL17G07_0_MG_FD_204540 | JGI IMG/M metagenome (GOLD analysis project Ga0315281, IMG submission 204540) | Sediment microbial communities from Yellowstone Lake, YNP, Wyoming, USA - YL17G07_0 | ecosystem: Environmental > Aquatic > Freshwater > Lake > Sediment | place: USA: Wyoming | collected...
CCCTTATCGACGTTGGCGCGGGACGGGGAAACTCTTCCCCGGTCTGTCCAAGAACATCTGGCAGAAAGGCAGGTCATGGTTCCTCCGCCCCAGCAATCCACACGTTACTACTCAAAAGAAAAAGCATACAAGGCCAGGAAGGGGGCAAGGGGGTTAAGTAAGTGCCATTCGGGTCTGTCCCTGTTTACCGGATTGGCCGGGACAGGCGGCACTCAAAACTCTTCGTGTATTCCGTCGCCTTTCATGAGCAAATGTTTGGTCTTGCCCTCGGGGCTATGTTGCAGGTGGGCAACAACCTGCTTGCACATGCGCTTCAAGTGCCCTGTGTCTTTGCTGGCAACCACCTCCTCCGGGAAGTCGAGCCGGTGAGTGCCATTCGGCAACCCCAGGTAGATTGTGTGGCGGCCCTCCGCGTGCTTGTAATCAAGAGTTGCGCCTTGGAACGCGTTGCCCAGAGTCCTCACTAAAACCTCGATCTTCTCTTTCATGCGGTCTCCAATCGCTGCAACGCGCCACTAATCGCCCAGGGCAAGAAAGGCCAAGCAAGTCCAATCGCCGGCCCGGCAGTTTTTGATAGCTGTCCACAGGTCATCCACCGGATGCCTGACACTGAATCATCTTCCCTCTTGCAGGGATTGTACTCATTCATTGCATGGCTTCCCGCAGCACATCCATATAGAACCTTAGCGGACTCACTTTATTGCAGTTTGCAAACTCGCCGGGAGGCAGAAGGCAAGGCCTGACGCTGTCGTTCCCGTTCTGACCCTGTCGTTCCCTTGACCCTGTCGTTCCCTTGACCCTGTCGTTCCCTATGGACGTGCTGCTTGAGTAAACTTCCCGGAGAAGCCGGGACAGCTCGGGTTGACCCTGCTGGTCCGGCTCTTGCGCCGGATTTTTTGGTGATATGATTATTCAAATTTGGCTGGTAAGCCGTCTGCGTTGATCGGGGGAGCATCGTGGAGCCCAAGTCTGGCGGGTGTGATTGCAGTACACAACTGCTTGAACGTCGCACTGCCTTCAAATTCGCGCTAGGCGTGATGCTGGGGTTGAACCTGGCGCCTGATGCAATTGCCCAGGGCGTCGATCTGCGCAGCACACGCCCGCAGCCAGGTGACCAGTTGGTATTTGCCGACGGCACGCGCAAGGGTGAAATCATCTCGGTCGCGGATATCCAGCCGGGCGGCCCTCAAGTGCCTGCGTTCGCGTTCGATTCCCGCAGCAAGCTGATCCGCGACGGCTCGCGCCTCAACAAAATCCTGCTCGTGCGTTCCGATCTCGAAAGCCTCAGCGCCGAGACGCGCAGTCGCGCGGTGGAAGGCGTCACTGCGTACTCGGCCATCTGCACGCATCAGGGTTGTGAGATCGGGGCCTGGGACTCTGAATCGAAGTTTTTATGGTGTCCGTGTCATGACTCGAAATACGACCCCAGGGAAAACGGTCGAGTCGTGGGCGGGCCCGCCCCCAAACGGCTCGCCGCCCTGCCACTGAAGATGGTGGATGGGACGTTGACCGTGGCAGGGGGATTTACCGGCCCGGTGGGTTTCCAGAACCGCTGAGCCTTAAGGCGCAGGAGAGTCACACCATCCTATAAACATTGGAGGAGACCCGTATGAAGTCCTTGTGGAAACATGTCAAGGCAGCACTGTTGCTCGGCGTGATTGGCGCACTGCCGATCGCGGCCGCAGCGCAGGTCAGTAGCTACAGCCCGGTGACCGATGCCAGGCTGCAGAACCCGGAGAAAGAGAACTGGCTGATGTACCGGGGCAATTATGCCGGGTGGGGATTCAGTCCGCTCGACAAGGTGAACACCGGCAACGTGGCGAAACTCACGCCGGCCTGGACGCTGGGTACCGGCGTCGCGGAGGGACACCAGTCGCCGCCGATGGTCAACAACGGCGTCATGTTCCTCAGCACGCCGCAGAACCAGGTGATCGCGCTGGATGCCCGTAACGGTGACGTGCTGTGGCAGTACAAGAAGGTCCTGCCCGACGACCTCCTGCAACTCCATCCGACCAACCGCGGGGTCGCGCTGTATCAAGACAAGGTTTACCTCGCCACCGTGGATGCCCATCTGGTCGCGCTCGACGCACGCACCGGCAAGGTCATTTGGGATCAAGTCGTCGGCGACTACAAGCAGGGCTACTACTGCACCCTGGCGCCGCTAGTCACCAACGGCAAAGTCATGGTGGGAACCTCCGGCGGCGAATTGGCGGTTCGCGGCTTCATCGCGGCCTTCGACGCGAGCAGCGGTGACATGCTGTGGCGCACCTACACGATTCCCGAGCCCGGCCAGCCGGGGTCGGAAACGTGGAGCGGTGATGATTGGAAGACGGGTGGCGGGTCGGTGTGGATTCAGGGCACCTATGACCCGCAGTTGAAGCTCGCGTACTGGGGCGTAGGCAATGCGGCGCCCTGGGCTGGCGACTTCCACCCCGGCGACAATCTCTACACCAGTTCCGTGATCGCGATCGATCCGGACAACGGCAAGATCCGCGGCTATCACCAGTACCACTGGAACGACTCGTGGGACTGGGATGAGGTGACGCCGCCGATGCTCATCGACGTGCAGCGCGATGGCCGCACGGTCAAAGGCCTGGTCCACCCGGGTCGCGACGGGTATCTGTGGCTGCTCGAGCGCTCCGCAGACAAGATAGCGTTCGTCGCCGCCAAGCCCTACGTGACGCAGAATGCGTTCAAGAGCATCGACCCGAAAACGGGCCGGCCGGAGTATGTCGCCGAACATACTCCGCGCAAGGGCGTGCTGATCGATTTTTGTCCGTCGCTGTGGGGCGGCAAGGACTGGCCGCCAGCCGCATACAATCCCATGACGAAGCTCGTCTATATCCCGTCCAACGACCATCATTGCGGCAGCCTGAAGTCGAAGGCGGAGGAGCCCATGGTTGCCGGAGAACTCAAGCTCGGCGTCGAGATCCCGGATATCAAGATGATCATCGACCCGAACACCAAGACCATCGGCAAGCTGCAGGCCTGGGATATGGCCAAAGGTCAGCGCGTGTGGGCGCAGGACTTTGTGAGCCACAGCTTCGGGCCGGTATTGACCACTGCCGGCAATCTGGTGTTCCAGGGCGGCACCAATGACCGCTACTTCCGCGCATTCGACGCGACAACCGGCAAGCAACTGTGGCAGTTCCGCACCAACTCGGGCGTGACCGCCGTGCCGATTTCGTACATGGTCGATGGCGTCCAGTACGTGGCGGTTCAGTCGGGCTGGGGCGTAGATGCGGAGCGCATGCAGGGCTCGCTCATCGCGGCAGGGTACAAGGCCAAGAACTACAACCCCGATGTGCCCATTCCTCAAGGCGGCGTGCTGTGGGTATTCGCCGTCGGTAAATAACCGCAAGCAGGCAGTCTCGGCGGGCCGCCTGCCGGCAACGGCAGCCGGCCCGCATCATTTCCGGCACCAGATCGCAGGTCACGCCACGGCGCAACAAAGCCGGGTTCGTACGCACAGTTGCCTTTCCCTTGCCTCTCGCAGTTCACTTCCCGCGCGGTAAGTCTCAGCGCTAACAGAACACTCATGTATCAGCGTTCGCAGGACCGATTCGACGGAGGGGGGTCGTGCGCTTCAAAGTCTCGATGATTCCGTATACGGGCGACACCTCGAGGGTCGAACCCGCGCTGATGGCTGCCCGATCCTGCCCGGAGAGCGACACGCCGCTTGCGGGGGGGGGATTGCGAACAGTGCGCCTATCCGGGAGACATCGGCAAGCTTGCGCGGTGACTTGTTTTCAATGGCCGTTCGCGAATGTCATTGGGCATAACATCAGACAAACACGGCCGGTGAAACGCAGCCCATCCGCCGGCTTGCCTGCCGGAATGGGGGAATGCTCCGCTTCGTATTCTGGAAAGCGCCTTCGCCAGTTCACCACCCGAAAGATCGCGGGGCCGTTTCATCCAGCAATAATTTCGTCCCGCACGAAGCGAAGGCGAATCATCTTGGGTGCCGTGCCGTCCTCGAAATGACAGCGAACCGCATCCCGTACCCGAGCGTGCAATTCCTCCACGCTGTCGGCCTGCGGATGGATGGACTCTCCCAAGGTAGTGCCATGAGTGTCTGTCCCTATTTTTTCAAACCTTGGTTTCAGAGGACCTGCAGGACGAACAAATCTTCGAGGGAACTTTGAAGATTCAAAACCCCTTCCGTTTATTCCACCGAGTTTCGGCGCCAACTGCCGATCGTTGCCTGTCGCCATAACAAGTCTGAATCGTCCGCTTCAGATTGGCCGGACCAGTAGCCCCTTGCGCTGTGGCACTCAAAACCCCTCGTGTATTCCGTCGCCTTTCACGAGCAAATGTTTGGTCTGGCCCTCGGGGCTAAGTTGCAGGTGGGCAACAACCTGCTTGCACATGCGCTTCAGGTGCCCTGCGTCCTTGCTCGCAACCACGTCCTCCGGGAAGTCGAGCCGGTGGGTGCCATTCGGCAACCCCAGGTAGATGGTGTGGCGACCCTCCGCGTGCTTGTAATCGAGAGTTGCGCCTTGGAACGCGTTGCCCAGAGTCCTCACTAAAACCTCGATCTTCTCTTTCATGCCTCCTCCTGCTGCGGTTTGTGCGCGGCGATCAGTCTTTCCTGCAGTTGCACAGGCGCGGGAGCGTAGTGGCTGAATTCCAGCGTGTAGGAGCCGTGCCCGGCGGTGAGCGACTTCAGCCGCGACGGAAAGCTCTCCAGTTCCGAAAGCGGCGCCCGGGCCGAAATCGAGGTCACGCCCGGCCGCGGCGAGCCGGTGCCGCGCACCTGCGCGCGTCGCGAGCTGAGGTCTCCCGTGAGATCGCCGATATGCGTTTCCAGGGCGGTGATCTCGATGTCGACGATGGGTTCGAGCACCAGCGGGCGTGCTTTGGCCAGGGCATCGAGAAAAGCCTTGCGGCCCGCCGCGACGAAGGCGACCTCTTTCGAATCGACCGGGTGGCTCTTGCCGTCGTATACGGTCACCCGCAGATCCTGCATCGGGAAGCCGGCGATGAAGCCCGACTCGAGCACCATGCGCACGCCTTTCTCGACCGCCGGAATGTAGACCGAGGGAATCACGCCGCCTTTGACTTCGTTTACAAACTCGAAACCCGCGCCGCGCGGCAACGGCTGCACGCGCAAAAACGCCTCGCCGAATTGTCCGGCTCCGCCGGTCTGCTTCTTGTGCCGCGCATGCCCCTCCCCCTTGTCGGCGATGGTCTCGCGAAACGCGATGCTCGGAGACTTGGTGTCGAGTTCCAGCTTGTGCTGCTCGACCATGCGCTCGAGCAGCGTCCGCAGGTGCATCTCACCCAGCCCCCGGATCACCGTTTCGTTCGCCTGTGCATTGTGTTCGACCCGAAAGCAAGGATCTTCGGCCACGAACCGGTGCAGCACATCGGATAATTTCTGTTCGTCGCTGCGCTTTCTGGGCAGCAGCGTCAGTCCAAAGATCGACGCCGGCAGGTCGAGCGGCCGTGCATGGATCCCGGCGTCCTCTGCCGCGTCATGCAGGATGTCGTCGAAGCCGATCTCGTTCACCTTCGATACCGCGCAGATATCGCCCGGAACCGCCTCGTCGGTGGCGATCTGCCGCTTGCCGCGCAGGATCCACAGATGCCCCGGCTTGAACGGCTTCCTGCCCTCACCGATATACAGCAAGGCGTTGGGCGTCACCCGGCCCTGGTGGACGCGGAACACGGCGATGCGGCCCACGAAGGGATCGATCTCGATCTTGAAGACGCGGGCGAGAACGTGTCTGCCCGGATCGGGAACGGCGATCATTTCCGTTGTCGTGCCGTCCGCAGCGGTGCTGATGTAGACGGGCGGGTTCCCCTCGGTGGGATTGGGCAGGAGTTTCACGATCACATCGATCAGCTCGGCGATACCGGCGCCGCTTCTGGCCGAGGTGAACAACACCGGGACCAGGCTGCCTTCGCGCAAGGCGCGCTCGAGCGGCTCGTGCAATTGCTCGGGGGCGACCTCGCCCTGTTCCAGGTAAAGCGCCATCAGCTTTTCGTCGACTTCGACGACCTGGTCCACCAACTGGCGGTGTGCCTGGTCGACCGAAGAGAAATCCGACTCGCCGTCGGGCATGAAGAAGCAGTCCGAAACGCGCGCGCCCTTGCCCGCCGGAAGGTTGATCGGAAGGCATTGCTTGCCGAACGTCGCCTGGATGGTCTTGAGCAGCCCTTCGAGATCGACGTGCTCCGCATCGATCTTGTTGACGATGATGATGCGGTCCAGACCCTGGCGCGCCGCCCAGTGCATCATGCGCGTGGTCATCAGCTCGATTCCGTTCTGCGCATTGATGACGATCGCGGCGGTCTCCACTGCGGCAAGCGCCGGCAGCGCGTGACCGAGGAAATCCGGGTAACCCGGCGTATCGAGCAGGTGGATGCGGGTATCCTGGGCCTTGAAGCTCGCCACCGCCAGCTTCAGCGAATGGTGGAGGCGCTTCTCGATCGGCAGGTAGTCGCATGTGCTGTTGGCGTGCTCGCTGCCGCCTTCCGGCCCAAGCGCACCCGCTCGAACGAGGAGCGCGTCCGCGAGCGCGGTCTTGCCGCTGCCTGCCTGGCCAACCAGCGCCAGCGTCCGGATTTTTTTGATCGGGTATTTCCCCACTTGATCCTCCCAACGTCAGCATGCCGGCACGCCTGCGGCGCAAGCCCCTGGCGCTCGCGTCGTCTGGCATGATCCCTGTCCCGACAGGAATCAGGTGTCGGGACGGAATCAGCAGCGATAAAGTATAAGCCTGACTGCTACGCACGACAGCATTGCGCTGGGCGGACGGCGAAGGTCCGGCGTTCTTTGTTCTGCGCGCATGAAGAAGGCGGCGGATTCACAGGACTGAATGGCGGTCTTTCCAACTCATTCTGGAACTGACCCGCATGGCACTACCTTAAGCGACTCGTCATGCTCCTTCCCCTGCGAGCGGGGGATGGTTGGGATGGGGGCAAGCCGTGCATTTGCAGGATTCACCCCCACCCTAGCCCTGCTGCGCTTCAAGTGTTCCCTTGTCCCCCGCAAGCAGGGGAGGGAATCTGGTTCCTTAAGGTAGTGCCATGCGGAACTGACCCTGTTTATTTCATTTGTCTCGTGACCTCATTTTTTCCGACTCTTATACATTTCTGCGGGCCGGATCCCGCTGGCTCTCCCGTATCAGACGCGCGCGCTCAGGGATGCGGGCCCCAGGGTGCCGCGGTCAGCAACTTTACTTCCTGCGACTGCGCCAGCGGGCGAAACTTGGCTGCGAACCCTTCCATGAATGCGGCGTTGGCGAACAAGGCTGCCCAGTGCGCGCGGCGGTCCGCATCATCGTCGAATTTCCACAGGTGGACCAACTGATTGATCGTGCCCGTGTCCGCCTGAAAGTAGCCCACCAGCTTCTTGTCGAACCCGCCCTTATGCAGCGCAGGGTAACCGAACTCCGTGTAGAGCCTGACCGCCTCGGCCATCTTGCCGACCTGCAAGGTGTAGGTGCGTAGTTCGTAAATTGTCATGGGACCCTCCTCCAGTGTTCAGCTCATGTTCAATGATGTGCGCAGACAGGAAGGATACTACACCAGAGAAAGCCGCGATCCGATTGCGGGAGATCGTGGCGGCAACGACCACAGCACTATTGTTTTTTAATTGATGCCATTATGCAGGCCTGACGCCGTGCACGCGCGACTCAGCGAATTCGACGGCCGCTAATCTTTTGCGACAAAAGCGGACTTCGGCTGCCGCCGGCTTTCGATCTCCACCTGCTCGAAGAATATGGCGTGCGGGCGCACCCGCAAACCCGATTGTCCGTACAGCGGGCGAGGACCACCAGCGGCTCGAGCGTTTCGCTGTGGCGGGCCACACCGATGACCTCGTACTCCCTGCTCTTCTATACATGGCGTCATAAGTAATGTCGTATAAATTTGATACACTGTGGAGATCACCATGCTTGATGGGAGATCTCCTTATGAAGAAATTGGAAATCAGTGACCCGGAGGTAATGGGCGTTGCCATACGGCAAGAGATCGCGCGCAATGACGAGTCTCGGTACGATCACCGCCTGCACGGTGTGTTGCTGGTGGCGAACGGCATGAGTGCGCGCCAGGCGGCGTTATGGCTCAGCGAGAGCGAGCGCACTGTGCAGCGCTGGGTCAGTCGCTTTGAAGAAATCGGGTTCGCCGGATTGCAGGAAGGTGAGCGATCTGGCCGGCCGCGTCGCTTGACCGACACCGATTGGAAGCGCGTGGGGCGCGATTTGCGACGTAACCCGCGTGCGTTCGGATTTACTCAGACCCTGTGGGACGGCAAATTGCTTGCCGAACATTTGCGCTTGCGCTATCAGGTGACCTTGGGGGCGCGTCAATGCCAGCGGATGTTCCGGCAGATGGACTTTCGGTTGCGCAAGCCTCGTCCGGTCATCGCCAAAGCCGACCCGGCAGCTCAGGCTGTCTTTAAAAAAACTGCGGCGTCTGGCCGCCGATCCAGCGAATGATCTATGGAGTTCGGACGAATGCCACTTCCAGCAACACGGCACACGCTGTCGCATGTGGATCCCGCCAGAAGACAAAGATCCCGTTCTACTGCATGCGCCCACGCGCAAGTCCGTGGCGTGCTTCGGGGCGGTCAACATTCGAACCGGCACGCTGGTCACTGCATTCGAGTCGCCATTCAATGGCGAGTCCTTCTTGCGCTTTCTGAAAACCCTGCTCAAACACCGTTCCCACGGCAAGCGTCTCATCTTGGTGCTGGACAACGCCAAGTACCACCACGCTCGCGCACTACAGCCTTGGCTGCGCCAGAAACGCAAGGTGCTCAGCCTTCTATTCCTGCCTCCATACAGTCCCGAACTCAACCCGATCGAACGGGTCTGGAAACTCACGCGCAGGCTGGCTACCCACAACCGGCATTTCCCAACACTCGAAGAAGTCATAAACGCTGTGACGGAGCGCTTCGCTCTATGGGCCAGACCTAATCGGCAACTGGTTAAACTATGCGCCATTATTTAAGTCGCTGTGTATAGTGTAGTGCTTCATCCAGTTTGACAGTTATGCGTTTCTGTAGCCGAAAGACTCCTTCCCTCGCTTGCGGGGGAAGGTGGGGATGGGGGCATGTTTAGCGTGCTCGTGCGGGATTCGCCCCCACCCTACCCTGCTGCGCTGCAAGTGTGCCCTTGTCCCCCGCACGCAGGGGAGGGAATGTTCCGGTAATTCGAAAGCACTACACTAGCGGCGATAACGGCCGAGGGGTGTTGCAGGCCACGGCGGCAGATCGCTCATGAGGCCGCCACGGAACCGAACACCCGCCCGAACTCTATCGGCGGCGACTTCACCTCCACGAATACCGTGTCTTCCAGCGCCTCCACCCGATGGCTGGCATCGCGCGGATGGCGACAGACATCGCCCGGCCCGAGCACGAAGGTCTCGTTGTTCACGATCGTCTTGAGCCTGCCGCTGACGACGTACAGAAGTGATTCATGACAATGCGCGTGCATTGATGAGGAAACGCCCGCACGCATGCGCACCTCCAGCAGCGCCATGCTCTCGCCCCGAATCAGCGGCTTGACGAAGACGGTACCGGTGTTTGGCCGACCCTCGATCGTGTGAACGGGTTGGCTGTTTACCTGATCATTCCCGATGTGAAGCATGTCGACCTCGCACAAACAGCAAGTGAAAGCGAACGATTGAGTGCAAACCCTGGTTTTCTATCGATCCATCACGGGATTGATCAATTCGACTCAGAGCCCACTCATCGTTCCAAGTGTAGCGTTAGCCAGGCAAAGGCTTTGCGCCTGAAGCGGGATTTCCGTGGCCAGTCAATTCCGGGGAGGCAAAAGGCAAGCCCCTCGCGTCTTCTTGCGTTTCACCGCTCAAAGCTTGCGCACAAACTCCGCGGGTGTCTGGATGGCGTAACGATCACGCAGCGCGAGCAGATGGCCATCTCCGGTGATCAGAACATCCGCTTTAGCGGCAACGAGTGTGGCCAGGATGGGCATATCGTCCGGATCGCCCGGCACTTCTACCAAGGTTCCGGCGAGATCCACGATCTCGGCGCGGATGTAAAGCTGCCGGATGAACTGCTCGATGCGTTGATCGTCCCAGCCAAGCATGCGCTGGATCTTCGGATAAGCCAGGGCCCGGCCGATCTCAGCCAACTGGGGCACTGATATGACGATTTCGAATCGCGCCTGGCGCCATGCGGCTACGACACGCCCCGGTGCACCATCCGGGAACATCAGGCCGGACAGCAGCACATTGGTATCGAGGACGACCTTCACTTCCTGGAAGGCTTGCGGCGTACGGCTTTCACCGCCTCATCCACCAGGGCCTCGACTTCCTTCTCCGCCTTCCCCGCGAACGCCTTCGCGAAATCGGCCGTCATCTGGTCGAATTCCTCGTCCAGCTTGCGGATCCGTTCGAAAAGCCCGATGTCTACCAGCGCCGCCACCGGCTTGCCGGCCTTGGTAATCAGCACTTTTCCGTTTCGATACTGCACCTCATTGAGCAATTCGCCCAGATTCTGCCGGACGGTCATCGCAGGAGCTTCACGGATCATGATCTTTCCTTCAATTGATAGGATTGGTGCGATTATAGCAATTCACAGAGGTCACTGCCTCGAGATCGCGATCTTTGACGCAGGACGCCCCGGCCCGCGCGGGGTGGCTCGTCGCTGATGGGCCTGCTCGATTTCTTCGCGAAAGCGCTCGTTACCGATCGCATATCCGCCGTGGGTGGAGGTTCGGATCTCGCGCAGGAGTTCCGGATCCAGGTCCGTCCTGAAAAGTCCCCGATAAGCCGTCTGGCGCTTTTCTTCATCGGAGCGCAACGCCAGATACTCCGCGTGCGGCGTGATCCCCTCCGTGCGGTTGCCCGTCGCATTGGCGGCGAAGCTGCTCCGCGGGTACTCGATCGGATGTTTCACCATGTTGGCGCGCACGGGGTTCATCTCGATGTAGCGATAGTACCCGAGCAGGTACTGTTCGGTCTGCACAAGGCTGGACCGGAACCTTCCCTCCCACAACGAGCCGCTGCGCTTGTAGACGCGGTTCACGTATCGGACGTAACGCTGGCCGAGGAACTTCATCAGGAGTGAAGGCCCGTTGGGCAAATCGCAGCTCACGAGCAGATGGAAGTGGTTGGTCATCAGCACATACGCGTGCAGAGAACAGCGAAAGCGCTTGGCGAGCTACTGTACTGTTCACTATTTTTTAAATCGCAGCCATTGCTTCACGCCAAGTTCCGGTGCGGTATTCGCCAGTCCGTCGATGCCCTGCCGCGCACGAGTCGTCCAACCCCGCCCTCGCCCGATCAGATCAGCCCAGGCTTCCTCGACATCCCACGCACGCACCGACTTCTGTTGGCGAGGTTACAAAAGCGCGTCATTTTGATGGTAGGGCGCGAATTTGATGTGGCGGCCGGCGAGTATGAAACAAAGGAGACGTTACCCTTTTTCTCATCTGAGGAATAAAGGGTAGCGTCCCCTTTGTTGTTACTGTACGCGCATCGGTTTCGATGGCGGTGGCGTGATAGCGATCTTCCTAAAAGGCGCCCAGGCGCGCTTTCCGGCGGTTGTAGTCCTGTGCCGTTCTTCCCGCAGCGAGTTGTATGCTCCGGGCAATGACGCCTGCCTGCGTGTCCCTGACCAGCAAATGAATGTGATTGGACGTCACCACATACTTGAGGATGCACAACCCGAAGCGCTTGCGTGCTTCGTAGAGCCAGTGCAGATAGCGGTTTCTGTCCCGCGCGAACTTGAAGAGAAAGTCCCGCTCGTGGCATCGATGGGTGAGATGCCAGACATGCCCCGGCAGGAAGTGACGATTGGCACGCGGCATCGCGCAGACCTCTTAAAGCGATCTTTTTGCCACCAAGAAGAGGGTTCCAAGCGTCCTTCAGAGCGCCATTTTAGGGACTTGTCCGTGTCGATCAACGCTTTGTGGTGGTCCGACCCCGATCTACGCTCAACTGAGCAGGGTGAGATCCCGCGCAGGTAGCAGGCGGGTGAAGTCGCGATCGAAAGTGACCAGGTGTTCGGAAAGCGCTTGGACGGTGGACGCTATCCACGCGTCCGTGACGAGATTTCCTTGCAAGCCGAGCGTCAGCAGCATATTACGCAACAGCGGCCACTCGTCGCCGCAGGCTCTCAGTTCTACGCCGGGCGATTCGAGGACAACGTCCATAAAAGCGATCGCGTCTTTGACCGAGTCCGGGTTGGTGAAGACGCGTGAGTTGGTCACCAGCCCAAGGAAACCCGTCACCACCATTGGTAGCAGAGCCAGACTTTCCCTCCCCTGCGCGCAGTCATTCCTTGCCTGGGAGAGCCAGGCGCGGGCGGTTTCGTGAGTGGAGTGGTCAGCCCGAAACGCGGCAACCAGTACATTGACGTCTGGAATCATTCGCCGGCTGCGTCGAAAAGCGACCGGTTGCTGGTACCGTCGACACCGCTGCGAACCCCTCCGTTGCGACCAGATACCGGTAAGTCCTTCAACTTCCCAGCCGACGGCGCGCTCCTTCGTCGAAGTCTGAGCGCCAGTCCCTCTTCAATCATTTTCGTGAGGGTGGTGCTCTCCTTCGCCGCAAGCGCCTTCGCCTGGATAACCAGATCGTCGCGAAGGTTCAGTGTAGTCTTCATCGAGCCAAGCATACAGAAATCTGTATCGCGCATCAAGAACGTCTAGCTCGGCCCGCACCCAGCCGCCGGATTATTCCCGTCTCCACGTTCTGGGCTTAACGGCGCGGCAGTTCATCGGAGGTCAACCTCGTTCAGCGCCATCCGGGCCAGGCTTGGCTAATTGCATAAGTGTCTCAATTTTGTTGGTTGCGGACCAAGCCGACGATAAGCATCGCGCCAAGCCTGATGCCTCTTTCCTTTTGCTCCCGATTCACCCCCTCGCACCTCGCCCCTCGCACCTCGCCCCTCGCACCTCGCACCTCGCACCTCACCGCTGCGCTTCCGCCGGCCTCCTCTGCTTCACCATGGTATCCGCTGGAAGATAGTTCCTGCCTTCCTTGTAATGCCAGTCGACCATGACGCCGCGGTCGCCTTTCAGGTCGAGCCTGCCGACGAAGGCACCGAACGTCGACTGCTGGTCGAGGGCGCGAAACGTGATCGGGCCGAAAACAGTTTCGAGATTCAGGCCGCGAAATGCCGCGACCATTTTTTCGGTGTCGGTGGATTTCGCCTTGCGGATCGCCTCGGCGATGGCCATGAAAGTGGTGTAGCCCACCACCGATCCGAGGCGCGGGGTTTCGTCATAGCGCTTGCGGTAGGCCTGCACGAATTTCCGGTGCGCGGGTGTGGTGATCTGGTCCCACGGGTAGCCGGTCACGATCCAGCCTTTCGGCGTCTCGTCCTTGAGCGGGTCGAGATATTCCGGCTCGCCGGTGAGCATGCTCACCACCGAGCGGCCCTCGAACAGGCCGCGCAGATTGCCCTCGCGGACGAACTTGGTCAGGTCGGCACCGAAGGTCACGTTGAAAATCGCCTCCGGCTTTGCCGCCGCCAGCGCCTGCACCGTGGCCCCTGCTTCCAGCTTGCCCAGCGCCGGCCACTGCTCGGCGACGAATTCGACATCGGGCCGCTTCGCCTTCAGTTGCTCCTTGAAGCTTGCCACTGCCGACTGGCCGTATTCGTAGTTCGGCGCGATGGTCGCCCAGCGTTTGGCCGGCAGCTTCGCCGCTTCCTCCACCAGCATCGCCGACTGCATGTAAGTGCTCGGCCGCAACCGGAAGGTGTAGCGGTTGCCTTTCTCCCACACCAGCGCATCGCTCAACGGCTCGGCGGCGACGAACAGCACCTTGTTGCGCAGCGCGACGTCGCTCACCGCGAGGCCGACGTTGGACAGAAACGTTCCGGTGAGCAGTTCGACGTGGTGGCTCGCCAGCAGTTCGCTGGCGTGGCGCGTGGCGTCGTCCGGCTTGCCGGCATCGTCGCGCGATATCACTTCGATCTTCCTGCCGTCGAGCAGTCCGCCGGCAGCATTGATCTCCTCGACCGCGAGCTGCCAGCCGTTGCGGTAGGGGACGGTGAACGCCGGCACCGTGGAGTAACTGCTGATCTCGCCGATCAGAATCGACTTCTGCGCGGCTGCCGGCAATGCCATCAATATCAGCGCAACCGCGACGATCAGTTTGCGTTTCATGGTTTTCCTTATCTTAATTGCTCCGGGCACGCACGCGCACCACCGGGTTTGGTCCGACAGGCTCCCAGTGTAGTGCTTCATCCTGTTTGGAGCTTATGCGTCGAAAGAACTCCTTCCCCCGCGAGCGGGGGCGGGGATGGGGGCATGATCGTCAGGCCCATAGCATCATTTGCCCCCTCCCTAACGCGCGGACACGTTACCAATGAAATCGGCCGCTTGCGGGAAGCGCGTCTTAGCCCGGCTTCCCGCCCCGGATCGCTCCGCGAACGGCGTGTCAGCCGGGCCCTGCTGCGCTTCAAGTGTTCCCTTGTCCCCCGCAAGCGGAGGAGGGAATGTAGTTCCTTAAAGTAGTGCCATTGAAGCCTGAACCCATTCACCGAAAATACAGCTTCAGCGCGGCTGCGACAATCGGCTTGACCCAGTCAGGTGTTTTCGACAAGTCTGCGGGGCCGACCATTTTTCCGTGGTCCAGATGCAATACCAGCCTTGGCTCGGGCGCCCGTCCGGTGACGGGGTCGGCCTCCACGCTATTGTCGTACACCCGCAGGGCCGTGAGTGCAGGAAGCAGATGGATCAGATTCAAGCGGCTGTGCTCGAAGCGGCGCCGGATATCGCCCTCGGGAATGTCGTGGCCTCCTTTGCGCACGCGCGCTCGCACGCGTTTCATGTGCAGTTCCGGAGTGGACAGGCCCGCATACCAGACGCGGACTTCAATGCCCTGCGACGCCGCTTCAGCCAACAACCGTGGGATGGTGTTGGCGCCCAGAGTGGTTTCAAACGCGAAGTCGAGGCGTCTGGCCATCGCTTGCTCCAGCAGCTTCTTTCCCTGATGCCACGCAGCGGAATTGGCATCCGTCTGACTCAGTCCGGGGTTGGCGGTCATTAGGACCCGGGCAGCCTCGTCGGGATTGTAGTAGTCGGCGCCAGATGCGCGGAAGGCCGCGCCGCCGATGCTGCTCTTGCCCGCACCGTTGACGCCGGCAAGAACAAAGATGCGTGGTGCGTCAGGCGAAGCCATCTGAGTGTCGGCACATCCGCCCGAACAGCGATCCGCCAGTTAGCGCCTCTTGGCCGCCGCCTTGACCGCCGTGCGGCCCAGTCTGACGGGCGAGGCGTTGAAGGCCGCCGCCATGCCCCTTCTTGCCCTGGGCGTCTGCATGCGCACGAGCAGGCCGTCGAACTGCGCGCTCAGATCGTCGAGAGCGGGGGAGCGCGACGCGACCAGTGATTCGAATTCGGCGTAGGAGAGCAGCACCGCTTTGGGCTGATCGTGTTTGGATATGGCGATGGCCCCGCCGCGGGCAGCCTGCTCGAAGATGGCGCCGAATTCGTTCTTGAATCGGCTTGCGGCGACGGTCGGGATATCGACCAGTTCGCCCTGGCTGTTGCGGAATGTCAGCGTGGCCATGATGAGCCTCCGTGGTCGTTTCGAGCATTATAGACAATTAGGATATTTTGTCCAATTTGGCTAATTGCATATCGATTTTCTCCGCAACATGTGAGACTGAGTCACCCACGCAATTATCCAACCTTGACCCCATTCACTCAGGGATCGAGCATCCGCCAGTCTACAAAGACCTTAAGGTTCGCGAGGGCGGAGAAAATGCACCGGCCGGAACAGGCTCAGGGGGCGAGCACTTCCAATGTCGGAAAGTAGGTCTTGTAGCGGCCGGCGTCACGTGTCAGTAATGGCCAGCCGAGCACCGCGGCATGCCCACCGATGAAAAAATCTGGCAGGATCTGCGTTTTTCTTCCGCCCCGTTCCCGGTATTGCGCAAACGCTTTGCCCGCCAGGAACAGGGCCGATCCGGGAATCTCGTACATGGCCAATTCCATTCGCGCAAGGACAACGTCCAAGGCTTCGACTGTCGCAAAGGACAAGGATGTCTCGGCGTAGATCACCGGGTTGATGACAAGTCCGTGAATAAGCGCTTGGCTCCGCAATTGGCGGATCGACCATTCGGCCCATTGCGGGTCGTCTTGAAGCACATCCACGATCACGTTGGTATCGACCAGTAACATCAATCTTCAGATCGCAGCAACTTCATCAGGTCATCGGTGCGCCACTTTATGTGCGCCTTCCCGCGCACTGCCTCGAAGCGGTCCTTGCGTGCCTTCCTGCGCGGAGCGGCTGGCCGCAATACAACCTCGCCACCCGCATTAACGGCAAACTCCACGGCCGCGCCTGGCGACAATTGCAGCGCGTCCCGGAGGCGCTTAGGGACGGTTACTTGTCCTTTGCTGGTCAGTGTTGTTGTCATGGCAACTCCAGAAGTATTACGGTAAGTGTTCATGGCAATACATGCGGCTCCTGCATGCCACGGTCCAAAATCAGGTCCAAAATCAGGAAATTCCCGCCTCGGGCGGCAATGCCGGTTGTTACCCGCGTACCACCGACCTGCGTCGACAGAGTCTGGCCTCAGCCTGCATGTACGGAAGCGGTCTCTGCCTGCTCCAGCCAGAACCGCATGTCCATTTCGCGATACAGCGTGGTGGCAGTCGTCAGGTGCTCTCGGGCTTGCGTCTGCTCGCTCGTCCGTCGGTTGAGCTTGCCGAGGCCGAAGTGACAATGGGCAGCGAGCGGGCGCATGCCCAGCTC
>Ga0315281_10006440_pt1 | contig 16691 bp, 14 predicted proteins | sample YL17G07_0_MG_FD_204540 | JGI IMG/M metagenome (GOLD analysis project Ga0315281, IMG submission 204540) | Sediment microbial communities from Yellowstone Lake, YNP, Wyoming, USA - YL17G07_0 | ecosystem: Environmental > Aquatic > Freshwater > Lake > Sediment | place: USA: Wyoming | collected...
ATCCCGCCCTCACCGCCAGGCAATTGAATGAAGTCGTTCAGCGTCTCCTCGACCGCATCGTCTTCATCCGCATCGCCGAGGACCGCCATATCATCGAGAAACGGCAGCTCGGCGACGCCGTGGACGAGTGGAAGGCTCGCGGCGGCAAGTTTGACATCTTCGACTGGCTCCGGCCTCTCTTCGAGAAAATCAACGAGGACTTCAACGGCGAAATCTTCAAGCCCAACCCCCTCCTCGAAAGCACCAGGGTTGATTCCGAGACGCTGGCCAAAATCATCGAGCGCCTCTACCCGCCCAAAAGCCCTTATCGCTTCGACGTGATCGGCGTCGAGCTTCTCGGCTCCATTTACGAGCGCTACCTCGGCAAATCTATTCGTGTCACTCCCAAGCAAGTCCGCGTTGAAGAGAAGCCGGAAGTCCGCAAGGCCGGCGGCGTCTATTACACCCCCAAATACATCGTGGACTACATCGTCAAAAACACCGTCGGCAAGGTCATCGAGGGCAAAACACCCAAACAAATTGAAAAAATCCGCATCCTGGACCCCGCCTGCGGTTCCGGCTCGTTCCTCATCGGCGCGTTTCAATGCCTGATCGACTATCACGTCCGCTATCTCACAGAACACCCCAAGGAAGCTCAGCATCACGCGCTCTTTCCCGACATAACCAAGGACGAGAACGGCGACCCTCGCCTTTCCGTCGTCCGCAAAGCGGAGATATTGAAGAACAACCTCTTCGGCGTGGATATTGACCCTCAAGCCGTCGAAATCACCATGATGAGCCTGTACCTCAAAGCCCTCGAAGGCGAGCGCTCCCAACTCCCGCCCAAACAGCACATTCTTCCCGAACTCAAGTACAACGTCATCTGTGGGAACTCGCTTATCGGCCCAGAGATATCCGAGCAGGGGACGCTGTTCGGAGACGCCGACAAAGAGCGGATTAACGCCTTCAATTGGGAGACGGGCTTTCCCGAAATCATGAAAACAGGCGGATTCGACGCAGTAATTGGCAACCCGCCATATATCCGCATCCAAGCAATGCAAGAGTGGGCGCCCGTCGAGGTTGAATTCTACAAGCAGGCATACACTTCCGCCAGTGCCGGCAACTATGACATATACGTAGTCTTCGTTGAGAAAGGGTTGAGCCTACTCAAGAAGCAAGGTAGGCTTGGCTTCATCCTCCCGCACAAGTTTTTCAATGCCCAGTATGGGCAACCTCTGCGCTCAATTCTCTCCAAGGGCAAGCACGTTTGTCACATCGTCCATTTCGGCGATCAACAGGTGTTTGAGGGAGCAACAAATTACACGTGCCTTCTGTTCCTTGAAAAATCGGGCTGCTCGGATTGTGAGTTCATTAAGGTAGGCGACCTTGAGTCATGGCGGATTGAAAGAAAAGGAACGAGGGGGAAAATTCCCGCCTCTTCTCTCGCAGCCGCCGAATGGAATTTTGCAGTCGGTGAGGGGGCGCGCCTCTTTGACAAACTCCGGCGAATGCCTACCAAAATGGATGCGCTGGCGGAGAGAATCGCCCAAGGCATTCGCACGAGCGCAAACGAGGTCTACGTATTGGACCTCGTCTCCGGCGGCGAGAGAATGGTTACTGCACATTCAGAACTTTTGCAGAGGAATGTAAAGTTGGAACGGGCTGCGGTCGCGCTCTTTCTGCAGGGACGAGAAATCAAACCCTATCGCATCGCACCGTCGGGGAAAGTGGTGATCGTGCCCTACCGCATCGACGGCGGCTCGGCGCAATTGATCCCAGCGGACGAGCTGAGGAAAAAGCTGCCGCGCACCTGGGATTACTTGAACGCGAACAAGAAGTACTTGGATGCGCGGGAGCACGGCAGATTTCGCGGCTCGGCGTGGTACATGTATGGTCGCCAGCAAAACATCGATTTGATGCTGCTGCCGAAGGTTCTCGTCCCGGACATCGCAGATCGTGCCTCATTCGCGCTAGACGAACGTGGTGAGTACGCGTTCACGAGCGGATACGGGATTACCTTCAAGAGCGGAGTCCCTGAGTCGCCGAAGTACTTTCTCGGTCTTTTGAACAGCGACCTGCTGGATTGGTATCTGAAGAGGATCAGCACAACCATGCGCGGCGGATTCTTCCGTTATTTCACGCAGTTTGTGGAAAAGCTACCCATCCGCCTTATCAATTTTTCCGACTCTATGGACAAGGCACGGCATGACAAGGTGGTGGTGCTGGTGGAACGGATGCTGGAATTGAACAAGAGGAAACATTCGGCCAAGCTGGCACCATCAGAACTTGAACGCCTGGAACGCGAAATCGCCGCCACCGACGCCGAAATTGACGATTTGGTTTTCAAGCTGTATGGCATCACTGACGAGGAGCGCAAGATCGTCGAGGGGTTGTAATGGAAGGCTTGCCCTCCCATGATGGCATGATGGAAAAGAAAACTTCGGGAGACCAGAGGCCTCTCCTGCGGCCTAAAGGAGCCATCTGACATCGCATGAGCGTTTCGCTAATAGTCGCTGGCGTCGCTGCGGTGGCTGCCATCGTTTCGGCTGTGGCCACCGCAGTCATGGTCCGCCTTTCATCCCGGCTTGCGAGATCGACGGAAAACTACGCCCGCCTCGTGCAGGAGCAGCTTGATCTCCTGAGGGCGCAACTGGCAGCGCCATTGCTTTTGGATGTCAATTTTTTGCAGGGCCCGGTTCCGCAACTTACCGCCAGGTGCAGGCACTCCGGCAACTCGTCCAGCTTGCCCGCCATCCTCACGGCCGTAACGCTGCGGCTGCTCCTTCCGGAAGGCTCGGAAGAATCTCAAGAGACCGAGGAGCACCGTCTCAACGACGATATTCTGAAGCCCGGGAAGACGTGGAGTAGGTCGTTCGGAGACACCACTGCCCTCAAAATCGGACGCCTGCCGGCCCCTGCCTTCTGGCGCGCCGTGTTTCACGGAGGACCAAGGCAGCAAACCGCAGCCCGCCTGAGCGTGACTCTCCGTTTCCGGCGCGGTGGGCAAACCGGGATCGAGGAAGTAACAAGGGAATATGAAGTCAGGACACGCCACTTTGGAGGCCCTGCGCTTGAGCCTTTGTAATCCGGTAACAGCGACACAGCATCGTGTGCCCGGTGCCGCACTCTTCGCTAGCAGCGAAACGGCGGGGCGCGGACTTATTGACTCGGCAAGATCGGGGTGCCCCAAGTGATGTTGGGCGCTATTGAGGTTTGTAACACCCAGGGTTTGAATCCGCGCCTCCCCTGTATTAACCTAGAAGTGACAAAGAGGCCCTGAGACGAGCCGCAAAGACGAATTGGGTGCAGGATGGAAGAGACGATCTCGGACCCAACGGGGTTCCAGGCGGTACTCACGGACGACTGCTGGCGGCATATCATCTCGCACCATCCTGAGATGCACCCGTTCAAGGAGTTTGTGACAGAAACCATCCGCCAGCCCGACGGGATTTACTCGGGCAAGAGGGATCCGGCACGGAGGATTTACCGCAAGAAGTTCTCGCACGTTCCCGGCCTCGGAGATTCGCTCGACCTTCTGGTCTTTGTCGGCAACGTGGACGGATATGTAGCGACAGCCTATTTTGCAGGCTACTCGATTCGCATGCTGGGGGTTTTACGATGGCCTTCCAACTAGTTCAGGAGTTCAAATTCGAGAAACTACAGTACAGCTACGACCCACGCGGCGATGTCCTGGACATCTCCTTCGGCCCGCCAGCTCCCGCGATTGCCCTGCAAGTCGAGGATTGGCTGGCAGTCCGCGTCCGGCTTAACCCGCCCTCCCTTCAGGGGATGACCATCGTGGGTTTTAAGAAAATATCCGAGAGAATCAACCGCTACGCTGCCAAAGAGTTGCCCAAGCGCATGAGGAGATTGGCTCGCGTTAAGATATCCATCGCCTACGACGACCAGTCCGACACGCTCGTCATGCGGTGGGAGGAAAAAACCACCTTCCTCCATAAATTGCTTAATAAGCTTTCCTTTCAACGGCCGGGGAGTCCGTCCGTTTTCGAGCCGTTGATCAGGCAGACTGGCTCTGCAACGTCCGCCGTGGGCCAGACCCTCGCCAATGTGTACGTGGAAAAGACCGTCCCCTTTAACGAGATTGCAGGAATAAAAATTCTCCAATACACGAAATGTGGGGAAGCGGCAGTGGAAGGAATCTTCGGGGCCATCATTGACACCATCTTCGAACCCAGCCGCGAACAGGATGAAAATGTCCACCTGATTGCCAATGCGGTGGTCGCGCGCTTGGATTGGCGAAAATTGGCCGCGGCAGCCGTATGAAAAACTTATGGCCGCCTGCCGGCCGTCCCGGGCCATAGGTCTTTCTTTTTGCCTTGCGCTTTTTCTTTGCGCGCTCGAAGCGGAGCCGGGCATCCACCCCTTTTTCCACAACCCATCCGAATCTCATCCACAATTCCATTGAAATACAGTTACTTCCGCGCTATCATGGTCCGTGAATCGTGGCCCCCACCTCCGCCCGCTCCCCTTCCTACCTCGCCATCTCCTTACCTCATCACTCCCTCCTATAACTCCTTTATTTGCCACTCTTACAGACACCCCGCATGAATATCAAAACAAACCACTTCAACCCCCTGTATTTGCCACTCTTACACAAACGTGCGCTGTAACCCCCTTTATTTGCCACTCTTACGAAAATGGCGGGGGTGTACCCCTTTTCTTCCCAAAACGGGAAACTTCCTCATCGCCCCGCCTCATTACCTCTTCCCCCAGCCCTTCCTCACTCGCCGCTTTCCCTTTCCCCTCAAACATCTCTATAATTCCCCAGCACCACCCACAGGAGGCCCCCGTGCCCGTCGGAACCGCATTCCACGAAAGAACCCTCGCCCTCTGCGAAAGCCTCAACTACCGCGAATGGTCCGGCTATTACACCGTCAGCGTCTACGAGATGCACCACGAGCACGAATACAACGCCATCCGCAATTCCTCCGCGCTCATCGACATCTCCCCGCTCTTCAAATACCGCGTCACCGGCCGCGACGCCACCCGCTTCGTCAACCGCGTCATCACCCGCGACATCCGCAAAGTCGCCGTCGGCCAGGTCATCTACTGCTGCTGGTGCGATCCCGAAGGCAAAGTCATCGACGACGGCACCATCACCCGCATCGCCGAAAACGAATACCGCTGGACCGCCGCCGACCCCAGCCTGCGCTGGCTCCGCCAGAACGCTCTCGGCCTCGACGTCGAAATCGAAGACGTCTCCGAAACCGTCGCCTCTCTCGCCCTCCAGGGACCAACCTCCGGCCGCCTGCTCATGGCCGCCGCCGAAGCCGATATCGCCAACCTCAAATACTTCCGCATGACCCACGGCAAAATCGCCGGCGTTCCCGTGGACATCTCCCGCACCGGCTACACCGGCGACCTCGGCTTCGAAATCTGGATGCCCTGGCGCGACGCCGTAAAAGTCTGGGACGAACTGGCCGCCAAAGGCAAAGCCTTCGACATTCATCCCGCCGGCATGCTCGCTCTCGATATCGCCCGCATCGAAGCCGGCCTCATCATGATTGAAGTGGATTACACCTCCAGCAAGAAAGCTCTCATCGACTCGCAGAAATTTTCTCCCGCGGAACTCGGCTTCGCCAAAATGGTGGATTTGAAAAAGGATAACTTCGTGGGCCGCGAAGCCCTGCTCCGCGAAGAAGTCACCGGAGCGCCCCGCTCGCTCGTGGGACTCGAAATCGATTGGACCGACGTGGAAGAGCGCTACGAGAAAATGGGCCTCGCCCCGCAAGTGCCCTCAACCGCCTCGCGTACTGCGGTCCCCGTCTACCGCAACGGCAAGCAAGCCGGCAAAGCCACTTCCACCACCTGGTCGCCCACGCTCAAGAAAATGATCGCCCTCGCCAGCGTGGACCACGCCCATTCCAATCCCGGCACGGTCCTGGAAATGGAACTCACCGTCGAAGCCGTCCGCCACACCGTCTCCGCCAAAATCGTCCCGCTCCCCTTCTTCAATCCGAAGAGGAAAACAGCGGTGCCGATTGTCTAACCGCACCCGGCTACGGCGCGAGGCGGTTGTATTTTTTCAACACCGCGCGGAGCTTGTCATGCGGCAGCGCAATCACGCGATGATTCTCGATGCCCGTCATTGTCTCCGCCGCAACCATGGCATTGACGACGGACTCCTCCACGGCCTCGACCGTCGCCTGGAAAAGAGGGTCCATGCGGTCGTTCGGCAGCATGGTCAGAGTAGCCAGCCCCTCGGACTTCACCGCGCCGGGATTCGCCGTCGAAAAAGCGATAAAAATATCGCCCGAGCCATTGCCGGAGATGCTCCCGTTGCGCCCCAGTCCCAGCGAAACGCGCCGCGCCAGCCGCTTGAGCTGGTGCGCAAGCAGCGGCGCATCCGTGGCTACGACCACGATGATCGAGCCGCGGTCCAGTTCGTCGAAGTGCCCGGAAGCGTAAGCGGGATCTTCCGGAATTTCTCTTCCGACCGGCACGCCGGCAATGCGCAGATTGGGCCGCACGCCGTAGTTGCATTGCACCAGAACGCCGACGGTGTACCCGCCGTCCTTCGCGGAAAGTTTTCGCGATGAAGTGCCGATGCCGCCCTTGAACTCGTTGCACACCATGCCCGTGCCGCCGCCGACGTTTCCTTCGGCCACCGGGCCGGCGCTGGCGGAATCGATGGCGTGGAACGCATGCTCGGGCTTGACGTGGAAGCCGTTGATGTCGTTGAGCCAGCCGTCCCAGGTTTCCGCGACCACCGGCAGCGACCACCAGTAGCCGGTGGGGTCGGGCTGGCCGTGGGCCACGCGCCATTGAATCACGGCGTCGCGCACTACTCCAACACTATGCGTGTTGGTAATCATCACGGGACCTTCCAGGAAGCCGGACTCCTCAACCCATGTCGTCCCGGTCATCTCTCCGTTGCCGTTCTGCGAAAACCATCCGGCAAACACCGGACTCATCATGCTGTCCTTGCCCCGCGGCAGCACCGCCGTGACGCCTGTCCGCACCGGCCCCTTGCCCACCCGCAACTTCCCTTCCCCGGAAATCAACGTAGTGTGACCCACAGTGACGCCAGCCACGTCGGTGATGGCGTTGAACGGACCGGGCGTGCCGTCAAACGGCACGCCCAGTTCCCTCGCCCGGGGTTTATGGGGGGAGTCCTGCGCGGCGGCGGAAAACGGGAGCAGCGCCGCGAGAATAATTGTGAGTGCGTGGCGGTTACGGTTTTGGTTTTTCTTTGTCTTTCGAAACATGCGGGGTCAGGGCCTCCATGGAATCGAGTTCGCCGGCGATTGGTTTGAGAAGATCGATATTTTTTTGGACGGCTTTTTCGAGGAGAGTGGTTTGTTCCTGGGCGGTTTTCCAATCACCCTTCTCCGCGGCTTCGGTGAGGCCGGGAAGTTCCAGGTGCGCGTAGGTGAAACGCGCGGCGTAGAGAAGGTGTTTGAACCAGGGGCGGCCGGGAATGCCGGGGTCGTGGAGCCAGTTGGTTTCGAAAGCGAGGTAGCGCTGATTGATTTCAGGAACGATTTCGGAGTCGAGCGAGCCGTCGGCGAGGGATTTGTGGAGGGCGGAATCGACGGAGGAGCCGACGCGGTCGAGTTCGGCGAGGCGTTCGCGCAATGGCTTCAAATCGATTTTTTCGCCGAGGCGGACGCGCTCATCGAGTTCATCGAGGAACTGGCGGACGGTGCGGGCGTGGAAGCCGAAATCGAAGGGGAGGATATCGGCGTTGGCGAGGCGGAGAGAGAGCAGGCCCCAGATGCGGGTGAGGGCGATGTGATATTGAAAGCCAGGGTCGCCGATGCGCTCCATCCAGAAGTGGTCGTCGTACTGCGAATGATAGACGCCGTAATCGCCGGAGAAGGTGAGGCCGGCGGTGGGACGGCCGAGGAAATTGAGGAAGACGGTGTGGTCGGAGCCGCTGCCGATGCGGGTGTTCACGAGACTGGAATCGGCGGGCGGCGCGGAGGATTTTTTATCGCGCATTTCCGTCGCTCGCCAAGAATCATAGAGTGAATGGCCGGAGGGCATGCGCACGTCGTGGGTGGCTTCGACGATCATGGGAGCGAGGGAGCCGACGGCGTCGGCGCTGAAGGAGAGGCCGAGTTCGCCGGCGGTGGTGGCCGCGCCGGAGACCGATTCGTCGACGTTGATGTAGGCGACAAGATTCTTGCGCAGGTGCGCGGCAAACTGTTCGCCCCATTCGGTGGAGCCGGTGAGGCCGTACTCTTCGCCGTCCCAGCTGCAGAAGACGATGGTGCGGCGGGGGCGCTGGCCGCGCTTTTTGAGTTCGCCGAGGGAGCGGGAGAGTTCCAGCATGGAGGCGGTGCCGCTGGAGGGGTCCACGCCGCCAAAGGCCCAGGCATCGCGGTGATTGCCGACGACGACCCACTCGTCGGGAAGTTCGCTGCCGATGATGCGGCCTTCGACGACGGTGTAGGGCTGGACGCTGGTGTCCATATCCACTTTAACGTGCACTTTCACCGCGCCGGTGAGGCGGTACTTGATGGGGAGAGCGCCCTGCCAATCGGCGGGAGCTTCCGGGCCATTCATGTTTTCGAGGAGAGGCTTGGCATCGCGCCAGGAGAGAGGGAGGGACATGATTTTGGGAAGAGATTGCGCTTCGGAGGGCTTGATGCGTTTTGCGCCGGGGAGCGAGGGCCAGCCGGGAGTGAGGGGGTCGCCGGGAACGATGAAGTCATAGGTGATGGCGCCGCGCTGGATATGGCTTTCGGGGCCCCAGGGGCCGTCGGGAAAAACTTTGCCTTTGGTAAAACCGTCTTCGGCGGGATCGGAGTAAATCAACAGAGCGGCGGCGCCTTCACGCTCGGCGGTGAGGGCCTTGAAGCCGCGATAGCTGTAGGGATTGGAGTAGCGCACGAGGACGATTTTGCCTTTGACGCTGATGCCGTTCTTGCGAAGGAGGTCGTAGTCTTCGGGATTGCCGCTGTGGGCGTAGACGAGTTCCGCGGTGGCTTCGCCGGAAGCGGAAAAGCCGAAGTAGGAACTGGAGACGGCGGAGTTGCGGGTGTCGCGGTCGGCGTCGTAGGCGTCCTCGCGGAGAGTGGCTTTGTAAGCGATGGGAGCGGTCATTTCGAGAGAGACGGAGCGGGGGCGGGAATGGAGCACGTCGTAGCGGCGGAGGACGACGTCATCGAGGCCCTGCTTGCGCCATTCGTCGGCGATGTAGGAAGCGAGATAGTTGTTGCGCTCGGAGGCGGCGGGATGGGGTTCGAGGGTGAGTTCGCGGTGCCAGGCGCGGGCTTTTTCGGGAGAAGGGATGGCCTGGAAGTCGGTTTCGAATTTGCGCTCGGCGGCGGTGTGCTCGGCGGTGAAACCGAGGATGGGGGCAGGGGCGGAGGATTCCGCGGCAGCCGCAGGGGCGGCGGGAGGTTTTTCCTGGCTGCGGAGGAGCGAGGAACGACCGGCGAGAAGGACGGCGGCCGCGCAGCAAGCGAAAAGAAGGATGGCGCGGGTGGATTTAGCAAAGGAGTGCAGAAGGGGACGGGTCAAGGAGATTCACCTCTCAGTTCGGATTATCGCAGAGGCAGGAGGGGCGGGCAATCGAAGAAGAGCAAGCCTGTTTTTTTGAGTTGTTATAAGTCGTTTTCTGCAGACATGTGAGGTACCCGGCGGGTACACGGAAGTGTTCCCCGTGCGCGAGTACCTGGCCGCTGTCCTCCAGCGCCTCGCCAATACGCCCATGCACCGCCTCGCCCAACACACCCCCGCCGCCGTGCATGGTGGGGATGGATCGCTTGAACTAAATATTCCGTGAGGCAGGGAGGGAAAAAAGAGAAAAGCCCCACTCTTGCTGCGCAAGAATGGGGCACCCCCGCCTGCTTTCTCTGCAATTGACATCCCCGCCCACTGTCCTCCAGCGCCTCGCCAATACGCCCATGCACCGCCTCGCCCAACTCACCCCGGCGCCGTGCATGGTGGAGATGGATCGCTTGAACTAAATATTCCGTGAGGCAGGGAGGGAAAAAAGAGAAAAGCCCCACTCTTGCTGCGCAAGAATGGGGCACCCCTGCCTGCTTTCTTGTTGAGCCTGGGCCAGCCCATCGACTCTTATTTCGGAGGCATCCGGGGCACCATATGAGCGAACCCCAGCCAATTACAGCTATTTGCATATAATCCAAGCTCCGTAGAAAGATCCCACCGTCTAGCGTCAGAGAGCAAGGCCGATTCGTCCCTGCTAGTTATTCTGGCGAAGCTTGGCCGCTTCGACCTCCTCAATCGGCCTCTCGCCTGCTTGATCAATGATTTAAGGCGGCGGAAGCAGCGCGTTTTATTCCCTGGGAGGATGGGCGTCGCTTCGTTCTTAAGGCGGCGCGACTAGATCGGACCTCGAAGCGCACACCTTCCGCTCGCTGCAAATAGGCAACGATCTCAAACAAGTTCCGAGCCTGAGGGTTGCCGCTGGGACCGAGCATCCGCATCAGACTTTTCGCTGACCGATGGGTAACGTCACTCAGTTTAGTAAAGCCAACTGTGGCATTGATGAAATCGCGCAGTATGATCTTGCCGGTTTCCACGTCACCCGAGAGAAAGTTTTCGATTCCCTCCCGGAGAAGCGCCTTGCGGAAGCCAGGGTCGCGTTTTACGCGCGCCCGGATTGTTTCCTTGAAATCTCGCGTCAAAGCCATTGCAGTCACCTTCCTGCCCCTTTTCGTTGTTTGTAGTCTTGCCATCGGGCCAATGCAGTATTGATGTCTTCCTGCTGGCGTCTTTTTGTTCCGCCACCAACAAGGATTACAAGCCGGTCGCCATCTTTGCCGAAGTAAATCCGGTAGCCCGGACCAAAATCAATCCGGTACTCATAAACACCAGCCCCAACGCCCTTGGCGTTGGAAAAATTGCCTTGTTGGATGCGTGCTAGAGAAGCCGCCACCTTGGCCGCCGCTTCCCTGTTCAGACGGTCAGACCAAGCGGCATACGGACTGCGTCCGCCCCGGTCAAGGTATTCGCGTACTTCGACCATGGCCAATGGTAACACATACGATACCATTGTCAAGACTATCCAGGCGGCCTGCGCTTCCATCGTATGGCGCCCGGCCATGCCTTGGATAAAGTCGGCGGCTTTCTGAGGCTGCCGCTACCGGGAAAAGCCCGCGTGCGAAACCTCTTTGTTCAAGTGCTGAGGGAAGTGCGCGCGCGGTACGGATTCGCTCCGAGGGCGGCTTCGATCCCGGCGATCCAGGCTCGCCAAAGTGATAAAGCGTACAGAATTCAGTCCTCTATAGGCGCGCCGAAGAGTCCAACCGGGCCACACCAAGACCTCTGTATTGCCTACTAAAAAAGCACGCCATGAAACCCGTCCAAACACTATTTTCCTTCAGACCTATTCCGCACTGAAATTCATTTCGGTCCACGACTCGTCTACATTGATGGTGATGGAAGAAGTGCTCGGCAACGTTCAGGCCGGATTCCCAAACAAATTCAACCAGGAAATTTGGGTTCAGGTTGAAAACACTTTATCGAGTGCGACGGAAATTGTTTTGGCGATGATGCCGGCCTCGTCCTCGGAAAGAATGAAGGGAGGGGCGAGGAGGAGATGGTCGCCGCGAACGCCGTCGACGGTGCCCTGGGAGGGGTAGGTGAGGACGCCGGCGTCCATGGCGGCGCGGCGGATTTTTTCGGCAATGGATTCGGAGGGATCGAAGGGAGCGCGGGAAGATTTATCTTGGACGAATTCGATGCCCATGAGGAGGCCGAGGCCGCGGATTTCGGAGACATGCGGGTGTGCGGCGAGCGGGGCCAGGGCGGCGCGCAGAGCGGCGGCGGCGGGAGCGACGCGTTCGAAAAGATGGTGGGCTTCGATGTAATCGAGGACGGCATTGCCGGCGGCGGCGGCGACGGGATGGGCCTGATAGGTGAAGCCGTGGGCGAAGGCGCCGGAGCCGGAGGAGAAGGCGTCCACGACGCGCGGGCCGACGAGGATGGCGCCGAGAGGAGCGTAACCTCCGGCGATGCCCTTGCCGACGGTGATGAGGTCGGGCTCGATGTTCCAATGGTCCACGGCAAAGTTTTTTCCGGTGCGGCCGAGGCCGGTCATGACTTCGTCGGCGATGAGCAGCAGTCCGCGAGTGCGGCAGATTTCGGCGATGCGTTCGGCGTAGCCTTCGGGCGGAACGGCAGCGCCGAGAGTGGCGCCGACGACGGGTTCGAAGATGAAGGCGGCGGCGTCCCGTGCGTCATTTTCGCGGAGGTGGGATTCGAGGTCATCGGCGCAGGCGAGTTTGCAGCCGGGATAGCGCATGTCGAAGGGGCAGCGGGAGCAGAAACAGGGAGCGATATGGCCCCATTCGGGGAGGAGCGGAAGATAGGGGACGCGGCGACCGACGTTGCCGGAGAGAGACATGGCGCCGAGAGTGCTGCCGTGATAGCTCTGGCGGCGGGAGAGGATGCGGAAGCGGGCGGAGCTGCCGCGTTCGAGATGAAATTGGCGGGCGAGCTTGATGGCGGTTTCGTTGGCTTCGGAGCCGCCGGAGACGAGATAGACGCGGCCGCCTTTGCGGAAGGAGGGCGGAGCGAGAGCGAGAAGACGGGCGGCGAGGCGTTCGGCGACTTCGGTGTGAAACTGGGAGGTGTGGGCGAAGGCGATGCGGGAAGACTGCTCGGACATGGCGCGGCCGATTTCGGGAACGCCGTGGCCGATATTGACGACGGCGGCCTGGCCGGCGGCGTCGAGATATTTTTTACCGGAGGAGTCGTGGATCCAGCAGCCTTCGCCGCGGACGGCGACGGGGTAGTCTTTATTGAAGTTGCGGGGGAAGAGGGCGGAGTGGGTGGTCATGCGGTGTCCGGAAGGCCATTGTAGCAGAGTCGGGGGGCGGGCTGAACCGGCAGGATTGGGATGAGGGCTTTCCGAATCGACGCTCTGTGAACAGTTTCTTTACGGGTAAAACCGACGTATTGGACATCGCGGCAGGGGAGAGAAGAATAGGCGCGTTTCACTATCTACGAGGAGCTAAATGGCGCATTCGCTGAGGAAGCGTCCGGCGACGGGATCGTAGTATCTGGCGCGATAGTAGGATGGGGCGGTTTGGGGTTGGGATGGACAGGAAGAAAGGCATGGGAGAGGGAGGTAGCAGGAAGAAGGGGCATTGGCGGTCCCGGCAATGCTGGGCATGGGGTTGAGTCTAAACCCGGATTCCAGAAAAGCCAAGGGCATCCGCATGGGATGCTTCTGGATGAGAGGCTGCATTGTGTCCACGCCTGCCAGGTTGCTGAAAAAGACTTTTTGTTGTCATCACGGGCACGACGGGGGCTGCTGATTGCTGAAAGAGAAAGAGGAAGGCAGATTCCTCGTCGCCTGCGGCTCCTCGGAATGACAGCAATGGGATATATCAGCAAGCTGCCACGGTTTTTTTCTTGAAGAGATCGCCCAGGCCACCGAGAGGGTTCTGATGTTGCTGCTGATCGGGCTGGGCGGGGGCGGATTTTATTGTTGTTGCTTCTTGCCGCCGCCGAAAACGGATTTCAGGAGGTCGGAGCCCATGGCGCCGACGTCGGGAAGGAACTTGGGATTGGAGGCGGTGCCCTGGATGAGGAAGGGGATGCGGTGATCGGAGGAGCCTTTGGCCGAGGCGGACTGGCCGCCCGGAGCGGGCTGGCCTGACTGGCTGGCCTGGCCGAGCAGGCCGCCGAGCATATCGCCGAAGCCGCCGGATTTCTGTGGCGCGGCGGCGGCGGAAGAAGGCGGGGGGGCTGTTGCCGGGGCTGCGCCCGCGGCGGGTGCGGGGGCGGGCTTGCCGGGGATGGTGGCGAGCATTTTGAAATTGAGATTATTCTTGGCGTCCACGGTGCCCGCGCCGGTGAGCGCGCCCAGGCCGGTGACGATCATGTTGAAATTTTCGGCGCGAATGCCGCTGGGATTCATCTGGATTCCGCTGGTCATTTTTTCGATGACGACGTCCGAGCCGGTCTTGATGCCGGTGAAGGAAGAGAGCATGGCCAGCTTGGAGCCGAGATCGAAGCCGGTGATTTTGGCGTTGACGAGATTGACGGCGCCGGAGGTGAGCAGGCGGTCGGTGGGGCCTTTGATTTCGAGATTGCCGCTGAGGAGGCCGGATTCGAGGGCGGCGCCCTTGGGAAGATTGACGGCGAGAGCGGGAAGGAAGGCGGCGAGATCCTTGGCGGGCATGTCCTGGGCGTCGAATTTCATGTTGACGACGGTGTCTTCGCCGCGGGAGTCATAGGTTCCGCCGATGTGGGCTTCGGCTTTGCCGATGCGGAGGGAGGAGGGATTGAGGACGCCGGTGTTGCGGCGGAGGTCGGAGCGAGTGGAGAAATCGGCTTCTGCGGGGATGGAGGAGGGCGAGCCACCGGCGACGAGGAGGAGCTTGGTGAGCTTCATGTTGCCGCGGGTCTGCGCTTCGCCGTTTTGGGATTTCACTTGCGCGTCGAGATCCATTTTCCCGCCGAAACCGGCGGAGGCGTCGAGGACGCCGGAAGCGCCGAGGTCGAAGCCACGAATGGTGATTTTTGCGTCGACGGGAGTGAGCGAGGCGTCGCTTTGGTTCACCGGGCCAACGCGGCCCTCCAGCGCAAAACTGCCGCCGCCGGGGAGGCCGGTGCTGACTTTGACGGGAAAAGAGGAGGAGAAGGAAACGCCGGAGGCTTCCACGTCCACGTTGTCGTAGACGGATTTCTTGGCCACGCCTTTTTTGCCGAGCGTGAGGCGCCCGCCGGAGAGGGTTAGTTTTTGCACGACGAGGTCCGGGGCGGCCGATTTGTTCTTAGTGTTTGATTTTTTCGGGCGTTCGCTGCCACCGATGGAGGAGAAATTCCAGCGGCCGGCGGCGTCCTGCAGGAGAAGGACTTCCGGCTTGACGATGGTGAGGCCGGTAACGCGCACGGCGCGGTCAAAGAGCAGGGGCTTCCATTCGACGCCGACCTTGAGTTCGCGGGCTTTGAGGAAGGGCGCGGAGCTGAAGCGGGGGTCGTCGGAGATGGAGAGATTTTCGGCGGCAAGGGAGCCGGTCCAGACCGAGAGGCTGAGTTTGCCGAGTTTGACGTCTCGGCCCAGGGCGTCGGAAATTTGTTTCTCGACCATGGGGCGGAAACGGTCCACGGGGATTACAAAGGGGAGAATGGCCAGGACGACGAGCAGCACTCCCACAACGATGGCGCCAATCAGGAGAACTTTCTTCATGAGGACCTCCGGAAGTTCAGCGGCAGAGACAGTCAACTGCGGCAAAAAAAGCATAGCACAGGCCGGGAGGAGCGGCTGTATCGGGGAACACAGGAGCTTCCGCGCCCCAAAGCGCAGAGGCTATTTCCCGTGACGGGAAGTTTTCCGCAGCCGCCCTCTTCAGAGGCGAGGCTTACACCCAGTCGAGGGCGCCCTTTTTATAGAGCCAGACGTAGCCGATGAGCAGAATGCCTAGAAAAACAAACATGGAAATCAGGCCGAGCAGTTTCAGGGCTTTGAATTGAATGGCCCAGGGATAGAGGTAAATGGTTTCCACGTCGAAGATGACGAAGAGCATGGCGATGATGTAATAGCGCACGGAATAGCGGCCGCGGGAGCCGCCTTCGGGGAGGACGCCGCACTCGTAGGGCTTGAGCTTGTCGCCGACGGGGCGGGAAGATGGGCGGATGAATTTGAAGAGGATGAGGGTGACGGCGGGAAAGGAGGCGACCAGCAAAGCGAAGATGAGAACAGGGATGTAGGCGCTGGGCATGAGATTTTCTCCCGTCGAATCAAATCCTACCACAAGCCAGCGGCCTGCGGGCGCTACGGCTTTCCCGGAGCCAGCTTTCTGGCCACTTCGTCGAAGAAATTCAGGATGAAGGTCGTCTTGGTCACGCGGTCTTGCACATCACCTGCCCCGCTGCGAATCGCAATCACTCGCTTTCCGTCCGGATGCGGCGAATAGCTCCGGTTAGCGCCTCGCTCCACCAGTGGCGCGTCCGACCACTGCCGCGTTTTTCCGGGGTAAAACGAATCTCCCACCGCCGTGTACTCCGTGACCATCACCCGATTATTCAGATTCTTATAGAACAGTTCCCGGCCATTTGCCCCCCATTGCGGCATCGTCGCGCCGACCGTGGAAATCTGCCATTTTCCGCCTGGTCCCGGAAATGGCCGCACATACACGCGGTTGACCCCGCCGGACTCGTTGCTCACATAGGCCAGCCAGCGCCCATCGGGCGAAAATACGGGAGCGCCTTCCCAATCCGTATTGTTCAGCAATGGTTTGATCTCTCCCGGCCTCCATCCGGTCCTCTCGTCCCCCTCCATGGTCAGGGTCATGATGTCCATGCTGGTTCCCTCATGCAGGGTTTCGAAGGCCAGAATCCTGCCACCCGGCCGCCAGGACATGCTCACCCCCAGCCTCTTCAGCCCATCGATCAAGGACTGCTCCTCTCCGGCGCCGTCCGCTCGTTTCCAGGAAATTCCAAAGGTCCCGTCTTTCCTCTGGTTTCCAAACGAGAGCCGCTTGCCGTCCGGCGTCCAGGCAATGCCCAGCGTTCCTTTCACGTCAAAGGTCAGGCGCGTGGTCGTGTCCTTTCGCAGATCCTGGATATAGGCGTCCCTGCGATTGCCGTCTTCCATCTCAAAGGCCAGGAACTGTCCATTCGGGGAAACGGCCACATTCCAGTTCGCTCCCGTGTCTTTTCGCGCCGGCGTGATGCTTCCGTCGCTCCAGAGCCACTCCAGCCGCAGTTTCTCGCTGACGTTCTTGCCCGTCACATAGACAAACATTCCCGTCTGCGAGAAG
>Ga0315281_10006441_pt1 | contig 16691 bp, 15 predicted proteins | sample YL17G07_0_MG_FD_204540 | JGI IMG/M metagenome (GOLD analysis project Ga0315281, IMG submission 204540) | Sediment microbial communities from Yellowstone Lake, YNP, Wyoming, USA - YL17G07_0 | ecosystem: Environmental > Aquatic > Freshwater > Lake > Sediment | place: USA: Wyoming | collected...
AGTCGCCGCAGGTATTAAAAACCCTTCTTGAAATGGCTCTTATTGAAAGCGCTGAGTCGTCCAACCGTATTGAAGGGGTCACGGTTGACAAGAACAGGCTTAAACCGCTTATACTCGGGCACAGTAAACCGCGTGACCGTTCTGAAGAGGAAGTGGCAGGTTACAGGAAAGCGCTGGACTTGATTCATTCAAAGCATAAAAGCGTGCGTATTTCTCCTGAAGTAATAAAAGAACTGCACCGCTTGTGCCGGGGCGAATCCTGGGATGCCGGTACATGGAAGGAAAAAGATAACGACATCATCCGCAAATATCCGGATGGGCATGTTGAAGTTATATTCAAGCCGGTAAGCGCAAAAGAAACACCAGAGATGATTAAGCAGTTGTGTCTTTCTTACGAAAACAGCGTTTCGCAGCTAAAATATCCTGACCTTTACGCTATTGCCTGCTTTGTTTTGGATTTCTTAAGCATTCATCCTTTTCGTGACGGCAACGGCAGGGTATCACGGCTTTTGACGCTTTTGGCATTGTATCAGCAAGGCTATCAAGTTGGTAAATATATAAGTATTGAGAGGATTGTTGAGCAGTCCAAAGAAACATACTATGAGTCGCTTAACAAGAGTTCCCAAAAGTGGCATCAGTCAAAGCACGATATTTTCCCATGGTTTAACTATTTTCTTGGAACAATACTTGCCGCCTATAAAGAACTTGAAGAGCGTGTCGTCAATATAAAACCAGGCCGCGGAGCAAAAACTGGAATAGTAACCCAATCTATTGAAAGACAAATCGGGGAATTTACATTAGTTGATATTGAAAAAGAGTGCCCTTCGGTTAGCAGAGAAATGATAAAGGTTATTCTCAGACAGGCGCAAAGGGCAGGAAAGATTCGTTCTTTAGGCAAAGGCAGGTCTGCTAAATGGCAAAAGATTAACCCGGAACTTGCAATAGGCGCGAGGACCGAGACGGACAAGGCCGAGGCTTTTTCTACGAAAAAAGTGAGAGCGTAGCGTTGCCTACGGTCGAACTTTTTTCGGAAGAAAAAGTCCGGCATTGTCCGTCGAATCCTAGTGTAATCGCATTAAAATTAAAAGAATGTCATCCCCGAAAGTTTTTATCGGGGATATGGTTTAGAAGAAATGGCGGAATTTACATTGAGATTTGATGATGTAAAACCATATCCCCGATAGGGACACTCGGGGATGACAGAAAAAAGAACATTCGAGTGTAACAGAAATTATCGACAACAATTATTATAATGCGATTGCCCTGCGTCGAATCCCGCGTCCTATTGCAAATTCCGGGTTAAATAGGGTAACGACTTTTATAAATGGGTTAATAAATAGGGTAATAATATGAGCCTCGGGGGGCGGAATTTGCGGGACGTAGTTAGGCAATAAGGTATTGCAGTGCACTTCAGTGAGTTTGGCACTTTGTGTCGCAAAAGATGAAAGGAAAACCATATGCAGTTGAAACCAATAAAATATCATTCACCCATGGTTGTAGAAAAAAAAGTTGACGAGATTATGAAATCAGGCGGCAAGTTTATAACCGAGGCACAGTTGGCGGATATTTTGGGATTAAACGTAAACAAGGCGGTGATTAAAGCCGCGGAGCTGAAATTTTCCAGAATACACGTTAAAAATACGCGCTATTATTCCAAAAAACAGATTCGAGCCTACCTGAGCAAATAATTCATCAGGTAAATATGGACGGTATACTGCGAGCGGCCATGGCGCATCTGCGTTTTGTGACCATACATCCCTATGAAGACGGCAATGGCAGGATAGCCCGGGCCCTTACTGATATGGCTCTTGCCCAGGATGAAAAGAGTAACGTAAGATTCTACAGTATATCCTCCCGGATCATGAAAAGACGAGATGACTATTATCGCGTTTTGGAAGATGTGCAAAACTGCCGTGTCGCTGTAACCGGCTGGTTTGTGTGGTTTCTCGGAACCTTTGTCAACGCTGTCGAAGATTCCCAAAATATAGTCGCTCATGTGTTCCAGCGAGCGGAGTTTTGGAAGGCACATGCCCAAACACCGCTTAATGAAAGACAGCGGAAAGTAGTTCAGAAGCTTCTCGAATCGGGTCCTCGGGGATTTGAAGGCGGGCTCACCACCAGAAAATACGCGGGTATGACAAAGGCAAGCCGGGCAACAGCCTTTCGGGAAATCGACGACTTGCGTGAGAAAGATATTATCCGCTATGTCGGCGGCAAGGGACGCAGTGTGCGCTATGATCTCAATTGGAAGGGATGAACCAATCCAGAATGGGGTCTACTTATGCCTGACGATTGCGTGCTTTTGAATTCCGACGATACAGGGCAGTCACCTGCAGAAGATATGGAAAACGGGGGGCGTAGCTGACACGCTCTTAATATGCCTCTGCCGGGGGATTGACATACGGGGGTCTATTTGTTAGAATTATCGCGACTTAATAAAGGATGGGAAAAATGATTTTCAGGACATTGGCGCGTCGTTGTATCGTAATAACCTGTGCGGTCATTGTTGCCGGCGCTGTTCTCTATGCCCGCGAAGACCCGTACTGGAATATGGCCGATGAGCTTTCGGAGTCGGCACACTTCCTCGCTAATCCCAAGATAGCCGTTCTCCCGTTCAGCTATGTAGATAAGAGAAAATCCAGCGGCGGAACCATTATCGCCGAACGGCTTACAACCCGCCTCGTAAAGATCAATAAATATAAAGTTATCGAACGTCAGCTTTTGGAGAACGTCCTTCAGGAACTGCATTTTGAAACGACCGGGATTGTTGACATTGAGACAACCAAACGGCTGGGAAAAGTGCTTGGGGTGGAAGCAATTATCACGGGGAGTATTTTAGATGCCGAAGAAGACCGGGTGGAAATCAATGCGCGGGTCATCAGGACAGATACCGCGGAAGTTATTGGAACTTCTTCGCTGGAATTCGCCCGGACGTGGACTGACGACGTAACGGATCAGCGCCAAACCCAGCAGGAGCCGCAACAGCAACCACAGCAGCAACCACAGGAGGCGCAATTCATCGCCAGGAAAGTGGCGGTTCAACAACTGATTCAGGCGATGCCTCGAAGAAAGGCGATCAAACTGGATAATTATTGTGATATTCTGACCGGCAGTAGTGGCGATGGGAAGATGGATATAACGTTTAAGTACAGCGGTACTTCCCATTATTTGAGAGAGACGGATTTTTCGATAGATTTTGACGGTTCTGGCATCCTCAACGATACCAAGCTCTATCGTCAGATCAAATTTTCCGGGGTAGCGATGCAATCCGCTTCGTCTCCGCTCGGATTGCGACTGGTCGGGTTCGGTAAGAACTGGGGCGGCGCTTTTGAAATGTCATATTACACCTACAACTGGGGCAGGCAGAAAGTAAAGACTACCTATGGCGGTCTGAGTTCCAACACCGTTGAGTTTTTTACCGATGAGTATATGAAAATCACAGTCCTTACTCTTCTTTCGGGAGATCTGATGTTACGGTTTGCGAATGGGCATTTTCAGCCCTATATCGGCATGGGCGCGGGGATGACTTTTAATTTTGTTTCTTCCCAGTACATCGCAGGATATAACGGTTCTTCCTCCTATACGACTCCCCTGTCCGATTTCAACGTAGGGTTCCTGTACCGGTTCCCCATGGGGATCCGGTACGTGGTCAACGACAATATTTCCGCTTTTCTTGAATACAGGCCCACCTACAATTATTTCATTTTTGACCGGGGCATACTAAACGAATCCGACGAAGTGTTCATGTCCACCAACTTCGTTCTGCTCGGTGTCGGCATAAAATTCGGGGCGTGATCCTGCCGGTCAGGAGCGGGGGATTGAAAACCACATCGCTAAAGAGGTGTGGTTTTATTTTTGCCGGTCAGCCCGGAAATTGCGACGGCCATCGCGTTGACTCCCAAAGGCAAAAATTGTTAACATATGGTTGTAAGGCTGCCCAATACAGATACCGGTGAGAACATGCAAAACGACCTCGAAACATTAAAGAAAAAACTCATCAAAGACATGGAGACATATTTCGGCAGCGACGAAAAACGCATAAACCATGCCAAAAATGTTCTCAAATACGCCGAGCAGATATTGAAAGAAGAACAGGCCGATCCCTACGTGGTGATCCCGGCGGCCATATTGCATGACGTCGGGATCAAGGCGGCCGAGACGAAGTACGGCTCGTCGGCCGCCCATTACCAGGAACAGGAAGGCCCTGCTATCGCGGGACGGATGCTTGTCGAGATGGGTTACGAGGACAGCAATATTTATGAGATATGCGCCATCATCGCCCGGCACCATTCGCCCCGTCCGATGGAGGACACAAATTTTAAGGTCATTTACGACGCGGACTGGCTCGTCAACATCGGAGACGAGGTGAATATGGAAGATAAAGTCAAACTAAAAAAAGCCATTGATAAAATATTTCTCACCGAAACCGGCAAACGAATGGCGGAAAAGATATATCTTTCGTGACGCTCATTAGTGGGGGGCAGATGTTTATTTCCAGCGCATCCTATGGAACCAGGCTGCCGGCGCTCAAAGCCCGGCGGCTTTAATTTTTGTCACGGTGCATCGTAAAAAAGGGGGGGTATATGCCGCGCGATATTCCTGTCGGAAATGGGAACATTTTGGTAGCTTTCGATAAGTATTACCTGCTGCGGGACTTCTATTTCCCGTTTGTGGGCCAGGAAAATCACACTGCAGGCCATGCTTTCCGGCTTGGCTTCTGGGTCAACGGCAAGTTTGCGTGGCTGGGGGAGGGATGGGATATTACGCTGAAGTATCTCGACGAAACGATGGTAACGGACGTCGAACTGGTGAACCGGCAGATGGGGATACGCGTTTTGGCCAACGACCTGGTCGACTTCCGCGAGAATATCTATCTGAAGAAGATGACGCTGGAAAACCTTGCCGATCATCCGGCGGAAGTGAGGATATTCTTCTATCACGACTTTCATATTTTTGGCACCGAGTTCGGCAATACGGCAAATATCCGGCCGGATACGCGGGCGCTCTTTCATTTTAAGGAAAAGCGCTGTTTCTTGATTAACGTCAGCGTGCACGGCAAACAGGGGTTCTGGCAGTTTACGATCGGCAACAAGGAATCCCCTCAACAGGAGGGCGCCTGGCGCGACGCGGAGGACGGCGTATTAGGCAACAACCCCGTTGCCGAGGGTACGGTTGACTCCGTCGGAGCCGTCCAACTGTTCCTTGAGCCCCGGGCACGGGATAGTTTCTTCTACTGGATAGCCGCCGGCACGGATTGGAACGAGACGACGCGTTTGAATAATCTGGCAATGAGCGAGGCCCCGGATACGATTTTCAAGCGGACCGCCGACTACTGGAAGTTATGGGCCGGGAAGGAGACGTTGAATTGCGAACCTCTGCCCGGCAAGATCAGCTGGTTGTACAAACGGAGCCTGCTGATCACCCGCACGCAGGTCGATAACCGGGGCGGGATACTGGCGGCCAACGATCCGGATTCACTGTGGTTTAACCGCGATACCTACGGATATATCCGGATGCGCGACGGCGCCATGACCGCCTACGGCCTCGACCTGGCGGGTTACAGCGGCATAACGCAGCCATTTTACGATTTCTGCGCGCGGGTCATCCATCACGAGGGCTACTTTCTCCATACCTACACGCCGACGGGCGCCGAGGGTGGGGGTTGGCATACATGGTTCGACCCGGAGCACAATGAAGCGCAATTGCCAATTCAGGAAGACGAAACGGCGCTTGTCCTCTGGGCATTGTGGAACCATTACCATAAATACCGCGACATCGAATTTATCCGCCCGCTCTACGGCCCCCTTATCAAGAATGCGGGCAATTTTCTGCTGAACTACCGCGATAAGAAAACAGGTTTGCCGTTACCGAGTTACGACCCGTGGGGAGAACGGCGGGGCCTTTTGACCTACACGATCAGTGTCGTTTACGCGGGCCTTGAAGCGGCAGCCAACTTTACCGAAGCGTTCGGCGAAACGGATGTTGCCGTCACATACCGGAAAGCGGCCGCGGAGATCAGGGAGGGCATGGAGCGCTATCTCTACCTGCACGATGAAAAAAGGTTCGCCCGTATGATCAACTTCCGGCGCGACGGTTCCGTCGATCGGGATACGGGCGTCGATGCCAGTCTGTTTGCCGTGTTTGCCTTCGGCGCCTTCCCTGTTGACGACCACCGCGTTACGAGCACCATGGAACAGGTGTACGATAAACTCTGGTGCAAGATCGGCGTCGGCGGCATGGCCCGCTACGCGGGCGACGATTATCGCCGTGTCACCAGGCATGTTCCGGGCAACCCCTGGATCGTAACGACGCTCTGGCTTGCCATGTACCATATCGCCCGTGCCGCCTCGCGTCAGGAGTTAGGCCGCGCTTTGGAATTAATACAGTGGGTGGCCGACCGTGCGTTGCCCAGCGGCGTTCTTGCCGAGCAGGTCAACCCGCTGACCGGCGAGCCGATGTCTGCATCGCCGCTTACCTGGAGCCATTCGACGTTTATCGCCGTTGTGCACCTTTACCTGGAGCGGTTGGCCGAAATAGAACGGTGCGAACTCATCTGCGAGCCGCAGCTTTCATAGGTCACTGACTTTATACGTTTGCCAGGGATTTCCAGAAAAAGTATAATGACAGGCGATCCCCTGCTCCCGTAACCGGCAAGAAGGCGCGGGCGGTTTACTTTTGAAAAATATAAGACGGTATAAAGGAGAGAGACCTATGACGGGGACACCGTTGACCAAATCTCGGGAATGGAAAGAACTCCTCAAACATCACGACGAGATCAGGCATTCTCATTTGCGGGAAATGTTTGAAGCGGACAGGGAGCGCTTCGAGCGCTTTTCCATCAGGGAAGACAGCGTTTCATTGTTTCTGGATTACTCGAAGAACCGTATCACCACCGAGACCGTGAAATTGCTATTGGACCTGGCGAAGGCCGCCGGGGTGCAGGAATACGCCCGCCGGATGTTCGGCGGCGAAAAGATCAACTGGACGGAAAAGCGGGCTGTCCTGCACGTTGCCCTGCGCAACCGTTCCAACCGTCCCGTCATGGTTGAAGGCAAGGACGTGATGCCGGAGATCAACCGGGTGTTGGCCGCAATGAAAGAGTTCTCGGACAGGGTGCGTTCGGGCGAATGGGCCGGCGCCACGGGCAGGAAGATCACAAACGTTGTGAACATAGGTATCGGAGGTTCGGATCTCGGCCCGAAGATGGTGTGCGAGGCGCTCAAATACTACGCCGACGGCCCGGACGTACACTTCGTTTCTAACATTGACGGCGCGGATATCCATGAAACTCTCAAGCGTCTCGATCCCGCAACTACGATATTCATCGTCGCCTCAAAGACATTTACGACTCTTGAAACGTTGACGAACGCCCAAACCGCGCGCGCGTGGCTGGTGGGCAAACTGGGCGAGAAGGCCGTCAAAGATCATTTTGCGGCGCTGTCAACTAACAGGAAAAAGGTGGCGGAGTTCGGCATCGATCCGCGGAACATGTTCGAGTTCTGGGATTTTGTAGGCGGGCGCTACTCGCTGTGGTCGGCCATCGGCCTTTCGATTTGTTGTTCCGTGGGTTATGACAGATTCACGGAACTACTTGAAGGCGCGCATGCCATGGACAACCACTTCTTGAACGCGCCGTACGATAAAAACATACCGGTGCTCCTGGCGCTGCTCGGTATCTGGTACAACGATTTCTGGGACGCGCAGACCTGCGCCATCCTGCCGTACAGCCACTACCTTTCGCGCTTTGCCCAGTACCTCCAGCAGGGGGATATGGAGAGCAACGGCAAGACAGTCGGCCGGGATGGCAGCAGGGTAGACTACGAGACAGGGCCTATAATCTGGGGGGAGCCGGGTACGAATGGGCAGCACTCGTTCTACCAGCTTATCCACCAGGGCACCAAGCTCGTGCCGTGCGATTTTATCGGCTTTGTCAACCCGCCGGAACGCATCGGCGATCATCATGAGAAACTGATGGCAAACTTCTTTGCCCAGACCGAGGCGCTGGCCTTTGGCCTCGACATGGAAGAAGCGGTTTCCACGCTCCGTAAAGACGAACTGCCGGAAGACGAGGTCGCCATGCTTGCCCCGCATAAGGTTTTTGAAGGGAACAGGCCGACCAACTCGCTGCTGATCGATGAACTGACCCCGCGAACGCTGGGCGCCCTGATCGCCCTGTACGAGCACAAGATTTTCACGCAGGGCGTTATCTGGCGCATTAACAGCTTTGATCAGTGGGGCGTCCAACTCGGGAAGGTATTGGCCGACGCCATTTATCCCGAACTGAAATGTAAAACCAGGAACGTGCATGATATGTCCACCAACGGGCTTATTGAGCAGTTTCTGGCACGCAGAAAAATGATATAATAACGCGCCGGATGTTTTTTCTGAAGCGTGTGGAGAATATATGGAACCGATCGACAAGAAAGAACTTGCGCCGCATAAACCGCATTTGGGAATACTCGACGAAAAGACCTTCAGTAAATATTTCCTGCTTATCATTTTTGTCATTTCCCTATTAGCCTTTCTCAGTATTATCAGAATATTCATCCTGCAGATCATTCTGGCGGCTGTCTTTGTCTCGCTGTTTTACCCGCTCTTCACGTTGTTCCTGAAGATTTTCAAGAACCGGAGAGGGATCAGCGCTTTTGTCAGCTGCCTCGTTATCCTCCTCTGTGTGCTGATACCGGTACTCATCATTTCAAACCTGGTCATTCTACAGGGCATGGAACTCTACCACAGCGCTGTTCCCAAGGTCAACGACATTTTGCAACGTGGCGGCGCCGGATTTCTGGGGAAGCTGCAGAATACGGTTATCGGCCAGTGGATAGACACTTTAAACATCGACTGGCATACAGTCGTAACCAACGGACTGAAACTTCTCGGGGCAAACACCGCCAAGATCATCAGTACCACATCACAGGCGACGATAGGCGCAATCATCCACATGTTCATAATCCTGTTCTCAATGTTCTATTTTTTCCGGGATGGCGGGAGGATGTTGCTGCGGGCCAAGAACGTTATTCCGTTAAGCGATGAATACAAGGAACGGCTGGTTTCACGTTTTACGTCTATTTCGAGCGCGACGGTCAAAGGCACGTTGTTAATCGCTCTCCTCCAGTCTTTCCTCGGCACGATGACTCTCTGGATTTTCGGCGTCAGCACCTGGCTGCTATGGGGAGTGGTGATGCTGCTTTTTTCGCTGATACCGTTTGTCGGTACCGGCGCAGTGCTCATTCCTACAGGCATTATCCGGATCGTGACCGGCGACGTGTGGCATGGAATAATAATTATCATGATAAGCGTTTTCTTTATTTCGACGATTGACAACGTGCTGCGGCCGCGATTGGTGGGCCACCACGCCCGCATGCACGACCTGCTTGTTTTCTTTTCTACCCTGGGAGGTATCAGCGTGTTCGGCCCGGCCGGTTTTATAATAGGTCCGCTCATCGCGGCTATATTCCTCACAGTGCTGGATATTTTCAGCATTGAGTTTCAGGAACACATCGAGTATACCAGTAAATAACAGAGCGTAATACCCGTTGCGGCGAATCTTTTGCATAGAAGCGTAAAATAGGGCTTCACAAAATTAGCCCCTCACCTCAATCCTCTCCCTCGAGGGGAGAGGAAGCCCGAAGGGCAGGTGAGGGTGAAGTAAAAAGTATCGTCGGAGATGGTAGGAGGCAGAAAAAATTAAAGGTATTTTATTCTATCGTCGGAAAAATTAATTTTTTGAAGAGCACAAGCGTAAAAATGGAAGGAGGTAGCGTATAATGATGATCGTGCAAGCGGCAATTCTGGGCATCATTCAGGGCCTTACCGAATTTCTGCCTGTCAGCAGTTCAGGACACCTGATTGTCGTCCCCTGGCTTTTCGGCTGGCAGGATTTAGGGCTGACATTTGACGTGGCGCTGCATGTTGGCACGCTGCTGGCGCTCGTCATCTATTTCTGGAAAGACTGGGTCGGCATTCTCAAGAGATGGAAACAACCGTTATTATGGCTGATCGTAGCCGGCTGCGTCCCGGCTGCCGTTGCCGGGTATAAATTCGACGCCTATTTCGAAACGGTCTTCCGTTCCCCGGTCCTCGTGGGCATGTTTATGATCGCTATGGGCCTTCTGCTATGGCTGGCGGAAGCCGCCGGCAAGAAAATAAGGGAATTAGATGCCGTCAACATGAAGGATTCCCTGATTATCGGGTGTGCCCAGGTGCTGGCGCTGATGCCGGGCGTATCGCGGGCCGGGATAACGATAACCGCCGGCCTATTTACGGGGTTCACCCGCGAGGCGGCGGCGCGTTTCTCCTTTCTCCTGGCCATGCCGATCGTTGCCGGAGCGGCGCTGATGAAATTGAAACATGTAATCGTCGCCGGACTCCCGCAGAATGAACATACGCCCTTTGCCGCGGGGATACTGTGCTCGGCGGTGACAGGTTTCCTGGCGATAAAATTCCTGCTGAGGTTCCTTCATAAGCATACCTTGTACGTCTTCGTGTGGTACCGGCTTGTTTTCGGCGCCCTCATCCTGTTGATATACTATCTCCGCTAACAGAGAGATACAGCTACTCATCCCGGGCCGGCGTGAAGCAGTGGTGTGATTTATGCTGTTTGCCATCGAGACTGATTTTTTGTTATAATTCTGCGGAAGAGTGCTAGATACGGATCAAAATTGACCGTACCAAAACAAATCAAATACGGAGGCCCAAAACTATGCCGCAAAGAAACGGACAAAATCCAATAAGGGCAGTAAAAAATTTCGGACAAAACGGCAATAAATTCAACGCTGCATTAGATACCCAGCTTAAATCGACTCGCACAGCCGGTATCTGCCCTGCCTGCAAAGCAGAAGTTCCGCCTAAACCCGGTTTCAGGATTTCCGCGCTGAAGTGTCCCAAATGCGGCACACCCCTGGGAAAGAAATAATTCTTTATTGCGGTCATTTGTATAGCTGTTAATTGGAGACCTGCTTCGGCGGTAAATCATTGCATTCATCTCGCCCCATTTTTTGTCTATTTCGGTCTGTTTTGACCTGTTTCTGGGGACTACCAGACAAACTTTTCTCAGCGATATTGCTGGTAACAATTCTTACGGATTGGATACTTCTTGCCAGGAAAACGTTTCCCCTATCAATTTAATCCATTGACAAATTGTTGTTTATAAGCTACAATACGAATGAAGATGGGGAAAATAGTAATTACCTATAAATCAGAAGACCACAGAGAACCTTTTACTGATTGGCTCTATTCCCTTAAGGATAAAGTTAGTCAGAAGAGAATCCTTGTGCGATTAAAAAGGATTGCACAGGGGAACTATGGCGATCATAAACGCTTCAGCGGGATATTGGAGTTGCGGTTTGATTTTGGGAAAGGGTACAGGGTGTATTGTGGAGAAGACGCACATGTTCTGGTGATATTGCTTGTTGGCGGGGATAAAGGTACTCAGAAAAATGACATACAAAAAGCTTTAGAGTATTGGGAGGACTACAATGAACAAATCAAAATTTAGAACACTCGAAGAAGTTGAAATAGAATATTTCACTAAACATCCCAAAGAGATTAAACAGTATCTCGAAGTTGCTATGGAGGAATACGAGAAAGACGGCAATGAAAAAGTTTTTCTTGCTTCTCTTGCAGTTGTTGCTAAAGTGAAGGGTGGATTTTCTAAGCTGGCTAAAGAAGCCGGATTAAATAGAGAACATCTGTATAGGGCTTTGTCAAAAAATGGCGATCCGAAGTTTTCAACCATTATGCAGATACTTCATTCATTGGGGCTGAGTTTGAAGGTTGCATAGCAAATTTATTTAGGCACGTCTCAGAAATAAGCGAATAACGACTCTTGAAAAGCTTCCGGAGAAGCAGGAGCCTTTTTTTATTGACACCTTCCTTGCGCCACCATCCCGCGAAATCTGTGTCAGGCGTGCCTAATGGTACTAAAAAGATATAGAATTAACGGCAATCCTATCCGTCCAAGATACGCGACAGCAAAATAGATTCCAACCTTGATTAATCCTTGCCATCGATCCTTGCGATGACCTTGCGGTATGCCCACCTTTCACCCAATTATAAAAGGTCAACAGTAGAGCTACTCTGCAACCGACTGGAGACTTTTTGGAGACCTGAGGGTGTTAAGGAGAAAGACGAGACATTGACGGAAGTTAAAAACATATTGTATAATAAAACGTTATTGAAACGCGCCGAGGTGGCGGAACTGGCAGACGCACGGGACTTAAAATCCCGGGTCCCGCAAGGGGCGTGAGGGTTCAATTCCCTCCCTCGGCATATTATGTTAAGGTGTCAGCCTGAAACTGGTGCCGTCGATTTGTTAAACAGGATAAAAACATGTCCGACGAAAAAGATACGCTTATTGATTTTGATTCCATAGAGAAAAACCTTCAGCATGTTCATCAACTGAACAGGGGTGTTATGCCCATCCCTATAGATAAGATCGTGGGGAGCCTGGGCCGCTATAACGATTTTACGGAAGGGTTTTTGCCCCACAAGGAACGTGTCAGCGCCAAATACGAAAGCGTGAAGCAGGCGATGCTTCAGGGCAAGATCATGCCGGCCGTTAAAGTGTACCAGATACTTGACAATTATTTTGTCATAGACGGGCATCACCGGGTGACGGTGGCCAAGGGTGAGATGAATGCCGCCGAAGTAGATGCCGAGGTCATTGAGGTCCATTTTGATCTGGAACTTTCGCCCAACCGAAAGTACGCCTATGATACCGAGCAGGCCAAGCGGTTCCTTATCAAGCTCGAAGAGGATGCGTTCCTGAAGGTGACCTATTTGCGCAATAACATACTTATTTATCCGCTCAAGGTAACGGACCTTACCAGTTATGGAAAGCTGTACGAAGAAATACTTGACTACCGCCGGAACTGCAACAGCGGAGAACTGGCCAAAAAATCCATTATCTACGCAAGTTACCAATGGTACGAAACGCGCTTTCTGCCCGCGGCACGCATTATTAGCGAGGAAGATATCCTTAAGAATTTCCCCAGCCGTACCTGCGCCGATCTGTATCTCTGGATACAGCAGCACAAGTACTACTTGAGCCAGGACGCAGGGTATGATGTAGGTTTTGACTATACGAAGGACGACTTTCTTCAGAAATTCCGTCGCTCAAAATTCCTGGACCTTATGCCGCCGCTCGTTAAGGATATTGTCCGGAGAATTAAAGATCGACATATATCGCGGGGCTGATGTCGTAACAGTCTGAGGCCCTCAGAACAATGCGGGTTTTCGCTGATAATGGAACCGGGACAATATTCTGATGAAGATACTTGCCGTTTCCGACGTCCAAAGCCGCAGCCTTGAAAGCATCGTTTCCGATTATCCGGAACGGCTGAAGGATGTCGCGCTAATTGTATCCTGCGGAGACTTGAATAAGGGGTACCTGGAGTTCCTTGTGGATGGATTGAACAAGGAACTTTTTTTTATTTACGGTAATCATAAGCTGGACGAGGATTTTGACGATCATTTCAGCGACGATCTTGCCGACCGGGTGTGGGAAGAGGTCCGCAGTTTCCCGGATGAGGTTAAGCGTAGCGTAGCCGGCAGGGTCGACCTGCACGGCAGGGTTGAAGTCTTTCGCAATTACCTGATAGCCGGGTTCGGCGGCACGATGTGGTATAACGGGCGCAAGAACCAATTCCGTGAGAACGAGATGGCGCGGGTGGTTCGGCAGGTTGAACGGAAAATACGCTGGCACCGATTGCGCGAGAAACTATTCGGATTAAAACGGCGCGATGTCATCGTTATCTCGCATGCCCCGGTACTTCACGTACACGATCAACCCGATCAATGCCATAAGGGGTTCAAGTGTTTCAGGGATTTCATACGCAAAGTAGTGCCCGTTCTCTGGTTGCACGGCCATGTCCATCTCCCTGACATGAACCGGAACCAGGTAAGCCTGGTGGACAGCACGACCGTCATAAATGTATGCGGCTGTAAGTTCATCAAGATCGATGCCAAGTATATCTCGGTCTCGCCTCATCACGATGTGTCGAGTTAGATGTGTCGAGTTAGGTTGACAAAGATAAACAAAATTGATATACTACACTTCAGCAATGCGATATTTTGATCGCGGGGTGGAGCAGTCTGGTAGCTCGTCAGGCTCATAACCTGAAGGCCGCAGGTTCAAATCCTGCCCCCGCAATAAATTTAAAAAGACCTCATATTTCAACGAGGTCTTTTTCTTTTTCAGGTGCAGAATAACGATCCATTTATAGGAAGGTATGGCTAAATCTTGCCATGTTCTGCATTCTCGTCCTTTGAGCCGAAATTCAGGAGTCCAACGCTACGCTCAGCGTGTGGAGCCGAAAAATTGGCATAAATCATGATATACGAACATCAGGTGTCACAAATACTATCTTCACAGTACCACACCGATACATATCCAAAATCACCTGCACGCCTGCACAGCTGCACATAGAATGCGTCTTTTAGGAAACATACGCAGGATTTCTCGGCGAATTAAACGGCAGATGCATACCGCTTGCCATGTCTAATTGAAAGTTGTAGTTGCAAAATGTCCAAATGTTTGCTATTATCCTAAACATGATAAAACGTGCGATAGCTACCAAAATCAATTCTCTTGCCCGTCAATTTCCTGTTATATGTGTAACTGGGCCGCGCCAATCGGGTAAAACAACTTTGGTTAAGAATATTTTCCCGCGGCATAAATATGTTTCGCTTGAGGACTTGGATACTCAGGAATACGCCCAAAGAGATCCCAGGGGTTTCCTTGCAGACCATACCGATGGAATGATTATTGACGAAATACAACGTGTTCCTGAACTGCTATCCTACATGCAGGGTATCGTTGATGCTCACCAAAGGCCTGCGGAATTTGTTATTACCGGTTCTCAAAATATACTTTTGCACGAAAAAGTTTCCCAAACGCTTGCCGGACGCATGGCGCTTATGAGGTTATTGCCGTTCAGTATTGCGGAACTCGATGACGCAGGTATTCTGCCGAAAAAATCCGAGGCGCTTGTTTATAAAGGGGGATATCCGCGTATCCATGCCCGCCATGCTGAGCCGGCCGACTGGTACCCTGCATACGTCCGCACCTATGTGGAGCGAGACCTCCACCTGATTAAGAACATCACTGATTTATCTTTGTTTCAAAAATTTATGCGCCTGTGTGCAGGAAGAATCGGGCAAATTGTTAATCTTACAACACTTGGCAATGACTGCGGTGTAAGTCATACTACCGCGAGAGCCTGGCTTTCTATTCTCGAAGCAAGTTATATCGTCTTCTTACTGCAGCCGTACCATAAGAATTTTAATAAGCGTCTGATCAAAAGTCCTAAAATCTATTTTTATGATACAGGACTTGCCTGTTACCTGCTGGGTATAGATAAACCGTCAACTCTTTCAACGCATTATTTGAAAGGCGGCTTATTTGAATCCATGGTGATATCTGACATCATCAAGCATCAGTGGAACAATGGCAAAGAACATGGTTGTTATTTTTGGCGTGATAAAGCGGGTCATGAAGTTGACTGCATAGTGGAAGACTCAGGGCATCCAAAAGCAATTGAAATTAAATCAGGGCGCACTATAGCCGCCGACTACTTTGATGGGATACGGTATTTTACCGCTGCATCGAAAACTGAGGCAGGATCGTCGTGGATAGTATATGCAGGGGATGAACAGCAAAAACGAACCGCGGCAACAGTTTTGAGCTGGAAAAGCATTGACAAGATATTTTAGGGTGCTTTAGGGTGTGGCTAAATCTTGCCATACTCTTGCATCAACAGAGCCTAAATGGCCCTGCTCTTCGGAGTCATTCCAAGCAACTAAAAAGTTATATTCTATGACGATAAAACAGGAAATTATTAGATGGGAGTGCACGTTTTGAGTTCTAAAGTCGGTTGTATATGAACCAGGCTCATAACCTGAAGGTCGTCGGTTCAAATCCGGCCCCCACAATGAATTTAAAAAGACCTCATTTTTCAACGAGGTCTTTTTCTTTTTTCAATCCCGCACAGGAATTCCCCGGCTTCCGCTTCAGAATATTACGAAATCATGGATAGAAGGCTTCAATATTTGTAAGATAGAATTTGCCTCCGTCGCCTACACGCATCTTAGCTTCTCCTTCATTTACGGGTTTGTTTCTTAAAATTAGATCGCAAATATCTTCGTATTTTTTATGTCCGCAAAACATTCCATCATTTGCTTTATACACTTCTCCATAACTGAAAACATAGTAGCCGGCTTTATTGGGATATACTTTATACGACTCTTTGGTTTCATTGGACAAGAATTCCTTTGGAATATAGTGAGCAAATTCTTCCGGACGGGACGAAACGCCTCGGCTACCATCTGCGAAGATTGTTGTGGTTATTTTACGTCCTTTGGTGTACAACAACACGGGGGCATATATCAAGATATTTGCAGTTTCGTTAGTCTCATAATTGAAAACAATCACAAGTGCTTTTGTGATTTTAGGTTTAATCGCTCTTGTTGTAAAAATGAAATAATGCGCTTCGATGCCTGGGCGTCCCGGATAATTATTAAAAACCAGCGTAGATTTATAAATCTTAACTGCCGATGTATTTGTAGCGCGCGGTTTGAAACTCCCCAGAAAAGCGCGGTTTAGTATTCCCCAGTTGGGTGTTTAGGCAAAACGCATTCCTTCTCGCCGTTTAAAAAAGACAAAGCATTGATGAGGCCTGTCCGGATGA
>Ga0315281_10006442_pt1 | contig 16690 bp, 11 predicted proteins | sample YL17G07_0_MG_FD_204540 | JGI IMG/M metagenome (GOLD analysis project Ga0315281, IMG submission 204540) | Sediment microbial communities from Yellowstone Lake, YNP, Wyoming, USA - YL17G07_0 | ecosystem: Environmental > Aquatic > Freshwater > Lake > Sediment | place: USA: Wyoming | collected...
ATCTTCCGCAGCAGGCGCAGTCAGGTTCAATACCGCCTGGCGCATCTTGCGAAGGGCGCCAGGGCGCGGCTGCAACGGAAGCTGGCGGAGCGCCGCGAGGATCGCTCGAAGGCGGCTTAGATGGAGATGGCAATCGCCACGGTGGTCCTCCTGGCAGGCGAGGCGGCGCTCATGGGCGTCGTGGCGTATCTGGTGCTGCTGGTCTTTGCGGGCGCCGTGCTCAGACCGAAGCGCCCGCCGCCGGCCGGGCGAAGGCGCCGCTTCGCCGTCATCGTACCGGCGCACAACGAGGAGACAGTCGTCGCGCAGACGCTCGTCAGCCTGAACGACCTCGACTATCCGCGCTCGCTGTTCGACGTGCACGTGATTGCCGACAACTGCGACGACGAGACCGCGACCATCGCCCGTCGCCACACGCCATTCGTCCACGAGCGTACGGACCGGACCGCAATGGGCAAGGGACAGGCCCTCCGCTGGCTGTTCGACCGACTGCCTGCGGACGCCTACGACGCGTTCGCCGTTATCGATGCCGACAGCGTGGTCTCTCGCAACTTCCTCGTGGCCATGAACGACAGGCTGGAGAGTGGCTGGCCGGCGGTCCAAAGCCGCTACGGTGTTCTCCACCCCGAGCGGTCGTGGGTCGCTTCGCTGCGGGCGGTCGCGTTCTGTCTCCTGCACTATGCACGGCGTAGCGGCCTGAGCGCGCTCGGCGCATCGGCCGGACTCGGCGGCAACGGCATGGTCTTCGCCGCCGAGTTGCGCCAGGCGCGGGAGTGGGACGCCTTTGGTGTGACCGAGGACCTGGAGCTGCACGCGAAGCTGGCGGCGGCGGGCGTGAAGGTCGGCTTTGCGCCTGAAGCGTCGGTGCTAGGCGAGATGCCGCTGACTCTCGCCGCTTCCCGGGGTCAGAACATGCGCTGGGAGAGGGGCAGGCTGGCTCTTGCCCGCCGCTACGCTCCGAAGCTGTTCGTCGCCGCCGTTCGCCACTGGAGCTGGCCCAAACTCGCTGCGGCCATCGATCTCATGATGCCACCGCTATCGGTGGTCGCTCTCATGGGAACGGCTTTCCTTTGCCTGTCGTTCCACCCTGTCTGTTGCCATGGTCGCCCTTGCGCGATAGTCATTCTCCTCGGTCTGGCGACGTATGTGATTGGCGGACTCGCCTCTGCGCGGGCGCCGCGGCGGCTGTGGCTATCGCTCGCCTTCGCGCCGCTGTACGCGGCGTGGAAGGGCTGGTTGTACGCTCAGGCGCTCATCGCGCGGGGGACGCCGTCGTGGACGAGGGCCGGGCGTGCCGGCGAGGCATCCCGCGATTAGACCATCTCCCTTGGAGTGTGGGAAGGAGACAGAAGTGATGGTGGCGAAGGAACAGACGAAGTTCGACATCCGTGTCGTCGACCGCGACCGGTGGCCGGAAGGCCTCTCGCAGTGCATTGAGGGCATCGACGAGGGCTCGCCGCTGGCGCATCCCTTCCAGACCGAGGCCTTCGCCGCGCTGTTCAACACCGACCCTGACCGGCCACGCTACGTCATCATCGCCGAGGACGCGGCCGGTCTCGCTGCCTACTGGTGGGGCTACTTCGCCCGCTACAGCAACGGGTTTGTTCCGCGGAGCAACGGATGGGTGAGATCGGGTCCGGTTGTGCGCGCCGATCTGCTCGATGAGCGCGACCACATTCTGTCGCTCATGCTGGCAGAGATGAAAAGGCACGTGGGACGGCAGGGCATTCGACGGACCATCTTCACCTCTGAGGTGTTCTACGCCGGCACCTGCGACAGCGAGTGCCTGACGCAGGGGTTTCACAGAAATGGCCTCCAGACCTACCTCATCGATTTGACGCCGTCCGAGGATGATCTCCTGAAGAGGATTGAACCTGCAGGGCGCTGGGCGGCGAACAAGGCCCGCAAGAACGGCGTCGTCGTCGAGGACGCGGCGTCTGACGACGACGTGCGCGCCTACTACCAGCTTTACATGGAGACGGGTTCGGTGCCCGGTTCCGGGCCGCCGTCAGAAGAGCGGTTCGTTAGCGGCTTCCGGCGTCTGCGCGACGAAGGGAAGGCGCGCATCATCCTCGCCAGGCACGAGGGCGAACTGGTCGCCGGCAGCTTCTTTCCCTGCCACGCCGGGCTTGCGGCCCAGCACCAGACCGCCCTCAGCATGCAGGGACGGAAGCTAAACGCCGGCAGCCTGCTGGTATGGGAGTCGATGCTCTCCTTCAAGATCGCCGGTTTCCGTGCCCTTGACCTGGTCTCCGTTGAGGTCGCGCCGCCCGCGGGCTCGCGTGAGGCCGGCGTGCGCGAGTTCAAGAGCAAGTGGGGCGGACAATTGCTTGATACGCCCGTCTGCCAGTACTCGTCACCGGCGCTGCGGGCGTGGAAGGCCGTCACGGGCCTGATTCGCGACCGCAAACGCTCCGACGGCGCTGCGGCCTGACGGGGGACACCAATGCGAACGGCAGACCGCTACGTGCCCGCATCGCCGCCGCTTCCGCTCTCGACCTTTTTCGACAGGAAAGAGCGCGCGGGCAGCATCTTCCCCTTCTCGGCGCCGCGCGGCCGCTGGTACCTCCTGGGTCGAAACGCCCTCTGGCATGGCCTCCGCTCACTGCGACTCGGCGAAGGCGACGAGGTGCTCGTCCCGGCCTACAACTCCGGCGCGGAGGTCGACGCCATAGTGGCGGCGAGTCTGACACCGCGCTTCTTTCGCGTCGGCACTGACCTCATGCCCGACCTCCACGACATGCAGTCGCGAATATCGTCGCGGACTCGAGCCCTCGTCGCGATCCACTTCTTCGGGTTCCCGCAGCCGCTGACGGAGCTGACCGCCTTTTGCGCCCGCAACGGGCTGCTGCTGATCGAGGACTGCGCGCCGGCGCTGTTCAGTCGCGACGGCGACGTCCCGCTGGGCACGACCGGTGTGTTCAGCGTGTTCTCGCCGCACAAGACGTTGTCGCTGCCCCACGGCGGGTTCCTGGTCACCAACGACCCGAAGATCGGTCTGCCGCCGGAGCCGGAGGAGCCGCCGTCCTCGTACGGCATCGAGCTGCTTCCACGACGTTTGTTTCAAGGCGTGGAGATGCGCCACCCGGACCTCATGCGCTGGGCGCGCCGCACGTTCCGGATGCAGATGGGCGCCAATGGGTCGTCAGGGTCCAAGTACGATGAGAGCTTCGACCCCGCGACGGCGCACGTGGGCGCCTCAGCCGTCGTGCAGGAGCTTGCGCTCCGCCCGAATCCGGCGCTCGTTGTACAGGCACGCCGGAGCAACTACCGCAGGCTCGGCTCTCTGCTGCCGCGGGATGGCCAACTGTCGGCCGAGCTTCCGGCGGGAGTCTGTCCGCTCTTCTTCCCCCTCTTCGTGCCCGACAGGGCGATGGCAATTCGCAGGCTGAAGGCAAAGGGGATCGAGATCTTCCCTTACTGGTCGACACCGCATCCGGCCATTGCCGCCGGCGCCTTCCCGGAAGCCGAGTACCAGCGCGGCCACCTGCTGGCGCTGCCCGTATACCAGGGCCTGTCGCGTGAGGACGTGGAGTATCTGGCGGGTGCAGTCTCCGTCATCGCGCGCGCTCAGTACGCGATGGCTCCGGCCCAGTAGTACTCCGCCGCCTTCAGACGGAGATAGCCGCCGTCATCGTCGGCGTATTGCGCCTCAAGGCCGTTGCCGTTGATCGCCGGGGGGTTGGTGACGCCGTCGCCCATCTCATCCGCATACATCGTGCAGCCGTCCGCGCCGGCGCCGAACAGCAGGCCGATGACGCCGTAGTCGACTAGCTCCTGCATGTGGCCGCGGTCGCCGAGCCAGTACTGGGCCCGATTGTCCTGGTAGTGCCCCCAGCTATTGTCCAGCGTCCGGTAGAGCGTGTTACCGACAGGCACCTGCCAGAGGATCGCCTTCCTGCCGGTGCGGTCGACGAGGCGGCCGACGAACTCGCGAAAGCGCCAGAAATCGCCCTCGTCCCACCAGTGCGCGCCGCCGTCGCCGCGCTGTGACTGGTAGTAGCCGGCGTCCCTGTCCGACGGATCGAAGAAGAGGAGGTCGAAAGGCGCGTTCAGGGAGCGGTAGAACTCGTAGACGCCATCGGCGACCGCGTACGGGTCGGCGTCGCTGAGCGTGAGGTCGACGCCCGTGGCCCACGCCGACACGTGGAAGCCGAGAACGACGTTGGGGGCGTAGACGTTGCGCAGGTGCACGAGCGCCCTCGCGAGGCCGGATGCGTCGTCGGGGAAGGCGGCGACCTCCGCGAAGCCCGACGATGCCACGCTGACCGGCGCGGCCGACGCGTTCGACCCGTAGGACCTCTGGACGTATGCCCACATGTCGGGCTCGACGTGCACGATGACGGGCCGTCCGTAAGCACCCGCCTTCTGCAGCAGCAGCGCGAAGTCGCTGAAGTAGGCGTTCATCGTCGAGGCGTTCTGCAGCTTGACCATCACGTTCTCCGACCAGGGGTCCGGCGCCGAAGGCACGATCTGGTAGTGGGTGAAGACCGGTATGTAGCCGTTGTTGCCGCTGTCATTGAGGTAGTTGTCCGCGAAGGAGCCGAACGGCGAGTTCCAGTTGGCCCAGCCGCCGCCGGTGTTTACGCCGCCTGTCAGGTATTGATAGCGATAGTCCCAGGGAATGCCTGAGGACGTCATCCAGCCGAGTTGGGCCGGCGAGTTCATCAGCCCGATGCCTAGGCGGTGCGGAATGCCGGCAGGGGTGACGCAGCCCTTCGCCGCGACGGAGAAGGAGCTCAGAACAACGATCGCGATCAGAAGAAAGCGGCTCAGGGGAAGCTTCGCGGGCAACTCTCTACGCAGCATCAGCACCTCCTCACACCCTGGATTGCCCGATGCGGGCCGTGGCCCTCAGCAAGGCAGTCTACCACGATAGTGCCGGTCGATCATTGCCTCGCATGCAAGACGCTGGCGACACGGCGAATGGTAGAATGAGATGACATGGCCCGCTATCACCGGTCGCTGCTGTCGGTTCTGGCGCTCGCGCTTGTTGCCGCGCTGCTGTCCGGCTGCCCAAGCGATAACGGCGGCTCGAATGCGGGCTACACGCCGCTGCCGCCCGGTACCACAGAGGCTCTGCCGCCGTCCGCCGTGGTCCCCGCGGGCCTGCCGCAGCACCTCGGTTTGGGCTTGATGAACAACCCTGTGCAGCTCGACTGGATGGCGTCGTCCGGCATCGCCTGGGACTACCGCTACCAGTACCTGACGGGCGGCGTCAACACGGGCAGCGGCTGGAGCACCTGGGGCTACCCCGCCGGATCGTTCGTCGATGACTACCTCGGGGAGAGCGCGCAGAACGGCTACATCCCTGTTTTCACCTACTACCAGGTCGTCGCGTCGGCGCCCGATCCGGGCAGCGAGGACGTGCTGCCGAAGCTCCGTGATGCCTCGACGATGCGCGCCTACTTCGACGACTGGGAGTCGCTGGTGCGGCAACTCGGCGCTTTCGGGAAGACGGTGGTTGTCCACCTGGAGCCGGATCTCTGGGGCTACCTGCAGCGCGAAGATGGCGACGCCGCGAAGGTGGCGGTGCTCGTGAATTCGTCGGGTGCGCCGTCCGTCGCCGGCTTCGACGACACGGCCGCCGGCTTCGCCCAGGCGCTGGTCCACCTGCGCGACATCTATGCGCCCAACGTGCTCCTCGGCTTCCACGTCTCCGCCTGGGCGACGGGCAAGGACCTCATCCTCAACCAGGCCGATCCCGTCGAAACGGCCGCCGAGATCGGCGCCTTCTACCGTTCCCTCGGCGTCGACTTCGACCTGCTGTTCCTCGACGCCTCGGACCGCGACGCTGCCTGGTACCAGGCGCAGACGGGAACGAGCCGCTGGTGGGGCGCCGCCGATTTCGAGCGGTTCCGCTCGTTCGTTGCGAGCGCCGTCGGGGACATGGGGAAGCGCGCCGTCATCTGGCAGGTGCCAATCGGCAACACGCTATACCGAAGTATGAACAATAGCTGGGGGCACTACCAGGACAATCGGGCCCAGTACTGGCTCGGCGACCGAAGCCGGATGGAGCAGCTCGCCGATGCCGGCGTCGTCGCCCTCCTCTTCGGCGCGGGCGCGGACGGCTGCACGATGTACACCGATGAGATGCAGGACGGCGTGACGAACCCGTCGCCCATCAACGGGAATGACGCGACCGCGCAGTACGCAGACGACGACGGCGGGCAGCTCCGCCTACGCGCGGCGGAGTACTATCGGACCGGCGCCGTTGGACTCACTCCCTGATGGCCCCCATTGACCGTGGGAAGCGCGTCATCGTATCTTGAGGCTTACTCGGAAAGTCCCGTCAGGAACGACGATGGAAGCATCGAGATTCACCTCCCGACGGCTGTCGCGGCGGAACGCCCTCAAGGCGGGCGCTGCCGGCCTGGGCGCTGCTGCGCTGGCGCTCGCGGGCTGTCGCGCCGACGACAGCGATCAGGCCGTCGACGAGAGGGTGACGCCTAACGCGACCGACACCCCGCGCTACGGCGGCGACGAGATCATGGGGCTGATGGCCGATCCCGGCGGCCTCGACGTCATGCAGAGCGTTACGGGCTTCTGGTGCTCAGCGCTCATGAACGGCTACCTGCATAGCGTAAACACCTCCGACCAGACGCTGGAGCCGCTGATGGCGGACGGCGTCGAGGTCGTCGACGAGACGACGTACGTCTGGAAGCTCAAGCAGGGCATCAGGTTCCACAACGTCGACCCGACCTGGGGCCGCGAAGTCACCGCCGATGACGTTGTCTTCAGTATGCAACGCCGTCGCGATGACCCCACCATCATGAACGATAAGCAGCTCCTGCGTGACTTCACGGCCCACTTCGAGGCGACGGACAAGTACACCTTCAGCCTCACTACCACGCGTCCCTATTCGCCCACACTGGACGAGACCGGTAACCCCAGCTATCCCATCGTTCCGCGCGAGGCCATAGAGAAGTGGGACGACCTCAGCCAGCATCCCGTGGGCTGCGGCGCGTTCATGCTGGACAAGTACGTGAAGTCGGAGCGGCTGAAGGTCGTCAAGAACCAGGAGTTCTTCATGCCGGGCCGGCCGTTCCTGGACTCCATCGAGTGGATCATCATGACGGATGAAGCCGCGCTCTTCCAGTCGTTCCGGACGAAGCGCCACGACTTCTGCGGCGCTCCCCTCGACAAGCTCAAGGTTCAAGAGCTGAGCGGGATGAAGCACGTTGTGGCTAAGAAAGCGCCGAACTACTGGTACCGCGCTCTGCTCCTGCGCGTGGACCGCGACCCGTTCGTCGACGAGAGGCTGCGGCAGGCGGTAGACCTGGCCGTTGACCGGCAGGACCTCATCGACAAAGTGGCTTTCGGCGAGGGCTTCTTCAGCGGGCCGGTCTCGCCGTCGCTCGAATACTGGGCGCTGCCCCAGGACGAGGTGCGCGAGTTCTACAAGGTCGACCTCACAGAGGCTAGACGGCTCGTCGAGGCGGCAGGCTACGGCGACGGCGTCGAGGTCGACGCGCCGGTGATGAACACCAACGCCCTGACTAAGGACGCGGCGATCGTCAAGGAGCATCTGGCGAAGATAGGCATAACGCTGAATATCCAGCCGAAGGACATCGCCACGCTGCTGGCGCAATACCTGTATGCGGGCAACTTCCAGTTGCTCTGGTTCTACAACCTGCCCTATGTGGAGCCGGACCGGCCGCTATGCCAGTGGTTCAGCAAGGGCATCGCCGGAATCAGCTTCACCGGCTACAACAATCCGGCGATGGACGAGTGGGTGTGGAAGGAGCGCTCCGAGTTCGACCCGCAGAAGCGGCGCCAGATCGTCCTCGACGCGCAACGGGCGATGATGCGGGAGCACGGGCCGCAGATCAACACCTACTCGCCGCAGGGCTGGATCGCCACCTGGGACTGGATTCGCTCGTTGACGCCTGAGAGGGGAATTGGGCTGACGAGCCGCACGTTCCTCGGCGTCGACGGCTGGATGACGGAGCGGAGCTAGCCGGGGACATAGAAATGGGCCGCGCTGCCCCCCGAGTGTCCAGGTAATGGCTGTACGTGTTTCGAGGCGCGCAAGCCCACAATAATAAACGCGAAGCAGCCTTCGCCCGTTACATGAATGCACGAGAAGAGTCACTGTGGGGGCCCGACGTTTTGTTGCGGCGACCCCGCCTGAGCGACGTTGCGGCGCAAGGCCCCTCATCGCAAGAAGCGTTTTTGCCGGACGCGTCCTGACGCTGCCAGCGGACCGGGCCTCGCCAAGGTCGACGCAACTGCGCCAACAACGTCTGAAGACACGTCAGCGCCGCTCCGGCCGCGCTCGCCGAAGGCGAGCGGGCGACACCACGTCGCTCCAAGAGACCGACGCGTCATGTTGCGTGGACCGCCACCGACTTTTCGCGACGGCAGTGTCACGTGCGCTCGGCTTGGGCATCATCTTCCCAGCAGCGGCGGCAGCCGCGAGTTCAGCCCGTGCAACCGCGCCCGGGCGAGGACCGTGAGCGCCCGCCATCGACTCATCGGCACCATGTCCAGCGGCCGCACGCCCATCAGCGACGTCAGCGTCGCCGTGATGCCACGCAGGTCGTTATGCGCGTTCACCTCGATGACGCGACGCCCCGGGTAGCGCCGTCGCAGATCCGCGCCCCGCTCGCTGACCGCGCACGGCCCGACGATTAGGATGTCACCCGGCAGGCCCTCCAGGTCCGCATCCTCGAAGCCCTTGCCGAAGACGACGCTGAAGCCGCCGTGGCTGGGGTAGTCGTTGCTCAGAATCTCCAGCACGCATTCGGTGTTGCCTTTGCAGCCTTCGACGCAGGTACGCTCCCGCCCTTCGACAATGTGCAAATCGGGGCGAAAGCGACGGAGGATGACGTATGGATAGCGTGTGTTGAAGCGGCCCAGGTCGCCGACGACGTCGATGTTGTCCAGCCGTCCCTCGCCCAGGCCCCATTCCGCGACCAGGCGCAGGTGCTCGACCTCTTCGACAGAGTAACCCAGCACCCTCGCGCCCACCGCGTCGACCGCCACCGTGTCGCGGCCGCCGACAAGGACGTTTAGCGGAGCACTGCTCTCCGCCAGCAACGCGCGAGGCGGCACGTGCCCGTTGAAAGTCGCGCTGACGCCTTCGATGATGCAGAAGTCGGGCTGCACCATCCGGTAGAGCCGGGCCAGGCGCAGGTGCAGCGTTTCGTGGTTGTGCAGGTGCATCCGGTCCTCGTCGATGGGGAACGCCTGCTGACCCTTTACGCCGAGCGTAACGGTCGCCATCGAGTGCGTCTTTAGCTTAGGCAGGCTCAGGTAAAAGTTGCCGGGCCGCCGCGCGGTGTCGATGAACGTATCGGAGAGCCGGCGCGGGATGCGTACCGGCGTCGACTCGCCTTCGAGCGTGTAGGGCACCGTGCGTCCCTCGTCGAGATAGACCGCCTCTGCGCCGTGACGGCGGACGATGCGGTCATAGCCGGTGACCGCGAAGACGAGGCGGGTCGCCACGCCGTGCGTCGAGTTCTCTATGAGCGCCAGGCGTCGAAAGCCGTGGTCGCGCAGCCAGCCGAGAAGGGCGTCGACGACGGCGGCGTCGGTATAGGCGCCCGGCGAGAAGTGGACTGCGTTCGGCTTTACATAAACCTTGCTACCGGACGGGATGACGGAGCCGACGCCTCCGAACGGCGCGAAGACGGCCTCGAATGCGTCGGGCAGGCCACCGGTTGTATCGGCGATTACCACGGTAGGTCGCATCATTCTCCCTGCCCGAAATGTAGCGATTTTGACCGGCCAGTGATGCCATAGTACAATTCCCGCATCCATAGTGCATGGGTGTGGGTGGTGAAGTTCTGGTGGCGACTTATAAGCCCCTTCCCCGTGAAGCAACGGCGTCGGTAGGCGCCCGTCTCCCCTATCGTCCCGCACTCGACGGCATTCGCGCTCTGGCCGTCGCCGCCGTCCTCGCGTACCATGCCGGCATGCCGTGGGCCCGCGGCGGCTTCCTCGGCGTCGATGCCTTCTTCGTGCTCAGCGGCTTTCTAATCACCAGTCTCCTGCTGACCGAATGGCGCTCTCAGGGCGACATCGGTCTCGTCGCGTTCTGGTCGCGACGCGCGCGACGCCTGCTTCCCGCGCTCTTCCTCATGCTCGCGGGCGTGGCCGTGTACGCCGCGCTCATCGCCCGGCCGGAGGAGCTCGACAAGCTGCGCGGCGACGCCCTGGCGACTATCGGCTACGTCGCCAACTGGCGGCCGGTGCTCAGCGGCCAGTCCTACTTCGACCGGTTCGCCATCCCTTCGCCGCTGCGCCATACCTGGTCGCTGGCGATCGAGGAGCAGTACTACGCCCTCTGGCCGCTGCTGGTGCTCCTTCTTGTCAGGATGCGTCGCGGCGCGCTGGGCCTGCTGCTGCCGGCGTCGCTGGCGATGCTCGCCGGCTCGGCGCTGCTGATGGCGCTCCTCTTCCAGCCCGGGCACGACCCATCGCGCATGTACTACGGCACCGACACACGCGCGCAGTCGCTGCTGGTCGGCGCGGTGCTGGCGATGATTCTGCTGCGCGTCGGACCCGTGCGAGGTGCCGTGCCGAAAGCGACGCTTCAGATCGCGGCCCTGGCCTGCGCCGTCGCCCTCGGCCGCGCCTGGACGGCGACCTCTGCCGATAGCGTCCTGCTCTACCGCGGCGGCTTCCTCCTGCTGGCGATAGGCGTCGCGGTGGTCGTCACCGCCGCCGTGCGGCCCGGAGGCGGGCCGGTCGCCAGGGCGCTGTCGTTGCCGCCGCTGCGCGGCCTGGGCCTCATCTCCTACGGCGTCTACCTGTGGCACTGGCCGCTGTATCTCGTGCTCACGCCCGACCGGACGGGCCTCGACGGCTACGGCCTCTTCCTGCTGCGCATCGCGGCGACGCTGGGGATCGCAACCGCCTCGTACTACCTCGTCGAGATGCCGGTGCGACGAGGCGCGCTGCGCCGGCAGAAGATATCGTGGGTGTTTGCGCCGGTGACAGCGGGGCTCGTCGCGGTCGCCCTCGTCCTCGTGACGCGCGGCGGCTCGCCGGCCTTTTCCCTGGCGACCGTCCCCGTAGCGCCCATGCCGTCGACGGCTCCGGCGCCGCAGCCGGCCGGCGCAATGGTGACGACTGCCCGTGCGCCGACCCGCGTGCTGCTGGTCGGCGACTCGGTAGGGCTGTCGCTGGGCTGGGGCTTCGAGGCGGCGGGTCCGACGCTCGGCCTGTCGACGTGGAAGAGGGGAGGTATGGGCTGCGGCTTCCTCAGCGTCGACGAGGAGCGCGACGACAACGGCGAATGGGTCAGCGAGCGGGCGGAGCTGTGCAAGCGCTGGCGGGCCGGCTGGGCGTCCGACGTGCAGGCCTTCCGGCCGGACGCCGTCGTCATGCTTTTCGGCCCCTGGGACACGCTCGACCTGAAGGTCGGCGGGAACGTGCTGGAGGTCGGCAGCCCCGAGTGGCACGCCTACGCCCGGAGCCAGCTTCAGAGCGCCGTCGATACGTTCTCGTCAGGGGGCGCGAAGGTTATCTTGCTGACGGCGCCCTGCTTCAAGCCACGCGACATGGCGCTGGCGCCGACGATAAGCGGGCAGCACCTCAAAGTGTGGCCCGTCGAGCCGCTGAACGGCCTCTACCGTGAGTTCGCATCGCAGCACCCCGAGGTGTCCGTCGTCGATCTTGATGGCTTCATCTGCCCGGGCGGCGAGTACAGCGACCTCACCATCGATGGCGTCGAGATCCGCTCCGATGGCGTACACTTCACGCCGGAGGGCGCGGCCATCGTTGCGCGCTGGCTGGCGCCACAGATTGAGGACATAGTCGGCGTGCAGCGGGCGGTCGGGTCCGGCGCTCCTTAGGAAGACGCTGCCCGTGGCCGAAATGCTGCTATGCCGTTCTTGACGGCGGGCTCTCCCTTCGCGTTGAGCACCTCGAAGAAGGCGACCCGCTCCCCCTGTTCGTCGCCTGAGATGCCGGAACAGACGACGCGAATCTCCTGGCCGGGTATGATCATGGCCCGGAACTGCCCTGCCAGCCTCGCCAGACGTGAAGGGTCGCCCGATGCCACGCGGTTGACAAGTTCGCGCGCCGCAATCGCCATCGTCGCGCTGCCCTGAAGAATGATGTCGGGCAGACCGGCGTCAAGGGCAACGCGCCGTTCGGTGTGGATCGGGTTCCAGATGTCCGCGCACTCCGTGTAGACGTGGGGAGCCTCTCTTGCGATGCGGACTGTCGCCGACCATCCGCCGATTTCCCTGCCGGTGGGACGCGGAAGCGGCGGCGTATCGACCAGGAAAACGTCGGGGCCGTCGGTGCGGGCGCCGCGGGCTATCGCGCCGTCATCGACGGTGGCTATGAGTGCGCCCGCATTATCGCGCATTTCGAAGCGGGTAACGACATAGACGCCGGGTGGGCGCTGCATCAAGGCGACGCGCTTGCCCTGCACCGTAACGACGTCGCCGGCGCAGAGCGGCCGCTCGAAGCGGAGGTCTGTGCTCGCGTGGACATACTGCGTCGGTGGCGCCGTCCCGAATGGCGCTCCCGGCATGTCCCGCGCGTTCCACTGCAGCCGGTAGACAAGGCATGGTGGCGCGAGAACGCCGTCAGGCGAGTCGTCGTTGAAGTAGCGCGGGTTCCAATCGCCGACGCCGGCGGCGTAAGCCTGCGCCATCCGCACGGTTATCTCGTACGTCCTGGCGATTGTCAGGAGGCCGGTCGAAGACGTCGGGACGGTCCACTCGCTGTCAGCCATTGCTTCTGTTCCGGCCGCTAGGCGTTTTTCGGCTTATAGACCCCGCCCTTGCGGGGAAACCGGCTGTAGTCGGGCTCGCGACGCTCCAGAAACGCGTTCTTCCCTTCGTCCGCCTCGCCGCGCTTGAAGAAGTCCGGGGCAAACTCGCCGATCCAGTCGCGAAGGGAACCCTCGCGGAGCGGGTCGTACACGGAGCGGAAATTGGCCTTAAGGATCTTGAGGCAGCTCGGGCTTTTCGCCATCAGCTCGCGGCACCACTGGTCGACCTCTTCGTCGAGCCGCTCCTTGGGCACGACGGCGTTCACCAGCCCCATCGTCAGCGCCTGTTGCGCCGAGTAAGTCCGGCAAAGCATCCATATCTCCCGCGCCTTCTTCTGCCCGACGACCTGCGTCAGGTACGTCACCCAGTGCCCCGACGCCGGGCTGCCAACGCGCGGCCCGACCTGCCGAAAGGTGGCGTTCTCTGCGGCGATTGTCAGGTCGCAGTGGTAGGCCAGGTGGTTGCCGCCGCCGACGGCATGGCCGTTCACCCGCGCGATGACCGGCTTCAGGCAATCTTCGATGCCTGCGTGGGGGTCGAAGTCGGCGCTGCCCCATGTGCCCTCCTGCTGGATCTCCGCGAGCCACTTGACGTCGCCGCCGGCGCAGAAGGCACGGTCCCCCGCGCCCGTGAGCACGATGACGCCGATGCTGTCGTCGGCGTTAGCATCATCGACAGCCCGGCGAATCTCCGCCAGGGTATTGCCGGTAAACGAGTTCATGGCGTCGGGTCGGTTGATCGTGATCCAGGCAGCGCCCTGGACGCGATGGTGCTTCTGGTAGAGGACGTCATGGTACGTCGAGTCGGCCATTCGGGCACCTCCTCATGGTATGGGATTGACAATGGGTACGTAGTCTACGCGGCCGGCGCTGCTCCCCCGGGCTCCATGTCGAGCGCGAACGGCGGGTACTGCTCGACGAGTGAGGCGTGGTACCCGAGCAGGCGCGCTTCCCAACGCACAACTCCGCGCTGGAAGTTGTAGATGCCGTCCGGGTAGTTCTCCTGCACGAGCACCATAATCGCCGCGATGATCCACAGGACCTCCGACACGACACCCAGCAAGCCGAGGACGATGGCGCTGGGGATGCTGTAGATGAGACGCAGCAGCGCTGAACCCACCGTCGGCGCGCCACTCGGTTGCACATCGAACTTCACCAGTTCTTCTGCCTTCTCTGTCGGGAACCGGTCCGTGAGGATGGCGATATAGGCGTAATATGCCACCAGCCAGCGCAACCACCCCGTCATCTTCGGCCCGTCTTCCTGAAGGAACTTCTCCGACCCCTTCTGCGATATGTATATCGCCGCCATGATCGGGAAGACGAGGTAGACCAGGCTGAGGATCCAGCCCAGGACGATGGCTACCAGGATGCGGAGGAAGATCTGTGGGCGTTCGAACTTCTCAGGGCGCGTGACGTCGAAGGTCACCGGGTAGTCGGTCATGAGAGTCTCCTTCCTCTAGCTGCCGTACGCTACCTGCCGCGATGATACGAGCATTGAACCGCTCCTGTCGAGTGGCGAATCCCCCCAAAACGCGCCTTCTCGCTCCATCAGTGGTAGAATCGTCGTACGGCGTGACGCAAGCCTTCTCTTAGGAGGTCGATCATGGGAATGAAAGAGATCCTCCTCGAACGCACAACAGGCCCCTATCTGGCCGCGGTCCTGAAGCTGATGGCGTTCACCTTCAATCGCGACGCCGGCCTCAAGAGCCACCTCTACCGGCGCCGCAACGGCACGATGGAGCCGTTCGACACTCGCTACCAGTTCCGGACCGCCGATGGCGTCACCAATCTCTATCTCACCATCGAAAATGGGCGGATGCGCGCCGGCTCGGGCGCTGCGCGCGACCCGCACCTCGTCGCCACCTTCAGCGACGCCTACGCCATGCGCACGTTCCTCTCGCCCTTCGCGCGCACAGACCCGTTGAACCTGATGATCGAGAACAAGCTCTCGTTCGAAGGCAACATGACCTACCTTAGCCGCCTCGGCCACCTGACGGCGATGACCCGCAACCGTGGCTGGCGAAAGATGCTGCAGGGCGCCGAGGGCGTCGACGCCAAAACACAACGCGGCGACTCAATGCTGGCGACGTCGCGGGCGGAAAAGCGGTGGGAGACCCTGCGCTGCGAGAAGACGCCGGAGACGGCCGTCCTCGACGACCCGTACATCAGCCGCTACACCCTCGACGATTTCCCCAGGCTCAAGGCCATGCGCTCGGAGTTTTTCGGCGCCCGCGGCGAGATCTGCACCGAGCGCCCGTGCCTCGTCACCGAGTACTACCGCGAGCACGGCTTCGAGACAGACGCCGAGGGTCACGAGATCGACCCCGAGTTGCGACAGGCCGGCGCGCTCAGCCACGTCCTCGCCAATAAAGAGCCGCTCATTCGCGACCGCGCCCTCCTCCCAGGCACGACCACCACGAAATTCCCCGGGGTGGTCATCTATCCGGAGATGAGCGGAACGACAATCTGGCCGGAGCTCACCACCGTCACCGGCCGGGAGCTCAACCCGTACCGCATCACGGCGGAAGACGTTGACCTGCTCAACCAGGACGTCTTCCCGTTCTGGGTGGACCGCAACATTCGCGAGTGGACCCGCCGCGAGTGGAACAACGCCCGCTGCCAGCAGCTCGACGAACGCTGGGTGCTCTACTTCATGTGGAAGACCGCTGCCGTCTCACACACGATCCCCGACTATCCGGCGGTGCTCGAACGCGGCCTGCTCGCCTTTCGAGAGGACGCCGCCCGCTACGAGGTCGCCGCGACGGACGAGCGCGCACGCAACTTCTACCGCGCCGTCCAGACCGTCATCGACGGCATGCTGCGCTACGCCGAGCGGCTCGCGGAGAAGGCGGAGTCGATGGCAGCCGGGCTGAACGGCGACGCATCGCAGTCGCAGCGACGCGACGAGTTGCTGGATCTCGCGCGCATCTGTCGCAAGGTGCCCGCCGGGCCTTCGGAGTCGCTGCAGGAGGCGCTGAGCGTCATCCTGCTGCTCCAGATCGCGCTCCACATGGAGAACATGAACGCGGGGCTATCGCTCGGCCGGCTGGACGTCTGGCTGCAGCCCTACTTCCTGAATGACCTCGCGAAGGCGAAGACCGGCGAGGAGCGCGAGGCGGTGGTCAAGCGGGCGATAGAGCTCGTTGGCTCGTTCTTCCTCCAGTGCAACGACCACCTGCCCCTGGTGCCCAGCGTGGGCATGCGGCTGTTCGCTGGCAGCTCGTCGGACATGGCGATGACCGTCGGCGGCGTCGACCGCGAAGGGAAGAGCGCCGTCTGCGACATGACCTACGTCATCCTCAAGGTCGCGGAGATACTGACGCTGCGCGACCCCAACCTGAACGCCCGCTATCACCCGAAAGCGAACTCGCCGGAGTACCTGCGCCGACTGTGTGAGGTGAACGTGATCACCACCTCGACCCCTTCCATCCACAATGACGAGGCGGTCATCGCCACGCTGGTCAACCAGGGTTTCGCCATAGAGGACGCGCGCGACTGGGGCGCGACCGGCTGCGTGGAGCCGACGAGCTGCGGACGGCACATCGGCCATACCAACTGCATGCTCCTCAACACCGTCGCGGCCATGGAGATGGCGCTCAACGACGGCTACCACCCGCTGATCCGCGAGCAGATCGGTCCGCACACCGGCGACCCGGCCGACGCTTCGCGCTTCGATACCTTCGAGAAATTCCTGGCCGCCTACAAGGAGCAACTGGGGTACGTCATTGGGCAGTCGATTGAGTACAACAACCTGCTGGGGCGCGCGCACCAGTACCTGCACCCAACGCCGCTGCTATCGTCGCTGGTGCAGGGGTGCCTGGAGAGCAGCCGCGACGTCATCTTCGGCGGGGCGAAGTACAACAGCTCCGGCGCTGCCCTGGTGTCGGTGGCGGACGTCGTCGATAGCCTGCTGGCGATCAAGCAACTGGTCTACGAGGAGAAGGCGGTAGACTT
>Ga0315281_10006443_pt1 | contig 16689 bp, 16 predicted proteins | sample YL17G07_0_MG_FD_204540 | JGI IMG/M metagenome (GOLD analysis project Ga0315281, IMG submission 204540) | Sediment microbial communities from Yellowstone Lake, YNP, Wyoming, USA - YL17G07_0 | ecosystem: Environmental > Aquatic > Freshwater > Lake > Sediment | place: USA: Wyoming | collected...
CATCTGCTGACCGCGCAGGCGAAAGGGCCGCTGACGAGTAAGGAGTATCGGAAGGCGTTGGCGAAGAACCGGCGCTTGACGCGCTCAGCCGGGATTGATCTGGCGCTAAGGCGGCATCGCCTCGATGCGATGGTCGTGCCCTCGGGCGGACCGGCCTGGATGATTGATTTGGTGAATGGCGATGCCACGAATTGGGATATGGAAAGCACCTCGCCCGCCGCCATCGCCGGATACCCGCACGTCACGGTGCCTGCAGGTTATATCTTTGGGTTGCCCGTTGGCCTGTCATTCTTTGCGACCGCCTGGCAGGAACCGACGCTCATCAAATTGGCGTATGCTTTTGAGCAGGCGACGAAAATCCGCCAGCCCCCGCGGTTTTTGATCACCGCCGACTTGAATGAGCCGGCCTAAACTAGTGTTACGGAACCTGAGAACCATGAACTCCACCGACCCGCTTCTGCAACCCTTCCAACTCAAACATTTGCGTCTCAAGAACCGCGTGTTGAGCACGAGCCACGAACCCGCGTACACTGAGGACGCCAAGCCTAAACTCCGTTATCAGTTGTATCAAGAGGAGAAAGCCAAAGGCGGCGTGGCGCTGACAATGTTTGGCGGGTCGGCCAATGTCGCGCCAGATTCGCCGTCCGCGTTCGGGCAAATCTACGTCGGGGATGATGCCATCATCCCGTACTTCCAACAAATGGCCGAGCGCATCCACCGGCATGGCGCGGCGGTGATGTGCCAAATCACGCACATGGGGCGGCGCACTTATTGGGATACCGAACACTGGTTGCCCACCATCGCGCCCTCGCCGGTGCGTGAACCCGCGCATCGTTCCATCCCCAAAGAGATGGAACTCAGCGATATCAAGCGCGTCATCCAAGCCTATGCGGCCGCGGCGGCGCGGTGTCAGGCGGGCGGGCTGGACGGGGTGGAGATTGAAGCCTATGGGCATCTGTTCGATAGTTTTTGGACTCCGCTCGTCAATAAACGCACGGATGAATATGGCGGCAGTTTTGACAACCGGATGCGCTTCAGTCTGGAGGCGCTAGCCGCCATCCGTCAGGCCGTGGGCGATGATTTCATCGTGGGCATCCGTATGTCGGGCGACGAAAGCGTGCCTGGCGGCCTGACCTTCGCCGACTGTGTGGCGATTGCCAGGCGCCTCGCGGCCACGGGGAGGCTGGATTTTCTGAACGTCATCAAAGGCTCCATCGCCAGCGACGAAGCGCTCTCGCACGTCATTCCCAACATGGGCACACCCAGCGGGCCACACTTGCCGCTCGTCGCCGCTTTACGCGAGGAAGTGGATTTGCCAATCTTCCATGCCGCGCGTATCGCTGACGTGGCGACGGCCCGGTATGCCATTCGCGCTGGAGTGGTGGATATGGTCGGCATGACGCGGGCTTTGCTGGCCGACCCGCATTTGGTGGCGAAACTGGAGCGCGGCGAAGAAGATCAGATTCGCCCGTGTGTGGGCATGGGCTATTGCATTGACCGCATCTACGTGGGCCGCGAGGCGTTGTGCATTCACAACCCGGCCACGGGCCGCGAGGCTACCATCCCCCACGTCATCTCGCGCGCCACGGCCCCGCCTCGCCGCATCGTCGTTGTTGGCGCCGGCCCGGCGGGTTTAGAGGCCGCTCGCGTTTGCGCTGAGCGCGGGCATCGCGTCGTCCTGTACGAGGCCAACCGTCAACCCGGCGGGCAAGTGCAAATCGCCGCCCGCGCGCCGCGCCGCCAAGACCTCATCGGCATCACCGATTGGCTCTATCAGCAAGTCAAACGTCTGGGTGTCGAAGTGCATCTCAATCACTACGCTGAGGCCGCGGACATTCTGGCGCAGAAGCCGGAGGTCATCCTGATCGCCACCGGCGGCTTGCCCAATACCAGTTTTCTGAGCATCGGCGCGGAGTTAGTGACGACGGTATGGGACGTGTTGAACGGTCAGGTGAAACCGGCCAAAGATATTTTATTCTTCGACGACCATGGCAATCACGAGGGCTATTCGTGCGTGGAGTGGCTGGCGACGGGCGGCGCGCGCGTGGAACTGGTGACGCCCGACCGGATGGTGGCGCAAGAAATCGGCGGCACCAGTTACCCCGCTTATCTGAAAACGTTTTACGAACACGGCGTGACGCTCACGCTCAATCATCGGTTGATCAGAGTGGAGCGCCGCGAGGGACAACTGGTCGCCACGCTTTACAACGAATACACCCGCTCGACGATGGAACGGGTGGTGGAGCAAGTGGTGGTCGAAAACGGCACTCTACCCGTAGCCGATTTATACTTTGAACTGCAACCGGAGTCCTTGAATCTCGGCGAAGTAGATATTCCAGCCCTGATCGCAGGCCAGCCGCAAGCTTCAGTCAATAACCCGGCGGGCTTGTATCAACTTTTCCGACTGGGCGATGCTGTTGCCAGTCGCAACATCCACGCCGCCATTTACGATGCGCGGCGGCTGTGCAAGGATTTGTGAGGCTCAACTCATCGCCGCCGGAGGCCGCGCCCACGTTCCAGGCACAAGTGACATTGAAGCCAGCGCTCCGCGTAGCGGTGAAGTGAGTCGCGCGCTCAAGCCGGAGATTTATCCTTTTGCCCCGCCACCTTCTCCCCATCCAACTTCAACCCAATCACCTGACTTGCCGAATCATTCCCCATCGAGATCCCGTATACCGTATCCGCCACCTGCACGGTGTTGCGGTTATGGGTGACGACGATGAATTGCGTCTTCTCCGAAAGTTCTTTGAGCATCTCGCGGTAACGGCCCACGTTGGCTTCGTCGAGCATCGCGTCCACTTCGTCGAGGACGACAAACGGAGTCGGCGAGACGCGCAGCAGCGCGAACACCAACGCGCAGGCGGTGAGACTGCGCTCGCCCCCGGAGAGCATGGACAGACTCTGCGGGCGGCGACCGGGCAGGCGAGCCTGAATGTCAATGCCGGTCGTGGTTAAATGGTCGGGGTCGGTCAACAGCAGTTTGGCCGTGCCGCCGCCAAAGAGCCGCGCAAACGTTTCGCGGAACTCATTCGCCACCGCGTCAAACGTCTTGCGGAAGTCGCGCTCCATCAGCACATCCATCTCGGCAATCACTTCGCGCAATTGCGTTTGCGCCGCGTGCAAGTCGTCCACTTGCGTCGTCAGAAAATCGTGGCGCTCTTTGACTTCGGTGTATTCCTTCTCGGCCTCCGGGTTAATCAACCCCATGCGCCGCCACTGCGCGCGTTTACGCACTAACTGGTCTTCCACGTCGTCGGGCAGGGTGTCGAGCCGCTCCAATTTTTCCACGAGCGGATACATGGGCAGGGGGGTCGGGCCGGTGGCGGTTTCGCCGTAATCAAACTCCACCAATCCGAAATCTTCCTCAATCCGTCGCCGCATATTTTCCATCTCTTCGTTCTTGCGAGTGAATTCCAATTGCATCTGCGAGTTGCGCTTCTCGACGGCGTGCAAGGCCGAGCGGGCTTGCGTGTCGCCGGTTTCGAGCCGGGTCTGTTCGGCTTCGAGTGCGGCGAGCTCTTTTTCTTTGGGATTAATTTGCGCGGCGAGGGCTGTGATCTGCTCCCGCAGGTTCTCTGCTCTCGACCGTGATTCGGTAACGGAGTCGGTGACCGCGCGGGATTGCGCCTCCAGGCGTTGAACCTGGCTCCGCCGTTCTGCCAATTGAGTCTCAGCCGCGGTGAGGGCGCGCTTCAACTCGTCGGCGCGGGTCTGTGCGTCTTGCGCGGCGCGCGAGGCCACCGCGAAAGTCGTTTGCCAACGCGTGAGTCCTTCCGCCGAGTCGTCGGCGGTGAAGTTGGCGAGGGCGGTCTGGGCGGAGGCTAAATTCTCCAGCGCGGTGTGGCGTTCGGCGTAGAGGCGGTTGAATTCTTCTTTAAGCGCCTGGCTGTCGTCCTCGACTTTGACGATTTCAGTTTCGAGTACGGCCACTTGTTCTCGTTGGAATTGCGTGTTGTGCGAGATGCGCTCGGCTTCGAGGGCGGTGGAGTCGCGGGAGATGCTGGTGCGGCGCTCGAAGTCTTGCGCTTCTTTGAAGGCGGTTTGCAGTTGGGCGTGAGTCGCACGCGCTTCAGCGGTGGCGCGCGCGGCGGCCTCACGCTCGGCGTCAAGTTGGGCCGCGAGGGCGCTGTGCTTTTCGATTTCGGCGGAGAGGTCGCGGCGCTCGCGGGCCTGTTGGAGCATCGTCGGCGCGGCGTCGCGGCCAATGAAGACGGGGCCGGAGGTGTGGAAGACTTCGCCGGAGAGGGTGACGATGGAAACCCCCACCCCCAGCCCCTCCCCCGTCGGGAAAAGCCCCGACAGTGGAGGGGAGTCCGGCTCCCTCCCCTGTTCGTGTTCTTCGCGAACGGGGGAGGGCCGGGGTGGGGGTTGCAGAAGGGCCTTGGCCACCGTCGAATCTTGAACGATCACCACTCGCCCGAGGAGCAGGTCCACCGCACGGGCGAGGGCAGAGTCATTTTTCGGGGGCAGGAGGCGCGCGGCGACGCCGAGGACACCGGGCGCGTCGGGGGCGGTTAACGGTTCGGGGGCGGAAAGCTGTTCGAGGGGCAGGAGAGCCGCGCGCCCGTTGAGAACGCCGAGCGCTTCGGTGGCGGAGTCTATATCTCCAAAATTATTGACCACCAATGCTTCGAGATACGGGCCGAGCGCGGCGCTGATGGCGGTTTCGAGTTCGGCGGGGACGTGGAGGAGTTCGGCGAGCGCGCCGCGCGTGGGAAAATTTTTGGCGAGGAGGGTTTTCGCGCCGGAGGCGTAGGGACGAGTTTCAAACTCGCCCGTACCGACGCGGGCTTGTTCGAGGACTTCGTGGCGGGCGCGGGTGCGCGCGAGTTCGGCGCGAGCGACGGAGGCGCGGTCGGTGGCGGCGGCGAGTTGGGCTTCGGCTTCGCGGACGGCTTGCGCTTGCGCGCTGACTTTGCGCTCGGCCTCGCCGCGCGCGGATTGCACTTTGTCCAAGTTCGTGTTGGCTGCGTAGACGAGGTTGCGCGCGGCGGTTTCAGCGCTTTCGAGCTGGCGAAGCGCGGCAGTTTGCTCGCCCTTGGTTTGGATGAGGCGCTCACTGCGCTCGCCGAGTTGCGTTTGGCGCGCGCGGAGTTCGGTCATCTGCCCGTCCAAGCGGGCGAGCGCGGCGACGGATTCAGTCTCGCGCTGGCGGAGCGCCGCGCGTTGGGACTCGCGCTCGGTGAGTGACGTTTGCGCGGCCTCGACTTGTTGTTTGGCTTCGGCGGCCTCGGCGGCGAGGCTTGCGCCTGGGCTCCCGTGACCCGCTGGGCGTTTTCGGCGAGTTGCGATTCGAGGGAGGAGAATTCGAGGCTTAGAGAATTGCGTTGAGCGTCGAATGAGCGGAGACGCTCGTCGGCCACGGCCAGTTCGCGGGCCAGCGTTTGCGATTCAGTTTGGAGACGCGCGTCGTCTTGTTTGAGATTGGAAATTTGCAGTTTGCAGTTGGAGATTTTGGCTCGCACCACCCCCACTTCCTGATCGTAGTCTTCCTGCTTGCTCTGTTGAGTAGCGAGTTCGGCGGCGGCTTCGTCCGCGGCTTGCTTGGCTTGCTCCAGTTCTTCGAGGGCGCGATACCAGTGATAGCCGTACCAGATTTTGAGAATGGCGTGGAGGTCGGCTTTCACCTGATTGAAGTCGCGGGCGCGCTGGGCCTGGCGCTCCAGCGAGCGGAGGCGCGGTTTGAGTTCGGCCAGGATGTCGAGGACGCGCTCCAAATTGTGCTGCGTGGCGTCGAGTTTTCGCAGGGCGTCTTCGCGCTTGTTGCGGTACGTGCCGATGCCCGCCGCTTCCTCAAACAACGCGCGGCGCTCTTCGGCTTTGAGCGAGAGAGCGGTGTCTATGAGGCCCTGCCCGATGATGGTGTAGGTGCGCTCGGAGAGGCCGCACTTGGCGAGCAGTTCGCTGATGTCGCGCAGGCGCACGCGCTGGCCGTTGAGCAGGTATTCGTTCTCGCCGTCGCGGTAGGCGCGGCGGGCGATGGCGACTTCGGAGAAGTCAATAGGGAGCCAGCCATCGGAGTTATCGAAGGTGAGGGAGGCTTCAGCCATGCCCGCGCGCGGGCGCAGTTCGCTCCCGGCGAAAATCATGTCTTCGGTTTTCTTGCCGCGCAGGAGACCAAAGGATTGTTCGCCGAGCACCCAGCGGATTGAGTCAACGATGTTGGATTTCCCGGAACCGTTGGGGCCGACGATGGCGGAGATGCCTTCGCTGAAGACGAATTCGGATTTGGTGGCGAAGGTTTTGTAACCGTGGAGGTCGAGTTGTTTTAGGCGGAGGGGCATGGCAAATGACGAATGACTAATGAAAAATGTTGAAATGAAAAATGACGAAATGGGATGGGTGGAGCGGGGAGATTATAGCATGAGGCATATTTGGATTATTGTTGTTCATATTCCACCTGTTTTGTCAAGAGGAAAATACAGAAAAAAGACCTCGTCGGTTCTGGAAACCGACGAGGTCTTCTCAACACCTAGCCTCCGGCCATGGCCCCCACGATCCGAAAAGGCTCTGTGCCCAGCGCGACCGCGTCGGGCAGGGGGGCATCCGCTGGTTCATGCGACACATCCTCTCCGCAGGCGAAGAACCGAATGAACGACCGGCGTTGTTGCGTGACATGGTCGCGGATCGTCCCATGCAACATCGGATACTGAGCCTCCAATGCGTCTAGAACCGCGCCTAGAGTCGGCGAGCCATCAAGCTGGAGTTCTACCTCGCTGGTGATGCGCGCCAATGTCCGCAGGTGGGTGGGGAGCACGACGCGGATCATCGCAGAGTCTGTACCTCGACCGATAACACCGCCGGAAGATCCCGGACGATGGGAGCCCAGCTATCGCCGGAATCAGCCGAGGCGTACACCTGCCCCCCCGTGGTGCCAAAATACACGCCGCACGAATCCAGTGTGTCAATGGCCAGCGCGCTGCGTAAGACATTAACATAGCAATCGCTTTGTGGCAACCCATTCGTAAGCGCCTCCCACTCCTCCCCGCCCGTGCGACTGCGGTACACGCGTAGTTTACCTTCGGGTGGGTAATGCTCCGAGTCGCTCTTGATCGGGACGACGTAGATGGTGTTTGGCTCGTGCGCGTGAACGGCGATTGGAAATCCAAAGTCGCTCGGCAAGTTACCGCTGACCTCGTGCCATGATTCACCGGCGTCATCAGTCCGCATTACATCCCAATGTTTCTGCATGAATAGCACGCCCGGACGCGACGGATGCATCGCAAGGTTGTGAACGCAATGGCCGACCTCAGCGCTCGCGTCCGGGAGTTCGTAGGGGGACTTCAGGCCGTGGTTAATTGGCCGCCAGGTCTGGCCGCCGTCGTCAGTACGGAACGCACCCGCCGCCGAGATGGCGACGAAAATGCGGTTGGGGTTGCTGGGATCCAGAATGATGGTGTGTAGGCACATCCCACCGCCGCCCGGTTGCCAGAGATGGCCTTTAGCGCCGCGCAGTCCGGGAAGTTCCTGCCACGTTTGCCCGCCGTCGGTTGAGCGGAACAGGGCGGCGTCTTCCACCCCGGCATAGACCGTGTCTGGATCAGTCAGCGACGGTTCGAGACGCCAGACACGCTTGAACTCCCAGGGGTGTTGCGTGCCATCGTACCCTTGGTGCGTGCCCGGGACGCCATCATACACAAATTTGTTACTCACCGGCTCCCATGTCTTGCCCGCATCATTGGAGCGTTGGATGACCTGCCCGAACCAACCGCTGGATTGCGAGGCATACAGCCGATGCGGGTCAGCGGGTGATCCGTTGAGGTGGTAAATCTCCCAGCCGGCAAAGTGCGGGCCGCTGATGTCCCACCGTTCGCGCTTGGCGTCTGAGGTGAGAATAAACGCGCCTTTGCGCGTGCCGACCAGTACTCTTACGTTGTTCATGCTTTACTCTCCTAATTTTATTTTGGATAAGTTTAGTATTGATAGATAGAATAGAATAAATGTTCTATTTTGTCAAGATCACCGCAAATTTTTGGCGATGGAGGCGAACTTTAACCACAAAGATTTCACGTAGAGCGTGGCGCAAGTTGCCAACTTGCGTTACAGTCGCGACAAACAAGTAGTGTTTTCAGAGCGATCCCGAAGGGCAACATGATTATCACTTTGCAATCCACTCTCAAATGCCCGCACTGCGGCTTCGAGAAAGAAGAGACCATGCCAACGGATGCGTGCGTGTTCTTCTACCAATGCACACAGTGCGGCGTGGTTCTGCGCCCTAAACCGGAAGATTGTTGCGTCTTTTGTTCCTACGGCACACAGCCTTGTCCATCAAAACAGGAAGAACGGGGAGAAGCCTGAACCCCACAGGGGAAGGCGTTAGGGTTGATACTCCCGCTCTAAATGCTGGCGGATCTCTACCTCGTCCAGCCACACCGGCTTGAGTTCGCGGCGCGCAAACAGCGGCGCTTGGTCGGCGTAGTGCGCTGAGTTCTCGCCGAGGGTGGCGCTCCCAAACTGGTGCATGGATTGGGAACTGACGTTGCCATCCTTGTCCCATTGCACGAGCAGGATGTACGAATCCCCGGCGATGCCTTTGAGGCGTCCGTCTTTTTCCAGTTCCCCGTAGACCGCGTGCAAAATGTCCGGGCCGCCGCCCACCGCCAAATCCACCGTGCCTCGCCGGAGGCGGTTCACGTCGCCCCACGCCACGTCCACGCGCCCAAAGTTCTTCGTCAGCAACCCCGCCGCTTTAACGAAACTCTCCGTCAACCAATTTAAATCCACTGCATCTCCGACCAGCAGGGAGGGTTCGACCGCGCCCGGATGATTCGCCAGCAATTGTTGCAAAGTGAGAATCATCAGCGCCGCGCCCGGGTTCTCCGGGTTCGTCCGCAAATCCCAATTTTGCAAAACTTGTTTCGCGGCTTGCGCCTCGGCGGGCAAGTCGGCGGCGAGGAGCATTTGCCGCCATTGGGCGATGTCGGACTCGGACGAGTAAGCCAGGTCGTATTTGATGCGGAGGAAATCAGCGGCGGTAATGGATGGATCGGCCCCGAAGAGTTCGAGCGAGCGCAGGGCGCGGTTGCTCATTTGGGTCTCGATGCCGAAGGTGAGCGAATAGCGCGCCCACGCGGGATTGCCCGCCCCGAGCGTGGTGCGGAACGGATTGCTGTTGCTGTTCTGAATGAAACCCGATGGCGGATTGAGCACCTGCGGGAGTTGGTCGAAGGGCAAGTAATCCGTCCACAGCGTTTGTGAAGTGTCCCCGGGTAGATATTGCTTCCAGTCGTAGCCCTCGGCGCGGATGGGGAGCGAGGCGTTGTAGACGTAGAAGATGTTGCCCGCCCGGTCGGCGTAGCCCACGTTGAACATCGGCAGTTGCCCGAGGCGCATGGCGGCTTGCCACTCGGCGAAGTCGCGTGCTTTGTTCATCCGATATAGTTGTTCGTAGATGCCGAGTGTGCCCATGCCCGCATAGCGGATGGCGTACGTGCCGTGCAGGCGGCGCACCACCGGGCCATACACCGACCACAACACTTCCTGCTTCACCGTCCACTTGAGCCGCCCGATCAGTTTGACGGTGATGGGCGCCGAGCGCACTTCGAGATCGCGCCACTGGCCGTCGAATTTATATTGATTGGGATTCTGGGGATTGATGTCGAGGACGTACACATCGGTAAGATCGGGATGATTGACGGTGAAGGCCCACCCCAGATTGCGGTTGTGTCCGTGAATGATGACCGGCACGCCGGGGAACGTGCCGCCGACCATGTCCCACCCCTGCTCGCTGTGGACGTGCGCCTCGTACCACGCCACCGGGCCGGTCCAGGGCTGATGTGAGTTTACGTTGAGAAAGGTCTCGCCATTCACCGAGCGCGCGGGTGAGACGGCGAAGACGTTGGAGCCGAAGAGGTCTTGGATATTGAACTTAAGACTGGCGGGGTTTTCCAAATCCCACAGGTCTGTTTGCGGCCTCGGCGAAACTTCCTTCTGTCGTTTGTCCGCGAATAACTCGGTCAGCGTTTTATCCAGCCCGAAGAACAACGGCGTTTTGAAAACTGCGCTCGCCACGACATCTTTGCCCGTGACGGGGAACAGGCCGGGCAGGGCTTCTTTGGGATGCAGACCCGCGTAGCGATTCAGTCCGGCGGCGTAAGCCTCGACGATGGCGCGCGTTTCGGGGCTCAAATCCGAATCGTATTTTTCGTTCACCACGTCCCACACCCGCAGGAGTTGCACCATGTAATCCACCGGCGCTGAGTCGGGGCCGTTGAGGGCGGCGAGTTGGCCGCGCCCGGCGGCGAGCAATTGCTGGATGGTGAGGAAATCATCCTCGGCGTTGGCGTAGGCCAGGCCAAAGGCCGCATCGGCGTCGGTGACTCCGAAGATGTGCGGCACGCCCCAGGTGTCGCGCAGAATCCGGACGTGATATTCGTCCCCCGCGTGGGCCAGGGCCGAGAGGTCTTCGGTGACAGGCCAGAAGATGTAGAACGCGGCGAGGGCGAGCAGGCCGATCATCCCACCGAGAATGCGTTTCCAATTACGTCTGAGGAATTTCATGGGGACTCCGCTGGAAAAGGAATTGGAGCGGAGTATAGGCAAGAAAGAGCAAAGGGGAAAGAGAGACGAGAGGAGAGATGAGAGAGAGGCTACACTCCCTGCGGCTTCACCCGTGGCCAGGCATGGATGGCGAAGAGGCCGACGGCGACTGTTTCGGCGGCGCGGCCAATGAAGGGGATGAGCCCCGGCCACGCCAACCATTGGCCGAAGGCCACGCTCAACACGCCGAGGTTGAGGAGCAGATACGCCGCCCACACCGGGCGCTCGTCGCCGCGCGCGGGCGGGCGCAGGAAGCGCGGGAGAATCCAGAACCCCACACCCATCGCCAACTGCACCGTCCACCCGACAAGGACGAACTCGACGTGCATCGGCAAGAGCCGCCACACTTCCGGCGTGAGTGGCACGCCCTTGTTCGCCAACAATAACCCGCCGAGGGTGAACCCGGCGGCGAGATAGAGCAGGGCGGTGCGGATGAAGAAGACGCTGAGGCGAGGCACGGTTATTTCTCTTTCACGCGCCCCCACATATTCACCACAAACCCCAGCCCGGCCAGCCATTGCAAGGCGGCGGAGAAGACCACCACCCAACCGAAAATCACGTTGGGCTGGAGCGTCATCAGCGGCTCGCCGATGACGCGCAACACCAACCCAATGTTCAACAGCCAGCACGTCGCCCAGCCGAGTGGCTCATTCCCGCGCGGCTCTTCCGCCGAGAACCTGGGGAACATCCAATACGCCACGCCGAAGATAAGTTGTGTGACCCATCCGACCATAAGCAAATGAAAATACACCGGGGCGAGCGCGCCCACAATGGATGGCAGTTCCATCACCGACCGCAGGGCCAGGCCGAGGCCCGCGAGCAAAGCGGCGACGAAATAGACGAGCGCGGATTTGATGTGCCAGCGAGTGAGGGGAGGCATGGGACAATTGGCTGATGGCCGATAGCGGATGGCAAAGCGCCGCCGATCACTCAGCGCGTCGAATGGAGAGCAGGGTGTTGGCCAGGAACAACAGAATGGCAATCACGTTGAGCAGGCCGCCCCATTGTCGCAGGGGCCAGTTGAAACTCAAGTCGGCGACGACGCGCCAGATCAGCCCGGCTTGCAACACGATGAGATGGGCATAGAACGCCGGGCGAAACGGCATTTCACTTCAACAGCAACAACAACATGACCACCGGCGTCTGCGCCAGCACGCTGTGCGGGAGTTGAGCGGCCATGTGGGCCCACGCACCTGCACGCGCCTCGAACGAATCGCCGCCGAGGGTGAGCCGCGCCTCGCCGCTCAAGATGTGGAGGAGGGCCGGGGTGGAGGCCGTGTGTTCCGAAAGTTCCTCCCCGGCGGCGAAGCTGAATAGCACGGCCTTCACTTGCTCATCGCCATACAACGTGCGGCTGAGGATGCTAGCGGCGGGAAGAGCGGGCAGTTGCGTCAGCAGGTCGGGGATGAAAGAGTAAGGAGTAGGCATGGGGTTATTATCGCCGGATTGTCAAATTGGGCATATGATAGGCGTCAGATCAAAAAAGATAAACCCGCTCTGCTAAGAGCGTGTATAATGAATTATTGCTGGGAACGCCGGGTGGGCGTGGCGCGCATCGTGCGCGGGCAAGTGCTCTCGCTCAAAGAAAAAGAATTCGTCGAGGCCGCCCGGTGCATCGGGGCCACCGATATGCAAATCATGTTCCGGCACATCCTGCCCAACTGCATCGGCCCGCTCATCGTCAATGCCGCCTTCCTCATCCCGGGACTCATCATTACCGAAGCCATTTTAGGTTATCTCGGCCTCGGCTTGCGGCCCGCCACCAACCCCAACGCCAGCTTCATCACCAGTTGGGGCTCGCTCCTGCTCGACGGTCAAGCGGCCATCAACTCTCAGCCCTGGCTCCTGTTGTCTCCGGCGATTTGCGTGGCCCTCGTAGTGCTGGCCTTTACCTTTCTGGGCGACGGCCTGCGCGACGCGCTTGACCCGCGGATGCGCGGCACGAAGTAATTCTGTCGTGGCTGTTGCATTAAACGAGAAGCGCCATCCACGTGGAGGGCGCTTCTTTATTAGAAAAGGAGCATCACATGGCCATTCTCAAACTCATTGGCGAGATCCTGATCGCCGTGGCAACGGTCGTCGGCATCATCGTCGCCGGAATATGGATGACGCGCAAAGGTGGCAGTGGCGCGGCGCTGGCCTTCGGCGGATTTCTGGCGTTGGGGCTTTCGAGTTGTGGCACGGCTCTGGCGGGTCCGGTATTGCGTCGCCTCGTCTCCGGGCGTCTGAGCGCCGCTTTTACTAACGGCCTGAGTTGCATTCTGTCAGCGGCGACATTTGCCGGAATTGTTTTGTTAATCCTCGCGGTCAATGCCCTGGCTCGTAAAAGCAACCCGCCCGCCGGTTCATAATCGGCGAGCGGATTTACGCGCTCACCAGAAGGATGTTGTTCGGGCGGCTGTGTAGTTATCGCTCGTATAGCGCAGTCAGTTGCGGCGCGAAGCCGATTTACCGCCACTCCTCTACGGCCAACTCGCGCTTATCCACCGGGTGCTCCAACAAATACTCGTAAGCCGAAAGCGCGGCTTTGGCCCCCTCGCCGATGGCGATGAGCACTTGCTCGGCGTAGACATTCGTCACGTCGCCCGCCGCGAACAGGCCCTGCGCCGAGGTGCGGTTGCGCGCGTCAATCTGGATGCGGCCCTCGGCGTCGCGCTTCACCAGCCCGGCCACCAGGTTCGAGTTCGGCAGGAGGCCCAACTCCACGAAGAACGCGTCGGCGTAGACTTCGCGCGTCGCGCCATCGTGTTTCACGACGATGCTTCGCGCGTACTTGTCGCCTCGCACACTCTCGACGTGATAATCCTCCAGGATGACCACGTTGGGCAGGGCGTCCACCCGCTCGCCGAGCGGCGTATCTAACTGGCCGTGCGTCGGCGCAATGAGCGTAACGTGCGCGGCAACGCGCGCCAGTTCCGCGACCGCGCGCAAAGCGAGGTCGTTGTCGCCGATCACGACGGTCTCGCGCTCCACAAATAGCGAAGCGTAGCTGAGCGCGCTGTAGCACAGGCCGCGCATGATGAATTCTGTTTCACCGGGCACGCCCAGCCGTTTGGCGTTCGCCCCGGTGGCCACGATGAGCGCGCGCGTCTCGTAACTCTGGCCGTTGCCGGTGCGCACCCCGTAGCCGTCGGCGAGGGCCTCCACTTGCGTCACATTCTCCATCACGCGCGCGAAGTCGAGATATTCGATTTCACTCGCAAACCGGTTCACGGTCTCTTCGCCGTTGATGACAAGGTGACGCTCAATGTTCGGCACGTCGAGGCGGAAATTCGTCTTGCCGCCGATGTCTTTGGCAATGAGCAATACGTCGAGATGTTTGCGCAGAGCATAGATGGTCGCCGTCAGTCCCGCCGGGCCGCCGCCGAGGATGATTAGATCATGCATGATAGCCTCCGTTGTCAATCACAATTCTCCAAGGCTCTGTTCTCGGGTGGAGCAGAGGCTTAGAGAACTGGAGAATTAATCTGCCTTCGCAATATACCCCTCGTCCATCATCATCTTCGTCAAGCCGCGCGATTGCCGGATGATGGCCGCCGCGCGCTCGTACTCGGCCTGATAGGTCGTCGGTTGGCGGGCAATATCCTGAGCGACGGCTTGCACCGCCACCGCCGCCGCCTCGCGCGGGAACACGTCCCATTCGTCCATCGTGGGCAGAATGTAATCCGGCTGGAGGCCCCGCTCGGCGGCCATGTCCGCCAGGGCGTGCGCCGCCGCGAGGCACATCTCGTCGGTGATGGTCTTCGCCCGCACGTCGAGCGCGCCCCGGAAGATGCCGGGGAACCCCAGAGAGTTGTTCACTTGATTGGGAAAATCGGAGCGGCCCGTGGCGACGATGGCGGCCCCGGCGGCCCGCGCCTCCCACGGCCAAATCTCCGGCACCGGGTTGGCGCACGCGAACACGATCGCATCGCGCGCCATGCTGGTCACCCATTCTTTCTGAATGGTGTCCGGCCCCTGCCTGGAGAGGGCGATGACCACGTCCGCGCCCTTCATCGCCTCGGCGATGCCGCCGGTGCGCCCTTCGGCGTTGGTGGTCTGACATAGCTTCCATTTGTCCATGAACTCGGCCCGGCGCAGTTCAATGTCGGTGCGGCCCTTGTGCAAAATGCCGTGCGTGTCCACCATGAGGCACTGGGCCGGATCCGCGCCCGAGGTGAAGATGAGGCGCGAGCAAGCCACGTTGGCCGCGCCGCACCCGATAAAGGTGAGGTGGACCTCGGAGATTTTCTTGCCCACGATCTTAAGCGCATTAATGAGCGCGGCGAGCGTGACCGTGGCCGTGCCCTGTTGGTCATCGTGCCACACCGGGATTTCGGCCCGCGCCCGGAGCGTGTCGAGGATGCGGAAACATTTGGGTTGCGAAAAGTCTTCGAGATTCACGCCCCCGAAGCCGGGTTGGAGCGCCAGGACGGTCTCGATGATCTGGTCCGGATCTTTGGTGTCGAGCATGATCGGCCACGCATCCACGCCGCCGAGATATTTGTAGAGCAGCGCTTTGCCTTCCATGACGGGCAAGCCCGCTTTCGGGCCGATGTCGCCCAGCCCCAGCACCCGCGTCCCATCGGAGACGACGGCGACGGTGTTCCATTTGTTCGTCATCGCATACACGAGTTCAGGGTCGTTGGCGATGGCCTTGCAGACGGCGGCTACTCCCGGCGTGTACCAGATGGCAAAGTCGTTGAAATCGCGCACGCGGCACCGGAGCGCGGTTTGCACTTTGCCCTGATAGAACGGGTGCAGACGCAGGGCGTCCGCCGAGGGTTTCCTGGCTTTCGCCAAAAGTTCTTCGGTGGTGAGTGTGGGAGCATCTTTCAGCATATTGGTCCTCCAATGCAGACGCGCAGTGTTTTAGAAACACGGTGGGTCTGTGTTTAGCCCGGAGTCGTTACACGGCCTCAACTGTCTTTAGATTCGGGAAGAATTGCGTCGCCGCGCCCTGGACCCAGCCGTGCAGGGTGACAGGCGAGAGGGGACAACCGAGACACGCGCCGGACATTTTGATTTTCAGCGTCTCGCCGTCAAACGACACCATCTCCACCGCGCCGCCGTGGAAATGCTCGATGTATGCGCTGAGGATTTCGATGAGCGCGCGCATCCGGCCTTCGTCGGGGATGTCGGTGGGCAGGCCTTGAAAGTCGGGTATGCGATTGGCGAGGGCGGGGGGCATAGGCTCGGCTCCTGCAAAGTCACCCAAGCCGCTCTATATTCCGGGTGTTGGCTCGCAGACCTGTCAGGTCTTGAGTGACTTTGTCTATTCAGATTACTGCGCCGAGGAAAATGCAAGAAGTGAGAATAGACCGCTCTTGCAGGTGATTTCTGTCACGCTCGCGGGGCAGGTGAATCTTGTGCCTCACGCCGATAGCCAACACGATCACCCCGCGGGACCACGGCGACGATATGTTTCCCAAGTCTCCCCGAATTGTAATCCGCCTCGTTTCAAGGTCGCTTGCAAATTTGTTATTTCAACGACGCCTCCAGCCCTTGAATCAACAACTGCTTTTCTGCCTCAGTCAATTTTGCCGCCGGGTGTGTGAGCAAATAACTCGCCGGGGGCATTCTGCCTTCGAGAATGGTCTCACCGGTCTCGCCGCCGCCCCGGCCACCTTCACCACCTTCACCCCCGCGCGCCGCGCCCCACTCGGAAAAGTTAAAATTGCGCCGCCCACGCAAAACATCCAACGTCGTTAACCACGACACGGGCGCAATGCGGGTGTACCACGACCAGACCGTCTCGTTGCTGTGACAGTCGAAGCACGCGCGTTTTGCCAGTGCTCGCGTTTGTGGACTATCCCACGCGGGTTCGGCCACGACCGGCGGGTTAGTTTGGAGCAACCAGACCGGGATGAGTTGCAGCGCCAGAAAGAGCGCCACCGGGAGGCCGATGATGACGAGCCAGAGACGACCATTACGTTTGGACATAGACACTCCTGATTATGGTATTTGTATTTCCGCCTCATGCACTTCCGCCGGAAGCGTCACGATGGCGACTTCAGAGAAGTCAATGGGGAGCCAGCCGTCGGAGTTGTCGAAAGTGAGGGAGGCTTCGGTCATGCCCGCGCGCGGGCGCAGTTCGCTCCCGGCGAAAATCATGTCTTCGGTTTTCTTGCCGCGCAGGAGACCAAAGGATTGTTCGCCGAGCACCCAGCG
>Ga0315281_10006444_pt1 | contig 16689 bp, 9 predicted proteins | sample YL17G07_0_MG_FD_204540 | JGI IMG/M metagenome (GOLD analysis project Ga0315281, IMG submission 204540) | Sediment microbial communities from Yellowstone Lake, YNP, Wyoming, USA - YL17G07_0 | ecosystem: Environmental > Aquatic > Freshwater > Lake > Sediment | place: USA: Wyoming | collected...
AAGAATTTAGGCTTGATTTGATACTCCCACGCTGCTGCCAGAGAATGCCCTGTACCTTTACTCTCCCCCCCCATGTAAATGGGCGTGATGAAATTGGTCGGTGCAAGAGTATTTGCCTGGGCTTGCATCGCGCTGTCTGTGGGATAGAACTGCGCGTCCTGCATTTGTGTACGGAAAGCAGAAACTGAGCCTCGCAGCATGTACGAAAAGCGAGGTGAACGCTTTGCATAGGTAATCGGCAATGACAACGAACGATAGCTATGTGGACTGAAATAGCCCCCATGCCCGAAAGTATATTCACCGGCATCTCGCGCAAAACCCCAATACATGCCCGTTAAACCGACTGTAAACTGGCGATTCTCCTCGTTGATCATGCGCCATTGCTCGCCCGCCATGACCTGAGTCCGCCGGTTGGATTGCACATTGCGCCCGGTCAGGCTGTGCCAGCCGAGCGTTGACCAGAAACCAAACGTCCCGCCCTTGTCGATGCTGATACCCAGACGCGCCCCTGTCGCCACCACCCCGCCCCAGACTTTGCCGCTATTGGGATCCTGACTGCCCGCAAAGGAGAGCAGGCTGTCAGTGACCGGACGGCGCGATGCTTCGAGCGAATAGCCGAACTCTTCAAAATAGCCTCTTTGCCGTATTCCGCCGACGGTATTGGATACCGGAAAATTGAGCGGGGTAAATCCTATATCGGCGCTGAGATCGCCACGCTGGTAGCCCGCAGCGAACGACAAACCTTGTTCGGCCTGCCGCAACATGGCTGGCGCACAGGCTGGCCGGCAAAACAGCATGCTGCCGAAACGGTCATTGGCAGGGTCGACGTCTCCCGCATTCAACTTGACCAAATCGGTTCTGAAATACACTTCGTCATTCGTATGCCAAGGTGTTTTGTATTCCAGCGGGATTTCAACGGAATTTAACTGTGACAGCCCTTTCGTGCCCTTGCGGATGCGCATGTCGACGGCGGAAGAAAACCAATCCGCGCGGCGGTCGATAAGCGCAGCCAGCCTTTTTTCCTTCCAGTCGCGCTGAATTTTTTGCGGTGAGTCCATCTCGTCAAAGCCGATTTGCCGGTACTGCGCGGTGCCACGTGGCTCCTTTGCGAGGGTCTGCGTCGCAGACGGTGCGCGCTCGGCGCGCTCGGCTGCGATCGACCTCTTCAGGTAGACTATCTCATCGTCAAGGTGCCCGTTGCGATGAGCCATTTGCGCAGATTCGTAGAGCACGATCGGCTGGTTCGGATATTGTTCCAGCAGGGTGTCCAGCAGTTGATGCGCGCGCTCGGGCTCACCCAGCGCCAAGTACAGGTCAACCATTTTCAAGCCATTGTACGGATGGTCTGATGTGCTTCCGACAGCCCATTCGTTCAGTTGCACAAGTGCGGCGGCGCTGTCGCCGGATGCCATTTTTGTTTCGATCTGGCCGCGTATGGCGTCGTTGTCTCCCGGATCCAGCCGCAAAATTTGAGCATAGGTCGATTGAGCCGATGACCATCGTTTCTCAGCCTGATATGCACGTGCTTCTACGAGCAGTAGAGATGTGCGGTCCGGGGAGATCTTCAGAAAAGGCGCGAGCGTCTGGTGCGCCAGTCCGGGTGCGCCCGAACCAATTTGCGCATTCGCCGTGCGCAAGGCTAAAGATTCCTGAAATTCGTACAACTCCCGCGCTTCTTCAGATGACAGCGAAGGCATGGCAGCAATAGCATCCAGCTCGGTGCGCAGCTCCGGGGAATCCTTCATGGCGAGATAGCCGGCATGACGCAAGCGCCAGCGGACCGAAGGCGGGGTATGCGCTGTACGTAGCTTGTCGAACATTCTGTCGGCCTGCTTATAATCGCCCAGTCTGCCCCATGAGGTCGCGACCGCGAGACTGGCTTCCTCATCATTCGCCGCAAAAGTTTCTGCTTCCTGCAGCAGCAACACGGCTTCGTTCCTGCGCCCAGCTTTCGCGTGCGCATCAACGAGTTTTTCCAGGTTATTTCCCCACAAACGTGATATATGCGCGGGGCGATTGTCAGCCGGAATACGCGCCAAGGCGGACAAAAATTCATCCTGATCGTTAATCTGCGCTTCCACCATGGCGACCTCCATCCGATTGATCGTCTGGCTCAACACGTTGCGTTGGGCTGGTGACAACTGGGCAATAAAGCGTTGCGCCTGTGTCATGCCTTGCCGGCTATTAATAGCGATCAGCCCCTCCAGCGCTTCGTTGTTCAATGGGTTGATGGACAAGGCTTGCCGGTAAGTGGCTGTTGCAGCGCTGGCCTGGCCGCGATCATCCTGAACGCCGGCAAGAATTGCATAAGCGTCGGCTACTCTTGGATTTATCGTGATTGCCGATTTCAACCTTGTTTCGGCCAAAGCGAAATCTCTCACCTTGCGCGCGTCTCTGGCCTCGCGCAGCAGCTGCCAGAATCGCTCCTCCACCATGGCGGCTTCCATGCCGGCGATTGTCTTGCTCAACACTTTGCGCTGAGCGGGCAACAACTGACCAATAAAGCGTTGGGCCTGCGCCATGCCTTGTCGGCGATAAATAGTGACCAGCCCCTCTAGCGCTTCACTATTCAACGGGTTGATGGAAAGAGCTTGCCCATAAGTGGCCGTTGCATTGCCGGCCTGGCCGCGATCATCCTGAACGCCAGCAAGGATTGCATAAGCATCGGCCACTTTGGGATCCAACTTGATCGCCTCATTCAGCTTGTTTTCGGCCTGCTCGAAATCTCTCGCCTTGCGCGCATCGCGCGCCTCGCGCAACAACTGCCAGAATCGTGCGGTCTTGACCAGGGATCGCCACTTGCCACTCTTTCCCTGCGTTAATTGCAAAGCCCGGGCGAATAGCTCGTATGCTTGCGCATGTTTATCCTGCCGCAAGCGCAACATCCCCATTTTGCCAACCACGTCGGCATTGTCAGGATGTGCTCGCAAAGCCTGTCCCAGCAACGCTTCGGCGGCGGCAAAGTCCATCTTGTCCATTGAAGATTCAGCGCGTTCCAGCAAGACTCTGACGGGTTCGCTGGCCGCTTCGCGTGACACCTTGGATGGTGATATATCTTCTACAGCCATCGCCGCAGGGGCTGCGCACATGGCTGAGCCAAGAATGAGGCTCGCTGTGATGGTATTTAGTTTCCTATGCATATCCATCGCGGCTTTAACAGGCCATTACGGTCAAATTTGTAACGCTCTTCTATCCAACCTTGGCCAAAGAGAGCCAACACCTGGTCGTAGTAGTTATCTGTTCGACCGAACGGATAAAGTGCAAGAACTCGCTGAATTTGTTGGCGCAGCGCACTGGCCATTTTAGATGCTTTAAGGAATGGAAGCAGTGCAGCCGAAAATCCAACTGTGCCGCTTCCATTGCTCGCGCCGGTGGAAATATCTATTTCACGTGGTGGCACGCCATTATCGGACACATGGCGCCCCATCGGTGCCAGTTTCTTCAGCAATTGAGAATATGCAGGATCGCGCCGATCTAGCATCCCCGCCCATAAATAGACGCGAATGGCATTAAAGCTGCCTGTTGCAATGGTTGAACTATCAATCTGAAACCCTTTCCCTGCCTGGTAGTTGACCCATTCCGGAACGAAACCGAGTGGTGCGGAATGGATAATAATTTCTAGCGATGATGCGGCTAACTTATTCCATACAGACTTGGGATAGATCGCGGCAAAGCGACGCATGATCTGCATCGGCAGATAGCTGGGATTGAGCCGCCATGTGGCTTCGTCAGGATGAAAACCTTTCGGCCCGGGTAAAAGCGTGAGGCCTAATCCGGGTATTTCCGCGGTTTCCTCGCGCAGAATACGAGCCGCCAGGAGTTCGGCAAGCGCCGTATATTTTGGAATTTTCCACAACCGCCCGGCCTCATTCAATGCATAGGTTATCCAAAGGTCGGCGTCGGAAGCCGCGCTGCTGTCTATCACACCCCAACTATCATCCCCGCGTCTGCCCCATTGCCACGCCGGAAGCTGGCCAGTCAAATCGCCGCCAGCCAAATTATCTTCTGTCCAACGCAAAATTAATTCAAACGAGGCACGATCATTGGCGATTAACGCAAACATCAATGCATAAGCTTGCCCCTCGGAGGTGGTTATATCTTGCGGGGTTGAACGATCAATAACGGGGGTTGAACGATCAATAACGCGCCCGCTGTCACTAACGAAATTATGGCGAAAATTCTTCCACGCCGGCCATATCTCGCACTTGCCCTCAATCGCATCAGCGGATAGCGGAAATACGAGCAACCCAGCGAAAACAAAGAAAGCAGTCCAAGCAAAAAATATTTTGGCAACGGAGTGGTGGGTCAATTTTCCTCCTCAAGTCGCCTGCCAGCCAATAACTTAAGACTTAAGCACGTGCCACAGCGCAAAGGCAAATACTAGCAATACTCTCAAGTGCCATGATCGAGCAACTGGCTACCGACGCACTACTGAATTTCGACGACTGCCTCATCGATAACCAGATGTTATTGTTCTGAAATCTACCGGACAGATATGGCTTACACTACCCAAAACCATATAGTATAGTCGTCGCCATGCGTTCGCTGATCGAACCGCGCAGTTCGGCGGTCAGCTCCGATCTTCCCCTGTGTTTCTGTACAACGATGTGAGCCGCCGATATGCGTGATGCTCTTAGCATGGTTCTGACGGAAGACTGGATCGCCGCGTCGCGCGATTGGCTGCATCGCCGCCTGAGCCTGGGACTTCTGGCCTTGGTCCTGATTGCGGTGTCGTTTTACATGGTGTGGCTCGGCGAGGCGCAGTTCACCACGGGGACGCAAATCGCCTTTGGCTGGGGGATTCTTGTTAGCCTCTACCTGTTGCAGTGGAGCCGGTTCCTGCGGCACCCGGTGTGGCGCATCCTGTTCATCGTTTTCGCTGCCCTGCTCACGATCCGCTACATGTGGTGGCGCACAACCCAGACGCTGCTCTGGACCGGCCCGATTGATTTCGCCGGAATGGCGCTTGTTTATCTGGCTGAGTTGTACGCGATGGTGGTTCATCTGATCGGGCTTTTCGCAAGCATCTGGCTGACGGAGCGCGAGCCGCTGCCGCTGCCCGACGACCCCGCGTGTCTGCCCACGGTCGATGTGTTCATCCCCACCTATAACGAGGCGGAGGACATCGTGCGGCTGACCGCGCAGGCCGCCCGGCAGATCGACTATCCCGCGGACAAGCTGCGCATCCATATTCTCGACGACGGCGGCACCGTTGCAAAGCGCAACGATCCGAAGACCTCGGAGACAGCCTGGCAGCGGCGTTATTCCCTCATGCGCATGGCTCGGGATATTGGCGTCGGATACATCACGCGGGAGAGCAACCGCCTTGCCAAGGCCGGCAACGTCAATCACGCGCTGACCGAGACGGACGGCGATCTGGTACTGCTGCTCGACTGCGATCACGTCCCGACGCGCGATATTCTCCGGAACATGGTCGGGCACTTCATCGCGGACGAGCGCCTGTTCCTGGTGCAATCGCCGCATTTCTTCATCAACCCCGCCCCGGTGGAAAAAAATCTTGCCGGTATCACCAGGCTTCCCGACGAAGGCGACATGTTCTACAGCGCCGTTCAGCCGGGACTCGATGCATGGAATGCAAGCTATTTCTGCGGCTCCGCGGGGCTGCTGCGCCGCCGCTGCCTGGAGGAGGTCGGCGGGTTCTCCGGCAACACCGTTACCGAAGATGTCGAGACCTCGATAACGCTGCACAGCAGGGGTTACCGCAGCGCCTATGTGCGGCATCCGCTGGTCTGCGGGCTTGCACCGGAGTCACATGATGAATTCGCCATTCAGAGGACGCGCTGGGCCCAGGGTCTGACCCAGGTACTGCTACTATACAATCCTCTGTTCGTGAAAGGTCTGACAGTGGCGCAACGCCTGTGCTACCTGAACTCCGCCATGTTCTGGTTTTTCGGCATCCCGCGCTTCGTTTATTACCTTGCACCCGCCTGCTTTCTTGTCGGCGGGCTGTACATCTACCATGTGTCGGCCGGGCAGGTGCTGGCGTATTCACTGCCATTCGTGCTCTCCAATTTTCCGGTAATGGCGTTCGTGTACGGCCGTACGCGCAGAGCGTTCTTTTCGGAAATATACGAAAGCGTTCAGTCGGTGTTCATCATTCCCGCCGTTCTGTCGGTGCTGCGCAATCCGACGAAGCCGTCGTTCCGCGTGACGCCCAAGGGACAGACGACCACCGACGAGGGCCTGACGCCGCTGTCGGTGGTGTTTCTGATCGTCATCGTGGTGAACTTCTCAGCCCTGATTTTTGGAATTTACCATTGGCAGGAATGGCCGGAGCGCCGTGAAGTCATCGTGGTCACGCTCGGCTGGTGCCTCTACAATCTGTTTGTGGGCATCATGTCCATGGGGGCTTTCTGGGAGCGTCGCCAGATCCGGCGTCACCATCGAATCCGCGTGGACGGCGTCGCGCGGGTGGAGTTTCCGCGGGTTGGCAAAATCCTTTCTGCGGACATTGTGGACATGTCGCTTACCGGGATGGGAATTTCAGTGCACGCCGATTTTGAGATCAAGGCCCGCGAGTACGTTATCATCGAGTCCTCGGACAGCCAGGGAAGGCAATTTCGCTTCGAGGGAGCTATCCTGCACGCGTTCCGCAGGGGCGAGAGCTTCCTGTGCGGCGTCGAATTGCGTGCGGGGCCGCAGGATTTCCCGCAGACGGTCGGGTTTCTCTATGGGGACAGCGAACGCTGGAAGCGGGCATGGGAAGCCCGGTTCAACAGCCGCGGCACGTTGAGGCTGGCCGGCGTTCTGCTTCGACTGGGTGTTCGCGCCACGATTCTGAATATTCCGGTACTGCTGCGGGCGATTGCCTCGCGGGGGTTCCGGATTCTGCAATACTTTGCGCATATGGGCAGAAAGGGCTGGGTCGCGAGATGAAATTCTCCTGCATGAAATGCTTTCTCCTGTCCGCGGGCATCGCGATTTTGGGCGCCGCCCCGGCGTGGAGCGCGAACGTGAAACTCCCCCTCAGGGATCTCGCCGATCGCGAACTCATCCTGCGCTGCGTCACCGACCAGCAAACCCTTCAGGTTCCGCTGCCGGAACGCTGGTCGGTGAAGGGCGCTAGCCTGAGGCTGCGCTACGACGTGTCGGGCAACCTCGCGCGGGAGAATTCGCAGCTGATGATCAAGATGAACGATCGGCTGCTGGCCCAGATCCGGCTCAATCCGCAGTCCCAGGATGAATTCGTCGACGTCCCCATTCCGGCCGGGGCGATGCAACCGGGATACAACCGCCTGACGCTTGAATCGATCCAGCACGTCACCACGCCGTCCCGGCAGCAGTGCGAAGGGCCTTGTCCGCCGGATCTGTGGGTGAAAATCGACGCGAAGGAATCGTTCGTCCAGATGGATTACGAGGCGTTGCCCGTGCCGCTCGATCTGTCGAAGCTTGCCGGATTCGTGTTCGATCCGAAACTTTCGCCGACGGCGTTGGTGCACATAGTCACCGAGGACCTTTCCGAACAATCGGCGAACCCCGCCGCCATGGTGGCGTCAGGCATCGCTCGCCGGTTCGACTACCGGCAGGTGAGCTTCAGCGTGTCGCGCGAATTGCGCGCCGGCACGGATAACGTCATCGTCGGCAAGCTCGCCTATGTCACGCGCTTCCTTGCCCAGCGCGGCGTCAAGCTGCCGCCGGCGGATGGAGCTTACCTCAAACTGCTCGCGCTTCCGGGGGCCGACGGCAGGCCGGATGCGAGCCGGGCCCTGCTGGTCGTTACCGGCGCGTCCGACGAAGCGGTGAAGATCGCGGCGATGACTTTTTCCAGCATTTCCTTTCCGTTTCCCGGTTCCGACGAGCTGAAGGCGTTCCAGTTCGTGCTGCCGGACCTGACGCAGTATTCGGGCCGCGAGGTGCTGGCGTCGGACCGGCCCTACGCCTTGAGCACCCTCAACTTTCCCACCCAGACTTCCCGGGGAGTCAACTCCGAGACTTTCCGAGGGAAAACCTCCGGTCCGGGCCGGCTCAGTTTCCGACTGCCGGTGGACTTCCACGTTCGTCCGAGCCAGTACGCGGCTCTGACGCTGAATTTTTCCTACAGTTCCGGCTTGAGGTCGGATTCGGCGTTGAGCGTGGCCGTCAACGGTTCCGGCGTGCGCGCGATCCCGCTGTCGAATGCCGAGGGCGCCTATCTCGAGGGCTACAAGATCAATATCCCGACGCATCTGTTCAAGCCGGGCCTGAATACCCTCGACCTCAATCCGATCCTCAAGCTGCCCGGGCAGATCTGCGATCTGATCCAGCCCGACGGCATGTTTCTGACCATCTACGGAAACTCGACGTTCGAGTTTCCGGCCATGCCGCACGTCATCGAGATGCCCAAGCTCGAGTTGTTCACGTATAACGGTTTCCCGGTTACGCGCTGGCCGGATGGGCACCAGGCCACCGTGCTGCTGGCGGAAAAGGATGACCGCGTGCTCGCGGCCGCGCTCAACGTTCTCGGGATGATCAGCCAGAAGAACGGCTTCCCGCTGTTCGGATTGCAGTTGAGCTATGCGCCGCGCGCCGAGGGCGAGCTGATCGCGATCGGTGCCATAGCCAAGCTTCCGGAGGCGCTGCGCAAAGCTGCGCCCATCCAGGTCGACGGGACCATGACCACGGTTCCCTATCCGATCATCCGCAGTTGGCAGGAGGAAGTATCCATTGCCTACAGCCGCCAGACCGGAACGCTCGGCCCCGGGCGTGGCCTGCTGATGCAGTTCCAGTCGCCTTTTGAAAACGGCCGCACGGTGGTGATTATCACCGCGAGCGATAATGATGACCTGGTGGAGGTCAGCAGGGAACTGCTCGAGCCGGTAGTGCAGGCACAAAGCCGTGGTGACGTCATGCTGATCGAATTTGCCAAGCCCGAGTCCAAAGTCAGCACGCTGGATACAGGCAAGCATTACATGACCGGCAAGGCGGGTGCGGCGATGACGATCGAGTCGTATCTGTTTACCCGGCCAGCCCTGCACTACGCGATTCTGGTCGCGATTCTGGTGCTGGTGAGCGCAGCGATCTATGTGTACCTGCGCCGGCGCCGCGCGCGCAAGGCGGAATGACGACCGTGAAGCGATGAACTCCGGCGGCTGCGCAGAAAACGGGGCCGCTATTTCGTCGGCAGCGTCTGGATGATGGAACGCCGCTCGGTGCTGTCGGAGCTGTCGCGCACGGCGATGTAGGCGGTGACGGCGAGCACCGCCGCAAGCGGCAGCCCGATCATCAGCGCGAGCTTCCATAACGGCGTCTTGCCGCGGGCGGCGGGCACCTGGGCCCCGGGCAGCTTGTCCTGCTCGATTTCCTTCGGATCCCAGAAAGCCTTGTAGGCTCGGAAGGGCTCCTTTTTCCCTTTCAGCATGATTTCGTCTCGGAACCGGCAATAGATTTCCGACTTGTCCTCGATGGCGAGAAAAGTATCTTCGGAAATCAGGATCTCGCCCGCATTGGCGGAGGACTCGAAACGCGACGCGGTGTTGACGACGTCGCCGAAAATGTCGGTTTTTTCCAGAATGCACTCTCCGGTGTGCATACCCGCGCGCACCAGCACCGGTGTCTTGAATTTTCCGGACAGATTGAAATCGTCCATGCCGCGCTGGATCGCCGCCGCTGCGCGCAACGCCGACAGCGCGGATTCGAAATGGGACAGCGTGCCGTCACCGATGGTCTTGACCAGCACGCCGCCATTGGTTCTGATCGCCTCGGCCGCCATGTCATGGTGGCGCTTGAGCATCGCGCGGCTCTCCAGGTCGCCGTGGGTTTCGGCAATCGCAGTCGATCCCTTGAGGTCGGTGAACATCACCGTGAGGCGTCGCTTGAATTTTTCCTGCACCAGCCTGTCGAGCCGGTCCCGCTGTTCCAGCAGCGCGTCCATGTCGCGAGGCTCGTCGGCGTCATGCGCCGCGCGCTCGATTTTCTGCGTGCGTTCGAAGCCGCCTGAGGGCGGCGCCGTCAGCACCGTCTTCGCGTATGCGTCCTCGGCCGGTGCGCCATCGCTTGGCCGGCCTTCGCCGCCGGCGAGAAACGCGCGCAGATCGCCCGCCATCTCGCCGGCGCGCGCATAACGGTCTTCCGCCTTTTTCGCGAGTGCCTTCGCCAGTATCCGGTCTAAAACCGCCGGTATTCCCGGATCGCGTTCGCTCACCGGCTGGTGAGGCTCGTTGGTGATGCGGTTCATCAGCGCAAACATGGTTTCGTCGCCGGAGGACTCGAACGGCGTTGCGCCGGTCAGCATTTCGTAGAGCACGACCCCGAGGGAGAAGATGTCGGCGCGCGGATCGACCGGCTGGCCGAGCACCTGTTCGGGCGACATGTACTTGGGCGAGCCGAGCGCGGCGCCGGTCTGGGTCATCGCCGACGAGGGCACGTAGGCGACGCCGAAGTCTGCCAGCTTGGCGCGGCCCGAGGACGACACCATGACGTTGGCCGGCTTCACGTCCCGGTGGACGATGTCGAATTCGCTGGCGTGATCCAGTCCGTCGGCGACTTGCGCGACAAGTTCGGCGACCGCGCGCGGCGACAGCCGCCCCTCGCGCATGATGCGCTGCAGCGAGCGGCCCTCGAGAAATTCCATGGCGATGTAGGCGGTGCCATCCTGCTCGCCGACATCGTAGACGGTTACGATGTTCGGGTGATTCAGGCGCCCGGCCGACTTCGCTTCGCGCAGAAAACGCTCGCGAACTTCGTTCATCACCTCTTCGGGAAGGTTCGGATGCAGGGTCTTGATGGCGACCTCGCGCTCGATCAGCGGATCGAGCGCGCGATAGACCGTCCCCATGGCGCCGCGCCCGAGTTCCCCGAGAATCCGATATCTGCCGAGCGTTCTTTCTTCCATAAGGGTGATGTTATGACCCGCAAGTACAGAACGTTGCCGTGTTTTTCGGAGAAATACGGGCGCGGACCGCCGAGGCGCGCGCCGCTTGGTCAGTCGATATCGACAATGTTGTCGCGCAGGTAGATGGAATTGCCGCGCACGTCGATGTAGCCGCCGGTCGGGAGGTCTTTCATCACGCGGCTCACCATTTCCCGCGACGCACCGATCATCTTGGCGATATCCTGTTTGGCGACCTTCTTGGTCACAACATGCTGTCCGTCGATCATTTCGGACATCTCCAGCAACAGCCGAGCCACCCGTCCATACACATCCATCAGCGCGAGACTGCCGATCTTCCTGTCCGCCTCGCGCAGGCGCTTGACCAGGCCGTGCATCACCGTCAGCGCCATCTCGAAATTTTCCGAGAGGCATTTCCTGAAATCGCGCTTCGATAGCACCAGAAGCTCGCACGGCTCAAGGCCGATGACACCCGCAGACCTCGTGCGGTCGTCGATCAGCTCCATTTCCCCGAAATACTCGCTTGCGTCGAGCATTAAGAGGATCATCTCTCGACGCTCGTCATCGCTCATCATGACCTTGAGCCTGCCCGAGATCACGACATAGAGCGAATCGATCGCGTCCCCGGCCGCCATGATCGTCGTGCCGCGCGGAAAGCTCCTGCGGCTCACCACGCTTGTGAGCAGGGCGAGCTGATGCTCCTGCAACATCGCAAAAAGCGGAACGTTTCGAAGCAGCAGCGTCGAAACGCTTGCATGCGTACCCATTGAACGCTTGCATGCGTACCCATTGCTGATTCCCCCTGAGTCACTGCCGCTATGGTACCAAAGCCGGGGGAGTCTGCCCAAACCACCCATGTGCCTGCCCTCACCCGCTTGGCGGGATACCTGGCAGGTTATAATCCGGACGCGTTTCACGACCGCTGTGCATTTTCTCACATCAGGCCGCTCCCATGTCAAAACCCCAAAAACACTGCCGACTGCTGATACTCGGTTCCGGCCCGGCCGGTTACACGGCGGCCGTCTACGCCGCGCGCGCAAACCTGAAGCCGGTCCTGCTCACGGGTCTCGCGCCGGGCGGCCAGCTTACGACCACTACCGACGTGGACAACTGGCCGGCCGACGTCAACGGCGTGCAGGGCCCCGAGCTCATGGAGCGGTTCCAGAAACATGCAGAGCGCTTCGAGACGGAGATCGTCTTTGACCAGATCCACACGGCGCACTTGAAGGGAAAACCCCTGCTGCTGGAAGGCGACGTCGCGACCTACACCTGCGATGCGCTGATCATCGCCACCGGCGCCTCGGCACGATACCTGGGCCTGGAATCCGAGCAGAAATTCATGGGCAAGGGCGTGTCGGCATGCGCGACGTGCGACGGTTTTTTCTACCGCGGACAGGATGTCGCGGTGATCGGCGGGGGCAATACCGCGGTGGAGGAGGCGCTCTATCTGACGAACATCGCGCGCCAGGTGACCGTGGTGCACCGCCGCGACAAGTTCCGCGCCGAGAAAATCCTGCAGAAAAAGCTGCTCGACAAACCCAACGTGACGGTGCGCTGGAATCATACGCTGGACCAGGTGCTCGGCGACGACAGCGGCGTCAATGCGATCCGGATCATGCATGCGCAGACCGGCGCGGTGGAAACCGTTGCCGTACAGGGCCTGTTCATCGCTATCGGTCACAGCCCGAACACGGCGATCTTCGAGGGACAGCTTGAGATGGAGGGCGGCTACATTGTCACCCGGGGCAGCCGAAACGGCAATGCCACCGCGACCAGCGTGCCGGGCGTATTCGCCTCGGGTGACGTTCAGGACCACGTCTACCGGCAGGCCGTCACCAGCGCAGGCAGCGGCTGCATGGCCGCGCTCGACGCGGAAAAATACCTCGACGCCCTGCAGTAGGCGACCCCGGCGAGCAGCCTTCGCGACGCCCGTGCGACGCAACCCCCGACACCTGCATGCCGACGACATTGCGCTGTTCCGGAACGCCGTGCGCGGCGCAAGGCCGATCAGGAAGCCGAATCGCGCGCTCACCGAGGGCCATGCAGTTCTGCCGCCCGTACCGGTGCAATCGCTGCTCGACGCCCACGATACGCTGAAGGAAAGCGTAAGCGGGCCGATAGACTGGGAGCAGATGATGGAAACAGGCGAGGAACTGGTGTTCCTGCGCCCGGGGCTATCGCGCGAGATTCTCAGGCGCCTGCGTCGTGGTCACTGGGTGGTGCAGGACCATTTCGACCTGCACGGGATGAACAGCGAGCAGGCGCGGAACCTGCTGGCGCAGTTTCTTTCGGCGTGCTCGAAACGCGCTCTGCGCTGCATACGCATCGTGCACGGCAAGGGACTGCGCTCGCCCAATCGCGAGCCAGTACTGAAAAACAAGGTGCGGGTTTGGCTGGCGCGGCGCGACGATGTCCTGGCCTTCTGCCAGGCCCCCGCCAATCAGGGTGGCGGCGGCGCGCTATTGGTGCTCTTGAAAGGCTGAGGGCCGAGTGACGCCGGGTCGAACGCCGGCGATTTGCCCCGTTCCCGGACTGTCGTCAATCCGCTGTCAGACGGCGGACTCGTTCGTCTCTCCCGTGCGGATGCGCACCACCTGCTCAACCGGCGTCACGAAGATCTTGCCGTCGCCGATCTTGCCGGTACGCGCCGCCTTCACGATAGCCTCGATCGCCCCGTCTACCATGCTGTCTGAAACGACAACCTCGATCTTGACCTTGGGAAGAAAATCGACGACGTACTCTGCGCCGCGGTAGAGCTCGGTGTGGCCCTTCTGGCGACCGAACCCCTTGACCTCGGTTACGGTCAAACCGGTCACGCCCACTTCTGCAAGCGCTTCCCTGACCTCATCGAGCTTGAATGGCTTGACGACCGCATCGATTTTCTTCATGGTGCATCTCCGGTCTCGCCTAACGTGTAGGCGAAGCAGTATAGCAAAATGAGTAACGATTCAAGAGGGTGCTGATGGGAGACGACTGCGGCACCGTCCGCGTTCTCGATAGCCTGGCGGGTGTCGACCCGCGCCAGTGGAACGCGCTCGCCGGCAACCACCCTTTTCTGCGCCACGAACTGTTTCACGCACTGCACGAGACGGGTTGCGCAAGCGAGCGCACCGGCTGGCTGCCCCGGTTCGTCACGTTGTGGCAGGACGGCAGACTCAGCGCGGCGATGCCGCTTTATCTGAAGTCCCATTCGTATGGCGAATACGTGTTCGACTGGGCATGGGCGGAGGCCTACCAGCGCCACGGCTTTGCGTATTACCCCAAGCTGGTGTCGGCCGTCCCGTTCTCGCCCGTGCAGGGGCCGCGCCTGCTCGCTGCCGACGACGAGGCGCGGGGTCGGCTCCTGCGCGCTGCGCTGACACTCGCCGGTGACGCCTCCTCGCTGCACGTGCTGTTCCCGCTTCCGGAGGAGGCCGAAAAGATGGCCGAGGCCGGCATGCTGCTTCGTCGCGCAGTGCAGTTCCACTGGCGCAATCCGGGCTACCGGTCCTTCGAGGAGTTCCTCGCCGCCCTCTCGCACGACAAGCGCAAGAAAATCCGTCAGGAGCGGCGTCGGGTGCGCGAGGCCGGAGTCCAGTTCCGGTGGCTCCTCGGGCGGGATATACGCTCCGAAGACTGGCTGTTCTTCACCCGCTGCTACAAGACGACCTACCGGGCACACCATTCCACGCCGTATCTGAACCGCGCATTTTTCGAGCGGATTGGCGACACGTTGCCCGAAAACGTGATGCTCGTGGTGGCCGAGCTCAACGGCGATCCGATTGCGAGCGCTCTGAACGTGTACTCGGACAAGACGTTGTACGGCCGCTACTGGGGCGCGATGGCCTACGTTCCCAACCTGCATTTCGAGGCCTGCTACTACCAGGCGATCGAGTTCTGCATCGAGCGCGGCATCGAAGTCTTCGAAGGCGGCGCCCAGGGCGAGCACAAGCTCTCACGCGGCTTTCTTCCGGTGCAGACCGCATCCGCGCACTGGCTCAAGCACGCCGAATTCGCGCGTGCGGTCGAGCAGTTCCTGGAGCGCGAGACAGCCGGGGTCGATCGTTACCTTGACGAACTGAACGAGCGGGCGCCGTTCAGGAAAGCGTGAAGCATACGTGCCGACCTAAATCGCACCCCTCCATTGTTGCAGAGTTGCGATGTTGCGCGGACGAAGATGCCGTCCGCGCGGATCACCGATTGCGCACGGATGAAAAAGCCATCCGTACGCAATCGGCGATCTTGTATAAGAACAGCCCGAGCTGTTGTAGCTTTTAACCATAACCGGGTTTTTGATGCGGATGTCTTTTATCCGTATAAAAAACCGGTTGGCGCGCGCAGCGCGCAGGTCTACTCGCGGGATGCGACAGCATTCATGACGCTGTATATAGAACTTGGCGCCCTCGCCACCTTCGGCATCGGCCCAGACCTGCCTCATGAGCCCCCGTGCCCTGGCCGCCTACTTGCGCAGTGGAGGCATTCCCCCAAGCAGCGCGGCGATCTGCCCCGCAGGTCGCGCCGTGGGGGGCTCCTTGCGCTCCTGCGCCACGAATTGCGTCGGCTCATACGGTCCGGAGAAGATGGGGTCGGTCGGCGCAGTTGGCTTCCCGCGCCTGGCGGCGCCCCGGCTTTCTTCAGGGCGGCGCTGGCTGCGCCGGCCACCGCCCGAGAGCGCATCACCTTCGGTGCGCCGGGTACCCGCCATCAGAGAGGTCACCAGCATCGGGTCCGGTTCAAAACCCGCAATAAGCGTGCGCGGCAGGGTCAGCTTGATGGTCTTCTCGATCATGGCGAGACGCTCGTGCTCCTCAGCGCACACCAGCGAGATGGCCTCGCCCGTCGCCCCGGCGCGTCCGGTCCGGCCGATGCGGTGGACGTAATCCTCCGGCTGGCCCGGCAGATCGAAATTGACCACGTGGGGCAGATCCTCGATGTCCAGGCCGCGCGCGGCGACGTCGGTTGCGACCAAGATCCCGACTTTGCCCGACTTGAAATCCGCCAGCGCCTGCAGCCGCTCCGGCTGGGTCTTGTCGCCGTGGATCGCGGTCGCGTGGATGCCGTCGCGGTTCAGCTGATAGGCGAGGCGGTTCGCGCCCAGTCGAGTCGAGGTGAACACCAGCACCTGCTTCAAGCTGCGCGAGCGGATCAGATGCGCAAGCGCCTCGCGCTTGCGCTCGCGCGCAACCGGATGCACGACGTGCTGCACCAGTTCCGCGGGCGCGTTTTGCCGGTCAACCTGAACCATCACCGGATCGCGCAGGAAGGAATCCGCGAGCCGGCGGATTTCGCCATCCAGGGTTGCGGAAAAAAGCAGGCTTTGCCGCGTCTTGGGCAACAGCGCGATGATGCGTTTCACGTCCGGAATGAAGCCCATGTCCAGCATCCGGTCGGCCTCATCGAGCACGAATACTTCCACCTGTCCCAGATTGACATTCTTCTGCCCGACATGGTCCAGCAGCCGCCCCGGCGTGGCGACGAGGATTTCGACACCGCTGCGCAGGGCGGCGATCTGCGGATCGATGGAAATGCCGCCGAACACCACCGCCATGCGCAGGGAAAGATGCTTGGCGTAGGTACGCACGCTTTCCTCGACCTGCGCGGCGAGTTCGCGCGTGGGCGTCAGGATCAGGGCACGAACGGGGTGGCGCGCGGGCGAGGCGCTTGCGTTGGCGTGCGGCGCGAGCCGCTGCAGCAACGGCAGCGTGAATCCCGCCGTCTTGCCGGTGCCGGTCTGCGCCGCGCCCATCACGTCGCGCCCCTGAAGCACGAGCGGGATGGCCTGCGCCTGGATCGGCGTGGGCTCGGTATAACCCTGATCCGCGACAGCGCGCATCAGTTCGGGGATCAACCCCAGTTCAGCGAAGCTCGGCAATGAGAAATCC
>Ga0315281_10006445_pt1 | contig 16689 bp, 21 predicted proteins | sample YL17G07_0_MG_FD_204540 | JGI IMG/M metagenome (GOLD analysis project Ga0315281, IMG submission 204540) | Sediment microbial communities from Yellowstone Lake, YNP, Wyoming, USA - YL17G07_0 | ecosystem: Environmental > Aquatic > Freshwater > Lake > Sediment | place: USA: Wyoming | collected...
CACCCTGGAGTGACATCTGAAAATACAGCAATCCACTGGCGGCAAGGCCCAAAAGCAAATAAGTGATGACTTTTATTTTATTCATAATGTTTGTCTTCATGAAATCATATAATTATAACATAAAACCCAGTGCCGACAAAGCCCACTTGGCACATAGTTGACATACAAAGGTTTCTTTGCAATATTAACTCCCCTTTTTACCATTTAATTCTTTAACCCCTCTCTATGGACCAAATCAAAAGCGGGGGAAAAGCCGGAAAATCAATCGCGGTGATATTTTCCTCACTTTTCGCCTCGTTGCTTTTGGGCTCCATGACAGCGTTGGCCGCCACGGGCCCCAACTTGAATGTCACGGTGATCCCGATCGCAAACAAAGGTTTACCGGTAATGGCTGGTGGAGCCGTAACCTATATTTATCAAATCTGGAACACCGGCGACACCCCGGTAAGCAACATCACGATCACCGACAACAAATGTTCCCCGATCTATTACGACGGAGTCGGCCAGGATCTCAACGCGGACCACAAGCTGGACAAAGGTGAACTTTGGTCCTTCTGGTGCACTTTCACCGCCACCACCACCACGACAAACATCGTCACCATCGGCGGCCAGGCAAATGGAGCTCCAATAAGCACCAGTAAGGCCACCACGGTTATCGTTCCTCCAGGAGTTTCCGGTGCGAACGGCACAGCTGGCGCAGGCAGCTCATCAGGTACCACCGGCACCCTCAGAGGCATGCCAAACACCGGCCTCGGCGGCGCAGCCCACAAAAAAACCGCCGCACTCCGATCACAACACACCACCGCTTCCCAAAAAACTTCCAAGAGCAAAAATACCCTGAACATCCCGTCTCTCGGAACCAAAGCAAAAATCGAAGCAGTCGGATTGACGGCAACCGGCAACATGAACGCTCCCGTGAATGCAAAAAAAGTCGGCTGGTACAAATTCGGCCCCCGGCCCGGCCAAATCGGGAACGCGGTGATCGACGGTCACCTGGACACCTACACCACTTCGTCCGGAGTCTTCAAAAACCTGAATCAACTCAAAACCGGAGACGACGTCTACGTCGCAACCGCGCAAAATCAGATGCTTCACTTCAAAGTGAACCACGCGGAAACCTACAACGCCGCAGACGCCCCACTCCAAACCATTTTCGGTTCCTCGGACAAAGCACACCTCAACCTCATCACGTGCACAGGCGCATGGGACCCCAAATCCCACCAATACACCCAAAGACTCGTCGTCTACACGGATCTGGCACAATAGATTTCCTAAGAAACAATGAAAGCCCCAGGAGAAATCCCGGGGCTTTTTTGTAGTCCTAAATAATTCCTGGCTTAATCAAGCCCATATTCCAAGTAATTGCCCAGCTCAAGATCATCAATAATCAACCCCAAATTCCTCTCCAGGGATTTCTGGAATTTCGGATTTTTTATCGTCATATTTACACCAATATGTTTGTCTTTTTTCATCCGAATCATCACCAGGACAGATTTTTCCTTCCCAATTTTCAACAAAAATAACGCCCTCCCCGCTCCGCCGGTGCTGGTCAGATAAATTTTGCATAATGAAGTTGCTGGAATTTTGAAAGAACTTTTTATATTATCCCCCAGCCCCCGCAGCGATTTTCTTGCTGCATCCTTAATTATTTCCAAATCGAAAATCTTCTTTTGTGGCTCAAATTCAGCCTTATCAATTCCATCTGTAATAATAAGTTTCACTTTTTCTTGTTTTTAGACAGTAATTTGCCGATTTTATCCATTTTTTTCTGGATTGAAGGAGTGACCTCGACCACCTCAGGTTCTCCAATCACAATCCGGGGCGATTTAACAAAATTTTCCAGCGCGACAGTGACAACCAAAGTAAGCGGAACCCCCAACTTTTCCGCCTGGCTGAAAGCCTTGTTTTTCAAATCCTCCTTAATGCGAACGGTTAAAGTAGTCATAGTGATGAAGTTAAAGAATCTCCAACATTAGTATAATGCACTAACAATGTTAGTGCAAAGCTCAATTCTTCAACTTCCTGCAATTTATACCACAAAGAAATGAAATAATTTTAAATTTTTCCTAAATTATTTCTAAACTGAGTTAGCGACACAAAGGCGTAGGCATGCCACACAGCTCAATACCTCGCAACAACAAACTTTCCATCAGGCCTGAACCCAATCGCCTCATAAACTTTTTGAGCGGCAACGTTTTCATCATCGGTAAAAAGCAAAGCATATGGCAATCCCTGATCAAAAAAGTGCCGGCAAAGCTTGCTCACCACGCGCTTGGCGTAGCCCTTGCCGCGATATTCCTGAGCGGTACCCACGCCGCCGATTTGAAAATATTGCTTTGATGTCCCCTGCACATTAGCTTTGGATACGATTTTCCCATCCACCTTGAGAATGAAAGTTTCCCGGAGGTTGATGCGTTCACGTTCAATTTTTTGAATTGGTTTCCCCAAATTCCGCCCATGAATGGAACGCTCAAAAAGAACAATTTCATCAACGTCTTCTTCAAAAGGCGTGATTTCTTGCCCCGTTGAAAAGTCGTGGAAATGAGCCAAATCCAGAATAAACACCGTCTGCTGGCTGACAATTTTTGGTTTAATCCGATGCACTGTTTCTAAACGCTCAACAATCACATCGGCATATTCCTTAAAGCAAGGCACGAACTCAATGGTATTTCCTTCTCGAACGGCATAATCAGTCAGGGTTTTAATAACTTCAGGATCATGCGCACTCACCACAAAGCTCCCCCACCGTTTAAAAAAGGTGGCAAGCCCGAGCAGCCGATCATTTTCAAAAAAACCATAAAAACAGTTGGACTCAAAAGGTTTTTTGTAGATGTCAAAGGCCCCGATCACAAATAAATTTTCTCTTTCCCGAAGATAAACAAAATCCAGAACAAGTCTGATATCATTTTCTTTAAGCTTACGAATCATAAATGCATTTTAGCACAAACGCACTTTGACAAAATCAAATAAACAGTTATCATGCCGCGCCAATTCATCATTTTATGGAAAATTTAACTCCCAAACCATTATCGGAATCGGAAGCAAAAAAACTTCTCTCAAACAAACCGGAAATCGCGGGCGCCATCCGGAGTTATCTGGGCCACGAAAATGTTCGTGAACTGGTGGCTGCTGTGACAAGCCAGGAAGTTATTGATCTCGATATGATCTTTCTGACCGGCCAGCTCACGTCCGAAGAACTTTTTCAGTACACAAAAATTCTGCCGGAATTTGACCAGGCCAAGAGGAAAATTTTTGAAGCGGTGAAAAAAATGATGGCAAAATTGAAGACTGAAATGCAGAAGTGCAAAAACGGCGATGATGTCAGGAAAACTTTCAAAACCGGGATAAACAGCATCATTAAGCTGAAAATGGCTTTGACCTTGGGGAATGTAAGAAACCCTCCCCAAATGTACAGACACAATCTATTGTTAAATTTTTATGAAATAAGTCAGGTTGAATTATTTGAAATTCTCTATGATTTCATTAGAAAAAATAAAACCCCGGAGCTTGCAGAGGTGTGCAGGAACATATTCAAAGAAGGCGAATCAATCGCCCTGAATATTGAAAAAATGCCGGTGTTTCAACCGAAGGCTTATATCGAATCAAAAGTCGAGATATCAAATTTCCTGAAAAATCCGGTGTATCATTCAAGACTTGCAAACATAACAGGAAAAGAGCAGTTGGATGATAAACAAAAAACACAACTGAAATCTGCAATGGAAAGAGGCCACGAAGCGATAGTCGCTCAGGCACAATACCGGACCATTGATTTTACAAAGTTCCCCTTCGAAGACGCGGAAATCGCGATTATATGCGAAGAAATGTATGGAGAAGAGAACAAGCAAGGATTCCGGCAAACGTGCGCGGTGGAAATTTGCCTGGATCCAAGGTACAAAGCCAAACAGCCCGAATTTTTCAACTCCCCGAGTGGATATCAGGCCGCTTGCTTCCATACCCGTCCTGGAGTCTTTCATTTTGTCCTCAATCGGATGTCCGGTGAACTATGCTATATGAGCCACCAAACAAAACCAATTTCCAACATCATGTCGGAAGACCAATATCTGGCCTTGAAGCGAACGATCTATAATTTAGTATTAAATTATCTGAAATCAAAAGAGCCGGACATCGACGATCTCTTTAAAAAACGGGAAGTAACAGCCACCCTCCGTGAACAAACCGAAGAAGCCGTCAAACAATCCCTCGCGGAAGAAAAACCGGAGCCGCCACGCCGCGCCGTCTCCGACCGGCCCGAACCCGCCTCTCCCGCCGAACCGGTTATCCCCACCTGGAACTACCAGCCCTGGGTACCGCCGACAACAGAATCGGTCCAGGCGATGGAAATCGAAGACGAACAACAAACCCACGACCGCAACATCGAATACCTCAAAAGGTTCAAAGGTATAAAAGGCAACAAAGTTCTCGCTGTCATCACAAGATTACTCGGCGAACCCGTCAGAATCAGCGGCAGCCACCACATCTTCACCAGCGCAAGAAACGGCATCTCCTACCCAATCCCGATCCACGGCACCGACGAGGTGAAATTCCAGGTCCTGCTGGCATCCTTGAAAAAATGGGGAGTAACACTGGAAGAATTCAACAACGAAATGTAAAGTAAAACCTGCTACTCCTTTGTTTGAGTAATTATGAATAAAAAACACCTCCTCCTTTTCTCGTTCCTGATGATAGGAACATTCCTCTTCGCGCAGCCGGCACTCTCAGCTGCGTCCGACGCCTGCCTCCCCCAATCCCCGTACGTTCCAAAAAACGTCGACCTGGCAAAAGTCCGCACCGCCTGGCTTTCCTGGTACAACGCCGCCCGCAAAGCCAACGGCCTCCCCGCGTACGCGTACGACCCAAACCTGGACCGCACCGCAACCCTCTGGTCCGACCTGGCCAAACAAAAAGGAAAAATCGCCCACAAACGCCCGGGCCAAACCGTCTATTACGACTACCAAAGAATGGTCTCCTGGTTCAAAACCCTCGGCCTCACCTTCCCAAACGTCAAAGGCATGACCTTCGTAGAAAACATCGGCTGGGACTATTACGGCTGCAGCGCCTCATCCGCCGACTGTACCGACCAGATGATCGCCTCCATCCAACACACCTACAACTTCTTCATCGGCGAAAAAAACAAAAAATACCGCGCCCACTACGACAGCATCATGGGCAAACAATTCAAAAAAATCGGCCTCGGCCTGGCCGTCGACTCCATCTCCAAAAAATACTACCTCACCGTCCACTACGCCACCGCCGTCACCGGCACCGCCAAAAACCCGGACGGAACGGACGTTCAAAGCTGCACAGAAAGTTAACAAAATCCAAAATTCCCCATGCTTCCTAAGATCAGAGAGGTCTGTAGTTTTAAGTTACGGCAGTTGAGAACAGCAGGGAAATGTGTTATAATAGTACGAAATTCCATAAAAAACCACCATGAAAAACAAAAAATTGTTGTACACAATTGGCGCCGTCGCCATCCTGACCGTCACGGTTGCGGCAGTCTATTTTTCAAACAGCACCCTCTTTTCAGGGATGCTTCAACTTCCACAAAGGATAACAACAACAAACACCCCGCCTTCGCCAGGCACTTCCTCCACAGCAATAAAAGCACTCCCGCTCCTTCAACAAATAAAATACATCGGGCAACTCCCAAATAATGATACTGGTGGAGCAGAGCAAATTGCTGATCATTATGCGGACATCCTCACCTGTACGGTAGGCAGCAATACGACACTGGTCCTTTCCACCAACGGAACGATTTCCGAACAGTGCAGTGTCACGGTAAATGCCTCGGTAACCACCACGATTTTTAAGGGTACCGATGCGCAAATTCAGGATCCCAATTACCAACCGGTCATCGTGAAAAAAATATCTCAAAACGTTCAGCAATCCAGCACATTCAGTCCAACGTGGGACGGGAAAGACAGTTATGATGTCCAAGTTGCTCCGGGACAATACACATTTGTCGTTGTCGCTCACGGCAGCAACACTCACGATTATTCACTGCAAACGTTCACGGTGGAACAATCGCCCGGTTCAACACCCTGCCCCTGAACGCAAACCTATTTTTCCAAACCCACCAGGTTCGTTTTGATAAACTTATGAATGGCACTCACCACCTGATCCTTAAATTGTGGCGGACTTTGCGCAACCCAAATGGCAAAATTGTACAGCTCCTGGTTGCCGACCTTAAGCCATTTTCCGGAATTCCCTAAAAACACGAATAACGTGGTGACGGCAATGCGCTTATTCCGATTTTGAAACGGATGATTTTTAATCATCAAATAAAACAGTATGGAAGCCTTTTCAATAAGCCCCGAATAGAGAGATTTTTTACCAAAGGTTTGGAAAGGAACAATCAGGCAACTCTCCAATACGTTCGGGAAACGCGTTTCAAAATCAGGAATCGGTTCGTCCCATTCCATGATTTTTTTGGCAAGCCGGTAAGCAATAAATTCAACTTCCTGAACGGTTAAAGGTTCATTCATCTCCCAAACGTTTAATGGTTTCACCATGATCCTGAATCACCCTATCCACGGATTTCGTAATCTTTTCTTTCGTTTTTTCATCCAGATTTTCCTCAAAAATAAAGCTCAAACTTTCATAAGGAATAATAAAATTTCTCCCGACTTTTTCCGCCTTAATCTCCCCGCTTTTAATTTTTTTAAAAACGGTCGTCCGGCTCACATGCAGCAACCCCGCAGCTTCAGTCGTAGAAAAATATTTTTTTTGGACAGGCTTTTGATTCATACCCAAAGGTTAACACATGTTAACAAACAATAAGAAGTTAACGAAATAGAAAAGCATTGGAGAAACAGGACAAAAAACCGAACATGGCACCATAAACTTTTCTACCAATTTTATTTACTCGATACAATCTCCAGCATGGATCTGATGGTTGCCAGCACCAGGTCTGGATTGGACTTCATAAGGTCGGCACAGACATGGCTTGGGGTGTCTGGATAAAAGACAGTGCGGCTCTCGTCCTTCCAGCCCATTAATTTAATGTATTCATCAAGCGAAACCGAAGTTACGACGATATAGTTTGCAGCTTTGGTTTTATCCAGTTCATCCGTCGCTTTCTTGTTATGCCCCTGTCCGGAGCTGAGAATGACGACATCTTCCATTGTTTGAAGAGCTGCCTGGAGCTCTCTTAATGGAGCGTACTCTTTTCGAGCATCCACGAGTTTTTGATCATTTTCCTCAATCGAATGCACGGCGCAATAGCAATGTGCCACATCCTTCTGGTTGCCATTGGTAAACTCACCAACCATCTCCGCGGTATTGAAATTATTTTTTGAAACTGCTCCCTGACAAACAGGTTTTTGGCTTGTATCTAAATTAATAGATGCCTGCAATTTTTTCTTCAGCAGCTCGGTTTGGGCCATCTCATCTTTAGTGGAAGTTCCGATTGGCGGTAAATCTTTCCCGAAAACCGACAGCAGAATTATGTATGCCGGGAATTCGGTGGTTGCGACTAATTTTCTGCCGGCTTCAATTCTTTGGTCCAGATCTTTTATCTGCATCAGCTGTCTAAGTATCGGCAGGGGCTGTAATTCATGGTCAGTTCCAATATCAAGCCGGTCTTTTTCTTTCAGCCATGCTTCAAGAGCAATAGGCATTCCCCCGAATTTTCTCATCAGGTCAACAACAATTTGATAAATTTCAGTATGAATAATATTTGCGATTTTACCTTCATTGGGATTCATTCCGCTCACCCCCGTACTGGGTTTGTGCACTTCAGGTAAAAAAATCACAGTTTTTTGAACGCCCGGGAAAAAATTTTTCCTTTGAATGAATCCTGCTTCACTTGGAGGAGTGTAGTGAGCAAGATTTTCAGGAGTCTGGTCGAGTTGAGGAATTTTTTGAGGAACAATTGATGCGGACGGCGTAGTTTTTGGGGCATGATCTTTATTGACGGCGCGAAAAGTCAATAAAGTCGCCGCAGCGATTACCCCGATAATGGGTATTATTTTAGACCGGGAAATTTTCTCAGCAGTTCTTTTCGGTGCCGCAGATGGTTTTTTAAGAGCAGTTAGTTGTTTTTCTCTCATAGAGATTTATATATAGAGCATAATCCATTTTTGTCAATGGCCGGGGGTTATAACGATCTGGGGATTTCGCTTCGAAATACAATATTAGTTCCGCGGTTCCACATGTTCAGGTTTATGGACAGAGCCGAAAGATTCATGAAATAATTGGGGCAGGAAGTAGCAACCTGAAAGATAAAACAGGGTCTTTTCACTCAAACTTCCCACAAGGCACTCGCAAATTTGATATCTTTTTGCTATATTATTTGCGAGTACTCATTAAGAAGACCCCATGGCTAAACAAAAACAGTTCATTATTCGTATGGATGAAGAATTGTACGAAAAAGTAAAATATAAATGCAAAGTACATTTTGGCATTGGCATCACTCCTCTCATCAAAATATTTTTAACGTCATTTATTACACAAAAGGGGGTTGGTTTTTATGTCGGCGACAATGATTTATGTCAACTTTTCAATCAATGGCTCAGTAAAAAGTACATGGAAATAGGCAGGAAAGGGCTTACCCCTCTCCCAGGTCCCAGACTTAAGGATTTATATGAGCTAAATCCCGTACCCCGCAGCCGGACATGGCGGAACGGAGGGGACTCGAACCCCCGACCTCCACAGTGACAGTGTGGCGTTCTAACCAGCTGAACTACCGCTCCCAATGTTTACACCTGTCCCGCCTTGTCCGGTTCGCTAAAGTGTTGTCACCAAAGCCAACCTGGACCCGAAAATGAAAATTGTCACGAATTGCCCGCCAATAATAATAAACAAGCCGCTTTTTGGCAAGCCAATCTTTATTATATGATATAGTTGAAGAGGTAGCCGCCGCCCACCCTTAACGCCTCATACCACTCCCCCAATGCGCATCGGCATCGACTGCAGAATGTACTCCTCCCGTTTTACCGGCATCGGCCGGTATGTTTATGAACTCACGGAAAATCTTTTCCGCGCGGACACGCAAAACGAATATGTACTGTTTTTCAACGAACCGGAATTTTCCCACTTCACCCCGCCCCCCGGTAAAGAAAGCAGAGTGAAAAAAGTCCTGGTCAACGCCCCGCATTATTCTCTGGCCGAACAGACAAAATTCCTTCGCATCCTCAAAAAAGAAAAACTCGACCTCATGCATTTCACGCATTTCAACGCCCCGATTTTGTACCGCCGTCCGTCCGTCGTCACCATCCACGACCTCACGCTTTCATTTTATCCCGGCAGGAAAATGGCTTCGCCGGTGCACCGTTTCGCTTACCACGTCACCATCAGATCCGCGGTCACGAAAGCCAAAAAGATCATCGCCGTCTCGCAGAACACCAAAAAAGATCTCCAGAATATTTTCAAAATTCCCGACGAAAAAATCTCGGTGATTTACGAAGGCGTTCACGAAAAATTCCATCCGGTTCACGATCAGGTCGATCAAAGAAATGTCGAAACCGTACGCCAAAAATACCGCCTCCCCAAGCCATATCTCCTCTACACCGGCGTCTGGCGCAGCCACAAAAATCTGCCAAATTTGCTGCAGGCTTTTCACATCCTCAAAAACGACTACGGCTACGACGGCAGCCTGGTCATCACCGGCCGCCCCGACCCCATGTACGCCACCGAACTCGAAGAACAAACCCTCTCCCTCAAACTCGAAGACGACGTCATCTTCACCGGCCTCGTCGAAGAAAAAGACCTCGTCCCGCTCTACAACGGCGCGTTCATCCATATTTTTCCTTCCTTATATGAAGGTTTCGGCCTCCCGCCGCTGGAGGCCATGCAGTGCGGCGTCCCGGTCGTAGCCTCAAACATCTCCTCCATCCCGGAAGTCTGCGGGAAAGGCAACGCCGTATTTTTTGACCCGAACAACCCGGAAGACATGGCCGAAAAAATCTTCGACGTCGTCAGCCACACATCGCTGCGCGAAAAACTCATTGCCAACGGCCTCCAAAGAGTGAAACAATTCTCCTGGAAAACCATGGCCGAAGAAACCCTGGCAGTTTATAACAACATCAATGACGGACAGCATTGAACAACAAGGCCCTTACCGCGAACCGGCAGAAAAAAGGACCAGATTCCCGGATTTGGTCATGGAAATTGAAAAACAGTTGAATGCAAAAATTGAGGCTGAAAAACGGCAATTAGTTGAAATCAAAGCCAGGGAAAGCGGTCGAAACCTTACAAAAAAAGAAAAAGAAAATATTTATTATTGTTCTATTTCTTGCGAGCATATCAAGATTCAGAACATTTCTCATGGGGTAGTCAGACAAATTGATCATATTCTTAAAGCACTTGAGGTCGATTTTTCTATTATGCACAGGTTAGAGAGTGTAAGAATTTTGGTGAGGGAAGAAGTATTTGCTCTGATGTTGAGCAAAGAGCGGGCCGACGCTTTATCTAAACTATTGAAAGATCCCCGTACCCAAAATGCCGAATTCATCGCCGCCAGCTATCTGAACAGCCTGATTTAGTTTTTCACTCGCCCAATAATCCCCATGTTTGACGCCTTCCAAAAATTCTTAAACAAAGCCGCCGCGGAATATAATTTCACCAAACAGCTCCGCGCCGTGCAGATTTGCCAGGAATTCCGCAGCCTTTCCAAAACCCTGCTCCCCGGTGAAGCCGCCGCGCAAACCTTCCCAAAATCGTACGACGGCAAAACCCTCGTCATCGGAGTCATGAACTCCGCCGGAGCGCAGCATTTAGCCATGCAAAAGCATCAGATTCTCGAGGCGATCAACAAAAAATACGGCCCAACCACAGTCCAGAACATCCGCATAGAAATGTCGGAAAAACTGCCCGATACGCTCAACGAGTAGAACCGTCAGCCAAAAACGGCTTTTAAAACCTTGACATTCCTCTTTCCTGCGCTAAACTAAAGCCACTTTTACTCCATTATTTTGTCAAAAACGTGTTAAGAATCAGACTCACCCGCACCGGCCGCACCAAACAGGAATCATTCCGTATTGTTGTAGCAGAACATGCACGCCCCGTGAAAGGAAAATTCATTGAAGTAATCGGCCACTACATGCCGGCAAAACCTTTAAAACCTCTCGAAATCCAGAAGGACCGCGTGGAATACTGGATGGGCAAAGGCGCACAGCCATCAGGCAGCGTTGCCGCTCTGTTGAAGAAAAACGGCATGCAAAACATGGAAAAATATCTCGAAAAACGTATGAAGGACATCAAAAAGAAGAGCGAAATGGAAAAGGATGCAGCTGCAGCTAAAGCCGCTCCCACACCCGTAGCGGCAGCGAAGGGTGCTAGCCAGTAAACGTTCTCGCGAAGCGAGAAAAACCCGAAGCGACCAAAGGAAGCGGAGGCTTTAAGCTTCCACAGCAGTCAACAAAAATCTAACTCCTCATCCACCCTTTTATGAATGATACGAAAGACTTTTCCCAGGGTTCGGACCGTGATTTTGTCGAATACATTGTCAAACAGATAGTTCTTCACCCTGACGACGTGGAAGTGGTGCGCACGGTTGATGAAATGGGCGTGCTGATTACTTTGAAAGTGAATAAGGAAGACATGGGGAAAATCATCGGCAAAAGCGGACAAACGGCAAAATCGCTCCGCATACTTTTGCGCGTCATTGGTTCAAAAAACAACGCCCGCGTAAACCTCAAAATCGTCGAACCGGACGGCACGGAAGTGAGTGAAGCCTCCAGCGACGCGAACCCCCAATTCTCGATTTAATCCTCAATTCTTAATTCAATCCACCCATGGCAGATATCCCGGCAAATTCTATCCTCGGTGCGGCGGCACGTTACGACGTCGTTGAAATCATCAATAAAGGTTTGGCGTATGCCATAATAATTGCCGGTTTTCTTTCCGTGATTTTTATTTTTGTCGGAGGCATTTCCTTCATCCTCTCCGGCGGGCAGGAAGACAAAATAAAGCAGGCGGTGAGCACCATCCGCTATGCGATCATCGGCCTGGTCATCACCATTCTGTCCGTCGTGATCGTCGGAACCATCGGCAGAATCATCGGTTTGGACATCATCAAATACATCAACTTCAACGACATCATCAACAACATCACCAACCTTGGCAGCAGTGTGAGCGGCGGGGGAAGCCAGTCATTGAGTTAACGAACATTGAGGATACCCCTTATAATGTGCTGCCAATCATACGGAAAGCGATACGTTTCGCAAGCCCGCACCACCGCGGCAAAAACGCCCCATGGCCCTTTTTCCGCATAAGTAAAACTGTTCCCCTTTTCCTCGATGGCATTGTAGTTTGAAAGCATCACGGATTTTTCATGCCCCACCGGCACCACACCCTTGTCAAAAAGCGCGTTGAGCGTCGCCTGCTTTTCATCAAAAACAACGGCCATGTCCGCGCCAATCAGAAAATTATCCAGTTTTGGAGCATTCCGGCCGCTTTCCGGATTGAACCAGAAAAATTTTCCGGAATGATGTCTGGCAATTTCCCCCGGCTCCTCCTCGCTCACCACCACCACGAGAACGGGCAAAACCAAAAGCCCCTCCAAAAGATTATGCACCAGCTCATGATTGGACTTTTCCTTGGTAGTGAAAATAATCAAAAGCGGTTCCTCCGAGCATACGGTGCGAGGGCTCAGGCGTGTGGCTTCCCGCCTTAAGGGCGGGATTCCGACCATAGCGCGGGAGGGGCTGCCACCACCTGAGCGTAAGAATAAATCGCCGCGCCAGCACTCATCAATGAGATGTTTCTTGGCGGACTTTTTCTGGTCCAAAAGTTTTTGCAAATCGCTGCGTCCCATGGGGTTCGGGAACAATAAAATTCTTAATATTATAGCAAAAAATGGCTTAAAATGCTATGCTCCGCCCGTATGAAAAAACTGCTTCTTATTGACGGAAACGCCATTTTCCATCGCGCTTTCCATGCCCTTCCGCTTTTTAAGACCAAATCCGGCGAGTATACAAACGCCGTTTATGGCTTTCTGAAGATGTTTATTGAGATTGTCACCCGTGAAAAACCGGAATACGTCGCCGTGGCGTTTGACCGCGCCGCCCCAACCTTCCGCCACGTGGAATATAAGGAATACAAAGCCACCCGCGCCGCCCCTCCGGAAGAACTCTACCCCCAGCTCCCGCGTCTGAAGGAAGTCCTGGAAACCTTCAACATCCAAATGTTCGAACTGGACGGTTACGAAGCCGACGACATCATCGGAACCATTGCCGAAATCGCCGGAAAAGATCCCGAAATCCTCACCCTCATTCTCACCGGCGACCGCGACGCACTGCAACTGGTGACCCCAAAAACCTGGGTCGTTGCCCCGGTGAAAGGCGTTTCCGAAGTCATCGAATACACCCCGGAAATGGTCAAAGAAAAAACAGGACTCAACCCCAACCAGATCGTTGACTACAAATCCCTCAAGGGCGACGCCTCGGACAACATCAAAGGCGTCCCAGGCATCGGCGAAAAAACCGCCGTCGAACTCCTTCAAAAATACGAACACCTCGAAGGAATCTACAAACACCTGAACGAACTCACCCCCGGCCAGCGCAAAAAACTGGAGGAGGGCGAAAAAGACGCGGAACAAAGCCGCCGCCTGGCCACCATCATCCGCAACGTCCCGATCGAAGTTCACCTGGAAGCCTGCCGCCTCATCCGCGCAACGCACGAGAAAGCCAAAAAACTCTTCGAAACTCTGGAATTCAAAGGCCTGCTCAAACTGCTCGACACCCTCAAAGAACTGGTCGAACCGGAAGAGAAAGCACAGCAAAGTATGTTCTAACGCCTTCCCCAAGCCATTCCCAACATCTAAAATCTGTTGTCAAAAAGCCAATTCTGATCTAAACTGCTCTTTGCATCTTAATTCCATTCAATGGCAAAATCACGAGTCATAGCAAGTCTCGACATCGGCAGCTCCAAGATCAGAACCGTCGTCGGAAACCTTGAAGAAAAAGCACAAATCCCAAACATCATCGGCGTCGGTATCGCCCCTTCCACCGGCATGCGCAAAGGCGCCATTATTGACGTGGAAGAAACCATCAACTCCATTTCCGCTTCCCTTGAGGATGCGGAAAGAATGGCCGGCGAACCCATCAATCACGTCTTCCTCGGCATCGGTGGAACGCACATAGAATCCATCAATTCCAAGGGCGTTATTGCCGTATCCCACGCCGGCAACGAAATCACCGAAGAGGACGTGGACCGCGTTTTGGAAGCCGCGCAGGCCGTTTCCATCCCCGGCAACCGCCGCATACTCAGAATTATTCCAAAATCTTTCACCGTTGATGAACAGAAAGGCATCAAATATCCGGTCGGCATGACCGGCATCCGTTTGGAAGTTGACGCCCACATCATTACCGGGCTTGTTCCTGCGGTAAAAAACATCGAAAAATGCGTTCTCCAGGCCGGCGTGGACATTGACGACATTATTCCTTCGTGTCTTGCAAGTGCGGAAGCGGTCTTAAGCAAGCGCCAAAAGGAACTTGGGGTAGTCGTGGTGGACATCGGTTCCGGCGGCACTTCTCTTTGCGTTTTTGAAGAAGGAACAACATTGCACACCGCAGTCCTCCCCGTTGGCGGAGAAAACGTCACCAACGATATTGCCATCGGTCTGCGCACATCCATCGACACCGCCGAAAAAATCAAGATCGAATACGGCACCTGTCTGCCCGCGGACGTCAGCGAACGCGAAGTCATTGACCTCTCCCTGATGAGTAAAATCGACACGCAGAAAGTTTCCAAAAAACTCATGGCGGAAATTATTGAAGCCCGCTACCACGAAATTTTCATTCTTGTAAAAGACGAACTCGCCAAAATCCACCGCGACGGAATGTTGCCCGCCGGTGTTGTTTTGACTGGCGCAAGCGTCAAAATGCCTGGTACTATCGACTTGGCGCGTGAAACGCTCAACCTCCCCGTTCAAATCGGCTTCCCGCAAAATTTCGACGGCGTCGTGGACAAAATCGACGATCCGGCGTATGCCACAGCCATCGGCCTCATTTTATGGGGCAGCAGGCTGGAAAACCGCACGTACGGCTTCTCATTAAAAGGTTTAAGCCTCCGCAAAGCCATGGGAGGCATGAAAGACTGGTTCAAAGGGCTGTTCCCGTAAAAACTACAATATTTAATTGACAATAAATCAAAATTGCGATAATAATACTGTCCTTTTACTAATTATTAATTGTTAATTACTAATTAATATGGCAACCCCTCACCAACAGCACCAGCAACACCAGCAAAAAGATAATCTGCGCAACCTGTTTTCGGGAAGCAGCCAGCTCGGCAAAAAGACCCTCGAAGTTATTCCGGAAATGAATCCGGTGGCTTCCATTAAAGTCATTGGTGTTGGTGGAGGTGGTGGAAACGCCATCAACCGCATGATCAAGGCCAATCTCCGCGGAATTGAATTTATCGCCGTCAATACGGACGCCCAGGCTCTGTATCACTCGGAAGCTCCGATCAAAATCAACGTCGGCAAAGCAACAACCCGCGGTTTGGGTGCCGGAAGCAATCCGGACGTTGGCCGCCAGGCAGCCGAAGAAAACGCTGAAGAAATTCGTCAGGCTCTTGAAGGCGCAGACATGGTCTTCATCACCTGTGGTATGGGTGGAGGAACCGGTACGGGAGGCGCTCCGGTCATTGCCGAAATCGCCAAAGAAATGGGAATCCTTACGGTTGCCGTCGTGACCAGACCGTTCTCGTTTGAAGGTCACCGCCGCCGCCAACAGGCCGACGATGGTCTCGAGAATCTCAAGAGCAAAGTGGACACGCTCATCACCATCCCGAACGACAAAATCCTTTCAATCATCGACAAAAAAACTCCGATTACCGAAGCCTTCACGGTCGTGGACGACGTCTTGCGCCAGGGTGTTCAGGGCATCGCCGACCTTATTACCGTTCACGGCATGATCAACGTAGACTTTGCGGATGTGAAAACCGTCATGGAAAACGCCGGTTCAGCCTTGATGGGCATCGGTTACGGCACAGGCGAAAACCGCGCCGTGGAAGCCGCAAAAGCCGCCATCGAATCACCACTCCTTGAACTTTCAATTGACGGAGCAAAAGGCGTCCTCTTCAACGTCACCGGCGGAAACGACCTCTCCATGTTCGAGGTGGACGAAGCCGCAAGAATCATCACCGAAGCGGCAGATCCGGAAGCCAACATCATTTTCGGCGCCGTCATCAACGACTCCTACACCGGCGAAGTCAAAATCACCGTCGTCGCCACCGGCTTCGACGACACCCCGCGCGAACGCCCAAGCATCCTGCGCCAGCACATGTCCCTGAACAGCCAAAGCGGCAACAGCGTCTCCGCCACCCCAAACAGCGCCGGCCAATCTCTAAAATCCACCGACAACGAACTCGACATACCGGCGTTCATTCGCAAGAAGATGAACTAGCACACACGAGCGAAATCCATATCTCAAACAATATAAAGAGCCCCACGTATTATTTCGGGGTGGCCACTACGTCTGCCTCACCCCCCTGAAAAGTGGCAGAGAGATCATAATGTTTATCGTCCCGATGGGTAGTATTGAAACTTAAAGAAAACTTCCTCCCGGCCAATAACTCTAAGGTTGGCGCTGCCCCATTTAAATTTGGACACTGAACACTGACCTGATTCAAATGCGCAGTATCGTTCATATAACGAAACACAAAATTCGAAAGATTCTGTGCATTATCTTTCACTGAAGCATCTCCACTATTATATGAGGATGCCGCATCAACCAAAAACTT
>Ga0315281_10006446_pt1 | contig 16685 bp, 19 predicted proteins | sample YL17G07_0_MG_FD_204540 | JGI IMG/M metagenome (GOLD analysis project Ga0315281, IMG submission 204540) | Sediment microbial communities from Yellowstone Lake, YNP, Wyoming, USA - YL17G07_0 | ecosystem: Environmental > Aquatic > Freshwater > Lake > Sediment | place: USA: Wyoming | collected...
CCGCTGAAGACGCTGTGGATCCCTTTGTAAGGGTCTCTCCTTAATTTTTTTATCCCCTCGATGATGAACTCTTCTTCAGAAAGGGATCGGCTCCCGGGATCCAATATCAATTGGATGATCTCTTCAGCTGAAGGTCTCTTTGGAGCCTCTCCAGGAAGGAAAAGCATTGCTCCTCCTTTAAAAGGTCTCGTCTCTAACTTTCCCTCAGCAGCCAATCTGGAAGTGGCCTCTACGGGATTAGTCCCGAAATATTTTCTGAAGGCCTCATTAAATCCACTGTAGACGCTGTGGATTCCCCGGAATGGCTCTTTTCTCAATTTTTTAATCGCCTGGAGAACAAATTCTTCTTCTGTCAGCTTCCTTTCCTCTTCCATAGGCCACCTCCGCCCCTATTCTCTCCCCTGTCCATGGCAGATTTAGGGGTTGAAAGATTAGAGAATTTTAATCTTTTTTTAATCTTCTTTTAATGTGAATAGTGTATAGTAGTAACCAAGATAAAAACTCTTTCCTCCTCGTTAACCCTCTTTCCCCAAAAGAATCCACCGAGCTCATTGAGCTCGGTGGATTCTTTTATTCCCGATGATGAGATATCGCTTCATTCACACTCTCCTTGCCAGTTAGAAAATGAATCTCCTAAAAATTTTCCCCTCCCCTGGCGGGAGGGGATTCACCCTGTTAGATGGAACGTTTCCTGGATAACAGGGCTGAATAGAGAACCTTATCTAACAGGGTAAAGGAGAGGGGACCAAATTTAACTATCCACCCCCACCCACACCCTTCCCCATCAAGTCTGCCTGCGGTAGGCAGGGGGGAGGGGATGTGTTGATAATCAAGAAACCTTTAAGGCATCTCGAAGTTCCCGGGTGAGAAATTCTACCGTCCCCCGAGTTCCTCCTGCCAATTTTCTCCGCCACTCTCCCTCTGTCTCGAACCGGCCTTCTCCAATCCTCTCACCCCAGGGTTTGATCGCCTCCCGAATGCCAAAATAGTCGAAGGAATCATTTTTCAATTCCTTCGATCGCGCCATGACATCTGGGCTCACGTGAATAAAGGCCCGGAGGGCTGCTCCAGTTTTAATGCTGTATTTCCGGCCTGCCCAAGCCTTTGGGAAGACTGCCAGAATTGCCTTGAAGTAGTTGAGAAAAAATCGTTTTCCGTTCTGCTCAAATTCCTTGAATCGCTCCTTCCCTCCAAGTTTCTCGATGTTACTAAAAAGCTCTACCATCTCATCGGCCAGGGAGGCCTGGGAAACCCTGCCCTTCCCGACACCCAATATTTTGATCTCTCCCCTCAAGGGAGAACTCTCCTCCTCATTGAGTTCACGAATGATGTCATGGGCCAATGCCTGATATCGGTCGGTATAAAGCCTTCGACCCGCCAACGAAATCAGATGGGAGGGATTGAGTCGGGTGTGTTTGGCATTGATCGTGACAAAAAGCTCGACGGTCTGGCGAGGATCCAGGGAGTCGAAGAGAACGGCAGGAACGTCAATCTCCACATCTTTTTCGGTTTGAGCGCTGAGGGCTAATAGCCGGTGCTGACCATCCAGACACCGCAGGATTCCAGTCTCTTCTGGAATCTGAAGCATCCCCAGGTTGGGATTTTTCCCGACGGGTGTAAATTTCAGCCGCTTCTCTGTAATCATGATCACGGCTCCTGGGATAGCAGGCAAATTTCGGGCCTCCTGACAGTCCAAATAATATTGGACCAATTCACGAATCTTCTTCCGAATCATCGGCCTCTGAAAGGCCGCCTCGCTTCTCCCGATCCGTTTCTCCAGCAACTCCCAGTTGATGGCCGAGGTTTTCCCGGCTCTCCGTCGCTTCTCCTCCTCCCCTACGGTTGGATAATTTAATACTTCAAATCTAACCAACTTCTGAATATCCCCAGATGCAAAAGAAGTCTGATAGAACTCCACTCCGAATTGTCTCAACTTATGGGCTGGGACAGTAATCATGATCCACCACCTCCTTCTATTTTGAAAGTGGAAAGTTGAATGTGGATAGTGGATTTAGAAGAAAAAGCCACCCTCTACTCTCCACCTTCAACCCTCCAATGTATTATAGATACCAAAATTTCTATGCCTAAACAAGCGATTTTTATTAACCTTTCTATTGATTTTAGGGTGGTCGTCTGTTAATTTAAAATTATATTCACCCTTTCTTTTGAAGGAATTGAGCTAATCATTCAAGGAGGTGTTGGATGAAGAAGAGATTATTTATAGTTTCCTCACTCATTTTTTTCATGGTCGGGGTATTCGCAACATTGGCCAGGCCTGTGGATGCCCCCAGGATGACAAAAGATGAACTCAAGGCAATGATGGGCAACCCTGATTTGGTCATCATAGATGTCCGTTTGGGCAAGGACTGGACAGATAGTGATTTGAAAATTAAAGGTGCTGTTCGAGAAGAGTCCGAAGCCTTTGAATCCTGGGCAAAAAAGTATCCCAAGGATAAGACCCTCGTTTTCTATTGCACCTGACCTTCAGAAGGCACCAGTGCCAGGGTGGCACAAAAGCTGATGGAAATGGGATACACCAAGGTTTATGCCCTCAAAGGCGGCTGGCGGGAATGGCTTAATGCCAATGACCCAACAGAAAAAAAGTGAGCCTTTATCTCTCACCTATTATCCTCAACGCAGGGGATCCATCTCATATCTCATTGGATCAACCCATCGACATCGCCTTAACTCTCGCGATGGCTGACCTAAAAGCACGGTTCATTGACCCGGAGAAAGGCGTGGTCCATTATAAGGCGATCCGTGGCTCTAAGGAGTTTGAAAGATATAAAAACCTCACAAAAGGATTGCGTTCATTTGATCTACACTCCCTTCAGGAACGGAATCATAGACTCCCTTTCTGGATTAATATTTACAATACAGCGGTGATTCACGGGGTGATCGAACTGGGTCTCGAGAAATCTGTCAAGGAGGTTTCTGGATTTTTTGATCGTGTGAGGTACGAAATTGGAGGCCTTCGGTTTTCCCTCAACGAGATGGAACATGGCATTCTCCGAGGAAATCGGAGACCCCCCTATGGATTCCTGAAACCATTCCGAAGAGAAGATCCAAGAATGGAGGTTACCATCATTCCTCTGGACCCGAGGATTCACTTTGCACTGGTTTGTGGCGCCAGATCGTGCCCGCCCATTGGCTTTTACGAAGCCGAACAGATCGATTTCCAGCTCCAACTCGCTGCCGAGAGTTTTATCAACAGCTCCCAAGTAAAGATTCTCCAGCAGGAAGGAACTGTTCTTATTTCAAAGATCTTTAAATGGTATAAATCTGATTTTGGAGGAAGCGATAGCACATTGATTGACCTCCTCCTCAAATTCCTCGACGAAGGAAAGAAGAAGACTTTCTTACAGCAGAACAGAGATCGTCTTCAGATCCGATACCAACCCTACGACTGGAATTTAAATCAGTGAAGCTCCCCGCCCACAAAGCGGGGCTTCACGGATAGCCGAGGCTTTCCCTGCCTGCCGCAGGCAGGCAGCCTCGGGGAAAATGCAATGCAGGACAAGAATGTCCTGCCTATCGATTTTTTAAACCCCTGCATTCATCCTTGCGGGGAATTCTGCAGCATTTTCGTAGTATAACAGAGAGGCAATGAAATGAAAAGAATCTGCTCGATTCTGATATTTTTTACGTTTTCCCTAACCCTATTCATGTCTCAATCTTTTTCACAAGGAGTTCGATACAAAAAATTCTCGTCCGAGGAGGTCAAGAAGATGTCCGAACAACAAGCGATACTCCATACAAAATTAGGAGATATTACTTTAAAGTTCTTCCCTGAAGTGGCACCCAATCATGTGAATAGCTTCATCGAACTTTCTAAAAAAGGTTTTTACAATGGAACCACTTTCCACAGAGTGGTCCCCAAGTTTGTCATTCAAGGAGGGGATCCCAACTCGAAAAACCCTGACCGCTCACAACATGGTATGGGAGGTCCCGGTTATCAACTGAAAGCCGAATTTAACAACAAGCCCAATCGACGAGGGACGCTTTCTATGGCAAGGGCTGCCCATCCAGACAGCGCTGGCTCGCAGTTTTTTATCTGTGTGGCGGATGTTCCTTTTCTGGATGGGAAATATACCGTGTTTGGTGAGGTGGTGAAGGGAATGGAGGTCGTGGATAAAATCGTATCGCAACCCCGGGACGGAAACGATAACCCAATGGATAGAATAGAAATCACTGTTGACCTCATCAATGAATAAATACGATCAGAACGAGAAGAAGATGCCTTTTGAGGATGAATGGGGCCACGATCCCTCGGTTCAAAGTATGCGACGGGTCTTTTCATTTATGGAAGAGGCCCAGCAGGAATTATTGGGGCATCTGGATATCTCGCTTTTCGACCAGAGGCTCCGGCGTGGCCGTGAACAAGCTCTGGAACTTTTCGAGCAGACCTGGCCTCTGGCCGTCAGGAAGGGGATGACGATGAGTGAGAAGGATGCCGCTCCCCTTTATATTCACTGTTTAGCGCGGGCATTGAGTTTAGCTGGGGTTGAAATTCCTAAGGATTTGTTGCCAAGGGATGAGAAGATCATCCACTTTCTAAAAAAGGAACTGTTATGATCCGCCTTCGCTTATTCGGCCGCTGCCGTATCTATCACGATCCTGTAAGCCCTGTGCTTCGTGCCCCGGCACAAATCGGGTGGGAGGCATGGTTTAGAAGTATCGATTTAGTGACTCCTCAAGAGCTGAAGGGTGAGGAACTGCTTCTTCGTACACGGGGCTGGTGGACCGTGGAGCCAAAGGAGGTGGCGGAGGTAGTCAAAAAACATGGTCGGTTAATCGTGGGCGAAGGAGGAGAACTCATGGTGGAGTTTACCGACCCAAAGGCTGCCGAGGCACTTTCAAATGCCTTGTCAGAACGTTTCGCAGACCAGGTTCTGCTTTCTCCCTGATAGTTAGATGGAATATAAACGTTTTTAGTTTAGGGGTTAAGGTGAAGATGCCGGTTTTGTTAAAGGGTTATGTCGTTGGTATTTAGATGTTTAGCCTTAATCCTTTTCCACTCAACCAAACGGGCTTACTTGCCCTAACCTAAAGACGATTCTTATAGTTTGTGCCTGCCTACGGGAGGCAGGGGTAATGAGTCTAAGAGGAGGCCTTTGACATGAAAAATAGACCTTATCGAATTCATCGGAAGCGGCAACCTCAAAAGACAGGAGACTATCAATCTATTGAAGAGGCTCTTAAAAAATTAAAAAAAACCGATCCTCCATGGAGTGATTACAGAGAAGCCTCACTCAAGATACACGGCCTCATCTGTGCCAAATGCGGGAGAGAGTTTGATGAAAAGACAAGGCATCTCTTGACCGTCCACCACAAAGATGGAAATCACCTGAATAATCCTCCGGATGGTTCAAACTGGGAGAACCTATGTGTTTATTGCCATGATGATGAACACACCCGGGAACTTCTTGGGAAGTATTTAAGTGAAGGGAAGGAGTGAGCTGTGAGGAGGCCCAGCTTTTGATACTTAATATCTCACCAAGGGGGGCTTTTTAGAAAAGAAACTTCACAATTCAATGCGATTAAGGAGAGTGATTCCAGCATAATAACAGCAGCAGGCGTTATCAAAATTATTATCGAAGACCCTCTGCTTTCCATCCTGGAAGAGGATTCGAGCAAAACACATCCCGCCAGGTAAGTCAGAGGCCCATGTCTCGATGACAATCCCACCTCCCCAGGATTTAAACTTCTTATGAAACACCTTATCCCCGACACGAAGGTAAGCGTGCTTCTCACTCTTCGGCCTTTTTGCTGGAGACCCCTCTTCTCTTTTCTGGGGAAGGTTCTTCATCTCTGATGGACCCTCTTCTTTCTCTCCCATCTCCGATGAACCCAGAACCATTGATCAGGGTACTGCCGGATCATCGATTCAAGGGTCTGGTTGAAGAGTTGGGTATTGGCTTCCACATCCTTTTTGATATCACCGGTACGGATCAATTCGAGCGGTTTCTTGATCAGGAGACGATGGTTCTGAAACCCATTTCGAATCATGAAAACTGGTAAAACAGGAGCACCCGTCTTCATCGCCAAAACAGCTAAACCTGGAGTCGTTGGTGCTTTTCTCCCGAAAAAATCTGCCCATACCCCTTCGCTTCGTTTCGCCCTTTGATCAATCAAGATTCCGACCACACGATTTTGAGAAAGCGCCCGTATCACTTTCCGGCTCGCCTTTACATTGGAGATGACCTCAAGACCTGCCGCGTTTCTGATCTCTGTAATGAATTGATCCACCCACCTATTCTTTTTCATGGGCTTGGCAATCACCATGATCGGATTTCCGATCACCTTTGACATGAAACCCATTAATTCCCAATTCCCGAAATGCCCGATGAGGAGAAGCCCTCCTTTTTTCTTCTCAAGAAGCCTCAGCGCCTCATCAAGGCCTTCCACACTCACTTTTTTTTTAAAATCCTCCATACTCAGTCTGGGAATCCGGAAGAACTCCATGGCCATCATTCCAAGATTTTGGAAGGCTCTTCTGGCAACTCCTTGGATTTCACTTGCTGATTTCTCTTGACCAAAAGCGAGATAGAGATTCTGAAGGGCTACTTTTCGATGTTCCCAATCCAAGTAGTACCCTGCACTTCCTAATCGTCTTCCCATCCAGAGGGCAAAACCCTCTGGAAGAAGATTGATAAAGAAGCTGGACCCTTTAAGAAATACATATATGATGTAAGCGATCATTTTTTAGATTTTAGATTTCAGATTGGAATCTTTTTCCGCAATCCTCATTCCGAAATCCGAAATTTTTACTCCTCGCCCTGATAGGGAAGCGCTTCATCAATCAGCATCACAGGGATATCATCTTTAATGGGATAGAACAGGCGACAAGCTTTGCAGATCAAACCATCCCCTGATCGATTCAAAAAAATGTCTCCCTTACATTTCGGGCAGGCTAAAATTTCTAAGAGCTCTTTACTGATGGGCATTTTTTCTCCTCCTTTATTAGGAAATAAAACCTTGGTTTAAAGGTTAAGGTGACGATGCCCGTTTCGTCTTTAGGTTAAGTTTTGCCTGCCTGCGGTAGGCAGGCAAACGGGCTTCCTAACCCTGACCCATATCCTATTTGAAGCCGAGCCCTTCTTGTTGAAGAATCCACTGAATAGCCTCAAAGAGGTTTTCGGCCACATAATCAGGCCGGACCTTCCACTGGTCTCTGCAATATTCCCATTCTCCTTTTCCATATCCGGTGAGGACCAGGATCGCTTTGGCTCCGATTTGATGGGCAAATTCGATATCTCCCCCCCGATCCCCGACCATATAACTCTGGGAAGGGTCGAGATCCAATTCTTTCACGGCCTCTTCAATCAATCCCGTTGCTGGTTTTCGACATCGGCACTTCTGTCGATAAGGGGGAATCCCGATATCAGGATGATGGGGACAGTAATAGATTCCATCGAGATGCGCCCCCTCCCCCTTTAAGAGATCCTGCATCTTTTGGTGAACCTGATGAATCAAGGATTCCGGGAAATATCCTCTCGCCACACCAGACTGATTGGTGATCACCACCGCTTTCCATTCATGCTGGTTCAACAATCGAATGGCCTGAGCCACCCGGGGAAGAAGACGAAACCGTTCGAGATGGTTCACGTATCCCACTTCTTCATTGATGGTCCCATCCCGATCAAGAAATACTGCCCGATTTGCCATCATCATCCATTTTATTATACATCTCTTGAGATCGCATATCCAAACAAGTTATGGCGGATTTTAAATTCTAAACACGAAATCCCTGCCTGCGGTAGGCTTCGGTAGGCAGGCGAAATTCGAAACAAGCACGAATTTCCAAAATACAAATGACCTAAACAAAATCGTTTTGAATTTTGATATTTGGATTTGGGATTTGTTTCGGATTGATTCCTTCGGAATGCTTCGCGCGAGATTGGGATTTCGGATTTCTCTTGATTCCATCTCCTAATCTCCCTGTCCTTCCCATCGACTTAACTCAAACTTCTCTGGAGGGGTGAAACGTAAAAAGGACCGGTGAACCAACCAATCCCCCACGTTGTAATAAAGACATCTCCTTCCGTCTACCCACTCTTCAACCTCCTCCGGAAAATGGGAGTGGCCGAGGATGACGATCTCAAACCCTTCTAAAAACCTCTGATGGGCAAAGGCTTTGAAGGCTGTTGGGGGAGCGGGTTGGACATCGTCATGATATTTTTGATAACTCATGTCACTTAACTTTTGGGCGACTCGTCGAGAAATCCGAGGCCCTGCAAAATGGATGAGACGATAGGTCCATGAATTTTTGAGAATCCTTCGGAAGGTCCGATAAGTCCGCTGTTTTGGATTCGATAAATCTCCGTGAGCGATGTAAGCTCTCTTTCCTTCCAACCTTTCTTCACACCCATCGGGATAGACCTCAACCTCCATCCCGAATTGTTCGGAAAAGAAGGAATGGAGAAAAAAATCGTGGTTTCCCTCAAAATATTTAATTCGGATTCCCTCGTGATACAGACTTTGAAGCTTATGGAACACGGGAAGGTAGTCCGTGAAGGCAGAAGGTTTCTCTGTGAAGAAAAAATTTTTAAACCCAAAGAAGAATTCGAAAAGGTCTCCCAGGATCACCAGACGAGCGATCTGCTTTTTCTCTGAATCTAAGAACCTGAGAAACGCCTCCATGGATTCAGGGTCTCGTCCAGTGAAATGGGCATCGGAAACAAAGATCCAGTCCTTTCCAGAACGAGTCAAACCCAACCCTCACCTTCCAACGCCGCAATAATTAAAACCTGATCGCTTCATCTGATCCGGATCATAGACATTTCTCAGATCAACAAAGACCGGGCTTTTTACCAACTCTTTGATGCGTTGAAGATCCAAACGCCGAAATTGATTCCACTCTGTCACCAGGACCAAGGCATCCACTCCTCTGGCCACATCGTAAGCATCCCTCCCATACTCTATTTCTGGAAAAACCGTTTTGGCTTCCTCCATGGCTGCTGGATCAAAGGCCTTTACTTTGGCTCCCATGTCCAGAAGTCCCTGGATGATCACCATCGAAGAGGATTCCCGGATGTCGTTCGTGTTGGGCTTAAAGGAAAGGCCCAGAATCCCGATGGTCTTACCCTTAAGATCCCCCACCTTCTCCATGATCTTACTGATCATCCTCTTTTTTTGTTCGTCGTTCACTTTGATGACCGCGTCGAGAATTTTGAACGAATGCCCTCTCTCCTGGGCCATCCTCGAAAGGGCTCGGGTGTCCTTCGGGAAACAGGACCCTCCGTACCCCGGGCCCGGATGAAGAAATTTTTTCCCAATCCTTCCATCAAGACCCATGGCCCTCGCTACATGAATGACATCAGCCCCCATGACCTCACAGAGGTTGGCAATCTCATTGATAAAGCTCACTTTCGTCGCTAAAAAGGCATTGGCTGCGTATTTGATCATCTCGGCCGTTTCTAAAGAGGTGATGACAAAGGGAGTCTCAATGAGGTAGAGAGCGCTGTAAATGTCTTTCATGATGGCAATGGCCTGTTCGTTCTCTGCACCGATGGTGACCCGATCCGGCCGCATGAAATCTTCAATCGCGGATCCCTCCCTCTGAAATTCAGGATTGGACACGATATCGAAAGGAGTGGGACGGGCTTGATGGTCTTTGATCAATTGTTTCAGCCGGCGACAGGTCCCAACCGGAACCGTGGATTTCACCACCACCACCTTATAGCCATCCATGTATCGGGCGATCTCTTTGGCCACTTCTTCCACAAATTTAAGGTCGGCAGAACCATTGTCATTAGAAGGCGTTCCCACAGCAATGAAAATCACCAAGCTCGATGTCACCCCCTCCTCGATGCCCGTCGAGAAGGAAAGCCTTCCTTCCTTCATATTCTTCACCACGAGGTCTTCAAGCCCTGGCTCATGGATGGTCACTTTCCCCTGCTGGAGAAGCTCGATCTTTGGGCGATCGTTATCCACGCAAATCAGATTCATCCCAAATTCTGCCAAACAGGCTCCTGTCACCAATCCTACATAACCTGTGCCGACGATACAGATATTCATCGCCAACTTCCTCCTCTTCTCTTATCTCCCTTGACCACCTGGCTTGCCGATTGTCAGGCGATAGGTAGCAAGGTAATCCTTCAGAGCCTCGGACCAGGGGCGCAAAGCCAAGCCGGTCTCCTTTTTCAACTTCTGACAGTTGAGAACGGAATAAGAAGGCCGGGCCGCTGGACGGCCGAACTCCTTCGAAGAGATGGGAATCACCCTCACCTTACCCATCCCCAAAAGCTTCAAGATCGCTTGGCCAAAAGTATACCAAGTACAGAGATCACTGTTCGCGACATGGAAAATCCCTTGGGCGTCAAATTGAATCAGAACAGAAATGGCTTTGGCCAGATCGACGGTGTAAGTGGGTGACCCGATCTGATCGTTGACAATGGAAAGAACTCTTTTTTCTCTTGCCTGCTGGAGAATTGAGGTTACAAAATTTTTCCCATATCTTCCATAGAGCCATTGGGTCCGAATGATCAGGGCATCTTTCACCCATTCTTGAACATATTGCTCCCCCTTCAATTTGGAACGACCATAGACATTCAGGGGATGGGGGGAATCACTCTCCAAATAGGGTTCCCTTTTATTTCCATCGAAGACATAGTCGGTGCTCAGGTAAACCATTTTTGCCCGACATCTCGAGGCGGCCAGGGCCACATGCTTCGTTCCCTCTGCATTGACGGCAAAGGCCTTCTCTTCATCCAATTCACACCCATCTACATCCGTATAGGCAGCAATATGAACCACGATATCTGGTCGGAGTTTTTCAATTTTAAAGACGGTATCCTCTTCTTTTTGAATATCGATTTCTTCAATATCCCATCCGATGATTTCGTCATTGGGAAGAGAGGCATGGAGAACACCCATCAGATCTCTTCCCAGCATTCCCTTTGCTCCAATCACCAATAATATTCGTTTCATCTCATCTATCTTCAATTGAGGAATTCAGAAATTTAGGGATTTAGAAATTTAAGAATTTAATTCCTCAATTCCTAAATTCCTCAATTCTCAATTCCGTTTTAACGATCTTTATACATCCGGTTGTAATAGTCCAAATACTCCCCCGTCTTGATCTTTTTCCACCATTCCCGATGGGTCTGGTACCATTCCACGGTCAGGCCGATCCCCTCTTCAAAGGAGACAGAAGGTTTCCATCCCAACTCTCTCTCAATCTTAGAGAAGTCAATGGCATAACGACGATCATGGCCTGGCCGATCGGTGACAAACCGGATCAGCGAATGGGATTTTCCCAGCCGATCCAAAATAGTTTTTGCCACCGTCAAGTTTGGCTTCTCACTCCTCCCCCCTATATTGTAAATCTCCCCTTCTTTGCCTCGGTGCAACACCACATCTAACGCCCGACAGTGATCTTCGACATAAATCCAATCCCGAACATGCATCCCATCGCCATAAATGGGTAACTCCTTATCTTCGATGGCATTCGAAATCATCAATGGAACCAGTTTTTCGGGAAATTGATAAGGCCCATAATTATTGGAACATCGGGTGATGAGGGCGGGAATCCTATAAGTATGATGATAAGCCCTGACCAACATATCCGCTGCCGTTTTACTTGCGGAATAAGGGCTATTGGGCGCCAGGGGAGTTTCCTCAGTGAAAGCTCCGGTGTTGCCCAGGGAACCGTAGACCTCGTCGGTGGAGATATGAAGGAAACGGATCTGCTGTTTGGGGAAAATTTTCCGAACCGCTTCGAGAAGGACGGAGGTTCCAAGGACATTGGTTTTCATAAAGGCACTGGGATCTTCGATGGACCGGTCCACATGGGATTCAGCGGCGAAGTTAACGATGGCCTCCACGCCTTTGCTGATCAATTCTTCCATTCGAGGGGCATCGGTAATGTCCCCTCTGATGAAATGGTAACGGGGGGAATGAGAGAGATCGGAAAGGTTTTCTAAATTTCCGGCGTAGGTCAATTTATCGACGTTGATCAGAGAATAATCCGGGTAGGATTTTAAAAAATAACGGATGAAGTTGCTTCCGATGAACCCGCAACCACCTGTCACCAAGATTTTCATCTCTCACCCCGACCAATCCATTGCATGGGGCATGGTGCACAGCCCAAAGCGCACAGCGCCTAAAAGGGATGTTAAAGCCTCCCCTATCCGATGCCCATTTCCGAAACCATTCTGTTTGGAATTTTGGATATTGACCATTGGAATTTGTTTGTCATTTGACATTTGGAATTTGGTGCTTCTGATTATCCATCCTTTCTTGACCAATCATAAGGAACATCCCTCCCATGGGGTGGAAGGCGGTATTCATCTGGTCCGACGTAAACGTAGACCTCCGTTGGGACGTTGAGTATGATTGCTTCCTCCTCGCTGATGCATTTCCATCCATGATAGATCCCATTGGGCACTTGAACCAGCAGAGGGTTGTGGATTCCAATGAAGAACTCGTTAATCTCCCCTTTGGTCGGAGAACCTTCTCGCGGATCATAAAGGACCAGTTTGATCATCCCTTCAATGGCACAGATGTGATCGGTTTGGACCTTATGATAGTGCCAAGCCTTCACCACTTGGGGATAGGTGGTGGTGATATACACCTGGCCGAACTTCAGAAACAGGTCATCATCCGCCCTGAGGATCTCCATCACCCTTCCCCGTTCATCCGGGATCACCTTCAATAATTTCGTCCTCACCCCGTGTATCATCGCTCCCCTCCGGTAGACTTATTGTCTCTTTCTTAGTCCAACATCATCGGAATCAACAAACATCCTTAAAATCCGAAATCCGAATATCGCGCGAAGCATTCCGAAGGAATCAATCCGAAACAAATCCAAAATCCAAATATCAAAATTCAAAAAGATTTTGTTTAGGCCATTTGTATTTTGGAAATTCGTGCTTGTTTCGAAATTCGCCTGCCTACCGAAGCCTCGGCGTAGGCAGGGATTTCGTGCTTCGAATTTTAATAATTAAAGGTTATTGGAACCTGTTTTGGAAACCAATTGGTTTGCGCGAAGCAAGGACTCAAAAGTCCCTGCATCGGTCCACCACCCTTTTAAAATATCCCAGGTCATCAGCCCCTTTTCAATATACCGATTGTTCACATCGGTGATCTCTAATTCCCCTCGGTCAGAGGGCTTGAGGGTCTTGATGATGTTAAAAACCTCTTGATCAAAAAGATAGATTCCGATCACGGCATATTGGGATTTGGGTTCCTTGGGCTTCTCTTCAATCCGGACGATCCGATCTCCCTTCAACTCGGGGACTCCAAACCGCTTTGGATCAGGAACTTCTTTTAACAATATCTTGGCACCTTCTTTTTGTTTTCGAAAATTTTCTACTGCCTTTTGAATGTTTTTCTCAATGATGTTGTCTCCTAATACCACACAGATCTTCTCCCCTGAAGCGAAGAACTCTGCCAACCTAAGGGCTTCCGCAATGCCACCTTCTCCTTCTTGGTAGGTGTAGTTGATATGTTTGAGCCCGAACTCCTTTCCATTTCCCAACAACCTTAAAAAATCTCCGGCATTGTTTCCGCCCGTGACAATCAGGATGTCATCGATGCCAGCATTAATCAGGGTCTGAATCGGATAATAAATCATCGGTTTATCGTAGACAGGAAGAAGGTGCTTGTTGGTCACCTTTGTCAATGGGTGGAGTCGAGTTCCTAAACCTCCCGCCAAAATCACTCCTTTCATTTTTTACTCCTCCTGGGATGTTAACTATAAACTCATAAAATAGGGTTTGTGTCCCACCGAACCAATATTCAGCAAATTAAAATTGACCTGGTATTTCAGTTCCTTTTTCTGAGTGCCGTCCGGAGATCGACCGCGATTTTCGATGGCCAGCCCCACTGACCAGCATTGGGTCTGGTATTCCGCCCCGTAAATGCTTTCCACCATCCAGTGGTCCTTAAGACTATAGTGCATGGAACCATAAAGGTATAAAGAAGGAACTGTTTTGATCCGGGTATTCAGATTAATCTCTCTCACATTGTCCCGGGTGAACCGATAATCCATGAAAAAGACATCATTCCTCTTGTCTTTCAGGTAAAGGCCCGCATTGAAAATATCAAAAGTGCCCCGATAAGGGTTGAACTCGGAATCCCAGCGGGCTGAGACGTAAGGTCCGAAATTCCACCAGAGTTCTGACTGGATATTGGAAAAGGATCGCTCCTTCCCTTCTGAATCCAGAAAAGGATCCCCTAGACTGTAATTCTGAAAAATTTTTAACTTTGCATATTCTATGGCGCCGGAAGAAGTCCCCTCCGCCTTTCCCACCAGGCGTTGGGTAACCCCATAGGTGATCTGATTGGTATAGGGAATTCGGTCTACCTCATCGAAGATGGGGAGGCTGTTCTGATTTACCCGAGGGTTGTAGCTGTAGCTGATCGTGGGTTCAATCGTGTGCATCCATTTGGCCACTTTATAAAGGTTGGAGATCTTCGAAACCATCTCCCCGTCGTAGACCCGGTAAAATTCGGTCGACATCTCCATGTTTGCCTCAAGGATCTCTCTCGATTTCCACCCCTGGAATTTGCCGGTAGGATCATTGAAGGACCGGTAGAAGGTCTCTCTCAGCCCGACATCCGATTCAAACTTCAATACGTTGAAAAGCCTCATGGGATAGGAAATTCTTGGGAAGAGGTCTCCCCGGTACGCCTCAACACCCTTCTCGCGCCAGAAATTGGTATAGGAGGAAGCCAGGTCGAAGAAAAAAGGAGTTTTAAACAGGGATTGGGGATGTGCATAAAACTGGATCTGCGGAAGCTTCTGAACGGTTTCGTCGTTGCTCTCCTTGGTCAGATCATCGTACACGGCGCTCTGGGCTACGAGGCTAAATTGATCCCAGTTTTTTCCGCCGAAAAGAACCGATCTCAATTGTCTTGAGCTCCTTGAATCAATCTTTGCTCCTTCCGGGAGGTCTTCATCAAAATCTTTAAGGTATTTATGATCGCTCACATGATTGATATTCCCTTTGAGATAAAAATCATAGGGTAACTTCTGTTGGTGTTCGATGAAGAAGGCATAACGATCTTTATGGAGGACCTGGTCATCGATGAAGTAGAGGTTGGCCTTTCCCTTTGTCTCTTGGGTGAAGGCATAGCGATACTCCAGGCCTTCTTTAAATCCTCTGTCTCCCAACCAATCAAAATAAAAAGTGGCATCCATATTTTTTGCAAACGCCCAATAAAAACCGGTCTTAAATTCAGGACCATACTGATTGGAATAACCCACCTGGGGGATGAGAAAACCCGTTTGCCTTTCCTGCCTCACAGGAAAAGCACCCCAGGGGAAATAGAGAACCGGAATATCCTCAAGGTAGAAAATGGGCCCTTTGGCAATTCCCCATCCTCCCAGGGCCATCTCTTTCACTTCCAATTCCTTCACCGTAAATTTCCAGGGTGGCCGTTTCGCATCGCAGGTCGTCAATGAACCATTTCGTATACGATAATGGTTCTCCCCTAATTTCTCCGCCTCTTGGCCAGTGATATGAAAATTCTGATCCTTGATAAAGAGCTTGGCCTGATGAATCTTTCCTAATCGGGTCTCTAGATTGACTTCCAGGCGTTGACATTCAATGACATCTTCTCCCTCTCTTAATAAAACGTTTCCCCACGCCACCAATTCCTTGATCGCCATATTCAATTGGGCATGATCTGCCTTAAGAGAGAAATTTCCTCGATTCACTTCTACTTGTCCATGGGCCTCATAGGTTTGGGTCTCCCTTTCGTAGATGAGCTCATCGGCCTCAATGTCCACAGGTCCTTCTTCTTTCATCTCTTTCGGCGCGATCCCCTCCCCCCCCTTCGCATGAAGAGGAGAGAAATAGGCGACGATGAAAAGAAGAAAGAAGAAACTCAGAATGAACCGGTGATATCTCATGATCTTCCCTTGGATTGGAAATAGGCTCTGGCTTCTCCAACGGTATAGAGGGACCCCGTAATGCAGAGGAGGTCTTCTTTATGGGTCAGGGAGAGACCTCTCTCAATCGCCTCTTTGAGATCTTCTGCAATCTCCGCTTTTTTCTCATTCTGTCCCAATGCCTTTTTGAGCAACACGGGAGGAGTGGCCCGGTCCGTATGAGGTTTGGTGAGGATGATGTGATCAGCCAGGGGAGCGAGGAGATGAAGCATGGATCGGATGTCTTTGTCCTTCATGATTCCAATGAGAAGGATGAGATGCTGGTATTGGAATTCTTTCTCCAATGACTCCTTCAGGACAAGGGCTCCGGCTGGATTGTGAGCGCCGTCGAGGATCACCCCGGGAGAAGATGAAACCATCTCCAATCTTCCTGGCCAATCCACCTCCCTCACCCCTTCGACCATCGCCTCCGTGGAAACGCAATACCCCAAATCTTCTAAAACCTCCATCGCACCAAGTGCCGTGGTCGCATTGATGACCTGATGAAATCCTTTGAGATTGAGATGAATACCCCATAACTTTCGATTGAGACCTTCATAATCGAAATCCCTATCTTCTGCCCGGACATATAGAAAATCTTTCCCAACGCGATAATAGGGGGAGCCTTTTTCTTGACAGACCTTTGAAAAGAGGCGAAGCACCTGAGGTTGCGTGGCAGCCGTGATCAAGGGCCTTCCCTTCTTAATAATGCCCGCCTTCTCTCTGGCAATCTTCAAGATACTTCTGCCCAGATAGTCCTCATGGTCTTTGGCGATATTGGTGATGATGGAGATCAGTGGATCAA
>Ga0315281_10006447_pt1 | contig 16685 bp, 14 predicted proteins | sample YL17G07_0_MG_FD_204540 | JGI IMG/M metagenome (GOLD analysis project Ga0315281, IMG submission 204540) | Sediment microbial communities from Yellowstone Lake, YNP, Wyoming, USA - YL17G07_0 | ecosystem: Environmental > Aquatic > Freshwater > Lake > Sediment | place: USA: Wyoming | collected...
GGTCTCAATCAGTTCCTCTTTCAGATGGCGAACATCAGAGAACAATGTTCCTGGATTAGCGAGAATAAGGAGATGGCTACCGAACGTGCAAAAGCGATCGTAGGCGCCGCCGTGAAACGTGTGGTATTCCAGGAACCACTGGAAGTCAAGAAGGTCCCTGTCAATCCGAATGTTCTAGTTGTTGGAGGCGGCATCACCGGTATTGAGGCTGCGCTTCAAATCGCGGATTCCGGGAAGAAAGTCTACCTTGTCGAAAAGGAGCCGACGATTGGAGGCTACATGGCGCGTTTCGATAAGACTTTCCCAACTCTGGACTGTGCAGCCTGCATCCTTACACCGAAGATGGTCAACGTTGCTCAACATCCGAACATTGAGCTTCTCTCCTACAGCGACGTAACCGGCTTCTCAGGCTACGTTGGTAACTTCACGGCACGAATACGTAGACGCCCTCGGTACGTTGATGAGGAAAAGTGCAACGGCTGCGGCCTGTGTACAGAGAAATGTCCTATCAGCGTACCAAGCGAGTTTGAGTGTGGGCTTGAAAAGAGGAAGGCGATCTACAGACCTTTTCCACAAGCCGTGCCAAACGTCCCCGTGATCGACCGAGAGCATTGTCTGTTCTTCATGAAAGGCATCTGCAAGGTTTGCGTGAAGTTCTGCACCAGAGGCGCGATCAACTTCGATCAGATGGAGGAGTACAAGGACCTAGATGTGGGCACGGCGATCTTGGCAACTGGCTTCGACCTATTCGACGCCTCAAAGGTCAAGCAGTACGGATACGGCAGGCTGTCCAACGTGATCACGAGCCTCGAATTCGAACGCTTCTCGCACGCATCTGGACCAACCGGGGGGAAGATCCTGCTCAAGAACGGACAGATGCCGGCAAGCGTGGCGATACTGCACTGCATAGGAAGCCGCGATACGAACTTCAATGAATACTGCTCACGTGTCTGTTGCATGTACTCAATGAAGATCGCGCACTTGGCTCACGAGAAGACGGGAGCGAAAGTCTACGAATTCTACATTGACATTCGTGCGTTCGGGAAGGGTTACGAGGAGTTCTACAAGCGACTTCTCGAAGAAGACACAGTCTTCATACGCGGTAAAGCGGCCGAAGTCACAGATTTTGCCCAGACAGCGGCCGAGAAAGGCAAACTTATCGTGGTCGCAGAGGACACACTTCTCGGAATCGTTCGACGAATACCCGTCGATCTGGTCGTCCTCAGTGTAGGACTTGTACCCAGGAAGGACGCAGCTGACCTTGCTAGAGTCTTCTCGATAAGTAGAAGCCAAGATGGCTTCTTCCTGGAGCGCCACCCGAAGCTCGCACCGGTATCAACCGCGTCCGATGGCATTTTCATCGCAGGTTCATGTCAGGGCCCTAAGGATATTCCTGACAGCGTAGCGCAGGGAGCTGCGGCTGCCGCAAACGCGCTTTCGCTGATCGATCGGAAAGAAGTCGCTCTTGAGCCCACGGTCGCTGTCATAGACGAGGAGTCCTGTTCAGGATGCAAGATCTGCTTAGGCCTATGCGCGTTCAACGCTATCACTTTTGACGAGTCAAAGAGAGTCTCCAGAGTGAATGACGCTCTCTGCAAAGGCTGCGGTGTCTGCGTGGCTGCATGCCCATCTGGCGCTATTGAGCAACGAAACTTCACTGACGATCAACTACTGGCTGAGGTTGAGTCCGTCTGCGCATCTGAGAGGTAACCAATTTGACATCAAACTTTGAGCCCAATATTGTCGGTTTTCTCTGCAAGTGGTGCGCCTACACAGGAGCAGATCTTGCTGGGACAAGCCGAATCAAGTATCCGCCCAACGTGACGCCGATCCGAGTGATGTGCTCAGGCCGTGTCGATCCGGTCTTGGTGATGAAGGCTCTATCATCAGGTGCGGATGGCGTGCTCATCGCAGGATGTCACCCAGGCGACTGTCACTACACGAGCGGTAACGTGAAGACGATCAGGCGATTCAAACTACTGCAGAGAATGCTTGACCAGTTTGGAATCGAGAGAGATCGTGTGAGATTGGAATGGGTTTCTGCTTCAGAGGGTGAGAGATACGCTCAAGTGGTGGAGAATATGACGGAGACACTTCGCACACTCGGCCCTCTGAACTGGAACGGTGGTAAGGAGGTCTAGTCATGGCAAATCCAAAGGCGGCTTTCTACTGGGCGAGCAGCTGTGGCGGCTGCGAGATCTCCGTGCTCGAACTTGGTAAGGGTCTTGTCGACTTGTCAAAGAAAGTTGACATTGTCTTCTGGCCAATCGCTCTTGATTTCAAGTATTCAGATGTGGAATCGATGCCTGAGAAGAGCATCGATGTATGTTTCTTCAATGGTGCAATTCAAACATCTGAAAACGAGCATATGGCGAAGCTGCTCAGAGAGAAATCGAAGATCCTCATCGCTTTCGGGGCTTGCGCCAACGGCGGCGGGATACCTGCACTAGCAAACACGACTAGCAGAGAGCAGATTTTCACGCGCGTCTACAAGGAAACTCCAACCATTGACAATCCGAAAGGCATCATTCCAGAGACTAAAGTCCAAGTCAAAGAAGGAGAACTGACGATCCCTGAGTTCTACAACACAGTGAGGACGCTGGACCAGACAGTTGATGTCGACTATTATGTTCCCGGTTGTCCGCCTGTGGGAGAACAAGTTGCCGCAGTGATGAATGACATAGTCGGCGGAAAGCTTCCACAGAAAGGCTCGGTCATCGGTGCTTCAGACAAATCACTCTGCGACGAGTGCAAACGTGTCAAGGGAGATAGGAAGATCAAGAAGATCGTGCGCACCTACGAGATCATCCCAGACACGGAGAAGTGCCTGCTCGATCAGGGTATAATCTGCATGGGGCCTGCGACGCGCGGAGGTTGCGGTGCACAGTGTATCAGCGCCAACATGCCCTGCCGAGGATGCTACGGCGCGGTTCCAGGAGTGCTGGATCAGGGAGCAAAGATGCTCTCAGCTCTATCGTCAAACTTCGATGCCGAGAACGAGCAGGAAATTGAACGGATCGCAAACGGTGTGTTAGATCCAATCGGGACCTTCTACAGGTATACTCTGGCTCGGTCCCTGTTGAGGAGGGCAAAGGCATGAAGAACATTACAATAAACCCTATCACCAGGCTGGAAGGACACGGAAAGATCGAGATCTTCCTCAACGACGAAGGAAACGTCGAGAACGCGTACTTCCAAGTCCCCGAATTGAGAGGGTTCGAGAAGTTCTGCGAAGGTAGGCTCGTAGAAGAGATGCCTGACATCACAAGCAGGATCTGCGGCGTCTGCCCCGAAGCCCACCACATGGCTGCCACAAAAGCGTTAGACGCCGTCTTTCATGTTGACCCTCCATCCGCCGCCAAAAAGCTCAGAGAGCTACTGTACAGCGCATTCTACGTGGCTGACCACACAACTCACTTCTACATACTGGCCGGGCCGGACTTCATCATGGGCCCCAACGCTCCAAAGGCAGAACGCAACATACTCGGTGTGATAAACAAGGTCGGTCTTGACGTTGGTTCTTCGGTGATTAAGCATCGTTCGGACGCGCTTGATGTTGTTGGCATGATCGGAGGAAGGAGGATTCATCCGACATTTGGTGTACCTGGCGGGGTTAGCAGACCTATCACTGAAGAGCAGAGGGCGAAGATCGAGGAGATCGCGAAATCGGAGATCGAGTTCGCGAGGTTCACTTTGAAGCTCTTTGATGACGTTGTGCTATCGAACAGGGAGTATGTGAATCTGATAAAGAGCGACTTCTACACAACCCCGACCTACTATATGGGCCTCGTTGACGACCAGAACCGTGTCAACTTCTATGACGGCAAGGTTAGAGTCGTTGACCCTGAAGGAAACGAATTCGCAAGATACAGTGCCGCTGAATATCAGCAGCATCTCGCCGAGCATGTCGAGCCGTGGACATACCTGAAGTTTCCATACCTGAAGAAAGTCGGATGGAAGGGACTCGTCGGCGGAAAGGACAGCGGCGTATACAGAGCGACTCCGCTTGCACGACTCAACGTGGCCGAAGGGATGGCTACACCTCTCGCGCAGGCCGAATACAAGAGAATGTATGAAACTCTGGGCCGCAAACCTATTCACTCAACGCTCGTGACGCACTGGGCTCGTCTGATAGAACTTCTCTACGCTGCCGAGCGAATGCATGAACTGAGCCGGGATCCTGAGATTACAAGCCAGAACGTCCGCACGATTCCCACTGGGACCCCTGACGAAGGCGTGGGCATCGTGGAGGCTCCGCGTGGAACATTGACACATCACTACAAGACGGATGAGAAGGGACTTGTGAAGAGCGTTAACCTGATCGTGGGTACGACGAACAATCATGCCGCGATAAGCATGTCCATCAAGCAGGCGGCGCAAGGGCTGATCAAGAAAGGCGAGGTCTCGGACGGCCTACTGAACATGGTGGAGATGGCTTTCAGAGCATACGATCCATGCTATGGTTGTGCCACACACACTCTGCCAGGGCAGATGCCTCTTGAGGTCAATATCTACAGCAGGGAAAGAGCACTGCTGCGAAGACTGCGAAGGCCATAGAGCATCGCCTGACTGAACTCCGGGACTTAGAGGTCTTCTCGAAGCCAGCGTGGGGGCTGATCGAAGTGAGGAGGCTCGTGCTCGGCATAGGTAATACGATCATGGGAGACGACGGCGTAGGCATCTACGTCGCAAGGATGGTGAAGGACAAGACTCGATCCCGAACCGATTTGCAGGTTAAGGAACTTGGCGTCAGCGGTTTCAAGCTCGTCGAGGAGATACTCGGATACGATGAAGTGATAATCGTAGATTCATACGCTGCTGAAGACACTGACACAGGACGGATACGAGAATTCGGCCCCACTGACTTTGAGGACACCTTGCATGCGTCATCTCCACACGGCGCGAACTTCGCCACTGCGCTTGAACTCTACAGCCGCCTCCAGCCTGACAGAATACCAAGAAAGATCCGTATCTTCACGGTTGACATCCATCCGACAGATACATTTGGAGAGCACCTAAGCAAGCCTGTCCGAGAAGCTGGCCTGAAGCTTACAGAAATGATTGTCCGCGAGGTTGAGCGGGGAGATCAGGGTGACCAAGAGCCCACTAGACAGTGACTAGCTCGCGAGTGCACTTGTTCAGTCTTTGTGCTTTCCCCGCTTGAACTACGACTATGTCTTCGATCCGAACCCCAAATTGTCCGGGGATGTATATGCCTGGTTCAATACTGAAGGCCATCCCGTCTTCAAGCTTCATCGAGTTACCAGCCACTATGTATGGATCTTCGTGGACCTCCAGTCCGATTCCGTGTCCTGTCCGGTGAACGAAGAACTGACCATAGCCTGCGGCCTCAATGATCTCTCGTGCTGTCTTATCGACGGTTTGAGCCTCAACCCCTTCGACTGCTGTCTGGTAGGCCTTCTCCTGAGCGGAACGGACTACCGAGTAGACCTTTCTTCTTTCATCGTCACAGCTCCCGACGGCTATTGTTCGCGTGATATCGGAATTGTATCCGCGATAGAGGCATCCATAATCGAGAACTACTAGATCTCCCCGTTGCAGTTTCCGGTCGCCTGACCTGTAGTGAGGAAGCGCCGCGTTCGGTCCCGAGCCCGTTATGGGCTCGAAGGCCACACCATCGGCACCCAATCTTCTCAGCTCACTCACGATCTTTGCAGCTACTTGATGCTCAGTCATTCCTTCCCTGCAATCTTTGATTGTCTCAGTGAACGTGGTGTCCGCGATCTCAGCTGACTTTGACATCAATGCAATCTCTTCAGGTGTCTTCTTATTTCGTAGCAGGTTCATGACCAAGGCTGCGTCGAGATATCGTGCATCAGGCGCGACTGCAAGAAGCATCAGGAGGAAGCGGGACCACATTCGACTGTCAACGGCAATTGTTGGACGTTTCGAGAGCACTTTTCTCATTGTAGCTGATAGCACGGTGTTCGGATTCTGAGAGTCTTTCCAAGATACGAGCTTTTCGACCGAGCTGGACGCTCTAACCTGTTGCTCATACAGTTCAGGAACAATGAACAACGGGTCGTCTGATTGAGGAACAATCAGCGAAAGGAGGCGTTCGCTAGGTTCCTCCAAGAATCCGCTGAGGTAATACATATTCGGGCCTGGCGCGAGGAATAGTACGTCAATTTCTTTCTCCGACATCAGCCTCTGGCATCGCCCAAGTCGAGGCCTGTAGATTTGCTCGCCCTTGCTGTCCTGCATGAGATCCAATGCTCCGCCCTGTTCTGATCTGCAGTCCGTCACGTATGGGGTTCTAGCGTAAAAAAGGGTAGGGAAGGGATCAGGCTCTCGGTGTTCACAATCTTCCCACTGAAGGCCAGATCCAAGGTTCGGACTTGAGCTAGCCAGTTCGTCCTATGCTTTGACGACGATCGTTCTTGCGAGCATGTCGCCCAGGCGTTGTCTCTTCTCAGTGGCCGCTATGAGGATGATTCCGAGTATGTAGAGGAACGGCAGATGGTCGACTATCCTGAGTATGTTCCTGATTAGGGCAGAGCCGATGTCGCATCTTGCACCGCTTTCCTTAATCACTTTGATGTGGGTGAACTTCTTGCCTATTGTCTGGCCGGATGTCCCTTCAAAGTAGGTGAAGTAGATGAGCCAGAGAAGCCACATGACTCCCATTATTCCCCACATTCCACCGATCCAACCTGACCAGAACATTCCCATCATTGTAGGTCCAGTCATAACCCACGGTGCGAGTAAGAAGATGGAAAGTATGCCTGCCACAATGCCGACTATTATGTAGTCTATGATGCCTGCGACTATGCGTGATCCCAGATCAGCCAAAGCGCTGGGTGGAGCATATCCTGACGGTGCCGGCGGAGGCGTAGTGGACGTCGCCATTTCTAACACGGCGCCGCAGTTCGTACAGAATTTTGCATCACTTGGTACTTCTTTACCACATTTGGGACAGTACGGCATTTTCTGTTGCCTCTTCAGAGGCGACTATTAATAGAAACTATATCAAGTCACCGTAGATGATTCTTGCCTTGGCAAGGAATCATCAGGACTTGCTCACAGTCTCCGGCGTTGACTGTGTCCTCTGGAGAAGTGAGTTCACAGCGCTGACTAGTTCATCGCATGCTGCGTGCCGCGCATCTAGGGAATCGTCGACTTGCATCCCGGCATCAAGGCTCTCGATCTCTCTCTGATATTTCGCGATCTGTTCGAGGATCTGCTGCCTTCTTCGCTCATATTCGCTTCTCAGCTTCTTCTGCTCGGAAACAAAGGATTGTTCGATTCTCGCAAGTTCCTCCTTTGTAGAATCTAGCTTCCGACTTGCTTCGGTCGTCTTCTCTGCCTTGGCCTTCTTTGAGATGCCTCTGAGAAACCCCGCTCTCATGTGAATAATTCGGTTTAGTTCTCCTCGGAGTTTTCCGAGATTTGTGACGACAGGTTTGACTGAGCGTTCTTTTTTGCCAGCAATCTCGTTCATTTTAGCAGCGTATTCTCTATCGGTCTGTGCAAGAAGACTCCTAGCGTCTAGAAGGCTGCGGTTGACTTTGCGAACTGCCTCATGGTTTGACACTTCTTTTACTCGCTTATCATTTAGAGCCAGCTCGACGTCCGAGAGTATTCGCGAGCATTCCTCCTTGAACCGGTCATCAACGGTGACTGCGGAGCTCGCTTCAAACTCGGAAAGAACGTTTCGAACGCTGAGCAGCCATCGGTCATAGTGCTCATGGAATGGAGCAACGGCGAATCTCTGGCTTCCTAGGTGACCTAGACCGTTGAGTGTTCTGCCAGCGGCCTCAGTGCGGGTTACGACGCGTTCCTCTTCGAGTTGGTGCTCTGCGCCGGTTCGTCGCTTTCCAGGCTTGGTCTGGGGCTTGCTCTTTCCGGGTCGTCGGCCAAAGTCTCTTGGTGTCCGCGCCCGTGACTGGAATCCCATGAGCCAATTCATGTATCTGTAAGGTATTTATGAGGAGTCGGCTCCCACCAAGCGAGCGCTGTTAGCCTTGTCATACCAAGTCTGCTTGGGCTAGGTGAAGAGTAGCAAGTCATATGTTGAATCGCCCGCAGTACGAGGTCAGCCGAGGGCACAAGGCATGTCGGATCGAATTTCAATTGATCGCAAAGAGTTCCAGAGCTTCGTAGCTGAGAATCAAGAGCTAGTTGAACGCTACCAGAAGTTGCTTGAGAAACTGGACAATCTTCGCAATCGCAACAAGGAGCTTGAGGAGAAGTTGCGTCTCGCCGAGCAGAAGATCAGTTCACCTGAACAGAAGACTGGGGTGGACGTTCAAGAAGATGATGAGACTCTGCGCAAAGCCCGCGGTGCGGTCACGCGAAAGAAAACCTAAACCTGATTCGAAGGCGCGGCGCCCCGAGTGCTCTCAGTAGATGCTCTCCTTCGGGAATACTTCGATTCCGGACGGCGTGATACGGTAGGGACGAGGCTGCATGTCGATCGCCGTCTCACGCATCTTTTCGACCTGTAATGAGCGAACAATAGATCTCCCCACCTGCACCGTCTGCAAGACAATGACTCCGTGAGCCAAGTATTCCTCCAACTGGACAGTCCTCTCCAGTCCAGGCGCTCTCAGCTCCGTAGTTAGCATGCATGTCCCACCGGTTTCAACGAGCGCCTCGACTAGGTCTAGCACTGCGTTTCTTCTCGGCACAACGTCGGGGAACTGGAAGATTAGGGAAGCGATCGGATCGATGACTACTCTCTTCGCGTCAATTGCCTTGACTCCAGCCTTGATTCCCTCGATCAGGCTGAGGAGTGAGAAATCCTTCTTGCCAATGGTCATCTTTCCTATCTTCACTTCTCCAGGAATAGTTCTGATCGGGGAGGCGTCGACAAACACGAATTTTCGCTCTTGCTCGAGCTTGGCAATGTCCCAACCGAACTTCTCCATCTCCGAGTAGAAATGTTGCTTGCTCTCGTCTAGGCTGACGAAGGCTGAATTCTCACTGTATTTCTCGATGCCGTTGACGAGGAACTGGGCCGCCAAGATAGTCTTCCCTGCCCCTGGCCCTCCCACTATCAGTACCACTCTTCCTGCGGGTATCCCTCCCCCCAGTATCTCATCTAAACCCGGGATTCCCGTTAGTGTACGAGCGATAGCCGACAAGCACTACTCACCAATATGGCTAGAGGAGTCTTGCACCTATCAAATATCGCTTTTGCCTTGACCGCCAGAGGTAATTGTACGACTGGCGATCCCCCGGCACCCGGAACGATGAGGGGATGACGATCAACGGTCTCCGCAGGCAATTTTCTCACTGACTATGCTGGGCGCCTCCTTTTCTCGTTCCCAAGGTCTCATTTCCTATTCACATGGCCGTCTCTAACTATCCAAGATATCGTTGAACCCAAGAGCCTTCTTGCGAAAATCGGTCCCGCTTAAGCGGGCGTTCATCCTTATGTGCTGGCATAGTTCAGTTCTGCTGGACTTCCCAGAGGGAAAACCGTGTCGAACTCAGGCTCTCTTAGGCGTGAGATCCGTCGGGAACCGGCCTACGTCTACCTCATGTTGCTGGCCTCGTTCGTCATCACTGGATTGGTATTCTTTTCTCTGTATATGCTTCTGTATCCGTATCTTCTATCGAGCGTAGCCTCTAGGCCATCTCTCGCACCTAATTTGATCCGGAGTTGCAGCCACGCTATCCTCACCCTTCGCAGGTGCAGCCACACGTAATCAAATGTGCCCCCTGACGGGGCCACATTCCAGTCATGGATTAAAGCGTCCCACTCTGGGGCGGGTGGGCGAATTCACGTTCGAGCCTTCGAAGTCATCGCTTCAGCGTAGTGGCTAGAGGAGTTCAGCACTGAAATGTGGGCCGGGAGGGATTTGAATCCGCAACCTTCCGGTTTGTTGGATTTTGGCTCCTCCAAACCGGGCGTTCTTCGGCCCCTAATGAGCATACCGGGCTGAGCGACCTTGGCTCGGCTGCGAAGATCGCAGGTGACTTGAACGTCGACAACAGAATAATGTATCATGCAGGAACAGCAGACTAACGCCGCGGTCATCTGCCGAATTCAACTGTCGTAATGGCGATGCCGACCTCCGCTTATGGAAAGAGTATCTACTTCGACAGAAGTATGAAAACTGTTATTTCCAAGGAATAGCGACTTGGATCGTCGACCGGGATCATAGATGCGACTGATTGTCCCAGTGCTGTTGCTGCTTTTCGGTCTCTCTTTTTCCAACTGCGAACCGGTCGGGATTGCGCACGTCCTAATTGAAAAGCCGGACACGCTCATTGACGTGACTGGATGGCAACTTTCGGCAGCTCAAGCGAATCCTACGAATCCGTTAAGAACGATGTTGGCTCTTAATTCTTCAATAGCTCAAGTGTTCATCGAGGAGAGTATGCTGATCTATGGGTCCCTTAAGGCTCAAAATGGATCGGTTTTGGTTGGTAAGCACATAACGATTACTCATGGTGAGAATCTGACCGTTGTGAAGACAAGTTATGATGGCCGGTTTGTAGCAACCATTTCATTCCCCGTAGGCTTTCCTGCCGGGCTAACTGCCATTAATGCCAGCTTTGATCCTGAGGCATCCGATTCAGGGTTGTACCTTCCCTCTAGGTCGTCGCTTCCCATTCAAGTTCTGTATCATCCCTCTGGAATCGAAGCCGAAATCTATCCTAATAGTACGCGACCGCTGGATACTGTCGAGGTCACCGGTCGGCTTCTGAGCCGGCCGGAAAACGTATCTCTCAAGCTCAGGACGATCGTGATCCGCTTTGATAGCACATTCATAGGCAACACAACCACGAACAGCACCGGCCAGTTCTATCAAGGATTCTCGATTCCGGAGAATGTCAGCAACGGCATTCATCTCGTAACGATCCTTTTCCCGGCTATCGGTGACAGTTTCGCTCCTTCCAACGCAACTCTGCCGCTTGCGATTTGGCTGCTCGGAACCCGCCTTCACGTCAGCGCTGATCGAACATCATTACTCTCCGGAACGAAGATCACGATTCACGGAACTGTCATGCTAACCAACGGTACACTATGGAAGTACGGGCATGCAAGAGTGTACTTTGACGATTCACTCTATGCCAATGAGACAGTGAACGCCGACGGGGCCTTCCTCTCCACCGTCCAACTCCCGATAGGCATCAACTTCGGTTGGCACCTGCTAAAGGTCGAATACAATCCAGACGAGGCTTCGATTAGCGAGTCCGAAGCGACCGTGCAAGTTTTCGTCATCAATACTCCACTGATCACGATAGCATCGGGGGCAGTAGTCGCAGTCCTATCATTGACAGCATACAGAGTCACCAGGAAGCGACGCGCTCCCGTCCTAGCGGCTCCAACGTTGCCCCAACCCCCTGTAAGAGAAGAGCCATCGCCGGAGGCGTATTCGCCCGAAATGGAGGTGTACTCCGTGGAGGGTTTGACTTCGATGATCGAGGCTGAGCATGATCACGTAGCGAAGGTTAGAAGATCATACAGCCTAGCGCGGACCATGCTAGATCAGAAACTCCACGAGGAACCGCTAAGAAGCGAGACACACTGGGAGTATTTCTCTCGAGTAACGAAGAAGATGCCCGGCGTTGAAGACTTGTTCAAGCGCCTCTCTGAACTTTACGAATTGGCAGAGTACAGTCAAAGTCCGATCGGGCGCGCTCAAAGCGAGGAAGCCACGAAGCTCTTACTGAAACTGCGAGAAGAAATCTGGGGAGAAAATAGACAGGAGTACGGAAACGAATACCAGGCCTGACGAACGAACAAAGCACGCGTACAACAGACCCCACATGCACTAGTTGTAGTGCCGGGCAATCGCAGTATTATGTCGCTGGCCGCTCGTCTTTGTTTTCGTTTGCTCGTAGGTCTCGGAAGTCAGGTTTGTTTCTGGTCAGGTTCTCAGACTGTCAGGCAAGAGAACAACGGTGTAACCACTGTCTTCTAAATATCGCATCTGCTACTCAAAGTCTGACAGCCATACGGTAGTAGAGCACTCTCTGAATTTATCTTGAGGGCATGATGTGCCGTCAGGCAATATGAAATGATACACTAACACTACCACCGAAGACTCATCCGCCCAATCCAGTATACCCTCGAATGTTGGTTGGTCGACCTTCATGACGCCATCGCTAGTGACAGCTATGCCGTTGATCTCAAATGGATTATCTGTGCCTACGGTGAACGTAGGATGCGTCGTGACCAATCCTCCTCGCGCGACATTGTACCCAGCCCCCGCTGCGTGCGAGTATGAGATGCAATATCCATACCATCATTCGCCAAGGAATGAAGTTCGTCCCAGCCCATGTACTCCCATAAACTTCCACTCTCCCCGACACCAACACTTCGCGTGATCACACTGAAAGTAGCTTTGATGTGTATTGTCGCAGAATAGGCACAGCTACATCCAGTTGATTTTGCCAACCGTCGTCGAAGACCAAAGCAACCAGTCGTCGTGTCTGCTGCGATCCGGTGGCACGGTGACTCGCTAGCTGAATAGACTTACGGTCATCGGTCTGTGTGGCGTCAATGATGCGCACACAAAAACATCTTCCAAGGACGGTTCAGATTACGACGCGCGCACTAAGGGGGGCGCACGCGCTGCGATTTCGCTCTTTAGGAGTGTAACAAGAATCTAACATGTGTGACAATGCCCCGGGTTGAATCACATGGTTCGAGCACTTGCCCTTATAAGTGATTGAACTGACGTTTAGACGGACGTTCACGTCAGGAGAGTTGTGAACTTGGTCGAGAGAACCATCGAACAAAGGAAGGCGCTTTCTGACGCATTCGTTCGGCTTGTGAGACTTCAGTCTCACCCGGTAGCCGTCAAGATGCTCAAGAGTCTTTCAGAAGTGGAAGGCATGGGCATAAAGAGGCCGGACCGGAAACTGGCCTTGTGTCAACTCATCAGCCAAGCCTATTTCATTGGACATAGAAGAGTAGCTACTGTTGAAGAGCTCAAGGACATGTGCCCGCTTGGCTGTGCCGCGCTGGGTTTCATGGAAACTCCTCGAGCATACGCTGAGGGACTCGCGTACCTTGGGTCGTATCATTTGACCAAGGAGGTCGGCAAGAGCGTAATCGAATCCGTACCGAAGTTCGACTTGGCCAAATACAGCGGCATACTGGTCTCCGCCTTGGACAGATCTCCGATCGATCCCGACGTGGTCGTATTCGGGGGCAACGTCTCCCAAATGCTGGTCTTCGTAAGAGCATATCTTCACAGCAGGGGAGGCCGTCTGGACTTTGGCACTTGCGCGATGGCCGGATGCGCGGACCTTGTCGTGACGGCCATACGCACTGGGAAGCCTACGGTGGTTCTTCCATGCCTCGGCTACAGACTGTTGGCTTTCCCGTCCGACACAGATTTGCTGTGTGGAGTACCGGGGGCTTTGCTTGAAGATATCCTCAAGGGCGTAGAGTTCAACTACAAAGGCGGAGTCGTCTACCCAACTGCTTGGCAGCACATCGCCAGAAACCTGCCGCTGATATGGCCTTACCCCAAGTACATCCAAGACGACTTTGAGAAGGAAATACACTGAACAGACTCCGCCCCCGGAGAATCCCGAGAGCATAACGCCTAGTGGATATTACATAGACCAGCTGACGCTCATCGAAGGCATCGTAACTGCGGCAGATGCTAGCTGGTGGCACCCGTTTCTGCGTCCTGTCGCTGTATAATAGACGAGTGACGGTTTGAAGAGCCCACAGATGTACATTAGAGACCCCATTTCGCTCTTGAGTCCAGACGGCACAATGCGTGCCGGACTTTGTACGTCTTGCTAATCAAGAAGAAACGGTGACGGGAGAGAATAAGGAACTCACGCCGGAAAGAGAATAGACGATTCACAGAAGAATAGATGCCGTTTCAACGCTAAGAGAAAGAACCGTCCTGATAGGAAACCCTCTTAGGAAATCGGACTTTTGATGCGTGTGTGTCACACATGTCTCCTATGTGTGCCCTTCCGTTGTAGCGCGTCAAGAGACCCACCTATGAAAAGGCTCTAGACCTGCGTCGTGATTCTCGGGTGGTTCTTCCACGTGGCGCTCAAGCCGCTTTGACTATCTCGTCGAGTCGCTTATGCGCTTTGTTCTGTTCTCTACTTCATCTTCATTCTTTATGGTTGGCTTGAGCGCGGCACTCACCTATTCGCGCGCGTGGCGCATTCAATGAGCCGCTCCGGAAGGCTGCCCATTCACACACCCGGCCGCTACTGGGTCAGGGTCACTTCGGGCTTACCAACCACGAGAAATGACTCACACGCTGGCACTTGAGACTTTTCATCCTTTCACACACACAAGACCAATGGTTCAAATCCTGAGGAACATTCAACGGGCGAATAAGGCAGGTTTGGATCGTGACGAGATTTCGCTTCGACTGCGTCTTCTACTATGTCCATGATATGGAAAGGACGATCTCGTTCTATTCTGATGTACTTGGATTGAGACTGACTTCTAGGGATGTTGTCGCCCGATTCGACATTGACGGGGTTCTGTTCGAACTCGTTCCCAGCCGAGGCATGAGGAAGCTGAGAGGAGACGGCAACGCGCGTCTTTGCCTCAAAGTCGACGACATCAGTCAAACCGTTGAATACCTGAAGACGAAGGGTACTCGGGTTGGCGAGATTCAGAAAGTGGAGAATGGCAAGCTGGTCTCGTTTGAAGACCCAGATGGAAACGAGATCTACCTCTGGCAATATGATTGATCGAATTGTGTGTGGGTCACTTGGTGCGCACACACACAAATCAATCCAAAGGACGAACGGACCGCTAGGGGGAGGAAGTCCCTAACAACCCCTCTTCCGTATCACGCTGAACGAGGATACGCCTTGCCGGCTGCAGTGCTTCATCAGTGATGGATTAACTCGCACACGAAAAACACGTAAGGCCCATGCTCGCGTTCGCACTTTAGACAAAGGAAGAATACAATCAGCGAAGATGACGTCACACATTCGAAATCGACATCAACGGCATACTGCTTTGTGCTCAGCGTTATCTCAGAAGCCTGCAAGCAGACCGTCGATATCTGTGATGGCGACACAGGAAGTCTCGTCGGCTGCGCCGTAGTAGACAAGAATCTTTCCATCTTTTTCTATCATGCCGTTCGAAAACACGACATTGCCAAAAAAGCCGTCTGTTTCATACGGCTCCGTTGGCATCAGAAGGGGTGCGTCCGCGCACCTAACCACTCTCCAGGGTTCTTCGAGGTCAAGAAGTACGCAGAACAACGAGTAAGCGCTCTTGTCGTCCATGCCGTGGGCGATGACGAGCCATCCTTCTGGCGTCTTGATCGGCGGGGTCCCGGCGCCAACTCTCACCCACTTCGTATCCCGCGGACGCAGGATACATCTGTGATTGCCCCAGTGAATCATGTCCGGCGACTCTGCGTACCAGATCGACGGTTTTCCGAAGCCTGAGTTGTTGGGGCGGTGCAGGGCTATGAACTTGCCGCCGACCTTCTCGGGGAAAATGACCACGTCCTTATTCTCAGGATAGAAAACTAGTCCCTTTCTCTCAACACTCTTGAAGTCTTCCGTCACCGCAAGGGCAGTGGCCCAGGAGTCCTGCGAGACGGCCGTGTAGGTGATGTAGTACTTGCCGTCGATGAACGTAACTCTCGCATCTTCAACGCCGTACTCCTCTGTTTCATCGACGGGAAGAATGAGTGGCTTCTCGTCCACCGTGAAGTGCAGGCCGTCCTTGCTCCGCGCAATCCGGATGTGACTTGTCGTGGAAAGGTAGTCCCGGCCCTTGTACGCTACACCGCGCGTATCATACAGTTTCACATCTGGATCAAGGGCCTTGAACTCTACGATGTCCGGCCGCGGGTGTCCGTCATCGAAACGGTACGTGGGTGTACGGATATAGCCTTCTCTTGGTTCGCATGTCTCCGCCACGCGCAGAAGCAGGAGGACCTCGTCCCCGAACACCGTCGCGCCTGGGTTGAAAACCCCTTGCACGCGATAGCTTTCCACCGATGGTTTCACGTTATCAGGCCTGACAATGGGGTTCATCTCATATTTCCTGATCATATGTTGACTTCTTCCCTGATCTCACAATGGTTGGAGCTAAAGGCAGCAATATGTTGCCCTTGATCCAAGGATTTGGGACTTTGGCTTTTGTGCGATTTTCTTCCTGCGGGCATCCGGATTTGAACCCTCATTGGAGGAGTAGATTTGTGTGTGTGCGCGGGTCTCGTGGTGCACCTATTCTCTTGAGCCTGCAGGCGGAAGACTGCCTCATTGAGCCGTTCATTCAACGATCCACCACGGTGAATGACATTGGTTATTCGTGCCCGAAGCGGTGACCCATTCCAGTCGTTGAAACCATTTGACAAGATTGTCACTTCCAGATTGTGCAACCCACAAACTGAGTTGTGAGTTCATCGTTTAGAGTGCCTATCGCCATTAGATTTCTGGAAAGAAATCTGTCAAAAAGAGCTGGATGACCCGAGGGGCTTTCTCATAATAAGTCCCTCCGAGGTCTGGAACGACTGAGGGAAAAGGATGCAGGAGCATGAACAGCAGTTGCTCGGGATTCCGGGACTTAAATAGGATTGGTTCTTGCGTTTTCAAGAAGACTTGTTGTGCGGTCTCGTGGTGCGAGCGTCGTAAATTGAACTCTCGTTTTGTGTGTGTGTGAAAGGATGAAAAGTCTCAAGTGCCAGCGTGTGAGTCATTTCTCGTGGTTGGTAAGCCCGAAGTGACCCTGACCCAGTAGCGGCCGGGTG
>Ga0315281_10006448_pt1 | contig 16685 bp, 18 predicted proteins | sample YL17G07_0_MG_FD_204540 | JGI IMG/M metagenome (GOLD analysis project Ga0315281, IMG submission 204540) | Sediment microbial communities from Yellowstone Lake, YNP, Wyoming, USA - YL17G07_0 | ecosystem: Environmental > Aquatic > Freshwater > Lake > Sediment | place: USA: Wyoming | collected...
TTGCGTGCACCCCCTGTGCGCAGGGGTACGAAACTCCCAGTCGCGGAAAAGTAGGTCATGATCTCGTGCTCCCCCTGTGCGCAGGGGTAAGAAGTAGGCGGGGTAGAGGTAGACGGGCCGAATCTCGTGCTCCCCCTGTGCGCAGGGGTAAGAAAGAACAAGGCTTTCTCCATTTCACCCCGATTCGGTGGTCCCCCTGTGCGCAGGGGTAAGAACTGGTGATACCGCTGTATAAGGAATCCATGCTCGTGCTCCCCCTGTGCGCAGGGGTAAGAAATGTTCGAACAAGCCTTCAAAAATATCGACGCCGTGCTCCCCCTGTGCGCAGGGGTAAGAAGTAAGCCTTCCTGGACGAAAGCGAAGGCGTCTCGTGCTCCCCCTGTGCGCAGGGGTAAGAAGGACCCGGCGGTACACGTGGTGATTCCACCTTTGTGCTCCCCCTGTGCGCAGGGGTAAGAAGGGAAAATGGTGGAGTGCGTTGAGTGGGCAGAAGTGCTCCCCCTGTGCGCAGGGGTAAGAAGCGGTAAAGCGTGGCTAGCTGCCCAATTTGGAGGTGCTGCCCCTCTGCGCAGGGGTTGAGGTTAAGCCTTGGTTCGCGGCATTTCCATATGACAACCAACCTGCCCCTCATGGTAGGCTTGTCGTATTAGATCGCCCGCTTTGGCGCCTACCTCCCAATAAGTGGGAAATGAGGGCGGTAGTTGGAAATCCTGGAGGGCGTCGACGGGAATTCCAACCCCATGGCCATATCTCATTACAACCTGCTCACGTTCTGTACACACATAGAGCAATAGCGCTACCATTGGCTCAATCAAGAGTTGTATCGCCTCGCCCGTATGAAGGGGTACTGCGCCAAATCCAGAGGCAAAAGTAAATGATTTCGAGAGCGCTCTGCCGCAGGCGATTGATTGCCCAATGGGCATTTTATCTAATGGGATTGGCGCAGTAACAAGTGCTTTGTCGGTGTCGATCAGTAATTTGAGCGTGGTCGCATTCGTTTTCAGATCCACATCCAGGTGCGCAAAAAATCCATGCACCTGATCATTCTCAAAGCCCCAGTCAGCAGTCTCAATGTAAATGCACCAATCCGGTAGCGTGAATAAAGGGGCATTCGAAAGATCGACATTAAGGGGCGCGGTAATGACTTGTTCGAGCAAAGCTGAATCAAAGCGATAAATGCCTTGGGTTGCCCCCCAGGTGCCCAATGCGGCAAGGCGCGCAATATTGGCCATGTGTGACATGCCAACTTCGGCGCCCCCTGATAGTGATGCAACTCTAAACCAGAATTCTGTGGGGATGTAACACCAGGTGGGCCAGGTGGGCATGGTTTTGCCCTGTTCACGCCGTAGATTTCCTGAATTGGACCAGGCATTGGGGTGAAGCTTTTTTATGGCGTTAAGGTGGTTTAATGGTCGGCAAGTCTTCTCACTAGTTGGGTGCGACATATATTCCCTATTTTTTTGGTCGGCCACAAAAATAACGCATTCCGGCCATTCTGTACGCGCCCGCTCAATCACACAACCGAAATTTAAATTTGGATAGCACTATTTATTTCAATAATTGTTTGTGTATAATTGCCAGTATCCGTTTTCGTTGACTTTTTGGGACTCCCATGAAGATAAGTAATTTACTACTTACTGCCATCACCGCCGCACTTCTAATGACGGGCAGTGCGCGTGCCGAAGAGCAGCCAGGCCCTGTGCTGAAGTCCGAGATGAGTGCGGGCGAGCGCCTGATCAGAAAAATGGCTTCCCCAAACGTCCAGGTCACAAAACAATTCGATGCACCACTTGGTTTAACGGGCTACGTGGTTACAAACGGCGCGAAGTCCTCAATCATTTACACGGACAAGAACGGCTCGCACATGGTGGTTGGCATGATCATGGACGCGCAGGGCAATAACCTGTCCAAGGAACACTCGGATAAATATTTGCCCAAACCTGATATCTCCGGGATTCTTGGTCAGGCCAAACAAGCTGCCTGGGTCGAGGAAGGATACGGCGGTGGGTTGGTGTATGTGCTGGCCGACCCCAATTGCGGGTTCTGCAAAAAACTCTTTGTTTCGCTACGTGAGCCAATACAAAACGGGCACTTGCGTGTTCGCTGGATCATGACCGGGTTCCTCGCTGACGACAGTAGCGCAAAAGCCGCAGAGATCATGTCAGCGAAGGATGATAAAAAACGGCTGGCCGGCATTCTAAGCAAGTACATGTCCGGGCCTGCAGTTCATTTGAAGCCAGGCGAAAAAGTGAGCGGCAATATAGCAGCAGAAGGATTGAAAGAGTCCATGGACAAGAATCAGAAGTTCATGGAAGCCAACGGGATTAGCGGCACGCCGTTTGTGATCTACAAGACGAAAGAGGGTGAGATCAAAGCAATCCCGGGGATGCCTCAAGGACCTGCGATGGCAGAAATGATTCGGGTGGCGGGGGCTGCCGAGTGAAACTGGTCCTTCTGCTCTTGGCAGCGCTATCCGGCGCAGCGGGAGCTGCTGACGGGGTGCCAGAGCCTGGTCAGGGGAATTGTTGGGTCGATGCAGGGGCGAAGCATGGTGTTCCGTCCGAGCTGCTCTATATCATCGCCAAACATGAATCGCGACTTAATCCAATGGCCGTCGGCAAGAAAAACTCTGATGGCTCGGTCGACCTTGGAATCATGCAAATCAATTCGGCCGAACTCCCCAGGTTGGCAAAGTTGGGGATTACGCGGTCAACGCTTTTGCACAATCCGTGCGTCAACATCGATGTAGGTGCCGGCATCCTTGCCGAAAAAATCAGAATTAACGGATGGACTTGGGAAGCAGTAGGGGCCTACAACGCCAAATCAAAGCACAAACGCCAAGCGTATGTGGCAAAAATCTGGAACACCTGGCAGCAAGTGTTGCGTGATCGCTATGGTGATTCCGCACGTTCCGTGCTGGATGGAATGAAAGTGCCTCTAGCCACAGATCAGCCGGGGGTTTCAACGCAGGCGCTTGAAACTGCGAGTGTAGTGATGCCAAGTCAAAAACATCGCGTCGTCGTAGTTGATGGCGCTTCCGTACCCCCCCCAAAGAATGTTGGAGATATCAAGTTAAAAACCGGTGGTGAAGAGCGGCATCCAGCTTCTTCCCAAAAGATGAGGGTCGTCAATCGTGATTAAGTGGATTATTGAATTGGTCTTTATCATCCTCGCGATCATTTGGGGTGTGTCGATTCTGATTGCCTCGGATCCTTCCAAGCGCATCGTGCGTGCATGCCACCCCATTCCTGTAGTGGCCGATGGTCTGGCTTGGGGTGTCGAGCCCTGGTCAATGGAGCAAGCGGAAACGATAAAAGAAGCCGCTATCACTTCTGAGAGGTGGTGTCGTACTTGGGCCTGGCATCAGTTTTTTAATGGGGTTACGGTCGATCTTGATGTTCCTGTAGGGACCGAGGCATTCATGCCCTCAGAAAGCCCTGCGCGTGGTGGTATGCAATCCCCAACTGATAGCCAGGGAGCAGGCGGACAAACCCATAAGCCAAGCGGTTCGACGAGTGAAAACAGCGAAGGTAGATTACCGCCTGAATACGCAAAACCCGCATTCGCTCCTGGGTATCGCGGGAGATAGCTGATGAGTGCTGGTGGCCAGGAACCTGACAACTTTATTTCCACCTCTTCGCGCGATGCGAGGGCGGTTGAAGTCCTTAATGAAATTTTTGTGGATGCGGCGAATCAGGGCGCATCTGATGTGCACTTTGAGGACTTCGACGGCGGTATGCGTATCCGCTTTAGGCTAAACGGAAGTCTGCACGAACACATTACGGTTGATCGCAGCACGAGCCTCGACATGGAGGCCAAAATACGCATGCGCGCAAAATTGTCCCTGACCGAGCGCCGCGGTGGCCTGGATGGGCGATTGTTTTTGCGGATTGAAGACCGGACGGTTGATGTGCGGGTGTCGATCTTACCCATTCAGACCGGGCAGTCCATCGTCTGCCGGTTGCTGGATCAAGCCAACGCGACGCGCAAGCTGGAAGATATCCATATGTTCCCGTCGGTGCGTGTGGCGCTTGAGCAGCAATTGGCCAACCCGGATGGACTGGTGTTGGTGACCGGCCCCACCGGTTCCGGAAAAACTTCAACGCTGTATGCCGTGTTGAATAATCTGAACAACATCGACACAAAAATTATCACCGTTGAAGACCCCGTTGAATACCGGCTGGAACTCGCGTGCCAAGTTGGAATACAAAGAGGGATGACGTTTGGTTCCGCTTTGCGCTCAATTCTGCGACAAGACCCGGACATTATTCTCGTGGGCGAGATACGCGATGCAGAAACAGCAAAGATCGCGTTGCAGGCTGCGATGACTGGGCACTTGGTGATGTCTACCCTGCATGCCAATTCGGCACCAACTACACTGACTCGCATGGTGGACCTTGGGGTAGATCCCTATACCCTGGGGGCGGCGCTGCGCTGCGTTATTGCACAGCGGCTGGTCAGAAAACTTTGTTCCTGTGCTACACCCGTTGAGGTGGATGAAACCACCCAGGCTTGGCTTACCAAACACAGCATTGATTGGGAAGGTAAGCAATATTTTGGGCCGGTCGGATGCCCGGAATGCCATGGTAGCGGATACAAGGGACGGTTGCCGGTCATGGAAATGATCGTTAGCAGCAAAGAGGTGAGAGCGGCGGTCGATAAAAATGACCGCCATGCGATTCTTGCTGCGGCGAGGATGCAGCCGCAATTCGAAACGCTGGGGGAATCGGCGGTCCGAATGTGCAGTGAAGGGCTGACTTCATTAATGGAGGCACAGCGGATTGCCTCCGACGACCTTGCTGAAGATCCTGTGGCTGCGGTGCAGGAATTAAGTGTAGATGAACCACTGGCTGGAGAACCATTATGAGTGACCATCATTACATTCGGCGCGCCATTTTGGGTGCGATCGCTGTTGCACCGTTTCTTTCTTTGCGAGCATTTGCTGCCCAGCAGAGCGTTGGCGCGTCTCCGCTTGGACAGGCGGGCGCTAATGGGCCACAAGGGGCGGGCGGTCAACAAGGCCAGCCCGAAATGCCTATGCCTTTTCATGAAGTGCCTAAACCAGTAATAGAAGATGCATATTCAGTGTTGGAATTTTTCAGTTTTGGATGTTCGTTCTGCATGCAGTACAACGCTCAATTTGCAGCATGGGGCAAAAGCTTGCCCAAAGAGTTCCGCTTCGAGAAAGTGCCGGTAATTTCGACGCGCGAAGATATGGCGATGGCGATGGGGTACTACGCAGCACTGGAAGCGGCCCCCGGGCAGACCGAGCCCTTTATGGAGTCGCTGTTCCGCCAAAGAAACACGATGGGGAGTGTCTATGATGCCAGGGCCGTGGGAAGTTGGCTGGCGCAGGCCTGCACCGAGGCTAACATTCCGCGCGACCGCTATAAGTCGGTGCTTGGTCAGGACCGAATTCTGAAAAAAGCCACGAAGGCCGCACAACGCATTCCACGATACAACATTGAAGTCACACCGACCGTTGCTATAGGGGGGCGATTCCTTGTGACCCCCGATCATGTCCAGGGCAATTACGGCATGCTGTTCGAGCTGAGCAACGGCCTGGTATCTAAAATCTGGAAACCCAATGCCTAGCCTGATACAAGTTATGCGCTATTTGACCGGACCGCTCTGTCTGTTAGGCATGCTGTTGGGCGGTAGTGTGATGGCAGCGTCGCCGGTGAACACTAAGGCGCCGGTACCGGCAACCAATGGTAAAGCGGCTGCTCAACCGGCACCGGCCGTGCCGGACCTGCCGGGAATCAAGCTCCCTGAGAAACCATCTTTTGATCCGCCGGATGGGGCAAAACGACTCGCAAAGATTATGTCGATTTCGAGCCGAATGACGATCCGCGACTTCTTCCAGGGGCCGGGTAGTCTCGTCGGTGTGGTGCTTGATCCAATCAAAGGCACAGAACCGGCCACAACTTTTGATAAACCGAAACTGCCCGAGGGGGTGACTCAGACAGCCAAGGGCGTAACCCAGAATGGGAAAAGCCCCATTCCTTCCGGCATGATCATTTTTGTGGACCCGAGCGGCCGATACATGGTCGCCGGCATGATCATCGACATGAGTAACGGCAGCAATCTGATGGCGGAGTTGTCGCAAAAGTATTTCCCGAAAGACAACAACCCGATCAGCATGGCCGAGGCGGTGGAGGGCATGAAGGAATTGGCGCAGGTTCCCGCGCCAGGTGAGCCACTCTCCGCCAAAGCCAAGCGCAAGAAAAATCTGACCGAAGCCAAGGTCGCCTCGTTACCCTTGATCCACGACGGCCCTGCCAAAGCCAAACACATCGTCTATGCCTTTATCGACCCAAACTGCTCGCATTGCCAACAGGCGGTGCGCGAGGCGGCAAAGATGAAAGAAGCGGACCCTGATCTGGCTATCCGCTGGATTTTGATTGGGCTGGGCGGTAATCCGAGCGTAATCGCTGCAGGTTCCATTATGGGCAGCAAGGACCGCTTGCATGCCATGGTGGAATACATGAAAGACGACAAGGCCATTGAAAAGTTGCGGTTGAAATTGGCCGATCCCGCGTTTAAGAAGCTGGTGGCGACCGGCGTGTTCCAGGTCGAGAAATCCATGGAATACGCGGATATGCTCGGTGTTGATTCAACACCGTTGTTCATCGCTTTCAAAAAAGGGGAGGAGCCAAGAACCCTGATTGGCTACCCGGGTTCTACGCAGGTTAATGGGTTATTCAAAAAATAATGTCACCAAAAAACCTTTTTCTTCCTGTTGTTCTGTTACTTGTGTATTATACGCAAACAGGGTGGGCTGACGGACGGCAATATAACCCGGCAAACCCCAACAACTGGCAGCATGTTTTGTCGTGGCAGGTCGAGCATCCTGTGCTTGCTGGAATGGCATCAGGCTTAACGTTTGGGTTGTGGCCTGCTGAGTACGGGAATGATGCTCTAGATCGTGGTTTTGACGATATACCCGCAGATCAGCAAACGATGATGACCCGCGCTTCGTTTCAGATGGTAAAGGGTTATAGCCAGAATATCTTTGAATTCTGGCGAACTGTTGTAATGGCCATCCTTGGGGGTGGCATTGGGTTAGGACTCTACCGTTTATGGAAAAGAAAACCTTAACGCTGTGGGTGGCAGGGCTGGCAACGGTGCTTGCCGGTTGCGCGCATACGCGCGATGGCGCTGAACGCCCCGTGACCCCTTTAGCAGAACAAGCTTCCCTGACGGTCGCCCGGTTTGATCGCCCCAGTGATGTGGCTGTCATCAAGGCTGATTACGAACCCGCTATAGGCGCTCCGTCCCAAACGGTGCAGGTGCCCAAGGCTAACCCCGTAAAATGGGAAGTTCCTCCCCCTCCCAAGGTAGTAGCCCCCCCGCGCCCAGCAGCGCCACCGGCACCACGCCCACAACCCATGACCCAGATGCCGGTTACCCCGCCGCCGATGGAGAAAAAGCTGGTCTTTAACGACACCATGTTTGCCTTTAACAAGGCCACACTGAGTAAAAAAGCGTTGGCTGCGCTTAGGGAAGTTCTGACCGCGGCCAAAGAAGGAAAAACCATTGGTATCGTTGGTCACACCGATTCGATCGGGCCGGACACCTATAACGATAAGCTCTCCCTCAAGCGCGCTGAGACAGTCAAAGCCTATCTCCTGAAAAACGGGGTGGAAACGGCACAAATTGTGATGGTCGAAGGTCATGGTAGACGCGAACCGCTGGCTAGCAACGAAACAGAAGAAGGTAGGGCAAAGAACCGGCGCGCAGAAGTGACTATCACCATAATCGAAAATCTGAACCAGCAAGGGGTGTCCCAATGAATGAAATAGCGATTCCGCGTTATGTTGATTCACAGCCCCAGTTGTTTTTTTGGGAGCTGGATGAATTTGTGCCGTTTGTCTTTTTCGTGGGCATGGGAATTATGACCGGCGCGTTGACCGCCATGCTCTTGCCCGCTTTTGGCATTACTTATGTATTTGCCCGATTCAAGGGCAACAGTCTGGATGGGGTGTTGCTGCATTTGGGGTACTGGAGCGGTGGTATGCCGATGAATTCGGTTTTCAAGAACGGCGCTGTGCGGCGTTACGAAAGCTAAGCCAGGGGACCAAAATGCAATTGAGCTTTCTTGGAAAAACGTGGGATCTGGCCTTGCGCAACAATTTTGGCCTGTTAATCTCGAACGTGATTCTCTCGGCCGCTTTAGCGGGCGCAATCTATGTGATCGTCAATAATCACGAGCGCCTTGTCATTGTTCCCCCGTTTATTGACTCGAAGCTTGAGATTTCCTGGGATTCCGCCAATGCGGACTACATCAAAAGTTTTGGTCTCTACATGGGTACGCTGGTTGGTAACGTGACCCCTAAAAATGCCAAGTTTGTGACTGAATCCATGTCGCAGTTTCTGGCCCCAGAGATTTACGCAGAGACCCGCGGGCAGATCCTGTCGTTTATGGAAGACCCGGCTTTCAGGCAGGGCGGATTCGTTGTGGCCTTTGCGCCAGAACGGGTGGTGTATGAACCACGTACCCATAAGGTCTATGTGATTGGCAATTACATCTCAACCGTGCTTGGCCAGAAAGATATCTCTACCCAGAAGCAAGTTGTGTATGAGATGGAAATTGTGATTCGCCATGGGCGCCCGTTGGTTAGCCGTCTGGCCAGTTATCAGGGCAATACACCGCGCACTGATGAAGCGGTAGCAACCGAGACAGCAGAAGCCAAGCGACGTCAGGATGCGGGCTTGCCGGCCCTTACACCAAAAGGTGCACTTCCAACCAATATGGGGCAGCAAAAGGTCTTGCCACAGTTGCCCCCTGAAGCGCAGCGCGCCATCGGCGCAACCAAACAGGAAACTGGTGCGGCTGAACCTGTGCCGGCATTACCGACGCAGCAAGGAGAAAAGCGGTGATCAAAATGACATTCAATAAAACGGTGTTGGCAGCGCTGCTTGCTGCGGCGTTCGCCGGAACGGTACAGGCAGCGCAGGAATTGCCCGAGTTGCCACAGGATCTTTTGAAGCCGGCGGCTACTTCATCGGATATTGCGCCCGCCGCACAGCCGGGAAAGTCCGGTTCGCTCCCGGTGCAACCCGGCAAGGTGCTCACCGTGATGCCGCCTACCGCAACCAGCCCGGGCTCTATTGGGGCGCCAGCAAAACCAGCAAAACGTGCGCCGGCATTCGCCGGTGAGTCGACGGTTGACCCGGAGGTGGCCAAACAGATCAAGCCTAAAGAAGTTCCTTCGCAGCAGATGCAAGCGGAAGAGGGCGCGGCAAAGGTTATCCCAGGCACTGGTTCGGTGCGGTCTTATAAGGCGCAGCCGGCGGGCGATATCCGCTATGGATACAGCACTCCGGATGGGAAGATGGTGTACTCGACTGCTCCCGCCGGGTCTGCTCCGGCGCCGCAGGGAGCGGACCAGGTAGTCATGATGCCTATGCCTGGCCAACCCGCTCCAGCGCAACAACCGGCGTCTGCCGTGCCCATGCCAGGCCTCGGCGTCCCTCCTAATGCGTACATACCAGCCAAGCCCTATGTTGCCAATGTGACACCGGGCGCCAATGAAATGATCGCGATCAGCCAGACTTTGCCTAACCGCATTGCCACACCTTTTGCTGATCCGCAGGTGGTTGATGTGTCAGGTTCGCAAATAAACACCTTGGGGGGATCGGTTTATATCGTTCCGGCCGGAACTGATCCGATCGGGATATACATTACCGATAAGCCCACGGATAAAGTGCCTAATCCCCCAACCGTCTCGTTGACTTTGGTCCCCAAAGCCATCCCCGGCCAGACGGTCATCGTGCAAGTTGATTCAGCCTCTATGCACGGAATAGGCGCGCAGGCCCTGGAAGAGGAAAAGCCGGCCCAAAGTTACGTCGACGGAATTCGCTCATTGTTACGCAATGTAATCCGCAGCAACGTGCCTTCCGGTTTTGTTGACCAGAATCTCAGCAATATCCCTGCAGCAACTATGGGACAGCTGCGGATTCAGCCGGTAAAAAGGCTGTCCGGGCAGAGCATGGATGTCTACATTTATCGTATCGATAACGTTGGCAATGGAGGGATCGAGCTCACCGAACAGTCCTTCTATCAGAAAAACGTAAAAGCGGTTGCCTTCTTCCCGAACATCAAGCTCGACAAGAAAGGAACCACCCGCGTGTTCATTCTGGCCGACAAGGTAGAAAAATAATGGATAACGATTTCGTCGACGGTTTAAAAAGGCGTTGGGAAGCGCTGGATGCAAACCATAAGCGGATTATTTTTCTGGCGGCAGGGATGGTCGTGGTGTTGGGCACTTCATGGGCCGTCACCGCGCTGAGTACCAACCCTGACCGGAAGTCGCCGATGTCAGCCGCGCAGCGTGCGGTGGGGGCCAAAGAGGACGTGCGCCTAACTCAGCCGCCTATTCGCGAAAGCACTGTTGATACGATGGTCAGCAAGCTTACCTCGATTCAGCAGCGGCTTGACCAAAGCGAAGCGGAAAAGAAAAGCATGGAGGCCTATCAAAAGGAAACCATCGCCGCGCTGCAGGAACAGATCAAAGGCCTTTCAGAAAACAGTCAGGGCAATAACCAGTTTCAGGAGCAAATGAATGCCTTGCGGGCCAGGATTGATGTTTTAACCAACCTGCAAGGGCAGGGGCCGCGTGCTGGGCAGAATCTGCCCGCCCCTTCGTTATCGGCCCCGCTGCCGCCTACTTTGCCAGGTTCAGGTGTCAAGCCCTCGCTCCCTGCCGGAGCAACACTCCCTTCCCTGTCAGGCTCTTCCAGGGGCGGTGTGCGAGGCACACCTAATACAGGTGTGGTATCCAACGAAGGAACTCCTCAGGTAGAAGCCGGTGCGGGTGCGGCAGAACCACGAAGGGAAGAGCCCGGCCGTACCATGAGAATCGTGGGGGCAGATTCTGGGAAGCCGGCCGCAAAAGACAAATTGGCAAGTTCCGGAACAACAAATACGCCGGTACCGGCATCGACTCCTGCTCAAGCGGGGCGCGCGGGAGGCAAAACATCCTCTTATGAACCTGGCAAATCCGTTTCTCCGGATGCGGGAGCGGGGGCTGCGCCTTACCGGTCGGGGGGGTCGGGCGGCGGGAGTTCGGGCGAAGGCTCGTTGAACGTCAAGGGCCGTGACAATCAAGGTTGGGGCGGAACCACGGCACGGGATGCCAAGGATAAGCCGAGCGGAAAAGGCGAGGCACAAACTTACTTGCCTGCTGGCGCCATGTTTACCGGGGTGCTGCTCAATGGTTTGGATGCTCCAACGTCGCAGGCCGCACAAAAGAATCCAACGCCAGTGATCATCCGCATCAAAACCGCCGCGATTCTACCAAATCACGCTTCGCTCGATATTCGTGAGTGTTTCGTACTGGCAAGCGGGTTCGGTTCCATGAGCACCGAGCGCGCCACGTTGCGCACCGAGACGATCACCTGCGTTCGTAAAGATGGGGGCGTGGTAGAGGCGCGTATGAACGGATACCTGGTCGATTCAGATGGCAAGGTCGGCCTTCGTGGGACGCTGGTGTCAAAGCAGGGCGCCCTGGTTGCAAGAAGCATGATCAGCGGAATATTCAGCGGTCTGGCGCAAGTATTTCGGCCGACGGCGGTTCCCGCGGTGTCGACTTCTCCCGGGAATAACCAGCAATACCAACTCCCTGACGTTACAGCTGCGCTCGATAGCGGGGTGATGGGCGGACTTAACTCTACACTTAACCAGGTTTCCAAGTTTTATCTGGATCTTGCAAAAGAAACCCACCCGGTCATTGAAATCGATGCGGGCCGTGTCGCCACGATTGTGCTGGTGCACGGCGTTGGTCTGAATATCTAGGGATTGATAACCATGAAAACAAGAAACCTTTTGATGTTATCCGCCACCGTCGTTTCGCTGGTCGGCTGCGCTACTGGGAATTCGGACTTTGCTTGCCCGGGGGTTCCATCCGGTGTGACCTGTAAAACGCCGATCGAGGTCTATCACATGACCGAGAACGTTGACCACATCGAGACAAAGAAGATCATTACCGATGACAAGAAGGATAAAGGTAAGGATAAAGCGGATACCGACCTTTCTTCGGTGAACGCCGTGCCCATGGGTAGCTTTGGCGCCACTGGTCAGATGATCGCGTCCGCCAAGGGCCCGATGCCGCTTCTTGAGCCGCCTCAAGTACTGCGCATCTGGGTGGCCCCGTTTGTTGATGAGAAGCAGGATCTGCAATGGCCAAGCTATGTTTTCACCGAGGTGACGTCGCGACGTTGGTCTTTTGGTGAGCAAAGCGTACCTGCCATCAAGGCGCTGGTTCCAGTTCAGCTAGCGCCAGCACAAGCGGAAGAAATTTCAGGGCAATCTGTAGATGACCAGGCCAGGCAGGCCATAGGGGGGCAGACGAAGTTTGGGGGGCAATCAGCCATGCCACCAGCTTTCGGCGCCGGCATCCCTACCCCTGGAACCCCACCGTTCCCAGGAAGCCTGCCTAACGCGAACACTCAGGATTCTGCGGCCAGCTTTCAATAAAGTGGCGTTGTAATAATATTTTATGAAATTGTAAAAAGGGGTGTTGCTTTTTTCCTGTTCATGTATAATCAAGCCGTTCGCGTATAATACATGGCACGGATAAGATCCATTAACCGGGCGACGTGCGTGATCGTAACGGGTTGTATTACAAACGTTTGTTTTCTAACTGCTACACAAGGAGCTTAAAAAATGAAATTTCTGAAAAAACTGGCATCACCTTCCGTTCTGTTGGCCGCTGTTCTGGGTATGGTTGCTGTTGACGTTCTGGCTAACACCAACTTCACCAACGCCGCTGGTAACTTCGACGGCGTGATGGCGTTCTTGGACGAGTGGACCCAGGGCACCTTGGGCAAGATCATCGCTCTGTCCGCCATGTTCGTTGGTATCGTTGCTGGTGTGATGCGTGGTTCCATCGCTGCTGTTGTGACTGGCTTGGCTGTTGCAATCGCACTGAACTACGGTCCTTCCGCAGTTAGCGCTGTGTTTACCGCTACCCTGGGCATGTAATTCTGGCCTTCTAGTGTAGAAATGAGCAGCAGAACAAACGGCCCACTTGATGGGCCGTTTGTTTTAGAGGTGAGAGTTTTCGGCGGTGCCGGTTACGGGGCCGCCACATTACCTGGATGATTCTCTTTAGTGAGTGCCGGGAGATGGTAATAACAGAAGGATTGGTTGTAAAAATTGAGCATCAAACACGGCAACGCCGGCCGCAAAATAGATAATTACAGAGGGCCTTTGTTATGAGCGCTGAAGCACGAATTGCATACCAACTCGGACGCAACCGTCCAGAGGAGCTTTTCCCACCAATGGCCCATGACCACGAAAGTGGCCTTATTTATCTGGAGGGCGACAAAAAGCATGGTCACCTGGGTGCAACCTTCGTTGCTATCCCGTGTGCTGGGGTTGATGGCAGTACCGCAGAGCGCCTGACATCGGCACTACAATTTCCGTTCCCACCGGGGACGATGGTTCAAATCTCCCTCCTCGTTACTCCCGACGTGGAGAATCTGCTCGGCTTCTATTCTCAAGCCAGGGCTACTGTTACCCCTGACGCGACCGGCTTGACGCGCGAACAATGCGAAACGGTCTTGGCAATGGCCTACAATCGGGCCGAATTCATCCGTGAAAGTAAAAACAACCCGTTGGTCGCCTCCACCGGCGTGCTGTCCAACAGTGCCATGCTGCTGGTGTCGATCAAAGTCCCGTGCCGCCCAGTGCCACAGGAAGAAGATGTGGACGTCGTCAAAGCGCTCGCCATCAAAGTAACAGAAGGTTTCCATGCTATCGGTGTGGATCTGGAGCAGGTTGATGCGGGCGGTTATTTGCGTCTGGTGCGCCGCATTCTGCATATGCACGACGATGTGTCCGACAACTACAGCACCGATGATCTGATTCGAGACCAGATCACCTTTCCCGGTGACGATATTGTGAGTGGCTATGATCATGTTCGTATCAACGAAACATACATCAAGCCCATGTCCGTAAAGTATTTCCCAAAAACCGCTTCATTGGCGGCGATGAATTATCTGATTGGCGATCCGCGTGGCCAGGGCAATATGATTACCGAGCCCTACATGATGACGCTGACGATGCATTACCCCGATCAGTTCAAGAAAGTGGGCGCAGTGCGCCGTAAAAGCGCGCAGATCAACTATCAGGCGCTGGGGCCCTTGCTGCGTTTTATCCCGCGTCTGGGTATGAAAAAAGAAGGGATCGATGTCCTGGTGCATTCGATCGAAGAAGGGGCGGTGGTCATCGAAATGAATTGGACGATGGCACTGTTCTCAAAGTCACTGGAAGCGGCGCAGAAGGCGGCCAGCATGATCCGCACGTATTATGGATCGTTCCAGTGGGACATCCACGAGGAGCGGGCCATCTGTTGGCCGGTGTTCTGGAACACAATCCCGCTGTTTCCTTCATCGGCTTCCATCAAACAGACCCATCGTTTCCAAAGCATGGCCGTGCGCCATGCGATGCAATTTGCACCGGTTTTGTCGGAATGGCGCGGGACGGGCTTGGGGGGTTGCAGTGTTTTCTCGACCCGTCGCGGGCAGCCGATGCTGTTCGACTTTTTTGACAGCGACACCTCGTATAACGGGTTGATCTTTGCCGAATCTGGTGCTGGTAAATCCTTTGTGACTCAGCAGATCATTGTTGACCTGTTATCGATTGGTGCAAAGGTGTGGGTGATCGACGTTGGGCGCTCTTATCTCAAGCTGGCAAAGGTGCTGGGCGGGGAATTTATTGAATTTTCCGAGAATAGTAGGGCATGCCTGAACCCCTTCACAAACGTGCTGGATATCGATGAAGATCTGGAGTTGCTGAAAAGCCTGGTTTCGAAGATGGCGTCGCCGAACCAGGGGCTGGACGATTATCGCCTGGCCACGGTTGAAGAGGCGATCAAAGCCGTCTGGGGGCGACTGGGCCATGCGATGACGATTACAGACGTTGCTGAGTACATGCTCGCCCAGGAAGATGATCGGGTGCGTGATATTGGGACCATGCTATACCCGTTCACCCGTCACGGATCCTACGGTCCTTGGTTCGACGGGCAAAACAATCTGGATTTCCACAACAATTTTGTGGTGCTTGAGCTCGAAGAGTTGAAGAACAAAAAGACGTTGCAACAGATTGTGCTGCTGCAATTGATCGCAAAGATTCAGCACGAAATGTTCATTAATACCTCCGGCCAAAAGCAATTTGTCGTCATTGATGAAGGCTGGTCTTTGTTGGACGACGGGGGTGTAGCCAAGTTCATGGCAGAAGGTTACCGGCGGTTCAGGAAATACGGGGGAGGGTGCTTGATTGTGACCCAATCCCTGAACGACCTTTACGGATCCGCTAATGGAATTGCCATTGCTGAGAACTCCCCGAATATTTTGATCATGCAGCAGAAGCATGAATCCATCGACGCGGTACGGAATTCTGGGCGCCTGGCTATTGGCGAATATGGCTTCCATATTATGAAAACCGTGCATACGCTGAGCGGAAAGTATTCTGAAATCCTGTTTTATACCCGGCGTGGCTGGGGTGTCGGAAGGCTCATTACCGATCGCTTTACCCAGGTGATGTTCTCAACCAAAGGGGCTGAACGTACGGAGGTGTTGGAGGATATCAACGCCGGCGTTCCGGCAACGGAAAGCATCAATAATTACATCGCGCGGCATGGGTAACCCTGCCTGGGGTTGTTTCTCGGAACGTAAAAGGTTTACCAGACACTGAAGAAAGGCCGGAGTGTTCAGTTCACGTTTTCTGTTGGTAACCGAGAACGCAAAGCCGTGTACAAAGCAACGGCTGGGCAGTGGCATAACCTTCACCGGCGTCATTTCTATGTGGTCACCAAAATGGATGCCTTCGCTTGCTTGTTTCTGGTCTGGTGTGTAGACTAGACCAAGTTAATTAAATTACTGGAACAACCGTGAGCGAATACGGAATCTACGAGGCGAAAACCAGGCTGCCTGATCTCATTAAACAAGTCCAGCAAGGCGAAAGAGTCACAATCACCAACCGTGGCGAACCGGTGGCAGATCTTGTGCAGAGTGCTAGTCGAGCAGAGCAGCAAACAAGGGATGCGATCACTGCCATCAAAGCTATGCGTAAAGATGGGGTTGATGAGGAACGATTCACGGAGATGCGCCTGCGAGGACGGCGGTGATGTCAAAGGGTTTCGTTCTGGACGCGTCCGTCACAATCCGATGGGCATTGCAAGATGGATCGCTGCCTGACCGCGCTTATGCCGACATGGTGCTGGACTCGTTGAACATTGCTTCCGCTATGGTGCCCGCTCTCTGGTACACGGAGACGATTCACGTACTTCGCTGCGCTGAAGACGATGGGACGTTCGGTGAATCTGCCCTGACGGGGTTTGTCTACCAATTGGGGCAATTGCCCATCCATCTGGACGCGGCATCTCCCTCAGGAGTCCAGTTGGCAGTAGCAGCTATATCGAGGGAGTTCAGGCTTTCTGGTTACGATGCCCAGTATCTTGAGTTGGCACGCAGACTCAGTTTGCCGATAGCAACGTTGGACAAGTCTCTGCGCAAGGCCGCAAAGAAGGCTGGTGTGCCGATCTACCTCGTACGTTAATGGAAACGAAATGGGTGAGCTGGCTTCTGGTGGTTGCGCAATATCCTGGGCCAGTGCGGTTACTTTAAGGTAGGAGAATTATAATGAAATTCGTGAAATTTCTGATTGGTATTTGTTT
>Ga0315281_10006449_pt1 | contig 16682 bp, 16 predicted proteins | sample YL17G07_0_MG_FD_204540 | JGI IMG/M metagenome (GOLD analysis project Ga0315281, IMG submission 204540) | Sediment microbial communities from Yellowstone Lake, YNP, Wyoming, USA - YL17G07_0 | ecosystem: Environmental > Aquatic > Freshwater > Lake > Sediment | place: USA: Wyoming | collected...
CGAACCTTTCATCAAGCTGGCAGAATTATATGGCCTGCAGGGGCTCAGCCGGGAAGCGCGCGAGCAATACGCTCAGGCGGTGGAGTTTTACAGGAAGAAGAACCAGACTGACAACGCTCTGGAGATCTTCCGCAAGATCGTAGCGCTGGATCCGGAAAACAAAACGTACCACCTCCGGCTGGCCGAGTATGCCGAGCAGTCTGGTCGGAAAGAAGAGGCCGCAAGCGCCTATCTGGATGTAGCGGAAGTCGCCTTCCGAGGGGGTGACAGCGCAGCCGGGGAGCCCGCGCTGAAAAAGGCTTTGGCCTTGGGAGCGGAGAGTAATCGGGTGTCTCTCCTTCAAGCCCGCGTGGCGCTCCACAAGCAGGAATACGGGCAGGTGGAGAAGATCGTCGATTCCACGCCCGAGTTGAAGTCTAGCGCCCCTGGTCGGCAACTTCTCTTGGAAGCTTACCTGGCCGCGCAGAAGCTGGAGATGGCGGAGAAGCTGGTGGTGGACGTTTTCAGTGCCAACCCTGCCGACTTCTCCCCTGTGGCTTCGTTCTCAGGGTTGTGCATCAAGAAGGGGAACGTGGACGCGGTGGTGAAGCTTCTGGGCGAAGTTGCCGACGTGCTGATTGAGCGAAAAGAGACAGCCCCGGCGATGGAGATACTGCGCCAGATCTGGGCGAAGAATCCCGGCCACCTGGCAGCGCTGGAGTTGATCCATCGCATCTGTAAGGCGACCGCCGACGAGTTTGCGCTGCCGGAAGTCTTGGGAGCGCTCGGCCAGGCTTACGAACAGTCTGGGGACTTGGAGCGAGCCGAAGCGGTTTATCGTGACCTCGTCAATCGCGTACCGGGGAACGAGAACTATCAGAACCTATTGAATGAAGTCCTGCAAAAGCAGGGCAAAGAAGTGCCAGTTCCTGCGGCGGTGGCGCTGGCAGGCGTGGCGATTGAGGTTCCTCCCGAAGCGGAGGCCCCCCCGGCTGCGCCCGCCGCCGAGGCTGCGCAGGCGGAGATGGTGAAGGAGGCGCTCGAGAACAGCGACCTCTTCTCTCGCTATAACTTGGTGGACAAAGCCGTGGGCGAACTGGAAAAGGTGCTGGCCGTCTATCCCGAGCAAGCTGATATCCAGCGGCGGATCCTGGAGCTCTGCCACCGGAGCCAGCCGGCGCGGGCCAGAGTGGCGGCCGAGGCGCTGGCCACCATCCACACCAAGCAAGGTGATTCGGCCAGCGCGAAGAAGTACCAGGACCTAGCTACGCAGCTTGCCAGCGGAGTGCCCGCGCCGGAAATCCCCCTGCCGCCGGTCGCGGTGGAAGCTCCGCCGCCACCGCCTTCCCCGCCTCCCGCTCCTCGACCGGCAGGGATGGAATTCGACCTCTCGGAGGTCTTTCCGGTCAGTGCGCCGGCAGAGGCCGCTAAAGAGGCGCAGGGCGAGATTTCACTGGACTTGTCAGCCCCGGCGACTGTTCCGCCTCCCGAAGTCCCGCCCCAAGAGTTGGAACTTCCTGCTGAGTCAGAGGCCTTGACCCCCACTGCGGAGGCTCCTGTCGTCGAGAGGGAAGTTCCTCCCTTCAACTACGAGGAGGCCCGGGTGGAGATTGATTTCTACCTCGGGCAAGGGCTTCTGGAGGAAGCGCATAGCGCCATCCAAGCCCTCGAGGAGAAATTCCCCGGAGATTCCTGTGTGGCCGAACTCCGCCAGCGCCTGGAGGCACAGGCAGGCGCGCCCGCGGCAGCGCCGGGCGAGGTTGCGCCACCTCCGACCGAGCCGGTCGAAGCTACGGCAGCGGAGTGGGAATTGCCGGCGACCTTCGCAGGGCCAGGTCCAGCCGAGGCGGCTCCCGAAGTCGCACCACCGCCTGTCGAAGCGCCTGTGCCTCCGGCGGTCAGTGAGCTGCTTCCCCCGCCACCGCCGCCGGAAGCTGCCGTCGGGGCGGCGGGTCCCTCCAGTGCTGAGGCCCCGCCCGCGGGTAGCGACCTCCTGGGCAGCTTGGTGGGCGAACTCGAGGCTGGCTTAGAGGGCTTTGGGGAGCCGACCCCGCCTCCTGCGGCAGAGCGAGCGGCTGAGGCACCACCTGCCCAGGCTGCCGCGCCGGGCGGTGAAGCCGCGTCCCTCTTTAGCGGGCTACTGGAGGAACTGGGCGAAGGCGCTGCGGCACCCGAGGCCGAGGAGGATCAGGAGAAGCACTACAACCTCGGCGTGGCCTTCCGCGAAATGGGCTTGCTGGACGAAGCGATTGGCGAGTTTCAGAAGGTGGTAAAGGGTGCGCAGAAGGACAAGTTTCCGCCTAACTTCCTTCAGGCCTGTAGCCTGCTCGCCGTCTGCTTCACGGACAAGGGGATGCCAGCCATCGCGGCCAAGTGGTACAAACGCGCGCTCGAGTTGCCCGACCTCGACGACGAGTCAACCCTGGCCCTCCAATATGACCTAGGGGTGGCCTATGAGCAGGCAGGTGACACCCGGAGCGCCCTGGAGAGATTCTCCGAGGTGTATAGCCAGAACATCGACTATCGCGACATCGCCGAAAAAATACGCACCCTCCAAAAGAAGGCGCCATAAGCGGCCTGCCCGGGCGCCTGCCCTGCTGCCCGGCTCGAAGCTGAATCCCCGATCCCGAGCATGAGCAGAGCCCTGACCATCATTTACGTCCTCTTCTGCTTCGAGATGGGAGTCTTCCTGTTTGTTCTTCCTTGGGTTTCATGGTGGAGCCATAACTTCTTCGTGGCGCAGTATTCCTGGGTCTCCGCGATGGCGTCGAATTACTTTGTTCGCGGGGCGGTTTCAGGGATCGGTTTGGCTGACATCTGGCTGGCGATCTACGAGCTGTGGCGTTTCCGACGGCAGTTGGGACTGGTCCATACACGCACATCGCGATAAGCTCATGCCGGGCGGGCACGCGAACTAGCTCGAAGCTTCACCGCACTGCGGAGCCCCCCCGCATGTCTTGCCCGGCATTGGCGGGACTCGACTTCATGCCTTACGCGCTTGAGCTGTGCTACATCACGGATCGGCGAGCATTGGAGCCGAAGCCGCTCCTTCCTCGGATCCAGGAGGCAATCCGCCTGGGGGTGGATCTGGTGCAGATCCGCGAAAAGGACCTGCCGACTCGAGAGCTCCTGGAACTGGTCGGGGCTGCGGCGGATGCCGCTCGGGCGAGGGCCACGCGCCTCGTGGTGAACGACCGGCTGGACGTGGCGCTGGCGGCGGGCGCTGCCGGTGTTCACTTGGGAACTCAATCATTGCCGGCACGTGTGGTCCGCGCGTTGGCGCCAAGAAATTTCCTGGTCGGCGTCTCCTGCCATTCGCTCGAGGAGATGCTCCGTGCGCAGGTGGCGGGCGCCGACTACGTCGTTTTGGGCCCCATCTTCGCGACGCCTTCCAAAGTCCCCTATGGCCCGCCGCTCGGTTTGGCACAGTTGCGGGCGGTTGCGGCGCGAGCGAAGGTGCCGGTTCTCGCCCTAGGTGGAATTACCGTAGATCGCGTGAGGTTGTGCCTCGAAGCCGGCGCGGCAGGCATTGCCGGCATCTCGATCTTCCAGAATTGCGAGTCGCTGGAGGAGCAGGTTCAACAGTTGCGCGCGCAGTTCAAACGCCCCGCCCCTCTCCAAGGAACCCAACGGCAAAAGGGTTGACAGACTGAGAGCGAGATTCCCTTTTGACTTTCAACCCTTAACTTTCGACTTCTTCTTCAACCCTCTCCCATCCACGCGCCGTAAGGCTTGAGGATGCGGACGTTATCGCACATGGCCTTGAGGGCAGCGGTGATGGGCACCGCCAGCACCAGCCCGATCCCGCCCCATAGCCAGCCCCAGAACATCATGGCGATCGTCACCGTCAGGGCGTTCAGCTTGACGCGCGAGCCCACCAGCTTGGGTGTCAAGAAGTTGATCGCTAGGAAATGGACGATCACCACCGTCAGGGCGATGGTCAGGAAAGGTTCCATATGATCGTATTGCACGAGCGCGATGAGCATGGGGGGCAGCATACCCAGCGCCACGCCGATGTAAGGGATCAGACTCAGGAAGGCGGCGAGCGGCCCCAGAAGCAGGGCGTAGCGCAGCCCAATGATCGCAAACACGGGCGTGATCAGCGCGGCCGAGATCAGCGCCACCAGGATGTTTCCCAGCACGTACTCGCGCACCATCTTGCTGATGCCGCGCAGGACGTCTTCGGCTTGCTGGCGGCGGTCCACGGAAAAAAGGTTCAGGGTGGCCGACCAGATATGGTCTTTCGAGGTCAGCATAAAGAACACCAGAAAGGGAATAAACATCACCGTAACCGCGAAAGCGTACAGCGAGCCGATGCCCCGCAGCAGGAACTGGACCCAAGGTGATTCCTGCTGTACGCGCACCGCGGGGACGGTGGCGTCAGCGCCCGAGGGGAGAATCGAGGAGGTGCTCTGCTGGATGCTTGTGGTGGTGACTTGGATGTGGGCGACGATTTGCCTCAGCCGGGCCGCGAAACGCGGCAGGTCGTTCATAAGGGCTACGGCACGGTCGTAAACCAGGTAAATTAACAGGTAGATGACGGCCAGAGTGAACAGCACCATGAGGAGCGCCGCCAACCAGCGCGGCAGGCGCAGGCGCTCCAGCAACTTGACGCCCGGGTCGAGCACAAAGGCGATACCGATCGAGCAAATCAGGGTGATGACCACAGAGCTGGCGTAGTAGATGCAGGCGCAGAGAATCGCTGCGGCGATGACCCTCAGGCTGGTCGCGGCGGCCGAGGCGGCAGGTGAGAGTTCGAGCTTCGTTTCCGACATGGGGCAAGCTCCCGCCGAGGATTCTAGCCCTCCGGAGGGCGAAATTCCAGTTATTGTGGAGACGAACGAACGAGGGAGCTTGCCCCGCTGGGTTCCTGGAATCCCGCGACGCGGCGGGGCGAGGAAACTTTTTTCTTGACAACCGGCGGCCCTTGGCGCTAAAAGTATAATTATACGGACAGTGTATAATTATTCTATCGGGGAAAGGTCGGACAGGTGAGCAGGCAGGGCACGACGCTCCAGGCGGAGATTTCAACTTCGGCGGCGACTGACGGCCGCTCCCCGCGGGTGGTGCGCGTGGCCGTCGCCGGGGCCACCGGCTACGCTGGGGGCGAACTCATCGCCCTCCTGCTGCGCCACCCCTTTGCGCGCGTCGCCCGCTTGATGGCTGACATCCCGGAACCCATTCCGATCGAGCGGGCTCATGCCGCGCTGCGGGGCAAAACCCTGCCCATTTGCGAACTGCCTTCCTTCGACGATCTGCGGGGTGACGAGCTGGACCTGGTCTTCCTCGCCACCCCGCACCAGGCTTCTCACGATGCCGTGCCCGCTCTGCTCGACCGGGGCCTGCGCGTGATTGACTTGAGCGCGGCTTTTCGTTTGAAGGATCGGAGTGCCTACCCGCGCTGGTATGGCTTCGAGCACCTGGCGGCTGAGGCGCTCGCGGAGGCGGCCTATGGCTCCCCGGAGTTGAATGCCACCGAGATTCGCGAGGCGCGGTTGGTAGCCAACCCTGGCTGCTACGCCACGTCCATTATCCTCGCCCTGGCCCCGCTGGTTCGGGCGGGCTGGGTGAACCTGGCGGCAGGCATTGTCTCGGATGCGAAGTCGGGAGCCAGTGGCGCGGGCCGGACACCCAGCGACGGGCTCCACTTTCCCGAAGTGAATGAGAGTCTCCGCGCTTACAGCCTTTTCCGTCACCGCCACGTGCCTGAGATGCTCCAGGTGCTCGAACTGGAGGAAAAGGATTTCACCTTTGCGCCGCACCTGCTGCCCATCAACCGCGGCATCCTGAGCACGATCTATCTGCGGCTCTCTCGTCACCGCAGCCTGGAGCAGATTGTTGCGCTTTACCGGGAGTTCTACGTCTGCGCTCCTCTGGTGCGCGTGTATGGCGGGGGCGCGCTGCCGGAGATTCAAGCGGTGGCTCGGACCAACTATTTCGATGTGGGTTTTGCGCTCGACCCCGCGACCCATCGCTTGATCGTGATTTCGGCTCTGGACAACCTCGGCAAGGGCGCGGCCGGACAGGCGGTCCAGAACATGAACCTGATGTTTGGCTTCGACGAGGAGACTGCCCTGGCATGAAGATCGTGGTCAAAATCGGCGGCCAGGCAGTCGAAGACCTGGGGCTCCGCCGGAACCTGGCGCGGCAGATCAGCGAACTCTGCCGCTCCGGCCATCAGGTGGTCGTCGTGCATGGCGGTGGGAAGCTGCTGACTCAGACTCTCCGGCTTCTGGGTATCCCCACCGAATTCCACGAAGGTTTGCGTGTTACCGACCGAGCCACGCGCGACGTGGCGCTGATGGTGCTCGCCGGGATCGTCAACAAGCAGTGGGTGGCGGAACTCGAAGCCCAGGGCCAGCGGGCCTTGGGGATTTGTGGTGGCGATGCGGGGCTGGTCGTAGCGCGTAAGGTTTCCGTTTGTGTGAACGGGCAGGCGAAAGACCTGGGGTTTGTCGGCCGGCCCCACAAGGTCTCGCCCGCCGTGCTGGAGATGGCCTTTCGGAGCGGCCTTGTTCCGGTGGTGGCCAGCCTGGCGCTCGGTCCGGGAGGCGAGTACTTCAACATCAATGCGGATGATCTCGCCGCCGCGCTCGCCACGGCGCTCCCGGCGGACCGCCTGCTCTATCTCACCGAATCGGGCGGCGTGTGGGACGCCGAGCGGCGCCTGCTGCCGGTGGTGAAGCTGGGTGAAATCCCCAGCCTGATTCGAAGCGGTGTCGTCCGCGACGGCATGATTCCGAAACTTCGCTCCTGCGCGCGCACGCTCCGCCGCAAGGTGGGCGAGATCGACATTCTCTCTCCCGCGGCGCCGAACGCGCTCCTGCGGGCTGTGGCGGGAAAGGATCTGGCGGGCACGCGAATTGTGAAGCAGACATGAACTTCGACCTGATTGCGGAACTCGAGAAGCAGGTTCTGATCCCTACCTATGACCGCTTGCCCATCCTGGCGGTGGGGGGAGAGGGCTGCTATCTCTACGACGACCGCGGAAAGAGATATCTGGATTTCCTCGGCGGGCTGGCGGTGAACTCGCTTGGCTACGCTCACCCAGAAATCCTCGCCGTGCTGCGGGATGAATCCGAATCGCTCCTGCACGTTTCAAATCTGCTCTACCACCGCTATCAGGCTCCGCTGGCTGAGGTGCTGACGCGGTTGTCAGGGCTTGACCGCGCCTTTTTCGCGAACACGGGGACGGAGGCGATCGAGGGAGCCATCAAGCTCGCGCGGGCTTACGCCCGTAGGCATCATCCCGCGGAATCCTTCGAGCGCGTCGAGATTCTGGCCCTGGAGAATTCCTTCCACGGGCGGACGCTCGGGGCGCTCTCCGCGACTTGGCCGGAAAAGTACCGTAAGCCGTTTGAGCCCCTGCTTCCGGGCGTTAAGTTCGTGCGGCTGAACGACACGGCTCACCTCGGCAAGAGCCTCACGCCGCGCGTCGCAGCGGTGTTTGTGGAAGTGATTCAGGGCGAAGGCGGCGTGGTGGAACTCCGGGAGGGTTTCCTCAAGTCCGCGCAAGAACTTTGCCGGGCTCATGACGCGCTGCTGGTCTGTGACGAGATCCAGTGCGGCCTGGGGCGCACCGGGCGTTGGTTCGCCTTTCAGAAGTACGGACTGAAGCCGGACGTGGTGGTCGTGGCCAAGCCCCTGGCGGCCGGCCTGCCGCTCGCGGCCATCCTGGCGCGCGAGGAGGTAGCCCAAGCTTTTTCCCCGGGCATGCACGGCACCACGTTCGGTGGCGGCCCGCTGCAATGTCGGCTGGCGCTGAAGGTTCTGGAAATTCTCGCGCGGCCCGGCTTGCTCGAGCACGTCCGTGAGGTCGGAAGCTACTTTCGCGCGCAACTGGAGAAGTTAAAGGACGAGCTTCCGCTGATTCGCGAGGTGCGCGGCGAAGGGTTGATGCTGGCCGCCGAACTCGCCGTGCCGGGGAAAGCCGTGGTCCGTCAGGCGCTCGCGGCGGGCTTCCTCATCAACTGCACGCAAGAAACGGTACTGCGCTTTCTGCCGCCGCTCATCCTCGAGCGGCAGCAGGTGGATGAATTGATCGCGGCCTTGCGGCCGATTCTGGCAAGCCTCTCGCTCGCCGGTAAGAAAGGGGTGACCGCATGACTCCGGTAATGAGCTTAGAGAAGCAGGACACGCTCAGCGTGCCGGACTTGATCGCGGAGCGCGACCTCACGCGCCGGGATCTGGAGTTGATCTTCCAGCTCAGCGAGCGCGTCAAGGCCTCGCCCGGGTCTTTCGCCCAGGCGCTCCGGGGCAAGCAACTGGCCCTCATCTTCGAGAAGCCCTCGCTGCGCACGCGCGTCACCTTTGAAGTGGGCATGACCAGCCTGGGGGGATATGCCATCTACCTCGACCACACCAAGCCGCGGCTGGGCGAACGCGAATCCATCAAGGACGTCGCCCGCAACCTCGAGCGCTGGGTGCATGGCATCGTGGCGCGCACCTTTGCGCACGCCGCGGTGCAGGAGCTGGCGGACCATGCTTCGATTCCCGTCATCAACGCTCTGACCGACTTGCTCCACCCCTGCCAGGCGCTGGCCGACTACTTCACGCTGGGAGAGAAGCTCGGCCGGCTGAAGGGGTTGAAGCTCGCCTTCGTGGGCGACGGCAACAACGTCTGCCACTCCTTGATGATCACGGGGGCGAAGCTGGGTGTTTCCGTCAACGTGGCCACGCCGCCGGGGTTCGAGCCTAAAGCCGAAATGGTCGAGGACGCGAAGGCGTTGGCCAAGAAGACCGGCGCAAGAGTCCACCTGTTCAACGATCCGCTGGAGGCGGTGGCGGGAGCGCAGGCGGTTTACACAGACGTCTGGGCCAGCATGGGGCAGGAATACGCGGCGCACCTGCGCAGCCAGGTCTTCGCACCCTATCGCGTCACGGAGGAATTGATGGCAGCCGCCGGGTCCGGGGCCTTGTTCATGCACTGCCTTCCCGCCCATCGGGGCCAGGAAGTGACGGACGCGGTGATCGATTCGGCGCAGTCCATTGTCTTTGACCAGGCGGAGAACCGGCTGCACGTGCAGAAGGCGCTGCTCCTTCTGCTGATGCAGAACGGGCGCACGTAGCGGCGGGTTTCAGCCGGGCATTGTAGGGGAGCACCTTCATGGTGCTCGCGCAAAGACCAACGGGAGGGCTGTAAAAGCCCTCCCCCACCGTAAAGGACACTGTGCTGACGATTCGAAAAGCCGAGTTGCGCGACGTGCCCGCGCTGTTCAAGATCATCAGCCACTACGCTGCCGAGCGGGTCATGCTCCCGCGGCCGCGGGTGGAACTGTACGAAAACATCTGGGAATTCACCGTGGCGGAAGAGGACGGGGAGCTGCTGGGCTGCGGGGCGCTCAAGTTCTATAGCGTCGAGCTGGGCGAGATCCGTTCCCTCTGCGTGGCGCCGGGCATCAAGAACCGCGGCCTGGGCCGCGCCCTCAGCGAGGAAATCTTGAGCGAGGCGGAGCGCTACGGCCTGAAGACCGTCTTTGCCCTCACCGTCGTTCCGGGCTTCTTTGAGAAACTCGGGTTTCAGGAGGTCCCCCGCGAACGCTTCCCCACCAAGGTCTGGCGCGACTGCCTCGAGTGTCCGAAGTATTTCCAGTGCGATGAAAGGGCCATGGCCCTCGAGCTTGCCACCCGCACCGCGTTCGCGACTGAGGCCCGCCTGGAACCCGCTAGAGTCTCCACCTAGCCGGCTCCAGCGCCTCAGGCTGGCTTGTTCCATCCCCACACAGAGGAACTGCCCGGTGTATCATGGCAGCGGAGGGAGAGCTTGCCGGGGCGAATCTTGGCCATCGATTTTGGTCTGAAGCGGATGGGTCTGGCCATCTCGGACGCCCTCGGCATCACCGCGCAGGGGCTTCCTACGCTTGCGCGCACGCGACTGGAAGATGACCTCCGGCAAATCCAGAAGCTCGTCGAGGAACACGCGGCGGAGCGCGTGATTCTCGGCAACCCCGTGAGCCGCGCCGGAAGCGAAACCGCGATGTCTCGCCTGGTGGCGCCATTCGCCGAGAAGCTGCGGCGGCGCCTCGCCTGCCCGGTTGAGCTCTGGGATGAGCGCCTGAGCAGCGCGGAGGCCAACCGGATGCTCCGCGCCTCGGGCCTCGGCATCGAGAAGCGCCGGAGAGCGGTGGACCGCGTGGCGGCCACTCTGCTCCTCGAAAGCTACCTGGATTACCGCGCCAACGAGAAGCAGCGGAGTCAGGCTTCCGGGGCGGGATCATGATGAAGCGGCTCGCGGTCCTCCTCGCCGTGTTGGCCTTGGTGGCGCTGGGATGGACGTGGCGAGAGTTGTATCGTCCTTATCGCGGCTACTCCCGCCCTTTGATCCTCGTGCTCGAACCCGGCATGCATGCCGCCCAAGCGGCAACGATGCTGGTCGAGCGCGGGGTGCTGGCCCGCCGCTGGCCCTTTCTCTTCCGCTACTGGCTGGGACGCCTGCGGCACACCCTCAAGGCCGGCGAATACCTCTTCGACCGGCCGCTGCGCCCTATTGACGTCTATCGGAAACTCATCCAGGGCGATGTGTACCTCCACACCGTGGTCGTCCCGGAAGGCTCGGACCGGTTCGATATGGCCCGCATCTTCCGTCAGCAACTAGGTCTCGAGCCTGAAGTGTTCCTGCGCGTCACTGAGCAAACTTCCGCCATCCGCGACCTCGACCCCCAGGCGGCCACGCTCGAGGGGTACCTCTTCCCTGACACTTACCGCTTCCCTCGCGGCGTGAGCCCGGCGGTGGTGGTGGCGACGATGTTGGGGCGTTTTCGCCGCGTGCTGGATACCAGGTTTCCCCTGGACATCCGCTCTTCTGCGGCGAAGCTGCACGACGTCATCACCCTCGCCTCGCTCGTGGAGAAGGAAACCCCCACGCCCAGCGAACGTCCCATCGTCGCGGGTGTATTCGCGAAGCGGCTGGAAAAGCGCTGGCCGTTGCAGTGCGACCCCACGGTGGTCTATGCAGCTCGCTTGAATCATCGCCCCATCGGTTCCATTACCCAGCCCGACCTGGAATCCGATTCGCCCTACAACACTTACCGCTACGCCGGATTGCCGCCGGGGCCGATTGCGAGCCCCGGCGAGGCTGCGATTCGTGCCGCGCTTGACCCTGAGCCCGGGGATTTTCTTTACTTCGTCAGTAACAACCGCGGCGGGCACATTTTTTCCAGGACTCTTGCGGAACATCAACGAAACGTGGCACGATATCGGCAGGAAGTGGCGGCGCTTCACCGTGTTGCCGCAGGGAAAAAGAAGCCGCTGAAGCAGGCCTCCGACCGCGGGCGGCGCGGGGAGAGTGGCGTCACCACAACTTCGAGCCAAGGTGGCCAAGGCCGACAGCAAAAAGCGACTCATCCTCGATCTGTGCCGGGCGCAGGGCCTGGAACGCGTCGGGGAGCCGGAGATACGCGCCCTCCAGGCTGAACTGCGCCGGCACCTCGGACCCAACCACAAGACTTCTCCCTCCTACATTGCCAACGTCCTTCGCCAGGCGGGCAGGCGTGTGGATTACGAGGACCGCTACGTTGACCCGCTGATGGAGGAGCCTTACGCAAGCCGGCTCCAGGGCGCGCTCCGGTTCCATGACCGCGAAAGCGCGGAAGCGTCTCTCCAGAAGTTGGACGCGATCTATCGTGAGTATCGGGACGCTTCGGACCGCGTGGGGACCACTTTGGTGCGGTCGCTGGTCCTGAAAGGGAGGCAGCGAGCGGGGAGCCTGGCGGCCAATTCCCGCGTCCGCCCCGAGAAAAGGCGCGAAAAGCAGGAAATCGCCAACTGGTTCAGAGTCTGGCTGGAGACTTCCGATCTGTTCTTCGACTGGCTGGAGCTGCGCAAACAGTCGGAGGAATTCCAGCGGCTGTTTTCGGACCATCGCGGCCGACCCGAAACGCCCCCGCCTGCCCGCGAAGGCTAGTCTTCTCAGCGCCGAACGACTTTCCGATTCAACTTTCCGTGTGCTTCCACTAGAATGGCTGCTCATGTAGAGGCGGCTTTATGCCGCCAAATTCAGGTGCCGGGCCGAATTCCCCGAAACGGCAGGAGCGATGTCTGCGAGAGACAAACTGATTGTGGCGTTGGATGTTCCGAGCGCCGAGGCCGGGTTGCGCCTGGTCGAGCCCTTGCGCGGGCACGTGGGGATGTTCAAGGTAGGCCTGGAGAATTTCACGGCGGAAGGGCCGGTGCTGGCCCGCTTTCTTGTTACCGTCAGGGAGAAGGTCTTCCTCGACCTGAAACTCCACGACATCCCGAATACCGCGCGGGCGGCGGCGCGCCAAGCGGCTCAGCTTGGCGTAAGCATGTTCAATGTGCACGCTTCGGGCGGGCGCAAGATGATGGCGGCGGCGCTCGCGGGCGCGCAAGAAGGCTCGGCGGGCCGTTCTGGGGGGTCGCGTCCGCTGGTGCTGGCGGTCACGCTGCTGACCAGCCTGACGGGCGAAGACCTCGGCGAACTCGGCATCTCCGGCAGCCCGGAGGAGGCAGTGGTTCGGCTGGCGCTGCTGGCGCGTCAAGCCGGCCTCGACGGCGTGGTGGCTTCACCGCGGGAGGTAGCGGCCCTGCGCCGCGCTCTGGGGCCCGGCTTTGTAATCGTCACGCCGGGCATCCGGCCGGCCGGCGCCGCAGCCAACGATCAGGCGCGCATCGCCACGCCGGAAAGCGCCATCCGGGCCGGCGCCGATTACCTCGTTGTGGGCCGGCCCATCACCGAAGCTCCCGACCCGGCAGCCGCAGCCGAGGCCGTCGTTCGAGAGATACAGAAGGCCCTGCCATCTTCCTCTACGTGGGTTAACAATCCATGACCGAAGACGAAATCCTTCAAGTTTTCCGCGACTGCGGCGCTCTCCTCGAGGGTCACTTCATCCTCTCCTCGGGCCTGCACAGCGACCGCTACATTCAGTGCGCGCTGGTCTTGCAGCACCCGCGGGTGGCCGAGCAATTGTGTTCGGAGCTGGCGGTGAAGCTCCGCCACCTGGGCGCTAGGGTTGTGGCGGCGCCAGCGCTCGGCGGAGTCATCGTCTCGCACGAGATAGCGCGCGCGCTCGGTCTCCGCGCGCTCTTCACCGAACGCCAAGAGGGCGCCATGACGCTGCGCCGCGGGTTCAGCCTCGCCGCCGGCGAACCTACCCTCGTCGTCGAGGATGTCATCACCACCGGCGGCTCCACGCGCGAGACCATGGCTGCGGTCGAGCAGGCCGGCGGCAAAGTGGTGGGCGTGGGCGCGCTGCTTGACCGCAGCGGCGGCAAGGCCGACCTCGGTGTGCCGAAGGCCGCGCTGGTAACGCTCTGCGTCCAGAACTACGATCCTGCTGATTGCCCGCTCTGCAAGTCCGGCCTCCCCGCCCTCAAACCCGGCAGCCGCACGAAAAAGTAGCGCAACACTCGCTTTTCAATGACGGCTTTTCTCGGGAGTGCGGGTGTTTGCTCCCGCTTTTCAAAGCGGTGGCGAGCCGGTGCTCTCCTTGGGTGCAAAATCTGAGTACGGACCTTGCGCTACGCGTGATGGCTGCGCGCGGGAGGACAGAGCCCTCCGCTACCGCCGGTACACGATCTTGCCAGCCACGATCGTGGCCGTAGCGGCGCCTTTGAGTTGCCAGCCGTCGAAGGGGGAGTTGCGGCTTTTCGAGCGGCCCTCGGTGGCGCGGTAAGTCCACTCGAGGTGGGGGTCGAAGACGGTGAGGTCGGCGGCGCCGCCGATTTCGAGGCGGCCGAGCGGCTGACCGATGATACGCGCGGGGTTGGTGCTCATCAGGACGACGAGGTGCGCGAGCGAAATCCGCCCCGGGTGGACCAGTTGGGTGAGCGCCAAGCCGAGCGCAGTCTCAAGCCCGATAATGCCGAACGGCGAGTCACCGCCGAGGGGCTTGGCCTTGAGTTCGGGCGCGTGCGGCGCGTGATCGGTGGCGAGCGCATCGACCGTGCCGTCTGTTATCCCGGCGCGCACGGCCTCGACGTCCTGCGCGCTGCGGAGCGGCGGGTTCATCTTGGCATTGGTGCCATACTGGATAACAGCTTCGTCGGTGAGGGTGAAATGATGCGGCGTAACCTCGCAGGTGACACGGATGCTGCGGTGCTTCCCGAGGCGGACCGTCTCCACGGCACGGGCAGTCGAGAGGTGCGCCACGTGCAGATGGGCTCCGGTAGCCTCCGCCAGAATCAGGTCGCGAGCCACGCAGACGTCTTCGGAAACGTTCGGGATTCCTCGCAGCTTCAAGCGTTCGGCGACAGGGCCTTCGTTGACCACGCCGCCAGGGTGCAGGCTGGGGTCTTCGCAGTGATCGATGATAGGAACGCCGACCACACGTGCCTTCTCCATAGCCCGCCGCATCAGGCCGGCAGTCTTCACCGGCCGGCCGTCGTCGGAAAATCCCACGGCCCCCGCTGCCTTTAGAGCAGCCATGTCTGTCAGCGACTCTCCCTGGCTTTCCATGGAGACGGCCGCGATGGGAAACACGCGGGCCAGTCCAATCCGTTGAGCCTTCTCGATGGTGGTTCGCACCAACTCCGGGCGGTCAATGAGGGGCTTGGTGTTGGGCATGGGGCAGACGGCGGTGAAGCCTCCGGCGACGGCGGCTTCGAGCCCGGTGTCGAGGGTTTCGGAAATCTCGCCGCCCGGCTCGCGCAAGTGAACGTGGATGTCCACGAAGCCGGGCGCCACGACCTGCCCGCGCGCGTCAAGCGTTTCGTCGGTCGGGGCGGTGAGATTCGGAGCAAGCTGGCGGATCACGCCATCTTCGATCAATACGTCAACTTCGCCGTCCAAACCGTCTTCGGGTGAGAGTACGCGGCCACCTTTGATAAGCAGCGTTGCCATGTCTAGACCACCCAGGTCTCAGGCGGCGCTTTATGGGCGCCGAGGTGGACGGCGGTCCCCGATTGCATCCCGACACCAAGCAGCGGGACAGGTCGGGGTGGGCGCCGACCGCAGCCACAGGGAGGGAGTATAGCACCGCTTTACAGTGGGGCAGTCTCCGTCATGGTAGAGGAGCACCTTTAGGGTGCTCCCGCGGGAGGGGCGCAAGGTCGCTCCCCTACACCGGCTGCGTGAATGGGAAGAGCGGAAGCAGATAATCTTTCACCGGCTGGAAGGTCTTGCGATGTTCGGGGCAAGGGCCGTAGCGAGCCAGGGCCTCGAGGTGTTCGGCGGTGCCATAACCTTTGTTGCGCGCGAGCTGATATTGCGGGTAGAGCCGGTCGAGTTCCTCCAGGTGTGCATCGCGCGCCACCTTGGCCAGAATCGACGCGGCGGCGATGGAGACGGAGCGCGCGTCCCCGTGGATGATGGCGCGGTGCGGTATCAGAAAGTCTCCGCGTTTACCGCGCGCCACAAGCGGCATGGCATCCGTCAGGACGAAATCGGGCGGAGGGTCCAGACCCCGCAGGGCGCGAACCATTGCCTGGCGTGAGGCCTCGTACACATTCAGTGCGTCAACTTCTGCCGCGGTAATTGCCACCACCTGGAAAGCCACGGCTTTCTCGCGGATTTCCGGGGCGAGTTCAAGGCGTTCGGCAGCGGTGAGTTTCTTGGAGTCGTCCACGCCGGGGATGGGCTTGGTGGGATCGAGAATGACGGCGGCGGCGTAAAGCGGCCCTACCAGCGAGCCGCGGCCTGACTCGTCGCACCCGGCAATCCGACGCCAGCCCTGGCGGAAGGCTTGCGTCTCGAATTGCCGCGTGCAACTGAATTCCTGCGGGGCGGGTCCGCGCGGCATGGCGGGAGTTTATCGCAGCCGCTACACCAGAAGCAAATCAGGGCGGGCAACCTTGCCCTCGGCGGCGGTGGCAACCTTTTCCTGCGGGCGAGGCAGCACCTCGCCCCTACGCTTCCTGCTCGGTGCGGGCTTCGCGGATGCGGGCGGCCTTACCCCGGAGCTTCCGCAGGTAATAGAGCTTCGCGCGCCGCACGCGGCCCGACCGGACGACTTCGATCTTGTCAACCACCGGCGAGTGCAGAGGGAAGATCCGCTCCACGCCGTGGCCGAAGGACATCTTGCGGACGGTGAAGGTGGAATGGTTCGCGGCGCGGCGCAGGCTGATGACCGCACCTTCAAAGACCTGAATCCGTTCCTTGTCCCCTTCTTTGATCTTGACGTGGACGCGCACCGTATCGCCCGCGCGGAAGGCGGGAATGTCTTTTTTCATTTGTTGCTGTTCGATCTTCTCGAGAACTTTCATGGTTGTTGTACTCCCAGTCTTGACATGGGCGCGGGCGGTGGGGACACCGCCGCTAGGGTGGCGGGGTAAACCCGCCTCTACAGATTTCTTCGCGCGACCGGCTCGGAAGCCGCGCCTTTGATTTCCTCCAACAACGCCTGGTCGGTCTCGCTGAGCGCAACGCTCGCGAGCAAGTCCGGTCGCTTCCGCCAGGTTTTTTCCAGCGCGCGCCGACGACGCCACTGGCGGATCTCTTCGTGGTTTCCAGAGAGCAGGACTTCCGGAACGGTCCAGCCGCGAAAGTCCGCCGGCCGGGTATAGTGCGGGCAATCGAGAATCCCTTTCGCGCCGCTGCCCGCCGGGCTTACGGGGGAGGCGAAAGAATCCTGCTCCCGGGATTCTTCATTGCCGAGCACGCCGGGTAAAAGGCGCGTCACCGCTTCGATCACGACGGCGGCTGCCAGCTCGCCCCCGCTCAGCACGTAGTCGCCGAGGGAAATCTCGTCGGTAGCGAGGTGTTCGGCGACGCGTTCGTCCACGCCCTCATACCTCCCGCACAGCAGCAC
>Ga0315281_10006450_pt1 | contig 16681 bp, 15 predicted proteins | sample YL17G07_0_MG_FD_204540 | JGI IMG/M metagenome (GOLD analysis project Ga0315281, IMG submission 204540) | Sediment microbial communities from Yellowstone Lake, YNP, Wyoming, USA - YL17G07_0 | ecosystem: Environmental > Aquatic > Freshwater > Lake > Sediment | place: USA: Wyoming | collected...
GATCGCCAGCCCAGACTGATTCTGTCCAGGCTCAATCGACCACGTGGTTGTCAGTTTCTTCGCCGCCGTGTCGATCACGGCGATCGCGTTCTTGTCCTGGAGATTCACGTACACCCTGCCGCGCTTGGCGTCGACCACGGTCGCCTGCGGCGTCCCGCCAAGCGGAAACTCCGCGACGATAGCGCCGCTCTTCGCATCGAAGGCCGTCGCCGCTTTGCCGGCCTTGGCGAAGGCGTAGGCCACGTGGTGAGTCGGGTCGTACGCGATGGTGTCGGGATCGGCAGCTGTCGGAACCTTCTTGACCGTTTTGAGCGTGGTGAGATCGACAATGCTGACCGTGTTGTCGCCGCCGTTCGCGACGAATCCACGGTTGAGGTCAGACGCGAGAGTCAGTCCGTGCACACCAGGCGTGTCGGTGATTTCCCCAGCGACCTTGTCCTGCTGGGTGTCGATAACCACGATCCGGTTGCCGTGAGACACGAACAGGCGATGAGCCGCCGGATCGACCGACAGGTAATCCCATCCACCGTCACCTCCGATCGCAATCTCCCTCACGAACCGATACGGTCCATCCTGCGCGTCTGCACACACACACCGCAGGAACGCCGCGACTACGAGCAATAACGTGGTGCGTTTCATCTTAGACTCCCGTTGGCTAAGGCGCGGATGCCTTGACGGTGATGCCGCGGAACTCGATCCTGTTGTCCTTGTGGTGCTGCAGGCCAATGTATCCTCGCGTGAACTTCGCATGTCTGCCATCCAGCACTTTCACCCCGTCGAGCGTCGCAACGATGTGATCGCCGCGAACCTCCACATCATACGAGTGCCATTGATTCGGCGCGGGATTGGCTGGCACAAGTCGCTGGATGTAATTCTCGATGCTGCCCGTCGCCCACGTCGCATCTTCGTTGTTGATCTGCAACTCATATCCCCCAGCGGGATTCGAGGGGTCCGCTGGGTTGCTGGCCTTCGTCGCTCGCAGGAACACGCCGCTGTTGCCGTTCGGAGTGTTCTTGAATTGAATCCTCAGCGAGACATCTCCGAACTGTCGTTCGCTGCGAAGCCATCCGTCATCGCCAGCGTCTCCGACGATTGAACCGCTGTCGACCCGCCATTTCGCGCCCTGCTCCGGAGTCCATCCACGGAGCGAGTGCCCGTCGAATAGGCTCACCCAGCCGGCGCCGGCATCGTCTGCGCGGGCCGGAGCCTGCACACGGGGAAGCCCCAGCGCCAACAACGCCCACACGAGAGTCGATGTCCTCACGTCGTCTCCTCTTCCATTTACGCGCGCGCCCAGATGATCCGCAGCATTGTCGGGGTGGCGATGAGTGACAACAGCACCGAGACGGTCAACGCGCCCATCACGCCAATCGCGAGGGGCTTCAACGTGTCGGCGCCCGATCCGACGTCGTACGCGAGCGGCAGCATGCCGAGCGCTGCTGCAAGCGACGTCATCAACACCGGTCGCAGTCACCGCCGGCCGGACTTCACCAACGCCTCGTCGAATGAGTTTCCTGCCGCCTAGAAATGCTCGACAAAGTCCAGCATCAGGATGCCGTTTTTTTGCGACGATGCGAGCCAGTCCGGAGTCGAGCAGCGTTCGTACCTCGAATCGCGATCGAGTGTCGTCGGCAAATCGATCGGACGCGGTTGGTAGAGAACGCAACCCGCGAGGCACAGCGCGGCCGTCGACAGTGCGACCGCGCATAGATGGCGAGAGCTGTGCGCCCGGTTCATGCGCGCACAGGCTTGTCGGACGAGGCGGCCGCAATGGTCCCGGCATACTGCACTGCCGAACCCAGCTCCTCTTCGATGCGTAGCAACCGGTTGTACTTCGCGACGCGTTCCGAGCGCGCCAACGAACCGGCCTTGATGAACCTTGCGTCAGTCGCGACGGCGAAATCGGCGATGAACGTGTCCTCCGTCTCACCAGAACGGTGCGAGATGACCGTGGTGTACGACGCGTCGTGCGCGATCTTGATGGCCTGCAGCGTCTCGGTGACCGTGCCGATCTGGTTCAGCTTGATCAGGACAGCGTTGGCGATCCTCGCGGCGATGCCCTTCGTGATAATCGCGGGATTCGTCACAAACACATCATCGCCCACGAGCAACACGCGACGGCCGAGCCGTTCCGTCAGGGCCTGCCATCCGTTCCAATCATTCTCAGCCAGGCCGTCCTCAATTGACACAACCGGGAATTCGTCCGTCAACTGCGCAAGCAAATCGACCATCTCGTTTGTGGTGATCGCGCGAAGGTCACTCTTTGGAAACGTGTACCGACCGTCCCGATACAGTTCGCTCGCGGCGGGGTCCATGGCGAGCGCGATGTCCGTTCCAGATCGATAGGTCGCCTTCGCGATCGCGTCTACGAGCAACTGCAGGGCGTCACGCGGATGCGTCAGGTTTGGGGCATAGCCACCTTCGTCGCCGACGCCCGTGCTTTCGCCGCGATCGCGAAGCAGTCCCTTCAGCGCATGAAACGTCTCGGCGGCCCAGCGAATCGCCTCCTTGAATGTCGGCGCGCCCTGAGGCACGAGCATGAATTCCTGAAAATCCAAGGCGTTCGATGCGTGGGCTCCGCCATTGATCACGTTGATCATCGGGATCGGGAGCGTCATCGGCGAAGAGTCGGCCCTGAGATAGCGATAGAGCGGCTGCTCGACCGCAGCCGCGGCTGAACGCGCAACAGCCATCGAAACGCCAAGGATCGCGTTGGCGCCCAATCGTGATTTCATGGGCGTGCCATCAAGATCGATCAGACGCGCATCGACGCCCTTCTGATCCAGAGCGTCACAGCCAATGAGCGCGGTGCGAATCTCACCGTTGACGGCTGCGACGGCCCGCTCGACGCCTTTACCGCCGAAGCGAAGCGGATCGCCGTCACGAAGTTCAAGGGCTTCCTGGGTCCCCGTCGATGCTCCCGAGGGGACCGCGGCACGGCCAAACGCGCCGCCCGGCAAGGTGACGTCAACTTCAACGGTTGGATTGCCTCGCGAATCAAGGATCTCGCGAGCGTGGATGTCGCCGATCGCCTTCACCGGCACTCCTACAACAAAGGCGGATTCCACCGCACCGATGAGCCACGAATCGTACGTGCCACCCCGCTGGGTGTCAACAAGAGCGGCGACCGACCACGCTACCGAAACAGGTTCTTGATGACGAACATGACGTTCGCCGGACGTTCGGCGAGGCGACGCATGTACCAGGGGAACCAGTACTCGCCGTAAGCGACGAGCACGCGCAACGGCCGTCCAGACGCCACGAGCCGCTGCTGGAGCGGACGCTGGATGCCGTACAGCATCGAGAACTCGTACGCCGCCTTCGGGACGCCGTGCTCGTCGATGAACGCGGTGAGCCGATCGGCCAGCGTTGGATCGTGCGTGGCGATGTGCAGCAGGCCACCGGCCTTCCGCGCATCCTCGGCCAGCAGCCGGCACGACAGTTTGTAATAGTTTTCGTCGACGTCCGACTTCTTCGGATACGCGACCGACGCCGGCTCGAGGTAGGCGCCTTTCACCAGGCGGATCGCGGATCCCAGCGGCACGAGCGATTCGATGTCATCCGCCGTCCGATACAGGTACGCCTGCAGCGCGATGCCGATGCGCGCGGACCGGGCGCGCGTGCGCCGGAACAGGTCGAGTGTCGGATCGACGTACGGCGAGCTCTCCATGTCGATCCAGACGAAGTTGTCGCGCTCGCCCGCGCGATCGACCAGCCGCTGCAGATTACGAAAGCACAGCTCTTTGTCGAGATCGAGGCCCAACTGCGTCGGCTTCACCGAGATCTGGGCGCGCAGTCCGGCGGCCTTCACCCGATCGAGTACGTCGAGGTAGTGCCGCGTGACCTCCTCCGCCTCCTCGACGCGCGTCACGTTCTCGCCGAGCTTCGTGAAGATGGTGCCGATCCCCTGCGCTTCCTGCGCCGCAGCCGCGCCCATCGCGTCCTCGAGGCGCTCGCCCGGCATGAACGTGGACACCGAGCGGCGCACGAACGCCGTCTTCGTCGCGCGCTCGCGCAGCCACGCGTTCGTCGACATCGCGAGCAACACTCTCCGGGCAATGGACATACTGAAGATTGTACGGTGAGCCGATCGGTTCGCGCTACGGGTTGGTGCAGATCACGCTGGTGATCGGGGCGGCGCGGTTTCGGCCTGTGTCTTCAGCGCGCCGATGAGGCCGGGAAACACGAAACGATGAAACGGAAGCACCGAGTACCAGTACAGGTATCCGAGGATGCCGCGGGGCTCGAAGAAGGCCGTCTGCTCCACCCGGGCTCCGCCGGCGTCCGGGAGCACCTCGAACTGCAGCCACGCACGGCCGGGTAGCTTCATCTCGGCCCGGAGACGCAGCAGGTGCGGGACCTCGAGCGCTTCCACGCGCCAGAAATCCAGTGGGTCGCCCACTCGCAGTTCGCGCGGATGGCGGCGGCCCCGTCTCATGCCCACGCCTCCAGCCACGCGGTCCATCATGCCCCGCAACTGCCAGAGGGCATTGCCCGCGGGCCAGCCTTCTTCGCCGCCCAGGGCGCAGATGGCCTCGAACACGTCGGCAGGTGTGGCCTGCACGCGACGCCGGCGGCGATCCAGCAGCATGCCTTCGTGCGAACCGAGCACGTCCGCCTCCCGCTGGTCCTGCGTCAGGCTGGACAGGCTCGATGCCCACGTGGTCTCGACGCTGTCCTGCGCCAGACGCGTCAGGGCCAGCCGCACGGCTTCGTCGTAACCGGTGGGCTTCACGCTGAAGGCGGTTCGCGCCCTTGGGTCGCGCACCACCACGCGGGTCTGCAGGCTTTCCACCAGCGGCTGGGCGATGCTGAACGGAATGGGCGTGAGGAGATCCACCCAGCGTCCGCTGTACTCCGGCCGTGGAACCGGCAGGGAAATGATGAACCGGCGCAGTCCCCGGATGCGGGCGTAACGTCGCATCATCTCCCGGTAGCTGAGGATGTCGTTCCCGCCGATTTCATACACGCCCCCGGCCGCAGGATGCTCGAGAGCTTCCGTGAGATATTCGAGCACCGAACGAATACCAATCGGCTGGCACTCGGTGTTGACCCAGGTGGGGGCGATCATCGCGGGAAGGCGTTCGATGAGGTGGCGGATGATCTCGAAGCTGGCGCTGCCCGAACCTACGATCACGGCGGCGCGGAACTCGATCACCGGCACGCCGGCGGCGGCGAGGCAACGGCCCACCTCCTGCCGGGACACGAGATGCTTGCTGCGCACCATGTCCGGGTCGCCGAGTCCTCCGAGGTAGATGATGCGCCGGACGCCCTGCCTCGCCGCGGCCTCCCCGAAGGCCAGCGCCATCAGCCGGTCCCGTTCCCGGTAGGCCTCGCCCGCCGCCATCGAGTGAACGAGGTAGTAGGCGGCGGTGATTCCCTGCAGGGCCTGCATCGCAGCGCCGGGTTCTTCGAGATCACCCTGCACGATCTCCACACCCGGCCACGCATACCCCTCGAGCCGGCTGGGATTCCGGGCGACGCAGCGGAGCTGGTGTCCTCTCGTCAGCAAGCGCGGCACCAGCCGCCCGCCGATGTACCCCGTGGCGCCCGTGACCAGCACGCGCAACGGCTCGAGCGGCGGCGTGCCTGGGCTCACCCGCCCTGTCTCCGGTCCAACGCGGCCTCGCTGCGGGTTGTCCACCATCGGCTTGATGAGGGCGCCGTGCCAGGCCCTCGATACGAAGTCTCGGCTGTCGCGCGGGGTGATCGCCATCCTGACGCCGCACACGCACCTGCGCAGCAAGGACCTGATTTCCATCGCGCGATCCGGACGGTCCGAAACACGAAGGCCCGCGCTACAGTAAGCCCTTGATCAGCCCGCCGTCCACCTGCAGCGACGCACCGGTGATGTAGGACGCGGCGTCCGACAACAGAAACGCGCCGGCGCGCCCGAAGTCGTCCGGCGCGCCATAGCGCCCGAGCGGAATCGCGGCGGCGCCGCGCTTCTGCTGCTCCGCGAGCGCGATGCCCGCCTTCTGCGCGTGGATCTCGTCGAGCTGCGCCAGGCGATCGGTGGAGATGCGGCCCGGCAGCAGCGTGTTCACGCGGATCTGATCCGGCGCGAGCTCGAGCGACAGGGTCTTGACGAGCGCGGTGACGCCCGCGCGCATCACGTTCGACAGCGCGAGGTTCGGGAAGGGCTCCTTTACCGTCGACGACGTGCCGACGAGAATCGCGCCGCCGCCGCGCGCGCGCATCGCCGGCACGACGAGCCGGACCGTGCGAATCACACTCATCAGCAGCAGGTCGAACGCCGCCTGCCACGCGCTGTCGTCGAAGCTGAGCGCGGTGCCGGCCGGCGGACCGCCTGTATTGGCAAACAGCAGATCGATGCCGCCGAAGCGGTCGGTGGTCGCCGCCACCCATCGGGCAACCGCGTCCGCCTTGCTCAAATCGGCGGGAACGGCCAGCGCCCGTCCGCCGGTCCCGGCGTTGATCGTGGCCGCGGCCCGCTCGATGGCGTCCTGGTCGCGCGAAGCGATGGCCACATGCGCCCCTTCCGCGGCAAGCGCGCGCGCCACGGCGAAGCCGAGTCCTTTGCTCGCGCCGCCCACCATCGCCACTTTGTTCGTAAGGCCGAGATCCATCCGGTACCTCGCCACAGAGACACAGAGCCGCAGAGAAGACCATCTTCTCCCTGTCTCGGTGTCTCGGTGGCGTTTGCGATGGTACCTCAATCGTGCCGGGTCAGCAGGGCTCCCTCGTCAGCCATTCGCAGGCTTGACCGTCAGGAAGATGTCGCTGCCCTGACGGTGGATCAGCAGCAGCGTCGGCTTGTCGCTCGTCTTCCTGAGCGCCGCCTTCAACTCGTCGACCGACTTCACCGGCTGGCGGTTCACCTCCTGAATGATGTCGCCCGCCTGGATGCCCGCTGCGGCCGCGCGGCCGTCCGGGTTGACGTCTTCAACGATCAGCCCGCGCGCATCCTTCGAGGCATGCGCGCGTTCCGCCAGTTCCGGCGTCAGCGGCGCCACGGCGACACCGAGCGACGTCGTGTCCTCGCTGGCGCCCGGCTCGGTGTCGCGCATCCGCGCCGACTTCGACGCGCTGGCTTCATCGAGCTTCACGCTCACATGCTTCTCGCTCCCATCGCGCAGGATGACCACGTCGGCCGTCGAGCCCGGACCGGCGTCCGCCACGCGGTTACGCAGCGTGTTGGTGTCGTGCACGGGCAGCCCGTTGAACGACTGGATGACGTCGCCGCGCTTCACGCCGGCCTTTTCAGCCGCGCTGCCGGAGGTCACGTTGCTGACAATCGCGCCGGTCGTCTGCTTCAGCCCGAGGTTTTCGGCCATCTCCGGCGTGACGCCCTGCACGGTGACGCCGAGTTGGGCCCGCGTGACCTTGCCCTTCGTGCGGAGTTGCTCCATGACGTTCTTCGCCATGTTCGCCGGAATCGCGAAGCCGATGCCGATGTTGCCCTCGGAGTTCGACAGGATCTGCGAGTTGATGCCGACCAGCTCGCCCTTGGTGTTCACGAGCGCGCCGCCGGAGTTGCCATGGTTGATGGCCGCATCCGTCTGCAGGAACTCCTCGTAGCCGTCGCCGCCGCTGCGGGTGGACCGCCCCTTCGCGCTGATGATGCCCATTGTCACGGTCTGGCCCACGCCGAGCGGGTTGCCGAGCGCGAGGACGACATCGCCGACCTTCACGATGTCGGAGTTGCCGATCGCAATCGGATGCAGATCCGCCGCGGTGACTTTCAGCAGCGCGAGGTCGCTCGCCTGGTCCGTGCCCACGAGCTTCGCCGTCAGCGTGCGATCGTCGGTCAGCTCGACCGTGATTTCGTCCGCGCCGTCGACGACGTGGTCGTTGGTGAGGATGTAGCCGTCGGTCGTCACGATGACGCCGGAGCCGAGGGCCCGCTGGCGCGGCTGCCTGCGCGGTCCGCGCTGGCCGCGCGGCGTGCCTGGGACTTGATCACCGAAGAAGCGGCGCATCAGCTCTTCCGGGTCCTGCCCGTCGAACATCGTGGGCGACACCCGGGCGTTGCCCTCGGTCCGAATCGTGACCACTGCGGGCGCCGCCAGGCCGACGACGTCGGCATAGGAGTCGCGGCCGCCGGCGATGGCGTGCGTGATGGGGGTCGAGATGGTCGCCGCTTTCTGCGTGTCTGCTGCGAGCCCGTGCCACGCCACGCCGGTTGTCAGCGCGCCCGCCGCGAGCACCGCGAGTATCGTGTGCTTCATAACAGTCTCTCCGTCCTTTTGTATGTGCGATCGATTCTGAAGATCGATGCTATGAGGTAAGACGACGGATTGGCTTGCGGGGCCGTTACAGGGACATTACAACGGTGAAGGGTGGACGGAGAGGTCAGGTGGGCCGTGTGGGTCAGGTAGGGCGGGTAGGTTGTAGCGCTGGGCGCTACATCAGCGGGAGCCGGACGGTAAACGTCGACCCCTGCCCCGCTTCGCTGCTCACGTCAACTTGGCCCTCGTGCGCTTCGACGATGGCTTTGACGAGGCTGAGGCCAAGGCCGAGACCGCGCTCGGCCCGGCTGGTGTCGCCGCGGAAGAGGCGATCGAAGATATGCGGCAGCTCGTCGGCGGGAATGCCCGGACCGGTGTCGCGCACGCGCAGCACGGCGGCGCCCGCGTCGCGGAGCACCTCCACGTCGACGCGCCCGCCGGGCGGTGTGTACTTGACCGCGTTGTCGATCAGGTTCGCGGCGACCTGTTCGAGCCGCGTGCGATCGGCCGTGACCACGATGTCGGCCGGCGCGGCGTTCGGTGAGGTCCGGCTGAAGCCGGACGCCACGAACAGGCCGGACGCCACGAACAGGCCGACACCCTTCGCGTCGGCGACATCGCGATACAGATCGATCGCGCGCCCGACGACATCGGCGAGCGACACCGTCTCGCGCCGCAGTTGCATCGTGCCGCTCTCCGCTTCCGAAATGTCCATCAGCGTGTTGAGCATCACGAGCACGCGGTCGGACTCCTCCACGCAATCGGCCAGCACCTCGCGGTAGTGTTCGGCCTGCTGCGCGGAGTCGCCTGGCGGCGGCGAGGCGAGCGCCATTTCCGCAGTTCCTCGCAGCCGCGTGAGCGGCGTCCGCAGGTCGTGCGACACGTTGTCCAGCGCGCCCCGCATGGCCGTTACGAGCCCCTCGATCTTGTCGAGCATCGTGTTGAACAGCGACGTCAGTTCGTCGATCGCATCGCCGGTGCCTTCGAGCGGCACGCGCGCATCGGTGCGGCCGGTCCGGATGATCCGCTGCACCGCGAGCGCCAGCCGCCGAATCGGAAAGAGCGCCGATTGCGTCGCGAGCCAGCCGCCGGTGAGCGCGATGACGACGATGAAGAGGGTCACGATCCCCAGCGTGGCGCGGAACCGCGACAGCAGATCGTCGCGCGCCTCGGTGCTCTTCCCCACCTGCACCAGCGTGCCGTCGCCGAGCGTGGCCGACACGATCTCGAGCTTGGACGGATCCCAGCCGTCCGGGTTGCTCAGCACCACGGCTTCGACGCCGCGATCGACGACGCGCACGAACAAACGCTCGGGAGCCGCCTGCTGCTCGGCGCGGACGGTCGCCGCCAGGACGCGCACGCCGCCGCGCACGTACGCCGCGGCGTAGTCACCGAGCTTGCCTTTGATGATCTGCTGGTCGCGCTGCGCGAGCGATGTGGCCGTCAGGGAGTAGGTGACGAACACAATGGCAATCGCGCCCGAAACGAAGAGGGTCGCGTACCACAGCGCGAGCCGCAGGCCGAACGTTCGCGCGGTCGCCTGGGGTCGGGAGTCGTTGTCAGTTTCTGCAAACGACTCCCGACCCCTAGGCGCGAAGGACATACCCCACGCCTCGCACCGTGTGCAGCAGCTTCGTCTCGAACGGCCGATCGATCTTCTCGCGCAGGCGGCTCACCAGCACGTCGACGACGTTGGTCTGCGGGTCGAAGTTGTATTCCCACACGTGCGACAGGATCATCGTCTTCGACACGACGTGACCGGCATGGCGCATCAAGAATTCGAGCAACGTGAACTCACGCGGGCGCAGGTCGATGAGCTTGCCGCCGCGCGTCACCTTGCGCGACAACAGGTCCATCACCACATCGTCGACGGTCAGCGTCGTCGGCTCCGGCGAGCGCGTCGCGCGGCGGACCAGCGCCTGCACGCGGGCCAGCAGTTCGGCGAATGCGAAGGGTTTGGTGAGGTAGTCGTCGCCGCCGGACTGCAGGCCGTGCACGCGGTCGTCGACCGAGCGGCGGGCGCTGAGGATCAGGACCGGCGTGACGACGCCGCGCCTCCGCAGTTCCTCGATGAGCGACAGGCCGTCGCGCTTCGGCAGCATGAGGTCGACGATGGCGACGTCGTAGGCGTCCCGCGACGCGGTCGTCAGCCCCGCCTCGCCGTCGGACACGTGATCCACCGCGAACCCCGCCTCACGCAGACCCCGGACGACGAAGTCGGCAATGGTCGCGTCGTCTTCAACGAGCAGCGCCCGCATATGAGCATGATATCGGACGTCGGCCTATCACGAAGCCACGAAGAACACGGAGCACACGAAGGTTCGTCCGGTACACACAACGTTCTCCGTGCTCTTCGTCCCCTTCGTGGCTTCGTGATGAACGAACCTATCTTGATGGTATGTCGCGGTGCGCGGCGCGCAGGTACTGCGGCGGCCAGGGGACCTTGTGGCCGAGTTGGTCGGCCGCGTGCAGCGGCCAGTACGGGTCGCGGAGCAGCTCCCGCGCCAGCAGGACGACATCGGCCTGGCCGTGGCTGATGATGGCGTCGGCCTGCTCCGCCTTCGTGATCAGCCCGACGGCGCCCGTCGCCACGGCCGCGTCGCGGCGGATGCGATCCGCAAACGGCACCTGATAGCCTGGGCCGGCGATGATCTGCTGATCGTGGACCGCGCCACCCGACGAACAATCGACCAGATCGACGCCGCGATCGCGCAGCCGCCGCGCGAGCTCGACCGCCTGATCGAGATCCCAGCCGCCGTTCTTCCAGTCGGTCGCCGAGATGCGGACGAAGAGCGGCTGCCGCTCGGGCCACACGGCGCGGACCGCGTCGACCACGGCGAGGCACAGGCGGACGCGGTTGTCGAATGACCCGCCGTACGCGTCGGTGCGCGTGTTCACGAGCGGTGAGAGAAACTCGTGGATCAGATAGCCGTGCGCCGCGTGCAACTCGATGACGTCGAAGCCGGCGTCAAGCGCGCGGCGAGCGCCCCTCGTGAACGCGGCGACGATGCCCGCAATGTCGGCCGGCGTCAGCGGACGCGGCGTCGGGTAGGTCGCGGCGAACGGCTCGTCGGTTGGCCCGACCGGCTCCCAGCCGCCGTGCTCTCGCGTCACGGCGCCGCCGCCTTCCCACGGACGCGCGGTGCTACCCTTCCGCCCGGCATGCGCGAGCTGAATACCCGCGAGCGTTTTCTGAGAGTGAATGAAACGCACGCAATGCGCAAGCCCGGCGACGTGCCCATCGTCCCAGATGCCGAGATCCTGCGGGCTGATGCGACCGTCCGCGGTGACCGCCGTGGCCTCCGTCAGCACCAGCCCCGCGCCGCCGACTGCGCGGCTCCCCAGGTGCACGAGATGCCAGTCGTTCGAGAACCCGTCCACGCCCGAGTACTCGCACATTGGCGAGACGACGATGCGGTTCGCGAGCGTCAGGGACCGCAGGGTCAGCGGATCGAAAAGGTGCGGCATCCCATTAGATTACGTCGAGAAGCAGCTCGTCCGGCCGTGCAGCCAGCACGAGGCCTCCGGCTCGTGCGCGTCGCGTCGCAGCCGCGCGATCGCCTGCCATTTCGCCGGACCGGCCATCAGCGCCTTGCCGAGCTGGTCGTTCATCTGCTCGTCGCGCACGCCGACCGCCGAGTAGACGGCGACCACGCCGGCCACGCGCGCGGAGAATTCGGCCGGGTCCGTCTTCGTCACCAGGGCAACCAGACCTTTGCCCAGCGTCGATCCCATGGCGGGCATGGCGGCGGTCAGCGGCAGCATCATGCGTCCGCCCGAGGCGAGCGCGTCCAGCCAGACGTCGAGCGGGTGCGTGACGCCGGCGTTCACGAGGACGGCGTCGAACGTCTCGCCCAGCGGGGCGGATGCGTCGCCGTGCCGCGCCTCGATCCACGGGCGCGACGCGAGAGCGCGCCGGGCCCCGTCCGCCAGCGCCTCGTCCACTTCGAACGCGAGCACGCGTCCCGTGGAGCCGACGCACTCGCCCATCACGGCCGTGTAGTAGCCGAGGCCGCAGCCCACGTGCAGCGCGCGCGCGCCGGGAGCAAGATCGAGCGCGTCGATCCAGACGCCGATCGTTCCGGGCTGTCCGTTGAACAGCTGCCGCGCGGGATCGATGGCGACGGCAATGTTGTGGAGGACGCGTGCCGGATCGGCGTCCGGCGTCGTGCGCGTGCGAACGCCGGCGCCGGGCGTGACATCGCTGTCGGCGAGAACGGTCCAAGGGCCCGGGGGCAGGAACTGTTCGCGCGGCACGCGCGCGAACGCCTCGATCAGCGCGGGTGTCCGCAGCTTGCAGACCGCCTCCAGCTCCTCGGCGAAAAAGCGGCGGCGCAGATCCGGCTCGATCATCGTCTCGTCCTCCTCGTTGTCCTCGGCGCCGTACGGATCTTCGGCCGCGATGGCGGTTCATCGATCGCGCGCATCGCCTCGCGGTCGAGGTTGGCGGCGCGCATGAACGCCGCGATATCGGAGCCGAGCGCCACCACGCGGGGTCCGTGGTTCCACAGATACGCGTGCTTGCCTGACCCGTTTCCGCGCGGGATGAATCGCAGCTCGCCGGACCCGTTCAGGCGCTTCAGGATCGTGTGAATCGCGGCGAGGTCGTTCGCATACGTCGACAGGTCGAAGCCGATCGCATGAAGTCGCTGGCGCACATCGGTCGGCGTCACCGGCAGTCCGGCGCCGCGGACGACAAGGCGGCAGGCGTCGGTGAGGCCGAGCGGCACGGTGGGCTCGAGGCCGCAGAGGCGGGACAGCGCGCCGATCGTCTGCGCGACTTCGGCGAGCCGCTTGTCGATGTCCTGGCGCTGCTGCCCGAGCGCTTCGTATTCGCGGATGGCCGTCTCGAGCGCGCGGCGGTAGTCGTCGGCGGTCACGTTAGCGCTATTTTATACACGATGTGTAAAGCCACGGTCAACCGGTGCGGCGCGTTCGTGCGTCTGGCGTTCGTGGCCGACGGCGGCGGGTTGTTCGTCCTCGCGACACGCGTAGTACACTAAATGATTGCGATATGAACCATCAGCCCTTCCGATCCCTCCCACTCCTGTTGCTCGTCGCCGGCCTCCTCTGGACGCACCCAGCGGCCGCGCAGGGCCAGTCGGCTTCGTCCTCTTCCGGTCAGCCTGCGCGATCGGCGCCGCTCTCGGTCCCGCCGGGCAGCTTTCTCGGAGGCGTCCCCTCCGGCACGCTGACCGATGGGGTCGAGCGGCTCACGATCGTCACCGCGATCACGCGCGCGCTGGAGCACAACCTGGGCGTGCTGACGGCCGAGCAGAATCTCGGGAAAGCGCAGGGTGCGCGCTGGCGCGTGCTCAGCGATCTCCTGCCCAACGTCAGCGGCCGGGTTGGCGAGACGCGCCAGACGATCAATCTGGCGGCGTTTGGTTTTGGCGGCGGGTCGAGCTCCCCCTTCGGCGATATGCCCACGATCGTCGGACCGTTCAACGTCTTCGATGCGCGGATCTTCCTGTCGCAGTCGGTCCTCGACTTCGGGGCGCTCAACGGCGCTCGAGCTGAAGCGCACAACGTGGAAGCGGCGCGGCTGACGTTCAGGAGCGCGCGCGACTACGTGATCCACGTCGCGGGCACTTTGTACGTGCAGGCGCTCGCGGCGTCCGCGCGCGTCGACGCCGCGCGCGCGCAGCAGCAGACGGCGCAGGCGCTGCACACGCAGGCGCTCGACCTGAGACAGAACGGCCTCATCGCCGGCATCGACGTGCTGCGCGCCGAAGTCCAGCTGAGCATGCAGACGCAGCGCGTGACGATCGCCGCCAACGAGTTCGAAAAAGCGAAGCTGCAGCTCGCGCGCGCAATCGGCCTGCCGCTGGGCCAGCGGTTCGAGCTGGATCCGGCGCTGCCAGATCTCCCGACTGCCGATCTGTCGATCGACGATGCGGTCGCCCTGGCGTACACGACGCGCCCGGACTACAAAGCGGCCCTCGAACGCGTCAGCGCCGCCGACGCCACGCGCCGTGCCATCGCGGGCGAATCGCTCCCGTCAGTCAGCATCAACGCCGACTACGGCGCGATCGGCCTCTCGCCGGCCGACTCGCGCGCCACCTTCGCGGTGCGAGGCGCGGTCAACGTGCCCATCTTCCAGGGGGGTCGCACGCGCGGCCGCCTGCTCGACGCGGACGCCGACATCCGCAACCGCCGCGCGGAAGCCGAGGATTTGAAAGCCTCGATCTACTACGACGTGCGCACCGCCTTTCTCGATCTCGACGCCACGGCCAAGCAGCTCGCGGTGGCCGGTAAGACGCGCGATCTCGCGGCGCAGCAGCTCACGCAGGCGCGCGACCGGTTTGCCGCCGGCATCGCCAGCAACATCGAAGTCGTCCAGGCGCAGGACGCCGTTGCGTCCGCGACCGAGCAGTTCATCGCCGCGCAGTACGGCTACGACCTCGCCAAAGGCGCGCTCGTGCGCGGCGTCGGCGCATCGGAAGACCTGTTGCGTCAGCTTCTCGGAGGCTCACGTTGACCATGCTTGCGCAAACACGCGTCCGCCTGCTCCTCGGCGTCGTCCTGCTTCTCGTCGTCGTGGCCGGCGCCTGGGCGTGGGCCACCGCCGGCCATGAAAGCACCGACGATGCGCAGGTGGATGCGCACGTGACGCAAATGGCGGCGCGCGTCGGCGGCACGGTGATCCAGGTGGCCGTCAACGACAACCAGCTCGTCGAGGCGGGGACGCTGCTCGTCCAGCTCGACCCGCGTGACTACCAGGTCGCCGTCGACAAGGCGCGCGCCGAGCTCGCCGACGCGGAGGCGAGCGCGGTCGCCGCGCAAAGCGGCGTCCCGATCACCACGACGACCGCCGCCAGCAACGTGACGACGGCGCGCGGCGGCATCGCGCAGGCGCAAAGCGGCGTCGCCGCGTGGGAGAAAGAGATCGACGCGGCGCGCGCGCGTCTCGTCAGCGCGCAGGCCCGCGTGCGCGAGGCCGACGCCAACGCGGCGAAATCGGCGCGCGACGTGGAGCGTCTGCGGGGGCTGCTCGCCAAGGACGAAGTCTCGCAGCAGCAGTTCGAGGCCACCTCGGCCACCGCGGAGGCGCAGAAAGCCGCGTCCGAGTCCGCGCGCTCGCAGGTTGCGGAGGCCGAAGCCGGCATCCGCGTCGCCGAGAGCAAGCTGGCGCAGGCGCGGGCGGGCGAAGATCAGGCGCGCGCCGAGATGCAGACGGCGCAGACCGGGCCATCCCAGGTGATGGCGACGAAGGCGCGCGCCTCAGCGGCGGAGGCCCATGTGCAGCAGGCGCGCGCGACCCTCGCGCAGGCCGAGCTCAACCTGCAGTACACGACCGTCAAGGCGCCGGTGCGCGGCATCGTGTCGAAGAAGGGGATCAACGTCGGGCAGGTCGTCCAGGCGGGCCAGCCCCTGCTCGCGCTCGTCCAGATCGACGACGTCTGGGTGACGGCAAACTTCAAGGAAACGCAGCTGAAGGACATGCGCCCCGGGCAGCGCGCGGTGGTCGCGGTCGACGCCTACGGCGGCCGCCGGTACACGGGCAAGGTCGACAGCCTCGCGGGCGCCACCGGCGCCCGCTTCAGCCTGCTGCCGCCTGAGAACGCGACCGGCAACTTCGTGAAGGTCGTGCAGCGCGTGCCGGTGAAGATCGTCCTCGACCCCGGGCAGGACGCGGAACATCTGCTGCGGCCGGGGATGTCGGTCACGCCGACGGTGTACCTGAAGTAACCGCGGAGAGCGCAAAGACCGCAGAGCCAAGACGCTTCTTCTTCTCTGCGCGCTCAGCGTGCTCCGCGGTTGAACATCGTATGACCGAGCACAAGCACATCAACCCGTGGCTCATCGCGGTCTCCGTGATGTTCGCCACGTTCATGGAGGTGCTCGACACCACCGTCGTGAATGTGTCGCTGCCGCACATCGCCGGGACCCTGTCGGCGACGATCGACGAAGCGACCTGGGCGCTCACCTCGTATCTCGTCGCCAACGCGATCATCCTGCCGATGACCGGCTGGCTCGCGAGCATGTTCGGCCGCAAGAACCTGCTGATGCTGTCGGTGGTCGGCTTCACGGCGGCCTCGTTCCTCTGCGGCCTCGCGCCCACGCTGGGTTCGCTGATCTTCTTCCGCATCCTCCAGGGCGCCACCGGCGGCGCGCTGCAACCGCTGTCGCAGGCCGTGCTCCTCGAGGCGTTCGCGCCACAGGATCGCGGCAAGGCCATGGGCTTCTGGGCGCTCGGCATCGTCGTCGCGCCGATTCTCGGGCCCGTGCTCGGCGGCTGGCTCACCGACAACTACAGCTGGCGATGGGTCTTCTACATCAACATCCCGGTCGGTATCGCGTCGATCGTGATGACGAAGATGTACATCTTCGATCCGCCGTATCTGAAGGCCGAATCGCGAAGGATCGACTACTGGGGCATCGGCATGCTCGCGGTCGGCATCGGCGCGCTGCAGATCGTGCTCGACAAGGGGCAGGAAGACGACTGGTTCTCCTCCAATATGATCCTGGTGCTGTCGATCGTGGCC
>Ga0315281_10006451_pt1 | contig 16680 bp, 11 predicted proteins | sample YL17G07_0_MG_FD_204540 | JGI IMG/M metagenome (GOLD analysis project Ga0315281, IMG submission 204540) | Sediment microbial communities from Yellowstone Lake, YNP, Wyoming, USA - YL17G07_0 | ecosystem: Environmental > Aquatic > Freshwater > Lake > Sediment | place: USA: Wyoming | collected...
AAGGACGGCGAGTCCGGCCTGCACTACTGGCGCGTCAGCGGCGCCGGCGTCGATCTCGGCGAGAAGGATCTGTACGATCCCGGCGCCGCGTTCGACCGCGCCCGCGAGCACGCGCGCCACTTCGCGTTGCTCGTCGAGGACCAGGTGGCTCAGTACCACGCGTCGAGCGGCCGCTACGGCATCGTCAGCGCCGCCTACGACACGGAACTGTTCGGCCACTGGTGGTTCGAGGGCGTCACGTGGCTCCAGGAGGTCCTGCGCCATCTCGCGAAGAGCGAGACCGTTGCCCTCACCGGCGCGGCGCAGTTCGTCCGCGAACATCCGCCCCGCGACGTCATCTCGCTGCCCGAAGGGTCGTGGGGGCAGCAGGGCACGCACTTCACCTGGCAGAACGCCGACACCGCCTGGATGTGGCCGGTGATCAACGCCGCCCAGCGGCGCATGGAAGAGGTCGCGGCGCGCCACGCGGGCGCATCGGGCGAGACCGCCGCCGCGCTGGCGCAGATGACCCGCGAGCTGCTGCTGCTGGAATCGAGCGACTGGCCGTTCCTCGTCACCACCGGCCAGGCGCGCCAGTACGCCGAGCTGCGCTTCACCGAGCACGCCGAGCGCTTCAACCGCCTGGCCGACCAGATCGACGCCGTCGCGGTCGATGCCGCCTACCTGGCCGACCTCCGCGAGCGCGACAAGCTGTTCCCGGATATCGACCCCGCCGACTTCACCGCCCGCGAGGGCACCGCCGGAGCGCTGTCGGCCGCCGGGCGTCAGTCGATATGATCACGCCGTTACGAAAGCGGCGGGTCCGGCGTGCGGGACGGGCAGGGCAAGCCCTGCCCCTACGGGCGCCAACAACGGAGGACTGACAACCCACGTATGTCCACGATCTACTGGGGCTCGCTGCTCCACTTCTACCAGCCGCCCATCCAGATCCCGGAAGTGCTCCGGAAGGTCGTCGATGAGTCATACCGCCCGCTGATCGAGGTCTTCGCCCAGCACCCCCACGCCCGGGCCAGCGTCAACATCAACGGCGTCCTCACCGAGATGCTGTACGAGAGCGGCTACAGCGACGTCATCGAGGGGCTGAAGGAGCTGGCGCTCCGCGGCCAGGTGGAGTTCGTCGGCTCCGCCAAGTACCACGCCATCCTGCCGCTGATCCCGAAGGAGGAGCAGCGCCGCCAGATCCGCCGCAACCACCTCACCAACCGCCACTTCTTCGGCGATGTGTACCAGCCCCGCGGCTTCTTTCCGCCGGAGATGTGCTACGACCGCTCGTTCCTCGATCCTATCGCCGACCTGGGCCACGAGTGGGTGATCATGAGCGGCGTCGCCTGCCCCGCGCCCTGGCCCACGGACCAGATCTATCACACGAAATCGCCTGATGGCCGCGACATCGCCGTGATCTTCCGCGACGATGTGTTGAGCAACAAGATCTCGTTCCAGGATATGGACGGCACGGCGTTCATCGATCATCTCCGCTCCGCCCACGGCGACAGCCGCGACATGTACATCGTCACCGCTATGGACGCGGAGACCTTCGGGCACCACATCGAGAACTGGGATCAGCTCTTCCTCGGCGAGGCGTACGAAGCGGTCAGGCCGTACGCGGAGGTCGTGCAGCCGCGCTCACTCGCCGCCAGCACCGCCACGCTGCTCGCCACGATGAAGCAGAGCGCCGGCGACTCGATCGTCTCCTGCACCATCAGTGAGATCGTCGACCGGTTCCCGCGTGGCGAGGCGATCGACCCGCGTCCCGCATCGTGGAGCACCACCCACGACGACCTCGATGCCGGCGTGCCGTACCCGCTCTGGCAGGCTCCCGGCAACTACATCCACAAGCTCCAGTGGGAGCACGTCGACATCGCTGAGCAGCTCGTGAGCGTCGCGCAGGAGTGCGCCGACACCGCTGTCAGCAAGCGTCACGCCGAGATCGCCCGCGGCCTCCTCGACCCCGCCCTGCACTCGTGCCAGTTCTGGTGGGCCAGCCGCCGCCCGCACTGGGACGTCAACATGATCGCCCGCGGCCTCGACCAGCAGGCCAACGTCGTGCTCAACGCCTTCCGCTCCATCAACCTGAGCTCCGCCGCCGAAGGCGTGAAGCGCGACGCCTACTACAAGGTCATCGCCTCCCGCGACATCCGCTCCAAGATCCAGGACCAGCTCTTCTGGGACTGACGGACGAGGTTGTAGGTTCTAGGTTGTAGGTTGTAGGGCCTCGCTTCCAGCTTCGAGGTTCCAGGTCCCGGTTCCAGGTTCTAAGTTCTAGGTTCTACTCGTGACCGTCTCCGTCATCCTCGCCTTCCACGCGCAAGAGCCCCTCTGGGATCTGCCGCAGCGCGTCCTCGAGACGCTGCGCGACGGCGACCTGCGCCGCGAGGCCGTCGGCAACGACAACTGGGTGAAGAAGCGCGCCGCCGCCGGCCGCGACATCTACGCCAACCTCATCGATCTCGGCGCGCGGCTCGGCGCGCCCGTCTGCCTCGAAGCGACGAACGAGATCCTCATGCAGGTGCGGCGCCACATGCCCGACACCTTCGACCGGATGGGCGAGGCCTACCGCTCCGGCGCGTTCTACCCGATCTACGGCAACGCCTTCCACACCCACATCGCGATGCTCACCGACGGCGAGCTGGCCGACGAGCTGCGCCTGAACCGCGAGTTCCTGCGCGACGTCATGCGCGCCCCCGCGCCGCGCCACGCCGGCGCCTTTCCCATGGAGGGCTCCATCGACGCGCACAAGCTCGCCGGCTTCCGCCGCGCCGGCATGGAGTACGTCATCTTTCCGAACTTCAGCCCGAAGAAGGCGCGCTACGCGTTCGACGGCCTGCCCGCCGGCGTTGACCCCGTGTTCGGCGCGTTCACGATCGGCGATGGCCTGCTCGCCCTGCCGCGGCACTTCCCGATCTCGCAGGAGATCTGGCGCCCGATCACGAAGTGGCAGCCGGAGCGCCTCGCCGCCCAGGGCTACATCCTGGGCAAGTACGCCGTGCTCGACGAGGAGTACCGCAGCGGCCGCAGCGTGCAGTTCCCCATCACCCGCGAGCAGGCGGTCGAGGAGTACAAGCAGACGCTGCGCGCGGCGCTGCGCGAAGCGCCCGACGGCGGCCTGCTGCTCTACATCCAGGATCTCGAGCTGATGGACTTCGGCGAGGAGGCGCTCGGCATCCTCGGCGAGGCGTGGTCCGCCGTCCGCCACGAGGGCATCGCCGACATCCGCTTCGTCACTCCCGACACCTACATCGATGATCTGCGCGCGCGCGGCGCGACGCTGCCGCACATGCGCTTCCACCAGGTGTCGTGGGCGCCCGAGATCCGCCTCGTGCTGCGCAGCGACGGCCACTACCCGCCGCTCGACGCCGGCCCGTTCCGCGGCGTCGACAACGACATCGAAGTCTTCCGTCGCTGGCCGTTCATCTTCTGGGAGCCCGGACGCTTCATCGCCGCCGTCTTCAAGTCACTGATGGCCGCCTTCGGCCACAGCCTCGACATCCCGCTCTCCGGCGCCGCCCTCGACGCGACCGGCTACGACTTCACCCGCCTCGATGCCGCCGCGCGCCTCGCCCTGCACGTGCGGATCATGCAGCGCGCCTGCAACTTCGGCTGGCAGCCGGATGAGGCGCGCCACAAGTGGCCCTACATGCACGGCGTCGCCGCCTGCGAGATCCTGCGCGAAGAACTGGCACAACCCGAGGCGGCTGGGCGCGTCACGCGCAACTTCCGCCCGCTGCCCGAGCAGGCGTTGCGCGGCCTCGACCGCGTGCTGGAGATCTTCGTCGATACGCGCGTCGCCTGGCTGCGCAGCGGCATCGATGCGATCGGCGAGCGCGCCGGCGCCCCCGCGCAGCGCGCCGAGGCGGAGGAGCACCTGTGGAACGCGGAGAGCCGCCGCCGCCGCGCCTCAGCGCTCGCCCGCCAGCTCGTCGCCGAGAACATGAAGTTCATCACGAGCTGCGCCATCGACGCGCGCGCCGCGCAGCGCCTGCTGGCGCTGCTGCAGGAGCACTGCAAGGAAGCCTACCTGGCGATCAACGAGATCCAGCGCGCGTGGATGTGCATCGACGACACGGCGGCGCTGCTCGAAGAGACATATGCCTGCCTCTACGAGATCTACCCCCCGAAGTTCCCCGCCATCCTCCGCGATCTCCTCACGGAAGAGGAGCTAGCGCTCGTAGAAGATCCCCCGCTGGCGTAGCAGCCCGGACCTATCCCCCGGCCCCTTCCCTGGGAGGGAAGGGGAGCGCGGGCCGGACTTCGGCTCAGCTTTCAAGACAGACGCAGTTCACCACGCTCACTGATAACTGACAACTGACAACTGTGAACTGACAACTGTGAACTGTTAACTGACAACTCCCGCCTCGAACACGAACTCCGCCTCCACGCTCGCGCCCAGCGGCAGCTCGGCCACGCCGACGGCCGAGCGCGCGCCGACGCCGGCCTCGTCGCCGAAGACGTCGCGCAGCAGATCCGACGCGCCGTTCGCCACCGTCGGCTGATCGCTGAAGCCCTCCGCCGACGCCACGAACACCGTCAGCTTCACCACGCGCGCCACCGCGTCGAGCGAGCCGAGGCTCTGCCGCACCACCGCGAGCGCCGAGATCGCGCACGCCCGCGCCGCCTCGCGCCCGCCCTCCACGTCGATCTCGCGCCCGAGCTTGCCGGGAAACAGCACGCGTCCGTTCTCCGTGCCGATCTGCCCCGACACGAACAACAGGTTCCCGCTGCGCACCACCGGCGCGTACGTCCAGCGCGGCTTCGCTACCGCCGGCAGCACGATCCCCATCTCCGTAATCCGCTCTTCCGCCGTCATGGTGATCTCCTCTGGCTATTGGCTGTCTCGCCACGGCGAGTCTTCGATGGCTGTTGGCGATTGGCTGTTGGCGGGGAGCCCTCTGCTCACTGCTCTCTGCGTTCTGCTCTCGATTTGCTGTTTGCTGTTTGTTGTTTGCTGTGGCACAGCCCCCGACATCCTTTAACACACTTCCGGCTGCGCCTTAACAGCCGCGCCGTACCATCGCTCTTGTAGGCAGACGGCGTCGTGACCACGCTCCCCCGGTCACGGCGCCGTCGTCTTATCTCTCACCGGCGGATGCGCTTCGCACTTGCCGCCCTCTGCTCGCCCCGAAGCTTTGCAGTCCGTTAACACCTTCCGCAATCGATCTTAACCGCCCGGGGCGATACTCAAGGCACAACAGCACAGGACGGCGTCACGGCTATGCTCCCCCGGCCGAGGCGCCGTTTCCGTTTCCCCCAACCTGCACCCAGCACGATAGAATCACCACAGCGGCCCCGACGCGCTCAGCCGCCGAAGCTGACCCGCTGACCCGCTGACCCGCTGACCCGCTGACCCGCTGACCCGCTGACCCGCTGACCCGCTGACCCGCTGACAGGCTGACCCGCTGAGATGCAAGAAGAACAAGGCCCCGTCCGCGCACCCGAGTTCCCCGCGAACGTCGCCTGGTTGCAGGGCGGCCCGATCAAGCTCGCCGACCTCCGCGGCCGCCCCGTCCTCATCGACTTCTGGGACTACACCTGCGTCAACTGCCTGCGCACCCTCCCCTACGTGAAGGAGTGGCACAGCCGCTATGGCCCGCTCGGCCTCGCCGTCATCGGCGTCCACGCGCCCGAGTTCTCGTTCGCGCGCGAGAGCAATAACGTGCTCCACGCCGTCCGCCAGCACGGCGTCGAATACCCGATCGTGCTCGATAACGAGTACGCGATCTGGCAGGCCTTCACCAACCGCTACTGGCCCGCGAAGTACCTGATCGACGGCGAGGGCTACCTCCGGTACCACCACTTCGGCGAGGGCGCCTACGGCCAGACCGAGGAGGCGATCCAGCATCTGCTGAAGGAGTCGTTCCCCCAGATCCTGCTGCCCGGCCTGATGGATCCGGTGCGCGACGAAGACCGCCCCGGTGCCGTCTGCTACCGCGTCACGCCCGAACTGTATCTTGGCTACCAGCGCGGGCTTATCGGCAACGTCGCCGGCGTCACGCCCGATAAGCCGGCGGCGTATCGCGACCCCGGCAAGCACATCGACGGCCACGCCTACCTCGACGGCGACTGGCTGCTCGCGAACGAATACCTCGCCCGTCCCGCCGGCGCCTCGGGCGAGAGCACGCTCACCGTCCCGTACATGGCGAAGGAAGTGAACCTCGTCATCCACCCGCCCACGTACGGCGGCAGCGCCACGATCAGCGTCCGCCAGGACGGCGCCCCGCTGCCCGCCGAGGACTGCGGCGCCGATGTCGTCGCCGGCAACGGCGTCTCGGTCATGATGGTCGATGCACCCCGCCTCTACCGCGTCGTCGCCAACCGCGACATCAACCGGCACGAGCTGACCCTCACCACCACCTCCGACGGCATCGCCCTCTACGCCTTCACTTTCACCTCCTGCGTCATGCCGGATGCCGGCGAAGCGCCGCCGGCGTAGGACCGCCGCCCCCGGCCGTCGCAATCGACTCGCTGGCGGCGCACGCTGTACAAATGCCTGGACAAACGTTAGGATGCGTCCCAATGCAACTACGCGCGTGGAGCGCGTAGGTTGCGAAGGTCCTACGACCCCGCCTCCGCACCGGAAAACAGCGCCTGGAGCGCACGGGGGATCCAATGCGCCGAAGCCTTCTCCTGATCACCCTCGCGGCACTGGCGATCACCGCGATCGCGGTCAGCGTCGCGCGGAACACGTCGGCGTCGCCCGCCCCGCTCGTGGCGGAAACGCCTACGGCGACGCCCACCGAGACGTCATCACCGACGGTCACGCTGACGCCGACGCCAACGAAAACGGCCACGCCCAGACCGTCGCCCACGACCACATCCACCCCCACCAGCACGCCGTGCAGCGGAGCCTGCCCGACACCGACCGCGACGGTGGCGATCCCGTGCGCCGCGGAGATCTTCGCCGGTGGTGTCTGTCCGACGTGGACGCCCGTCGCGGATATCCCGGGCGCGAACGCCGTGTTCTATAGAGACGTAGTCGCCGGCCAGGACGGGCGGATCTACGCCATCGCCGGCAAGGCGGACTACGGCAACATCACGAGCACGGGGTACCAGTACGCGCCGGCTACCGACCAGTGGGCCAGCGTGCCCGATGTCCCTCTGCCTCATGTGGGGGCCGCGGTCGCCAGCGGTTTGGACCACCGCATCTACACGTTCGGCGGTTTCCCCTGGGGTGGCCGCAACGAGACGTTCATCTACGACGAGGACAGTAACGCCTGGAGCGAGGGAACCGCGCAACCTTCCGCGCGGTACGGAGGAGGAGCGGCGCTCGCGGCGGACGGCAAGATCTACGTGGTCGGTGGCACCGACAACGGGATCGACCACTACTTCTCGTCAGTCGTCACGTACGACCCGCTCGCCGGCACATGGTCCGCGGCCCCTGAGATGACCCACGCGCGCTTCGGCCTCTCCGTCGTTGCCGATGCCGATGGGCGCGTGTACGCGATCGGCGGACGGGACGCCTCCGGCCTCCTCAGCGTGGTCGAGCGCTACGATCCGCAGGCGGGGGTGTGGTCGGCAGTGGCGCCGTTGCGCCTTGCAAGATTCGCCGCGGCGGCGGCTCTCGGTTCTGATGGGCGCATCTGGGTGCTGGGCGGCGCCAGCCGAAGCGGCGCCGCGGTGGAGGTCTACGATCCTGCAACCGACACATGGTCGTTCGGCCCGGCACTGCCTCGACCAGACGGCGGCGGCGGCGCGGCCACCGGCGTTGACGGCCGCCTGTACTACATCGAGGGCGCGACCAGGCACGTGTGGGCCATCTCACTGCCGGAGGCGGCAACAGCGGACACGTCGACTCCCACAGCGACGGCGACCCTCACCTCGACGCCAAAGCCAGGCGCCGCCGGCAGGAGCGCGGCAACCCACACCACCACGCCAACCGCGACGGCCACCGCCGCACCATCCGCGACCTCGATCCCGATTGCGCCGGCGAACGTCGTTGCGGGCGCTCACGCCGCCCCCCGGAGCGGCGCGATCATCCTTCCGAACACCGGCGCGGGTGTAGCCGGCGGCTCCTCGGACTGGACTGGCATCGCTCACTTCATCATGCTGCTTACGTGCGGCGTCGCGCTCGTCGCGTTCGGCGTGCTGCGCCGGGATAGCCTCGCCCAACAGCGAATAGCCAACCGCCAATAGCAGCAGCCAGCCAGCCGGCAAGGAGGCCCAGTGGACAGCGTAGGAAGCGCCAACCTGCAATCCGGATTCGTCCTCGCAGCGATCATCGCCGCGTTCCTCTTCGCCGACCGCCTCGGCGGCTCCGACCAGCTCGCGCGGCGCGTCTACCAGGTCGCGCTCGGCGTCACGATCGCCTTCCTCGCGATCAGCGCCACTGCCGCCTTCCTCCGCCAGCCCGACGTCCCGAAGGGGCTCGAGTCGTCGTCGTTTTCTGAATCCAGCTCGTCCTCGTCCTCTGACTCCGGCTCGCCGTCGTTCTCTGACGGGGGTGGATCCTCCACCAGCGACGGGCGGCAGCAGGAGCAGAAGGACTTCCTGCACGACGTCGCTGACCGCAACGCCCAGGCGACGACGATCCACGCCGCCCTCGGCCTGATCGTGCTCATCGCCGGCCTAGCCGCGTTGCGCCGCGCGCCCACAGTCGCGCTGGGGGGCGCGCTCGGCGGGCTGCTGCTGTTGCTGTTCGGCGGCGTGCACGGCGCGAGCGACAACGCCAACCCGCTGACGTCGTTCCTCGGCATCTACGCCAGCCTCCTCGGCGCCGCATCCGGCGGCTCCTCCCGCTGGATCGACATTGCCCACTTCATCCTGCTGCTTGGCGGCGCCGTCGCGCTCCTCGCGTTCGGCCTGCTGCGCTGGGACCGCGAAGCCGAGAGCCAACAGCCAGCAGCCAATAGCCAATAGCCGCGCGTCCCGCGCGGTACCCTGAGCGCATGGCCCATCCCGCAGCCGACGCCCGCGCAGCGCAGCTCTTCGACGAGGGCGCGCGCCTGCTCGAGGACCACTGGGACGATGCCGTCTCGATGCTGCGGTACCCGGAGCATCCCGCCCGCCACGACCCGCGCGGCACGCTGGCGTACGCGATCGTCCTGCTGCGCCAGGGCGATAGCGGCCGCGCCGAGCGCGCCATCCGCGCCGTGCTGGCGATGCAGGAGACCCGCGAGCAGGACGCCCACTGCGGCAACTTCCGCTGGACGCTCGAGGACGAGGCCGTCGCCGACCTCAACGGCGTCGAGTTCATGCTCGACGGCCTCAACGCCATCCTCCGCGCGCACGCCCGCGACCTGCCGCCCGCGCTGGCGCACGACGTGCGCGAAGCGGTCGCCCTCGGCCTGCGCGAGATCGACCGGCTCGATGTCCACCCGTCGTACACGAACATCGCGCTCAGCGACATCTGCAACAGCATCATCGGCGGCGAGACGCTCGACGATCCGTACTTCGTCGAGCGCGGCGCGCGGCGGCTCGACGAGTGGCTCGCATTCACGAGCCGCTCCGGCGCGCCGCACGAGTACAACAGCCCCACCTACATCGCCGTCGACATCCTGCGCCTCGCCTGCCTGGCCGAGCACACCGCCGACCCAAGCATCGCGCTGAAGGCGCGCGTCGCCGAGGAGCTGCTCTGGCTGCACGTGGCCGCGCACTACCACCCCGGTCTCGCGCAGCTCGCCGGTCCGCACTCGCGCTCCTACTTCGATGGCTGGTCGGGCGCCGGCGGCCTGCTCAAGCTCGTGCTCTGGCGCCTGCTCGGCGACGATGCGCTCCGCCGCCCGACGCCGTACGCGCTCCGCAGCCGCGAAGAGGGCGAGGTCGATGTCGCGGCCGCCACGTACCACTGTCCGGACTACGTCATCGACCTGCTGCGCGAGAAGTCATTCCCGTTCGAGTCGCGCGAGACCGCCGACGCCGCGGCCGGCCTCGACATCACGACGTACATGACGGCGGGCTACGCGCTCGGTACGGCGTCGCGCGCCTACGCCGTCGGCGACCCGCCGGAAGCGTGGCCGGGCGCCAACGCCATGCTGCTGCACTTCCGGCGCGACGAGCCGCCCGGCTACGGCACGCTCTTCTCCCGCTACCTCGTCGGCGATCCCCGTCCCGGCGACGAAGATCTCTGGGAGCAGGGCCAGTGCGTCGCCGCCCAGCACGGCGGCTGCGCGATCGTCGCCTACGGCCTGCGCCCGCAGCTGCGCGCCGCCGGCAGCTATCGCCTCTCGCTCCGCATGCTCGGCGCCGCGCCCGATGCGGAGATCTGGATCGCCGATCAGCGCGTCGACGCGCTCCCCGCGCGCGTCGAGCCCGGCGATCCGATCGTGCTCGCCGCGGGCGACGCGTACGTCGCGATCATCCCGCTGGAGCCGACGGACATGGGCAGCGATGCGCCGATCGAGCTACGCCTCAGCGAGGGCGCGCTCGTGCTCGACATATACAACTACCGCGGCCCGCCGAAGAGCTTCTGGGAGCACCGCTCGCAGGGCGGCCCCTTCTTCCAGGGCAACGTCCGCAACGCCTTCGTCCTCGAAGTGGCGGAGCGGTCCGAATACGCCGATCTCGCCGCGTTCCGCGCGCACGTCGCCGCCGCCCGCATCGCCGACAGCACCGGCGATGATCACGTGCGCGAGATCGCCTGCGCCTGGGACGGCGGCTCGCTCTCGCTGCGCTACAGCCTCTGGGATATGCGCCTGGTCGAACGCAAGCTCGACGGCGTCACGTACACCGCGCCGCCCGTCCGCGCCGGCGGCGCAAGCAGCGGCCCGTACTGGCTCCAGTCACGCGACGCGATCGTCCAGCTCGGCCGCGCCCGCCTGCTCGCCGGCGACGCGCCGAAGTGGCTCGTCGCCGACGACGATCGCCGCCGCTACGTCTACATCCACCCGGCCGATGGCGAAGCGCCGCTCTGGCTCGAAACGCCCGACACGATCGTCGAGTGCGATGCGTTCCCCTTCGGCCGCATCGTCCTCGACGAAGCGGCTGCCACGCTCGACATCGAGGCCGCCGGCGACATCGCGCCGATCCGCGTCCGCGGCGCCGCCCCGCTCCGCGTCCGCATCAACGCCACCGACGTCACCGACGCCATGACCCAGCTCCCCGACCACGTCCGCGAGTTCTCCGGCCTGTAGCAGTCGTATCTGGCTGACCCGCGAGCGCCATCCGACGCAGGACGGCCGTCGCAGACCCGCCGTGGAGGGCCTCCGGCCGTCGCACCGCCGCCCTCACCCGGACCCTACGCATCACGAACCAACGACCACACCCGAGCTCCTCTCCACAGCGTGGAGAGGGGTGGCCGAAGGCCGGGGTGAGGTGCGCGCGCCACGGTTCGAAGCGCTGCACCGTGCCGCATCTCCAACATCCGACATCCAACTTCCAGTAACCTGCCCCCATGATCGATCTGAAGCAGCACATCCGTGACATCCCCGACTTCCCGCAGCCCGGCGTGCTCTTCCGCGACATCACGCCGCTGCTCCGCGACCCCGACGCATTCCGCGCCGCGCTCGACGCGATGGCTGCATTCGCTGTGCCGCGCGACGCCACCGCCATCGTCGGCATCGAGTCGCGCGGCTTCCTCTTCGGCGCGCCCCTCGCCGCCCGCCTCGCGCTCCCCTTCGTGCCGGTGCGCAAGCCCGGCAAGCTCCCCGCCGACCGCATGTCCGTCGAGTACTCGCTCGAGTATGGCGACAGCCGCCTCGACATCCACGCCGACGCCCTCAACCGCGGCGACCGCGCGATCGTCGTGGATGATCTGCTCGCGACCGGCGGCTCCGCCCACGCCGCCGCCAAGCTCGTCGAGCTGCTCGGCGCCACCGTCGACAGCATGATCTTCCTCATCGAGCTGGCCCCGCTCGGCGGCCGCGATCGCCTCGCCGGCTACGACGTGCACGCGCTGATCCGCTACGACTAATGCGCCAAAGTGCAACGAGGCCGAGTCGCACTCAACGAAGCGATCAATCAACAACAGGACGCTACACACGTCAGCGCGACACGGCGTCGACCGCCGGCCACGGCGGACCCTCGCGCAAGGCGCTGAGGAATTCCGCCCCTGATCGTCGACCGCTGGGGTGTTGGTCGTCTCGACGCCAGCGGCACGCTGCGACTATCGCCAGCATGAGGCCCCGGCACTCGCCGACCAGTTCTTGATCAGCGTCCGGATAGTGCTCGCTGACCTCTTCGGGCACCCAGGCAAGGTCGAACTCGACAGGCCCGCGGACAGAGTTCTCGAAGTCTATGAAGAGCGGCCCGTTCTTCGTGCTGAGCACGTTCCACGGGTGCGGCTCGCCGTGCAGCAGCTGCTCGGCGGCGCCCCGGTCGCCGATCGCCCGTCTCAGGCTTCGCAACGTGTAGTTGAGAAGCTCTCTGTCGGCGTCAGCGAGCGCCGGAGTGACGTCGCGGCTCGCAACCCCCTGTTGAGTATCCGCGACTCGATCCATGAAGTGCGGCGTCCTGACATCGATCTGCCGCATGCCGGCATGCAGGCGCTCGAGCGCGTGCGCGTAGTCGGCTGGCGAGAGCTCTCGAGACGGCACAGGTTCGTAGTAGGTCCACAGCGTGACCGCGAAGCCGTCACGCTCGTAGACGCGTGGCTCCACGCGAGGCTCAAGAGCACACACAGGGCTCTCGGTTTCGGCGAGCCGTTGAGCAAGCTCGACTTCGAGCTGTGCGCCCTGATGGGCCATGGGCGCGACCCGGACAACCACGTCGCAAGGCATCAGGCGGAGGACGAGCCGGTTCGAGTCGTTAAGAACGGTCGCGTCCTCGACGCTCAGGTCGAGCGCTGCGGCGCTCGACATCGCCGCAGCCACCGCACGCCGAGCCTCTGATGCTTGCATCTTCGCGTTACCCTCGCCACTTTGCGCCAGGAGATCTCGAAAGCGTGCTACCTGCGCAGGATACCGAACGCTGGCGCCAGCGTTCAGGCCGACCCGCACTTGAAGCCACTCGCCCTCGTGGGCTGTAAACGCGCGCTGAAGTGCGATGGCGCAGTCCATCGCCTTCGTTACCGACGCGGTTGCGGCTTGACGCCGGCGGCGGTGAGGAACTGACGGATCTGGGAGGCGTGCTCAACGACGTGCAGCGGGATGCTGCCGACAAGCACTCCGAACAGCGTGCCGTGGTATCGATGGGTGCTAGGGAGTGGCCGAGCCGCGGCGTCCTCGGTGAGCGCGTCGAGCGTTCGGCGCACCCTCCCGCGGCAGTAGTCGATGTAACCGAGGAGTTCGGCCTTGGTGAACATGCGGTTGGGAAAGGACCAGGTGTTCTCGTCAAAGGGTTGCGGCGGTTTCCACGGCTCAAACTCGCCGGCGAGGTCGTAGTCGACGCAAGACAAGGCGTGGTACGCCAGGAACCACGGGGCTGAACCGTGCAATCCCCCGTGCGGGCCCGGACCCGTGGGGGCCTCGTGCGGCCACAAGTCCGTCTCCCACAACCGGTCGGGACAGTCGGACAGCGCCGCCTCCATCAGCCGGAGCGCCTCATCGAAGTTACTGGCCATGCTCTGTACAAGTGCGTTCGTCACGCTGCCGGTATACCGCATCGACGGGTCTGGCTGCGCGTTGCCCAGCAACCGCCACCCGAACGCGCGCCCATACCCCCACTTCTCACATCCCTCAGCCATGAGCTACCATCGGGCGGACGGCGAAGCCGCACCAGCCGCTCGCGTCCCGCCCCCGCGATCCCCGCTACCAGCAAAGGCGCAGCAGCGATGCCCCAGCTCTCAGCAAGGCCCGGCGCAGACAAGTTCCAGCTCATGGTCATTTCGCACACCCACTGGGACCGCGAGTGGTACCTCCCCTACCAATCGTTCCGCATCCGCCTCGTCGGCCTCATCGACATGCTGCTCGACATCTTCGAGAGCGATCCCGACTACAAGCATTTCATGCTCGACGGCCACACCATCCCCCTCGAGGACTACCTCGAGGTGCGCCCCGACCGCTTCGACGACATCGAGCGCGTCGTCCAGCAGGGCAAGCTGCTGATCGGCCCCTGGTACATCATCCCGGACGAGTTCCTCCCCGGCGGTGAGGCGCTCGTCCGCAACTTCCTGCGCGGCCACCGCGTCGCCAAGATGTTCGGCCCGGTGATGAAGGTCGGCTACATCCCCGACCCCTTCGGCCAGATCGCCCACATGCCCGCCATCCTCCGCGGCTTCGGCATCGAGTACGCCACCATGTGGCGCGGCGCCGATGATTCGCTCAAGACCAGCGAGTTCTTCTGGCGCTCGCCCGACGGCAGCCAGGTCCTCACCATCCACAAGCCGCACGGCTACGGCGGCGCCGCCACGCTGCCCCAGAAGACGAGCGCACTGCTCGCCCGCATCCAGACCCTGCGCGACGCGCTCGAGCCGCTCGCCACCACGCCCTACGTGCTCGTCATGAACGGCAGCGACCACCTGCCGCCGCAGCCCGAACTGGCGTCGATGCTCCGCGCCGCCAACATGGAGATCGAAGGCGCCGTCCTCCAGCACAGCTCACTCCCCGAGGTCTTCGAGGAGGTGCGCCGCGTCATCGGCGACCGCGCGTACGACTGGCCCGTGCACGACGGCGAATTCCGCAGCGGCCAGCGCGCGCACCTGCTGCCCGGCGTCATCTCCGCGCGCATGTGGATCAAGCAGCAGAACCAGGAGTGCGAGGACCTGCTCACCCACTGGGCGGAGCCGTTCTCGGCCTGGGCCGATATCCTCCGCAAGCAGGCCGGCCCCGAGTGGACCGAGCCGCTGCCGCCCACGACCGCGCACATGCCATTCCCTACGTCCGAGGCCTCGATCTCCGCCCTGATCGACCGCGCCTGGCGCCACCTGCTGGAGAACCAGCCCCACGACTCCATCTGCGGCTGCTCCACCGACGCCGTCCACGAGGAGATGCGCCAGCGCTACGAGTGGGTCCGCGAGATCGGCGAGGAGATCGTCCGCCAGTCGCTGCGCGCGATCGGCGCCCTCGGCCCGGACGACCCGCTCGGCACGATCACCGTCTTCAACCCGACGCCGCAGCCCGCCACCGGCTATGTCACCGCCACCGTGCCCTGGGACGAAGCGCGGCCTGTCGTGGCGGTCATCGCCCCCGACGGCACGCGCATTGCGGCGGCGAAGGTCGGCGAGACGGCCACGTTCGAGATCCCCCAGGGCGCGCCCAGCGGCTTCGACCCGCGCCGCGCCGACATCGGCTTCGTCGCCGCCGGCGTCCCCGGCTACGGCTACCACGCCTACCGCCTCGAAGTCGCCGAGAGCCCCGCGCCGCCACCGGCGCCCGCCTCCGGCCGGGTGATCGAGAACGAATTCTTCTCCGTCGAAGCCGACGCCGCCGATGGCACGCTGACCGTGCGCGACAAGCGCAGCGGGCGCGTGCTCAGCGGCCTCAACCGCTTCGTCGACAGCGGCGACAAGGGCGACGAGTACAACTACTGCGCCCCCGACACCGACCTCACCGTCGATGCGCCCGCCGCCGCGCCCCGCATCCGCATCGAGCGCGGCGCCGGCGTCCGCTCCCTCGCGATCGAGTTGACGTACGCGCTCCCCTCCGGCCTCAACGGCCCCCGCACCGCCCGCAGCGCCGGCACGGCCGACGAGCGCATCGTCTCGACGGTCACGCTGACCGACGGCGTGCCGCGCATCGACGTGCGCACCGTCATCTTCAACGCCGCCGAGGACCACCGCCTGCGCGCGCACTTCCCCTCCGGCGTGCAGACCGACGTCTCGAAGGCGGACCAGCACTTCGGCGTCGTCCAGCGTCCGATCGCGCTGCCTCAGTGGGACCCCGCCACCTGGGCCGAGGAGCCGCTGGGCACGTACCCGCAGAAGGCCTTCGTCAGCGTCGATGACGGCGCGCTGGGCCTCACCATCGCCAACCGCGGCCTGCCCGAGTACGAGGTGCTCGACACGCCCGCCGGCGCCACGATCGCCCTCACGCTCATCCGCTGCGTCGGCTGGCTCTCGCGCAGCGACCTCTCGTCGCGCCGCGGCGGCGCCGGCCCGCAGCTGCGCACGCCCGGCGCCCAGCTCCACGGCCGCAACGTCGTGCAGTACAGCATCATCCCGCACGAGGGCGACTGGCGCGCCGCCGCCGCGCACGTGCAGTCGGTGCAGCACCTGCGCCCCATGCGCGCGCGCTGGAACCGCCACGGCATCGGCCACATCCCGGCGGCCGGGCAGCTGCTCTCGGTCGACTCGCCGGACTTCGCCGTCAGCGCGATCAAGCGCGCCGAGGACGGCGACGGCGTCATCGTCCGCGTCTACAACATCACCAACGACGAGGCGTCCGCGACCATCGACCTCAAGCCCGTCCGCGGCACCGTCATGCTCACCAACCTGAACGAAGAAGAGATCGCCGAGGTCCCCCGCGTCCGCGCCACCATCCCCGTCACCGCGAGGCCGAACGAGATCATCACGCTGCGGTTCCGCCGGGAGTAGGCAGGCCGCATCGGATAGCGCCCCCCAACGTAGGACGGGCGCCCCCGCGCGTCAATCGAGCTCAGGCCATCATGCGTAACGCAGGTGCCGAACCCATGCGGGTAGTTGACAGGTTCGGGCGGCGGCGCCTATGATGGCGCACGGCCCGTAGCCGCACGCACACACAGGAAGCAGACGGATCATGCAGAGCACAGGAATCAGCACCAGCGCCTTCCGCACGCGACTCGTCGCGGGCGGTAGCACGCACGTGGGGCGGATGAGTGTGCCCAGCGGAGAATTCATGCATTGAGTTGACCGCACGGCCAGGGATCTCTTCCACCCACTTGCAGCGGATCGGCTGA
>Ga0315281_10006452_pt1 | contig 16678 bp, 15 predicted proteins | sample YL17G07_0_MG_FD_204540 | JGI IMG/M metagenome (GOLD analysis project Ga0315281, IMG submission 204540) | Sediment microbial communities from Yellowstone Lake, YNP, Wyoming, USA - YL17G07_0 | ecosystem: Environmental > Aquatic > Freshwater > Lake > Sediment | place: USA: Wyoming | collected...
TCTTCAACTCGACATTAGGGCGTTTTTCCCGTCTATTGACCGAAGGCTTTTGCTGGACATTGTTCTTTTAAAACTGCATAACGAAGAACTGCGCTGGCTTGCAGAATTACTTATTATGAACGATCCGGTTAAGGACGCGATATTCACCTGTGGCCTTGGAAAGTGGCGAAACATTCCTCCACACAAAAGCCTTTTCTCGGTTGCGGATGGCAAGGGGCTGCCTATCGGCAACCTCACAAGCCAGTTCTTTGCAAATATCTATCTGAACAGGCTCGATCAGTTTGTAAAGCACACGCTGAAAGCTCGCTATTATATCCGCTATGTGGATGATTTTATCTTGTTGCATGAAAGCAGAGAGCAATTGCAGGAATGGAAAAAAAGTATCGGTGAATTCTTGTATAACGAATTGAAACTCGAACTGCATCCTAACCGACAGATTATTCGCCCGGTCTCAAACGGCATTAATACGCTCGGTTACATTATACGGCCTACACACTTGCTTGTCAGACGGCGGGTGGTTGGAAACTGCATGGAAAAGCTGGAACATTTCAAACACGCAAGCGTAAAGAAAACCGAATCAAGCCTTGGTTTTGTCATCAGGCATGATGGAGATTTTTCCTATGACAAGTTGAGCGCTGTCATCAACTCGTATGCCGGTCTTTTCAGTCATGCGGCAGCATACGGACTATTGAACATGATATTTCGTGAATCTGCTTTATTGCGGGAACTGTTTGTGCGAAAAGGATACCATATCGTTAAGCGGTGGGACATTCCATTTAAGCCCGCAGACCTTTACACTCAGTACAGCTTTTTCCGCGCTCGCTTTAGGGGTGTGCTTGTGTTTCAGATTGGAAACTTTCTTGAGGTGTTCGACAAAGACGCAGTATGGGCTGCGGAATATCTCGGCTTGTCGCGTATTGCGCCGCGCAAGGGCTTTTATGCACACTGCGGAGTCCCGCTGAGAAAAGCAGAGGCGTTGCTTGCATGGACAGCAGGACAAAGCTATATGTTTGTGCGGCAGACCGGGTTGTTTCATGGACGGGTCAGGAAGAGATTGCCCTGTTTCATTATGTCTGGCTAGTACGTTGAGGACAGTGTGGGTAATTTTTGAGTAACTTTCCGTTTTACGAAAGCTTATTGATGGGAGTGCCAGTCTTTGCATGTTTGTATTTGGCGCAGGCCTTCAGCGCCTGTTAGAGTCGCCACCCCAAGGTCGCGGGTTCGCCAGCTTTCACTTGGGAAGTATGCTACAATAATTCATGGATATTCAGAAAGTTAAAGACTTCTGGAGAGACGAGGCCGAAGAGGCGCTGAGGGTCGCTTACCATCTTTTCGAAAAGAAAGACTACTCCTACTCTCTTTTCTTCGGGCATCTGGCCGTTGAGAAAATACTTAAGGCAGTTTATGTCGTTGTAAAGGAAGAACACCCACCTTATATTCACAATCTTATACGGCTGGCGGAAGCCGTAGATATACACATGACGGAGAAACAGCGGGACGATTTGATTAGGATTACTTCGTTCAATCTTGAGGCGAGGTATCCCGACGAGCAAAGGTCTTTCAGAAAAAAATGTACTGTAGATTTTACCGGGTCTGAACTCGAACGGACAGGAGAGGTATTTCAATGGCTGAAATCAATGCTGCAGTAGCTGAAAAAGTCACGCGCTTTCTCGAAAGGCTTAGTAAAAGCGATATTCGTGTTGATGCCGCATATCTTTACGGCTCATATGCAAAGGGGCTTGCCGATAAATGGAGCGATATAGATCTGGCAGTGGTGTCCCCTGATTTTTCAAACCAACGATTTGATGAAAGAGTGAGATTGATGAAACTTGCCGGTGAAATCGACTCGCGTATCGAGCCTGTTCCATTCTGCCCCGAAACTTTTGTCGAGGAAGACCCGTTGGTGTGGGAGATTAAAAAGACGGGGTTGAAACTTTCCACTGTATAGCTATTCCGAGGCAGAAACGAGGGACAGCGACCGGATATTTTTTTGTTTGGGTCTGGAAGAGCGTGGAAACGGCACATAGTTTTGACTTGTGACTTAAAACTGCAAATCAATCTGCTGTGGCTTCGGAGCGGCAGAGCATGACAGAGCTTTAGATCAGGAAATCAGTGGAAAGTAAAACGGAGAGCCCCTAAAATGAGGGACAGCGACCGGATTTTTTGTTTAGGGCTGCAAGAGAGTAGAAATGGCGCATAGTCTGTCTTGTGACTTGGCGCTGCAAATCAATCTACCGTGGCTGCAGAGCATGACAGATCTTAAGATCAGCAAAACAGTGAGACGTAAGAGCCCCGCAGGGATGCGGGGCTCTTAAAGTTACATAAACAACGCCTCAAAATCTCTCGGGGTAACGATCTCGACTTCCTGATACTTCTTTATCTCCAGCAGATCGGTATCTCCGGTCACAATATAAGCGGCCCTTGCCGCTACGGCGCAAGCCAGGATATTGTCGTCATCGGCATCCCGGCAAATGTTGGTAATTTTGACATTGTGATTAATAATTTGGTCTATTGCTTCAGTGATAGGTTCCATTGCTGAGGCTGCTTCGACTTGTGAAAGACGGAATTTTTTCGAGAGAGTGCGACCGAGTTCCATCATTATAAATGGGCATGAGACAAGAGAAAATTCTCCCGTCCGTGCCCTGTGCAATAATCTTGAGCAAAGTCCCTCAGTGATAATCGCCGCAATGAATACATTCGTATCAAATACGACAATCATGATATTGCTTTAAACACATCTTCCTCACTGATAATGCCCAGTTTCTTTGCTTTGGGTCCGAGTTTGTTCTGTACTGTCTTGAGCTTCATTTCCCACAGGAATAGGCTCAGGGATTCTTTTACAATGTCGCTCTTGTTGCGCCCCGTAGTCTTGGCATAGGTCTCGAGTTCCTCGGACATGTTTTCCGGCAGGCTGACGGATAATACTGTTCTCATAAAGCACCTCCTGTATTACAATACACTACAACAGCGAAGTTTGCAAACACTTTCGAATATCCGGGTAAATTGTATCACGGCGACGGCGTGTGTTTCAGTTATACGACCACGGTAATAGTCGGCTAAACGCGGAAAACGGGGGACAGCGAAAGGTTCAGGCTTTACATATGAGAGCTTAAGAATTTCTGCACAGAGATTACGGTTATGCCGTGGTGAGATAGAAAAGCTGAAATTTCAGGTGCGAACTTGAGGTCGTCATCTCTGCTGACAAGGTACTGCGCTCGTCCATTGATTGCCGTGTCAATTACCGCTTTGATGGCCACGTTTTTTTGCTCTAACCTCTTTTATGGCTTCGTCAATATCAGCCTCAATCTCTTCCGTAGAAAACTGAGATGTTTTTTCGCGGATTTTACCTATTATTTCGTTAAAACGCTTACTCCATTCCTCGTGATTGATCACTTTAAGATAAGAGCTACCTTTTCGTGTTCTTTAATGTCAATTTTATCGAGCGGCCTGAAAACTCCGTTTTCGTAAACAGCCTCTATCACTCTGGACATGGTTATATTCCCTCCTTTCCGCATGAATGTGATATAAACGAACTTTACCATATACATAGTCTTCTGTCAAAACAGGGGGCATCATGCTGAGATATAAAACACAGTCCGTCATTTTACTGTAAGGCGCTGATTTGTTCTTAGGTTAAAGTCGCTTGTGCCGGGACCATGTGTTATAGTAAATTAAATCTGTCCGTAACAACGAGTTGACCATTATCACGGCCCTTTTTACCTGTCGTCCACAAAACGGCGGGAATATATCGGTAAGGAGACAATAGATACCATGGCCAGGACGACGAAGAAATCAGCCCCCCAAAAAGCACTAAAGGCATCGCCTGAATCAACGACTAAAACACAACCGGTTGTGAAGAAGCCTGCTGCGCCTTCTTTTACAGCCAGGACCGGAAAAGAGATTACGGTAACCTTCGAGGACTGCATAGGCCTGACCGCAAAGGTTGCGGCAGCGCTTGCTGCGGAAAATGTGAACATACTTGCGGGGACAGGTTATTCCGCAAGCAGCGTGCGACCAAAGGCCACCTTTACACTGATTGTCGACGACCTGGTCAAGGCTGAAAGGGCGCTTGAGAGGATCGGGGCCTATGATGTTCAGGATTCCTCAATCATACTGGTTGAGACGCCCAACAAGGTTGGCGCGCTGGAGAGGATATCCAGGCTCATAGCCGATGCCGGGATCAATATATACTATTTTTATTCCACGACCAGTTCCGGCAGGACGGCTACCTGCGTGTTCAAGACCGCCGACGACAAAAAGGCGATAAAGGTCCTGAGCAAGGCTTAGCAGGCATAATCGTGGAAGAAAGGGTGAATATGAGTTTGTCGGCCGGTTCACGTTTCAGAAGCGCTGTAAAGGAGGAAACCCCCCTGCAGGTAGTGGGGGTGATAAATGCCTATGCAGCACGACTGGCGGAGCGGACGGGCTTCAAGGCGTTATATATATCAGGAGGCGGAGTTGCAGCCGGTTCCCTCGGGGTCCCGGATCTCGGCATCAGCACCATGGACGACGTGCTTACCGATGTCCGGCGCATAACCGATATTACCGACCTGCCTGTTCTGGTGGACATTGACACAGGGTGGGGTGGCGCCTTCAACATAGCGCGCACTGTCAAATCAATGATAAAGGCCGGCGCCGGGGCTGTTCACATGGAAGACCAGGTCCAGGCCAAACGCTGCGGCCACCGCCCCGGCAAGGCGATTGTGTCAAAAGATGAGATGTCGGACCGTATCAAGGCTGCGGTTGACGCCAGGATCGACCCGGACTTTGTCATCATGGCGAGGACCGACGCCCTTGCAGTGGAAGGCCTGCAGTCGGCAATAGACAGGGCCTGCGTATGCGTTGAGGCCGGCGCAGATATGATATTCCCAGAGGCCATTACCGAGCTTGCCATGTACAGGAAGTTCGCCGAGGCAGTGAAGGTGCCGATACTTGCCAATATCACCGAGTTCGGCTCAACTCCACTGTTTACTGTTGAGGAACTCAGGTCTGCCCGTGTGTCGCTTGTTCTTTATCCGCTTTCGGCCTTCCGTGCCATGAGCCGGGCCGCGCTGTCAGTGTACGGCGACATCCGCAGGGATGGCACGCAGGCAAATGTTGTTGATCTCATGCAGACCCGCGCGGAACTCTATGACTATCTTGATTATCATTCCTTTGAACATAAACTCGACAAAATATTTTCTCGGGAGGATAAAAATGAGTGAAAAACAGGTGACAACGCCAATGCCGGAACAACAAATGCCGAGGGCGAAGAAGTCGGTTGCGCTCTCAGGGGTAATCGCAGGCAACTCATCGGTCTGCACTGTGGGCCGCACAGGGAACGACCTGCATTACAGGGGCTATGACATCATAGAACTCGCAAGGCAATCCACGTTTGAGGAGGTTGCATACCTGCTTGTTCACGGCGAATTGCCCAACCAGTCGCAACTTAAGGATTACATCAAAAAGCTGAAAGGCTATCGCGGCTTGCCCAGCCAGGTAAAAACCGTGCTTGAACATATTCCGGCAGCAGCCCACCCCATGGATGTGCTGCGCACCGGCTGCTCATTTCTGGGCACGGTGCTGCCTGAAAAAGACGACCTGAACATACAGGGGGCCGGAGATATCATCGACCGTCTGGTGGCCTCCTTCGGCTCCATGATTCTGTACTGGTTTCATTTTAGCCAAAACGGCAGGCGTATTGATGTTGAAACTGACGATGAGACTGTAGCAGGACATTTCCTGCATCTGCTGCATGGCAAAAAGCCGTCCGCTCTCCAGGAACGATCACTTGATCAGTCGCTCATTCTTTATGCTGAACATGAATTCAATGCCTCCACCTTTTCTGCGCGCGTCATTACCGGTACGCTTTCCGACGTGTATTCCGGCATCACCGGCGCGATAGGCGCGCTCAGGGGCTCCAAACACGGTGGCGCGAATGAGGCGGCACATGAGATACAAAGGCGCTACCGGACGCCGGATGACGCTGAGGCCGACATCATGGCCAGGGTTGCCAGAAAAGAGATAATCATCGGCTTCGGCCACCCGGTATATACTGTGAGCGATCCCAGGAACGAAACCATTAAGGGCATTGCAAAAAACCTTTGCAGTGAGGGCGACAATATGAACCTGTTTAATGTGGCCGACCGTATAGAGATGGTCATGAAGAGGGAAAAGAACATGTTTGCAAATCTGGATTGGTATTCCTCCGTGACCTATCACATGATGGGCGTGCCGACTTCCCTGTACACGCCGATCTTCGTAATCTCCCGAACAACGGGATGGGGCGCTCACATTATCGAGCAGAGGCTGGACAACAAGATAATACGGCCTTCAGCCAATTACACCGGGCAGGATGACCGTGAGTACGTGCCACTGAGAAACAGGAAATAATAAGGAGAAAATGCCGATATGACTTCTCACATCTCAAATGTCCGCCCCGAGCCGGACAAAGTCCTGGTTGATATTGCCGACTATGTCTGCGACTATGGAATAAAGTCTGCCGAGGCCTTTGAAACAGCAAGTTATTGCCTGATGGATACGCTCGGCTGTGGACTGGAGGCCCTCGGGTATCCTGCCTGTACAAAACTGCTTGGGCCTGTAGTTCCAGGCACCATTGTTCCAAACGGCGCCAGGGTGCCCGGCACACAGTTTCAGCTTGACCCTGTTCAGGCCGCCTTCAATATCGGCGCAATGGTCCGTTGGCTGGATTTTAACGACACCTGGCTTGCTGCTGAATGGGGCCATCCCTCGGACAACCTTGGCGGCATACTGGCGCTCGCCGATTATCTCTCACGCAAGGCGGTTTCGGAGATGAAGCAGCCTTTGATTATGAAGGATGTGCTGACCGCCATGATCAAGGCCCATGAGATACAGGGGGTCATAGCGCTGGAGAATGCCTTTAACCGTGTCGGTCTGGACCACGTTGTTCTGGTTAAGGTAGCAACGACAGCTGTTGCAGCAAGACTCCTCGGCTGCACCAAAGAAGAAGTTGTGAGTGCAGTCTCAAATGCCTGGATTGACGGGCAGTCTCTCAGGACCTATCGCCATGCCCCTAACACTGGATCAAGGAAGTCGTGGGCTGCCGGAGACGCCACGGCGCGGGGCGTAAGACTTGCCTTGATGGCTGTTAAGGGTGAAATGGGGTATCTGTCCGCCCTGACCGCAAAGACGTGGGGCTTTTACGACTCCCTTTTCAGGGGCGATGAATTCAGGTTCCAGAGGCCCTACGGCTCATATGTCATGGAGCATGTGCTATTTAAAATATCCTTCCCTGCCGAGTTCCATTCACAGACCGCTGTGGAATGCGCGATGACTCTATACTGCAAACTCAGGGAGATCGGCAAGACCCCTGGGGACATACGGAAGATTACAATACGCACGCATGAGGCTGCGATACGCATAATAGACAAGAAGGGACCGCTTAACAATCCGGCGGACCGCGACCACTGTATTCAGTACATGGTTGCCGTTCCCCTTATCTTCGGGCGGCTCACGGCTGCCGATTATGAAGACAATATAGCTTCGGATCCGCGTATTGACATCCTGCGAAACAAGATAGAGTGTGTTGAGGACCCTCGGTTCACAAAGGATTATCACGATCCGGACAAACGGTCCATTGCAAACGGCCTTACTGTTGAGATGGCGGATGGGACGGTATTGCCTGAGATAGTTGTGGAGTACCCTATAGGCCACCGCCGCAGGCGGGCCGAAGGCATGCCGGTTCTTGTTGAAAAGTTCAAAACAAACCTGGCTCGCCGCTTCCCGGCGAAACAGCAGAAGGCCATTGTCAGCATGTGTATGGAGCGGGAAAGACTGGAGTCAACACCGGTAAATGAATTTGTCGACCTATTTGTCATCTGAAAGGAGATGTGAACATGGCAAAATACGAGGACGTCTTTCGTAAAAGTATCGAGGACCCCGAAGGTTTCTGGGGAGAGGCTGCCCAGGCCATTGACTGGTACAAGAAGTGGGACAAGGTGCTGGATGACTCCAACAAGCCTTTCTATCGCTGGTTTTCAGGCGGGGAGATGAATACATGCCATAATGCCCTTGACCGTCACGTTAAAAACGGAAGGGCTGATCAGGTGGCCCTGATTTACGACAGCCCTGTTACCGGCACCATCCAGAAATTCACCTATGCAGAACTCCTTGACCTGGTCGCCCGTTTTGCCGGAGGACTTAAAGGTCTTGGCGTAGGCAAGGGCGACACGGTCATTATATATATGCCGATGATACCTCAGGCGATAGTCGCCATGCTGGCCTGCGCCCGTCTGGGCGCGGTCCATTCAGTGGTATTTGGAGGGTTTGCGCCTCATGAACTGGCCATCCGTATTGACGATGCAAAACCCAAGGTGATAATCTCCGCTTCCGGCGCTATAGAAGGGCCGCGCATACTTGAATACAAGCCTATGCTTGACAAGGCAGTTGAACTGGCAAAATTCAAGCCCGATAATTGCATAATCTTTCAGAGACATTTTTTGAAGGCTGCCATGTTTATGGAACGCGACATTGACTGGGAAAAACTCGCCTCCGGGGCCGAGCCGGCTGATTGCGTCCCTGTCAAGGCAACGGACCCCCTTTATATCCTCTATACATCCGGAACAACCGGGGTGCCAAAGGGTATTGTCCGTGACAATGGCGGCCATGCGGTTGCCCTGAGCTGGAGCCTTGAAAATATTTACGATACAAAACCGGGCGAGGTCTACTGGGCGGCCTCTGATGTGGGATGGGTGGTCGGTCATTCATACATTGTCTACGGTCCGCTCCTGACCGGGTGCACTACGGTTGTGTATGAAGGGAAGCCCATTGGAACGCCCAACCCCGGCGCCTTCTGGAGGGTCATCTCCCAGCACGGAGTCAAGACCATGTTTACAGCGCCTACGGCCTTCAGGGCGATAAAGAGGGAGGATCCAACCGGTGAATATGTAAAGAAGTATGACCTGTCCTGCTTTAAATATCTCTTTTTGGCAGGCGAACGTCTTGACCCCGATACCTATCACTGGGCGCACAAATTGCTGGGCAAGCCGGTAATCGATCACTGGTGGCAGACCGAGACCGGATGGCCGATTACCGCCAACTGCATGGGCATAGAGCCGTTTACTATCAAGCCCGGCTCCTCCACAAAACCGGTGCCGGGATTTGACGTGCAGATACTGGACAACGATGGAAAGCTCCTTGGGCCGAAGCAGGAGGGGCTTGTTACAGTGAAACTCCCGCTTCCACCCGGCACACTGCCTACGCTATGGAATGCCGATGACCGGTTCATTGAGGCGTATGTCAAGATGTTTGACGGTTACTACTTCACGGCAGACGGCGGATACAAGGATGAAGACGGCTACCTCTTCATCATGGGTCGGGTTGACGATGTGATAAACATAGCAGGGCACCGCCTGTCCACAGGAGAAATGGAGGCTATAATCGCTACCCATCCTGACGTTGCAGAATGCGCGGTAATAGGCGTGGAGGACTCGTTGAAGGGACAGTTGCCGGTGGGCCTGGCAGTTCTTAAGGCTGGGACAAAGAAAGACGCCGCAGAGGTCAGTGCGGAATTGTCCAAGCTCATAAGGAGCGAAATTGGACCAATCGCCTGTTACAAGGAGACAGCGGTTGTGGCCAGGCTTCCGAAGACCCGGTCGGGCAAGATCCTGCGCAGCACTATGCGGAAGATCGCAGATGGAGTGGAGTTCAAGGTGCCCTCGACCATTGACGATCCGGCGATACTTACCGAGATAGAGGGCGCACTGAAAGGTATTGGCTACGCTAAGAAGGACAAGGATTACCTGGTGCTATAGAGCTACGTGCAGGATGATGACAATAAATCGGACAAGGCATAGCATGTTCGCTCATTAAAAGCAATGCAAACTTTTCTAAATAGCTCTGTTGGAAGAAAGCTGGTCATGTCGGTGAGCGGACTGGTGATGCTTGGCTTTGTTGTCCTGCACCTGCTGGGCAATGCCGCCATTTTTTCGGGTCCGGGCAGCATCAACACTTATGCTAAAACCCTCCATGGACTTGGGCCTGTTGTCTGGGCTTTTCGCCTGACGCTGTTGGTAATGTTCGGCCTGCATGTATTTTACGGTATCCAGTTGACCCTCCAAAACAGGGATGCAAAACCGGAGGCCTATGCGGTCAGTAAGAATATTCAATCCACATTTGCCGGGAGGAACATTATCTGGACAGGGCTTCTTGTTGCCGCGTTTCTGGTCTTTCATCTGCTGCATTTCACCTTGCAGGTCATTGATCCGCAATTGTCGGCCTTCAGAAATTCTGATTTTCTGGGACGGCCCGATGTCTATTTTATGGTAGTGTCAGCTTTTCGCAAGCTTTTGGTTGCTCTTAGCTATATATTTGCCATGGGCGTACTGGGACTGCACCTGATGCACGGCATTCAGAGCGCCCCCCAGACGCTTGGCCTTAATAATGAGAGGACTTTGCCGGTTTCCATAAAAGCAGGCATCGCAGCAGCCTTGCTGATATTCCTTGGATATACGATAATCCCCATATCCGTCCTTGCAGGATGGCTACAGCCATGATACTTGACGGAAAATGCCCATCAGGTCCGCTTGAAAAGATGTGGGACAACCATCGCCAGGAGTTGAAACTCATCAGCCCGGCAAACAGGCGTAAGTACCGGATCATAGTTGTAGGCACCGGGCTTGCGGGCGCGTCCGCTGCGGCGTCACTTGGGGAACTGGGTTACAACGTCGAGGCCTTTTGCTATCAGGACAGTCCACGCCGGGCACACAGTATTTCGGCCCAGGGAGGAATCAATGCGGCAAAGAACTACCCAAACGACGGCGACAGTATATTCAGGCTCTTTCACGATACCATCAAGGGAGGAGACTTCAGGTCCCGCGAGGCCAATGTATATCGGTTGGCAGCGATAAGCAACAATATTATTGACCAGTGCGTTGCCCAGGGCGTCCCGTTTGCGCGCGACTATGCCGGTTATCTCGACACCCGCTCTTTTGGAGGCGCGCAGGTTTCAAGGACGTTTTACGCCAGGGGGCAGACCGGACAACAATTGCTGCTTGGGGCCTATGCCGCCCTTTCCAGGCAAGTCGGGGCAGGGACCGTAAGCCTCCACCCACGCTCTGAAATGCTCGATCTTGTTTTGGTAAACGGAGAGGCAAAGGGGATTACAGTGCGGGACATGGTCACCGGTAAGATAAACAGCTTTGCCGGAGACGCTGTCTGTCTTTGCACCGGGGGATACACAAATGTCTTTTATCTCTCCTCAAACGCCATGGGGAGCAATGTGACCGCTGCCTACAGGGCTTACAGGAAGGGGGCATTTTTCGCAAATCCATGTTACACCCAGATACATCCTACATGTATCCCCGTGTCGGGGGACCACCAGTCAAAGCTCACGCTCATGTCCGAATCCCTGCGGAACGACGGCAGGGTATGGGTCCCGAAGATCAATGGTGACAGGCGCGGCCCTCTTGAAATACCGGAAGGGGAAAGGGACTATTATCTTGAACGCAAATATCCGGGCTTCGGAAACCTGGCCCCGAGGGACATATCATCACGGGCTGCAAAGGAGGCATGCGACAACGGACACGGAGCAGGACCCGGGGGGCGCGGTGTATATCTGGACTTCTCGGATTCAGTCAAACGTCTTGGTGAGGACAAGATTCGTGAACGTTACGGCAATCTCTTTGAGATGTATGAAAAGATAACCGGCGAAAATGCTTACAAACAGCCCATGCGGATTTATCCTGCGCCGCATTATTCAATGGGAGGCCTCTGGGTGGACTATGACCTGCAGAGCACTATCCCGGGCCTCTTTGTGCTCGGAGAGGCCAATTTTTCAGACCATGGTGCGAACCGCCTGGGCGCAAGCGCTCTCATGCAGGGGCTTGCCGACGGATATTTTATCATCCCGTACACTATATCTGACTATCTGGCACGGACAAGTCCCGGCGAAGCCGATTCTGCCGGGTCTGACTTCATCAGGTCTGTCGAGGAGTGTGAGACCTCCATCAGACGGCTCCTTTCCGTAAAAGGCAAAAGGACGGTGAACGAGTTTCACAGGGAATTAGGAGCCATAATGTGGGAGCATGTCGGGATGGCCCGCAGCCGGGAGGGGCTTAACGCAGCGCTCAAACGCATACCGGAACTGCGGGCCGAGTTTTGGGACAATGTGAAGGTCCCCGGCAGCGAGGCCGACCTTAATCAGGAACTTGAAAAGGCGGGCCGGGTTGCGGACTTTATGGAGTTTGCCGAACTTATGGCCCATGACGCCCTGCTCCGCGAGGAATCCTGCGGCGGCCATTTCAGGGTGGAGCATCAGACCCCGGAGGGCGAAGCGAAACGGGATGACGAAAACTATTGTCATGTTGCGGCATGGGAGTTCAGGGGTATTGATAAGAGGCCCGAAATGCACAAGGAGAAGCTTTCTTTTGAAAACGTCCGTTTGTCGGTCAGGAGCTATAAATAATGGAACTGGATCTCTATGTATGGAGACAGAGCGGTCCCGACAAGACTGGAAGGCTTGTCCAGTACAAGGCCCGGGACATAAGCCCCGACATGTCTTTTCTTGAAATGCTGGATGTAGTAAACGAAGACCTGATAAAGTCCGGACAGGAGCCGATAGCCTTTGACCACGATTGCCGGGAAGGGATATGCGGCACGTGCTCACAGGTAGTCAACGGTTTCCCCCACGGACCGGTAGAGAAGACTACGGTCTGCCAGTTGCATATGCGACACTTCAGGGATGGGGATTCAATATATATCGAACCCTTTCGGGCCAAGGCCTTTCCTGTTATAAAGGACTTGATAGTGGACAGGAGCGCCCTTGATAGCATCATGCAGACCGGGGGTTATATCTCAGTCCACACCGGGGGTGTGCCGGATGCCAATGCAATCCTCATCCCCAAGGCCGACGCCGATACTGCCATGGACGCGGCAGAATGCATAGGCTGCGGGGCCTGTGTGGCGGCCTGTCCCAACGGCTCTGCAATGCTCTTCACAGCGGCAAAGGTGGCGCACCTGGCAACATTGCCGCAGGGGAAAATGGAGGCCTCACGGCGTGTCTGCCTTATGACTGAGGCGATGATGGACAAAGGCTTTGGCAACTGCGGAAACCATTACGAGTGCCAGGCGGCCTGTCCTAAAGGGATCAAGGTCAAGTTCATTGCCAGGCTCAACAGGGAATTTATAAAGGCGCAATGTTGATAAATTAGTAAAAAAACTATTTTGTCACGCTGAGCATGTCGAAGGATGCTTAAAAAGTTTATCTGCCGCAATTTAATCTTACAGGCAATGTACGACTCCTTCACATCTCTTTGAAAACTTCACCATAAAATTCTCAGACGCAGTTGTTTTGCTCGACTGTCTGCTCTATCCGCCAATCGCTCGTTGTGAAAATCTGAAAACGATCTAACTTGCTCACAGTAATTGTGATTCGAGAGGCGACCTTTTTATATGATGGTTTCAAGTGGACATTGTTACAATACCAAATATGATTTACTGCTACTCTTATCTTGGCACTTCGGGAAAAGACCCGCCTTTCATAGACGGCATTCTGGAAGCTCACATCTTTAAATCATCAAGAAATTCAGAAGGCGCATCGCCGCTCGTTACTATCAGATGATCTCTTGCACGGGTGCAGGCGACATATAGCAGGTGACGCTCGGTGTCGTAAACTTCCTGAAGGTCTGAGTCGTCAGCGACAGTTTCAATTCGTGCCTGCAGAGGGATAATCTCGTCATCACAGGCCATCACAACAACAACACGAAACTCCAGTCCCTTGGCAAGATGCATGGTGCTGATGGATACGTGACCGGCCGTCGTCTCAACATTCTCATCAAGTATCTTATGTGGAATTCCGACCGTCTTAACAGACGCTACCGCCCGATCCAGTTCGGCCTCGGAGCGGACAAATACGCCCACCTCGTGAGGTTTGATCCCCTCGTTCATTCTTTCTGCAAGCCACCGGCCCACTGCTTCTATTTCTTTTTCCGGCGTGTCCGATACCGCGATGATGGGTTCCGGTCCATTGAATACCGAAACCGTATTGCGTCGCTCCTCTGTATTGCCGTCAACATCGGATAATTCCGGACCCAATAGCCTATCAGCCTGCTTTCTGATCTGGTGTGATGTCCGGTAGTTGATTCGCAATGTCCTGGACCGCCCACGGACATCAACCCCGAGGGTCTTCCATGAAAAAGGCTGCTGAAAAATCCGCTGTCCAAGGTCGCCTGCAAAAAAGAGCCTGTTAGGTTGGGAACCTCCAAGCGAGGAAAGAAATCGCAACTGTGCCACGCCCACATCCTGTGCCTCATCCACAACGGTATAGTCGAAGGGTGGATGCCGGCTATCACAAATATGAACAGCCAGTCTGCTGAATATTCCGGGATAGGTTGCAAGATGTTGAGCCTTCAGGCCGGAATGTACCTGCTCGAAGATCGCCCAAAGTTTAACCCGTTGTTGTTCCGGCAAACGGGTTTTTCTTCCCAGTCTGGTTACGTCACGATACGCCTCCCAAGTCTCCAACTGCCACGCATCAACCACCTGTTCCCACTCGGTCAGCAAAAAGTGCAAGCTGAATTTATGGTCGACAACATTACCGGACGCTTGTTCGAGGAGCCGCCGTATTGCCTCGCGCGATGCAATCTGAGGCCTGCCAAAATTCAACTCATAGAGCCGACGGCCAATTGCATTCATGGCATGTACTTCAAGCCTGTCGCCGAGACGAGGTTCATTGCCGATCAACCGTTTCAGCTTTGTTCTTAAGGCACTTGCCAGGGTATCGGAAAAGGTCGTAAGCAGTATCCGCGCATCCGGGTTGGAGCGGGTCAGGAAAACGGCGCGGTGAAGTGCGACAATCGTTTTACCAGTGCCTGCCGATCCCGAAACCCTTGCCGGACCGCTGTAATCCCGTTCAACCAGTTGCCGCTGCGCCGGATGTAGAAATACGGTCCACTTCTCCCATGGGTATTCAAGGGCTCGTTCCAGCTCTTCGACATTGTTCATTACACGGAAACGACGCTGCGCATCAGGGTGATCGAAGGGACCGGCTCCGGCGGCCACCGGTTGCGATATTTGCGGCGTCGCGCCCGTGGCAAGGTCGAGCAATGCCTCGGCAGCCTCACTGGGCAGATGATCGGTCAGCGCTAGTAGGGAATCCTCATCGGCCCTTTGTACATCCTCCAGCCACTCTTCCGGTACACCGTAGGCAAGCAACGTCTCTGCTGTCAGATGCGCGAATAACGGAGACTTAGCAGGCGTAAGCTGTACCGCCTCCACATACTTGGGAATGGTGATTTCCTGCACCGTCTCCCGTATCTCCACCAACTGGGCCGCGCCGGTCTTGGGGTGAGTTTCCAGCTTGCGCCGAATTGCCCAGTGATACGCGGCATCGTGGTGGTCCACATAGCACAGGAGCAGGCTTTCGCGGGTCTTGTGCACAATTATCCGGAGGTCGCTACCTACCCGGACAGACCAGAAGTTTTTGTCTTTCGCTTTGTCGAGCTTGTGGAACTGCATACCTGGATTGGCAGGGTTTAGTTGCAGGTCAAAGGCCGTTGTCTTTACGACCTTCTGCTCTTCGCCGGTCAGCTTAGCAAGGCTATCTGTAAATGTATCGGCTATACGGAATTGCATAAGACAGTGATTAGTGAATAGTGCTTAGTGGTTAGTGATGATGCGGGATAATCATATGAAAGCTTATTCATGTTTTCCCTCAATACGTCTTATTTCCCGGTCAAAATCAGAGATATATTCGGTGTCTTGGCGCTTACGGTAGACTTCAAACTCCTGTTCGGCCTTGAGCTTAGCCTCCAGCGCGCTCACTTTGCCTTTTTCCTCAAGAATTGGGTAGTTGGATAGTTCAAGAAAGCTGTGGAGGAACTTGCTCCAGTCCTCCATATTCATCAGAATCTGCCGCTCGGCCCGGTTCTCCGCCAAGTCGAGGTATGCGGAGATGATACGGTTCAACTCCTTGATGTGTTTCTCACTCAGATAGTTCTTGGCCACGGTGACATCTGACTTCAGTATCTTGCCGTCCGGGGCCTGTTTCCAGTTCGTCAGTCCCATGTAGAGCTTAGTTGCATCAGCCGAGGCATAGATTATTTCAGCGGCAGTCTTGCCAGTGATGGCCCAGTGGAGCTTATTTTGCACGGTAGAGAAAAATTCCTTGGTCATCGGCGCATCCTTATCGTAATCAACTGAAAGCGCGTAAATATCTGTGATCTTCTGGTAGAACCTCCTCTCGCTCGCCCGGATTTCCCGAATGCGCTCAAGCAGCTCGTCGAAATAATCTTTACCGAAGACCCGGTTTCCCTGTTTGAGACGCTCGTCATCCAGAACAAAACCCTTGATGATGAACTCCTTCAGCGTCTTTGTGGCCCAGATGCGGAATTGTGTTGCCTGATAACTGTTGACCCTATACCCAACGGCGATGATGGCGTCGAGACTATAAAAGGAAGTCAGGTAGTTTTTACCGTCGGCGGCAGTTGTTCGAATTTTTCGAATAACTGAATTTTTGACCAACTCCCCGCTCTTGAAAATCTCTTTCAGGTGGTAATTAACCGTGTTCACTTCCACGCCAAACAGTTCAGCCAGGGCCTTCTGCGTGAGCCAGGCTGTTTCATCCTGAAAAACAACCTCGACCTTCTTGTTTCCATCAGGGGTGGTATAAAAAATAATCTCGTTATTCATGGTTTCATCCTCTCCATCACGGGTGCAGTTG